>OJQL01000753.1_pt1 | contig 31636 bp, 20 predicted proteins | sample 1598731 | NCBI WGS metagenome assembly OJQL01 (sample SAMN03922510, study PRJEB24848) | human gut metagenome | isolation source: stool sample | host: Homo sapiens | place: Germany | collected 2010-02
TAGCTTCTCATTTCGAAAACAAAGAATGTGAAGTGGAAAGCCGCGAATTCAAAACCATCACGGGTACTTACAAAGGTAAACGGATTACGGTAGTCTCTACAGGAATCGGTTGCGATAACATCGACATCGTAATGAATGAATTAGATGCACTCGCCAATATCGACTTTGTCACCCGTGAAGAAAAGGATCAGTTCCGCCAACTGGAATTAGTGCGTATCGGCACATGTGGCGGTCTGCAACCCAATACGCCTGTCGGAACTTTTGTCTGTTCACAAAAGTCCATCGGTTTCGACGGGTTACTGAATTTCTATGCCGGACGTAATGCCGTATGCGATTTGCCTTTCGAACGTGCTTTCCTCAATCACATGGGTTGGTCGGGAAATATGTGCGCTCCTGCTCCTTACGTCATTGATGCCAATGAAGAATTGATTGACCGGATCGCCAAAGACGACATGGTACGTGGAGTGACAATCGCTGCCGGAGGTTTCTTCGGTCCTCAAGGACGTGAACTTCGTATCCCGTTAGCAGACCCGAAACAAAATAATAAGATTGAAGCGTTCGAATATAAAGGTTACAAAATTACCAACTTCGAAATGGAAAGTTCAGCTTTGGCAGGACTTAGCCGATTGATGGGACACAAGGCTATGACCGTCTGCATGGTGATAGCCAACCGACTTATCAAAGAGGCCAACACCGGATATAAGAATACAATCGATACGCTAATTAAGACAGTACTTGACAGGATATAAATCTATATTCAGGAGAGTTAAATTGTAATCGAAAGAATAAAATTGCAATTAAAAGAATGTATAACGGCTTGAATCTTTCACTGATAATATGTGTAGATTCAAGCCATTGTTTTTTTATTAATAACCAATTGTAAATCTCTCCTGATGATGTTTCGGATATTCCAGTTCATCAATCATGGCGGCGGCATAATCTTCAACAGAGATATGGCTGTTTCCTACAATATCTACAATCATATCATCTTTTCCCAACCGATAACGTCCTGTACGTACTCCCGGACGCATATCCGCTGCCGGAGAGAAAAATACCCAGTCTATTTCCTTTTCTTTCTTTAAAAAGTTCAGATAGAACTCTCCTAGAGCTTTCACTCCCGGCAATATATTTTCAGGTACTTCACCGGAATCCATCAGACGCAAGCCCGGAGCGATAAACAAAGAACCGGCACCGCCTACCATCAAAAAGCGATTAACACCCGCTTTCTTCACTCCATCAATAATGGTCAGATAAACTTTGATTGTTTCATCGTATATATCAGGATTATTCCATCCCGGATTGAATGCACTAATAACAGCATCTGCACCCTTACAAACGGCAGCCACTTCATCAAGCGCGGAGACATCGGCTTTCACCACTTTCAGATTTTCATTCTCTATCTTTATCTTTTCCGGATGACGAACCACTGCCGTAACCTCGAAACCACGATTCAATGCTTCATTCAGAAGGGCAGAGCCCACAAAGCCGCTTGCCCCGATAAGGACTATCTTTTTCACTTTCTCCATATTCTAATATATTATAATGTTACTACTATATAATAAATAACACTACAACATTCAGAATGTTAGTTCTCTTTTAGAAAATTAATTATCCGATATAAGATTCTATTGTCTCTTTCAACCTTTCCAAAGAATAGGGCTTTGAGATAACAGCGTTGCATCCTGCCTGAATAGCCTGTTGCTGTTCAGTATAGAAAGCATACGCGGTCACTGCAATAATAGGCACAGTCAGAGAAATAGTACGGATCTTTTCAGTGGCTTGAATACCGTCCATGATCGGCATACGAATATCCATCAGAATCAAATCCGGCTTTTCGCGGATAAAACTATTGATGGCTTCCTGTCCGTTGCGTACCCATGAAATAATATATTCCTTATTCAGAAGAATATTAAGTTGGACAAAGTTCGACTCAATGTCTTCTACCACTAATATCTTTTTACGTTTATCCTCATCAACGTTCTTCTTATGTGAGAGGCTTCTTTCAGCAACTTCTTTCGGTACTTCCTGATAAGGCAAATAGAGTGCAAACGTACTCCCCTGCCCCAATTCTGAAGTTACCTCGATACGGCCGCCCAGTCGTTCTACAATGCTTTTACAAATTGAAAGCCCTAATCCGGTGCCTTGCACAAAATCATTCAGTTTCTCAAACCGGGTGAAAATTTGAGGGAGTTTCTCTTTGGATATACCGCAACCCGTATCGCTGACATACAGTTTCAGCCAGGAGCCTTCATGTTTCAAGCCTAAAGTTATACTTCCCTTTTCCGTATTTTTAATTGCGTTCGACAAGAAATTGAACAATACCTGCATCACACGGTTACGATCAGTAGAAGTCCAGTATTCTCCTTCGGGACGAATCACTTTCAATTCTACATTCGACTTCATCTTCAGCTGGTGCACTTTTTCCACTTCTTCCACTAGTCCTGCGATCTCAACCTGCTGGAAATGCATTTCCGATTTGCCGGATTCAATACGGGAAAGGTCTAAAATATCATTAATCAACTGCAGTAACAGGTTGCTATTTCTCTGAATAATTTCCAGATACTCCATTTTCTCTTCTTCACTTTCTGTCACTGCGATAATCTCCGAAAAACCGACAATAGCATTCAACGGAGTACGAATTTCATGGCTCATATTAGCTAAAAAGACCGACTTCATTTTATCAGCATCTTCCGCACGACGTTTAGCTTCGATCAATTCCTGCGAACGCTGAATCCGGTCTCCGATATCATGTATCAACGCAAGTACCCTGTTTCCTTCAAAGGGGGCGATACGTGCCTGAAAATAATGCAGACTTCCATCCACTTCAAGCGGATATTCTATTTCCTTCAACTTACCATCACGCAAACATTCCCTAATGTTACAAATGAACAAGTCGCTAACCTCCGGTGAATAAATAGATCGTCCATCTGCTCCGCGTAGCACTTCCACAGGGTGAAGCAATATCGTTCCCGGTGCCATCAGGACATCGGTAATAAAGAAATTATCATCAAAAATAAAAATGAATTCCGGCAATGCTTCAATTATTTTGCGATTATACTCTTCCAGATATTTGATATGTTGCTCCTTTTCGCATTGTGAAGTGACGTTCACCGTATATGCCAGCAGTTTACCCGGATGACTTTCGCAACTCTCTTTGTAAGACAGAAAATGATCTTCCAGCCAAATTACTTTCCCTTGTTCACTTATACAACGAACTCTAATTTGTGAGGTCTTAGAGTCTGATGAAAGCATTTCTGCAAAGGCTTGTTTATAGAATTCAATATCTTCCGGATGAATAAACCGATAGAAATCATCTATATCTTCAAAAATGATCCCGGCATCCTTTAATCCCAGTGTAAAAAAATAATCGTTTGAAAAGGAGCATTTGCCCGTAATGATATCATATTCCCACAAAGCTATTTGATGAGCTGCAAGGACAGAAAGTATTTCTTGTGAGTTCTCCCGTATGAGTTCACTCTTTTCATTGGAAGAATATAAATTAATCGCTGGTTCCATAAGCATTATTGTTTTATTTTGTTTGGTGTACCACTGCATGGCAGCAAATATAAACAAATAAAGCACAAGTTGTGCTCAATTTTCTGTTTTTTACTTAGAAACAATTATCTTTGCTCATCCAAAAAGAAAAAACAATGATTCAAGATACTATCTGTGCCATCGCTACCGCTCAAGGCGGTGCTATCGGAAGCATCCGCGTTTCCGGTCCGGAAGCTATTTCTATTACCGGCAGCATCTTCAAGCCAGCCAAAGCTGGCAAATTATTGAGCGAACAAAAACCATATACTTTGACATTCGGGCGTATTTATGACGGAGACGAGATGATTGATGAAGTGCTCGTCAGCCTTTTCCGTGCTCCTCATTCGTATACGGGAGAAGACAGTACGGAAATCACGTGTCATGGTTCCACTTATATTCTTCAACAGGTAATGCAGTTGCTTATTAAAAACGGTTGCCGCATGGCCCAGCCGGGAGAATATACGCAACGTGCTTTCCTCAATGGAAAAATGGATTTAAGTCAGGCAGAAGCTGTGGCGGACTTGATTGCTTCTTCATCTGCTGCCACTCACCGATTGGCAATGAGCCAGATGCGGGGTGGATTCAGTAAAGAGCTGACAGATCTACGCAACAAGTTGTTGAATTTCACTTCCATGATTGAATTGGAGTTGGATTTCAGCGAAGAGGATGTGGAATTTGCCGATCGTTCGGCATTAAGGAAACTGGCAGATGAAATTGAACAGGTCATTTCGCGGTTGGCTCATTCATTTAGTGTCGGGAACGCCATTAAGAATGGTGTTCCCGTAGCTATCATCGGTGAAACAAATGCCGGAAAATCGACTTTACTGAATGTATTATTGAATGAGGATAAAGCCATTGTCAGTGATATTCACGGGACAACACGTGATGTAATCGAAGATACTGTCAATATCGGAGGAATCACTTTCCGGTTCATTGATACCGCCGGAATCCGGGAAACCAATGACACGATTGAAAGTTTGGGTATTGAACGTACTTTTCAGAAGTTGGATCAGGCGGAGATTGTTCTTTGGATGGTAGATGCTGTGAATGCCGCTTCTCAAATTGAACAGTTATCGGAGAAAATAATTCCACGTTGCGAAGGAAAACATTTGATTGTTGTATTCAATAAGGCTGATTTGATTGAAGATAAACAGAAAGAGAATGTATTATCTTTATTAAAAGACTTCCCCAAAGAATCTACGGAATCTATTTTCATCTCGGCCAAACAACGGAAGAATACAAGTGAGCTACAAAAAATGCTTATTGATGCCGCACACTTGCCTACAGTGACACAGAATGATATTATTGTGACAAACGTAAGACATTACGAAGCTTTAAACAAAGCTTTGGAAGCTATTCATAGAGTACAAAACGGACTTGATTCGCAGATTTCCGGGGATTTTCTTTCGCAAGACATACGAGAGTGTATTTTCTTTATTTCGGACATAGCGGGGGAGGTTACGAATGATATGGTGCTTCAAAATATCTTTCAACATTTTTGTATTGGTAAGTAAGAAGCGCATACTATCATTGCTGCAATAAAATAGATCGTTTAAAGAAATCACTATGCCCATTATAGAAATATCATCCTTAACAGACTCCGGAGTAGAAATATTCAGTACCCTCACCGAAGCTCAATTACGGAATCGTATCGAGCCTGATAAGGGATTGCTTATTGCAGAAAGCCCCAAAGTTATCCATGTAGCTCTGAATGCTGGTTATGAGCCTTTAGCCCTCTTGTGTGAACAGAAGCATATCACTGGTGATGCCGCTGGCATCATTGAACGTTGTGGTGATATACCTGTCTATACCGGTGAAAGAAAGTTACTTGCCACATTGACCGGATATACACTGACGCGCGGTGTCCTCTGTGCCATGCGTCGTCGGGCACTACCAAGTGTAGAGGAGGTGTGTCGGAAAGCCCGGCGGATCGTAGTCATTGAGGGCGTGGTAGACGCTACTAATATCGGAGCCATCTTCCGTTCCGCAGCCGCCTTGGGGATAGATGCTATATTATTAACACGCAATTCTTGTGATCCGTTAAACCGACGTGCAGTCAGGGTTTCGATGGGTTCTGTCTTCCTGATACCATGGACTTGGTTGGACGGTTCTCCCAATGAGTTGCGCAAACTGGGTTTCCGTACAGTCGCTATGGCACTCACGGAGAAATCAATCTCTATCGATAATCCTATCTTAGCAACCGAACCCAAGTTAGCCATCGTAATGGGAACAGAGGGGGATGGTCTTCAAAACGAAACAATTAATGAGGCGGACTATGTAGTCCGCATTCCTATGGCAAACGGTGTCGATTCTCTCAATGTAGCCGCCGCATCCGCTATTGCTTTCTGGCAACTTCGCGTTCAAAATGACGCAATTCTGCCACCATTACCGGATGATGTACATATATGATTACTTAATTCCTACTCACACCTACAATACGTATTTGCGCCACAGGAACAGCGAGGCAACAACTTTTCCATCAATTCACTCCGAAAGAACTCATACAGTTCTTTATGCATGATGTCATATAGTGCCCTAACCCGTTCTTCCTGCTCATCTTCTACATGAATTCCTCCCTGAAAGGGATCTGTAAAGTTGAAAGAAACGTATTTTCTCACTACACTCTGCATTTCCTTTTGCACTTCCTCCGCTTCCGGACAAAGGGTAATGACATAATCCCATGTCTGTTGGGCATACGTCGCAACGTCACAGGGCTTTCTACGCGAAAAGTCATATCCATTTTGTTCCATCACTTGGCAAACAACGTCAGGAACAGAATTTCCAGCCAAAATACCGGCAGTACTAATCTTCATCCCTCTACCGAAGGAGTTCAAAATTTCCTGTGCCATACGACTGCGGCACATATCATTATTACTTACTATCAGTATATTCTTCATACAAAAATTCTATTTTTATTTATTTCCTGATATAGCTACTTTAATAACCCCATCCAACTTGTTCTCGAAAATACGGTAAGCTTCCTCAATCTCATTTAATGGAAATCGATGTGTAATAAGAGGAGTTGTATCAATTTTACCTTCCTCAATCAGCATGAGAATCTCGTTACAATCGCAGCCATCCACTCCACCTGTTTTAAAAACCAAATTCTTGCCATACATATCAGGTAAAGGAAGAAGTTGTGGTTTATCATAGAGGGCTACAATCGTGACAATAGCATTAGGACGGGCACAATTCCAAGCCAAATGGAAGGAATCGTCACTCCCTGCCACTTCCAAAACGACATCTGCACCACCATGGTCACTATTCTTGAGAACAAAATCCTTGCAGTTTTCCGGTTCAGTCACCAACACATCAGGATAATGCTCGCGGACAAACCGAATTCTTTCAGGAGACTTCTCACAGATAATAATGCGTTTTGGCTTCTTCAGCATCACACACAACAAAGTACAAATCCCGGTAGGTCCGGCACCGATGATAAGAACAGTATCTTCCGCGGTTATTTCCGAGATGCATGCTGCCCAAAAACCTGTTGCAAGCACATCACCGACAAACAAAGCTTGTTCATCACTCACTGTATCCGGAATACGATTCAAACCTTGATCCGCATAAGGAACTCTGACATATTCCGCCTGACCGCCATCAATTCGACAACCTAAAGCCCAACCGCCATTAGGATCAGTACAGTTATTCACATATCCATGCTTACAGAAAAAACACTCACCGCAGAAAGTTTCGACATTCACAGTCACCCTGTCACCAGGCTTCACCGAAGTGACATCAGCCCCTACTTGTTCTACCACACCTACCATCTCATGCCCGACAGTTATTCCGGGCACAGCACGCGGCACACTGCCATGTTTAATATGAAGATCACTGGTGCAGATGCTACCAAGTGTTACACGCACGACTGCATCCCGTGAATCCTTTATTTCCGGTCTTGCTTTCTCCTGCAATTCAAACTTTCCGTGTTCAATATATGTGTATGCAAGCATAATATCCTCCTCGTTCATTAATATATACCTTGCAAAGATAATGATTTCATTGGCAAAACAAATCTCTTTTATCACGTTCAATACTCCCAAACCGAATCTCACTCTATATTTATAACAATACAAAGCTGAATAAAGTCATTCACTGTTTTTTCTACTTCAGCTTTGATATTCTGGAAAATATTCTTACTTTTATATCCTAAATAATAAATAAAAACAGCAGCATGACTTATTATATTTACATACAAGCCTATGATAGATACTTCCGAAAATCTGATTATTATAAAAGGTCAAATCAAGACTCCTGAAATAGAAAGTTGCCAAAATCATAATGGCAACTATAAGGTAGTATTCCGGAATGTTCCCAGTGCGTATACTTACAAAGAAGAAAATGTCCTTTGGCTGACTGATCCGGACAAACCGGACCCCAATAATTATCAAATAATCAGTAAAGGGAGAACTTTATCAAACATCAAAGCCTTATCTATTTTTAAGGCCGGATCACACAACTATTGGCACATTCGTTTTCTGAATGGTAAAGAGTATGATTACAGAGAAAAAGACTTAGAAATTATCGAATCATGCTTGGGAGAGAGTCGTTCGAAAAGTATATTCGAATATTTGAAGAAAGTTGCCGATGCGAACGAATTGAAAGCTGATGACGGAACGAAGCTATTGGCAAAACAATATGAAAAGATTCATTTCATCGCAAACAACAGAGCTATTGCTGTATATCTGAATCCTCAAAAATATAAAATGCAGACCCGGACTGCCTCAACCTTGATTTTTCCTTTCGGTTGTAATGCAAGCCAGCAAAAAGCAGTCCAGGCAGCTTTTGAGAATCAAATCAGTGTTGTGCAAGGACCTCCGGGAACTGGAAAGACCCAAACAATTCTGAACATCATTGCCAATATCCTTGTGCGTGGTAAGACTGTTCAGGTAGTATCTAATAATAACTCCGCCATTGTCAATGTACTTGAGAAGTTATCCAAATACGATATGGGATTCATTGTTGCATTGCTTGGCAGCACAGCTAACAAAGAGAAATTCATCGAGACTCAAGAAGAGGAAAAACAATATCCGGAGCACTTTGAGTCATGGCATGATACGGATGTCGACCAACCTCAATTTCTCAATCAGATACATCATCAGACAGAAGAACTAAAAAGCATATTTTACAAACAGGAACGCCTTGCCATGGCAAGACAGGAAATACAAGCTTTAAAAATAGAGTGGCAACATTATCTGCAAGAGTTCGGAACAAAAGAATTTACTCTCCAACAACGGAAAAATTCCAGTTCGGCAGACCTTCTGAATTTATGGAATGAATGTCAGCAATTTGCAGAAAAAGAACAATCATCAAGTCCTCGGGGAATAGCAGCTTTTATTCAACGGTTGAAATGGTTATTCTTTAAATTCAGAAGCAAAGCGATTTGTAAAATCCCCAATAAAGGTTTTTATAAACGGGAGATGAGTTTGATTATCGCCGACTTCCAAATCTTATTCTACCAAACAAAGTATGCAGAACTGGAAGTTGAAATAGACACATTAGAAAAGGAGCTTGCCAACAAAGATGCAGCAGAAATGGCTAGACAAATGGCCGATACATCAATGAAATATCTAAAGAATCAGTTATTTCATACCTATGGCAATAATCATGACAAGCCCATCTTTACGCTCCCTGATCTAAAAAATAATTGGCGAGAGGTACAAAAAGAATATCCTATCATATTAAGCACTACCTTTTCATCATTAGGCAGTCTGCAACGAGATGCCGTATATGATTATATCATTATGGACGAAGCGTCACAGGTTTCCGTTGAAACCGGAGCTTTAGCCTTGTCATGTGCTAAAAATGCAATCATTGTCGGTGACACCATGCAACTTCCCAATGTAGTCACGGAAGAAAATAAGGAAAAGCTAAACTTTATCGCTAATGCCTGCCTGATTAAGCCGGAATATGATTGTGCCAATATGAGTTTTCTGCAATCCGTCTGCAAAGTTATTCCGAATGTACCACAGACCTTGTTACGGGAACATTATCGATGCCATCCCCGAATCATCAACTTCTGTAATCAGAAATTTTATGGTGGAGATCTTGTCATCATGACACGTGATAAAGGAGAAGAGGATGTCATTTGTGCCATACGGACAGCCAAAGGTAACCACTCCCGCAGCCACATGAATCAACGGGAAATAGATGTCATCAAAGAAGAAGTACTACCGAATCTATCTTATGAAACAGATGAAATTGGCGTCATAGCTCCATATAACAAACAAGTAGATGCAGTAAAATCCGCACTTGAAGAGGATATTGATGTCGCAACAGTCCATAAATTTCAGGGAAGAGAAAAGGATGCTATCATTATGACCACTGTCGACGATGTCATCACTTCCTTTTCCGACGATCCCAACCTGCTCAATGTTGCTGTTTCGCGGGCTAAGTCACAATTCTATTTAGTCGTATCGGGAAACGAACAACCCAAAGACTGCAATATCAGCGATTTGATTGCTTATATCGAATATAACAATGGTACTGTTTCCACCAGTAAGATTCATTCTATATTCGATTATCTATATGAGCAATATACAGATGCCCGAATTGCCTATTTGAAGAAACACAAGAAAATATCCGAATACGATTCCGAGAATCTTACATTCGCCTTACTCGAGGATATCCTGAAAGAGAATATCAATATGCGTCATTTGAATATTATTTGCCATTTACCACTCTATATGTTGATTCAGGATTATTCTCTATTGAATGAAGAGGAAAGCAAATATGCTGCAAATATAAACACTCATATTGACTTTCTGATTTATAATCGTGTGAGTAAACAACCGGTATTGGCTATTGAAACAGATGGTTATACATTCCACAAATTAGGGACGAGTCAGTCAGAACGTGATATTAAAAAGGATCATATCTTAGAGTTGTACGGAATTCCGTTGGTGAGATTGTCTACTATTGGTAGTAATGAGAAGAAAATTATTGGAGATAAGTTAAGTGAAGTATTAAACTTGCATTAGAATGTTCATTGCAAATCATATTTTTTTTTAGAATAGGAGTTTCTGCATATTCTAACAACCAAAAAAATAAATTTTACTCCAACTATAACAATCACATCAATAATAATGCCTACATTTACTTCTCATTTAAAGTACGACAGCACAACTAAAAATTAACGCAACTGAAGTATTATAGATTACGATGAACAAGTCAATAAACATACTTGATAAAGAATATCTGCAATGGGTGAAAAACCTTTGCGGTCGCTATCGTCAAAGCCAAATAAAGGCAGCGGTAAAAGTAAATGTGGAACAGTTGAAATTCAACTGGCTTTTAGGTCGTGACATTGTTGAATTGCACGTAGAAGAACGCTGGGGCGAAAGTGTTATCACTCAATTAAGCAAAGATTTACGTGAAGCCATACCCAATGCGGCTGGTTTATCAAAGAGCAATATTTACTATTGTAGGAAGTTTTATTTGTTATACAAGGATGCTTTGAAAACTTTCCACCAACTTGGTGGAAAAAATGAAACGGAATTATTCCACCAAGTTGGTGGAATATTTGAAGTCCCATGGAGACACCATTGCTTGATAATGGATAAAGTGAAAGACGATATAGACAAAGCTCTGTTCTATGTTCACCAGACGGTGGAGAACGGCTGGAGTCGTAGTATGCTGCTCAATTTCATTAGCACCGACCTTTATGAGCGGCAGGGCAAGGCACTGACTAACTTTACAAAAACATTGCCCGATGCGATGAGCGACCTTGCACAGGAGTTAACCAAAGACCCCTACAATTTTGCTTTCACGGGTATAACTGGGCGTTACAATGAACGATTGCTCAAAGATGCTCTACTGAATAACATTACCCGATTCCTGATAGAACTAAACTATATCGCACGTTTCATTACTCAATCAATACGATAAGCGATACATAAAATAATATTTATATTGCTAAATTTTCCCATTTACAGGGTCATTTACAGGGTCTTTACAGAGTCAAGTTCTAAATCAATATAAAAAATACGGTCCTGCTGACCCGTTGCATTACATATCTATGCCGAAGCCTAGGATACAGTGGGGGCATTAACCCTCCACACGGGAACAGAACCGTAATATCGCGAAACTACGAACATATTAAAAATATGTTCGTAGTCGTTTACGACTAAAGGCTCCTTGGCTTTCAGTCGGCAAAATAGACATGTAATGCCCTACAAAGATAAGACTATTTCCTTATAAAGCCAATAAAATCAATGTTTTATTATAAAATAATGCAGAATGGTATATAAAAATCTCAATAAAAAGATACGACCCTGATCCCCCGCTGCATTACAAATCTATTAGCCGCAGCCTAGGATATGAGTGGGGTAATTAACCTACCACACGAGGAACACAGAGCCGTACTATCATTAACTGCAAAGTATATATACCTGCAACTGACGACAACTAAGGATCTCCTAAGACATATAAACGACTTAAATATTGTAATGCAATACAAAGGTGAACATAAAATCCGAGAAAACCAAAGCACCAAGCATTATTCTTATAGCAAATGCACATTATATATCGCCTAAGATAAAATGACTGATATTTTAAAGAATTGAATCTAAACAGAAAAATCACCTTTGAAACACAATGTAACAAAGGTGATTTATTTGCACTAATTTCATTTCAAGATATTATTCCCGAAAGCTACTCTTTATTTTTCTGCGGTACTTCAATCCCCTCCGGCCATATAGCAGTTGTATAAGCCACAGCATCATTTCCATTACCGGTCAAGTCTTTTGCAATGTTATTTCCTTTACCTTCGTTGAACTTCCAGTAAGCTTTCAAACCAGTAGTTTGGGGATCAACATCATACATATTCCTGTAAATTTCTTCTTGTGAACGGAGCACATTCCATATACGTACTTCACAAATCTCTCCATTTAATTGCCGACTCATATCGTCGGGGTCTCCATAAGAGTGTCCTATCTTAAACATAAAGTCTCCTTTCTTCTGTTTTCCAAGGTTTATGGCTTCCCCATTTCCGTAATCGTCAACGCGGCTCTGCTCTTTGCCATCTACATACATAATAGCAGCCTTTGTCTCTGTGTCATAAGTAACGGCAACATGATACCACTCACCAGGTTGCAACAGTTTACCATCATTGGCATTTGGAAATTTCATTTCATTAGCCGCAAATTGCAATTGCTGTCTAGGAAAGCCAGAATCACCAAAACGTAACAAACAATATTGCTCAATACCCATAATGGATGAGATTTCGGTAAGAGGATCAAATCTATTCACTCGAACAACAGCTTCGAAAGTAAGTTGCTTCAATCCGTTTACTACATTAGCAGTAGGACTACCGGCAACAAATCCCGGTATCTCAAAATAATTGTCAGCAAGACTGACAGCAGTAGTTATAGCACTGGAACGACGCACTATGTAACAGATATTTTTAGAGCCGTCCAATATACTCATCCCTCCTGATGCTTCTCCAATAGTAACAGGTAATAGAAAGCTAGTGTCAATATCCAAGTCTATCAGGTTGGAAAATTCAATAGTGACCATTTCTGAATCTACATTTCCTTTAGGAATGACAACGTGCTGGGTAGAAAACTTATAATACTTAGCATCCAACATTGCATAATTATTCCCTAAACGTGCATTATAATAACTTATCAATGAAGGATCTGTCCGAAAGCTGACATCTATATCCTGCTCAGCAGGATATGCCAGTACAGCAGAAATCTGTTGCTGTCCATCCTGTTTAAGATTATTAAATGTGAAATTAGCTATATCCTTCACTTTCGCCGCATCAATATATACACTATTACCAAAAGGAGATTCCTTAGTATAATCTTTGTTGTCACAACCTGTTATTAATAACAGGAAAACCATGACCAAACAATTATTACTTATTTTCATTATATTCTTGTTTTGAATTATCAGACTCATTATATCTTAGTTTTAAGATTCATTTTATTTCTCACATTCCGGACGGACGTACCCATCCTTTTGAATACACATTATACATCTGGCGCAAAAGCCAGTCCAACGGTTTATAAGTATAAGAATACTCACCGGAAATAAATCCCCAATCATAAGGAGGATAGATAGATTGCCCCCAATAAGCACCATCATCCATCATAGCGTTAATGCCATCTCCTATCGCAATATCATTCACCATTCCTTCATACATATTTTGCTCATTGGCTGTAAGATCAAACGCATATACAACAATGTTATTTTTCTTACGTTTATTCATTTTCCAATCCACCATCCTATATTGCGATTTATCTCTCAAAGGATTTTCTCCTTTTTCATATAATGGAATAACCAGACTTCCATAACATTCCGGCGCCAGCCCTACAATAGGTTTACGAGTATATTCACTATAAGAATGCTCTGCGTCCCATGGTTCTATAATCTGTACCACTTCTTTTCCACTATCATACGCATGCCACGCATAGTCTATATATCTACCTACCTCAATGCCACCACATCGATTTACATCATAGAAATATTCAGTAGCTTCTCCCTTATCAACAACTGTCAGCAACTTTTCAGGAAGTGCATCCCGCAATGCTTTTATTAGTTTAGGATAAGAGACTGTATTCATAGCAAACATACCTTCCTTGTTATAAGTACTCACTTTATCCCAGAGATTTATTCCATCCAAACGATAAAGTTCTACCACATTTTTCACCTGTTGAACAAAATCTGCAAGCTGCATATCGTTTAAATTACAAAAGCCAAATCCTTTATTACCATTTTCAATGCTAAGACATACTTTACGTCCGTGTTCCTGAAGCGGACGAATAAACTTATCCGCCTTTTCCAACACATCACGTATGTCACTACTCAAATTGAGCAATGCACGTCCTGTTGCAGACTCATAGTCCATTGTCACAATTCGTAGATTCACGATACTACCTATATTATGTAAAGTTTGAGTATAATCTATCTGATTAATTTTTTGAATTCCATAAACATCAGCTATCAACGGTTGATAAGTTGAAGTATTCACATAGAAAACAACAAATGCATCAGGTAGCATTGGCGGCATATCTATTTGTTCATACTGGTTATTAGGATAACAAGTCGTTATTCTTTTCCGAATATTCACAATATAATAAAGCACCTGTTTCTTAGTATCCACTTTTACTCCAGCAGGTATTTCTTCCATAGTTAATGGCAAAAGATATGAAGTATCAGTATTCAGTCCGGCTGTGGATATAGTAAATTTGATTTTGGCAGATTTTTGTTCTCCAGTATCTATTGAAAGAACTCCGCCATTTTCGAACTGCACATTCCCAGCCGGCAATGTATTCAATTTGGAATTGTTTTCCTCATTATAATCTTCTACAAGCTTCTCGTTTACAACGGCTGTGACAGTCAACCTGCTTCCGGCTGATTGTGACAGTGAATAGAATATTTCCTCTGTGGCAGATTCGTCCCCTTCCGTCAACTCAATAAATGCTTTATTAGTCAATGTAGTTGTGTTACGCAGGGCACCTGCAATATTATCCATAGCCGTCTCGTCAGGCATTCTGTCCGCATTCATTGAGATAGTCTCTTCGGTACACCCTGTTACTCCTATTTTCAGTAACAATACTAATATAAAATGTATGATAAGATTCTTTTTCATATTAATTCTTTTTTATTTCGATGGGTTCATTAGTTGAATAACCATTCGTGTAATCTCGTAATTCCTTATCGGGCTATAATAATCATTGCCTATAGCATAAATTCCCAATCCAGCTAATGGACCAAGAGCAACCACACGGTCAGTCATTAAAGTTACAGCCTCTTGTTTTACACCAGTCTCATCAATTACTTGTCCGCCCATTTGAACAGATAACAATAATTTATCTTTAGACAATAAACTATTGGCAAGAATCCCCGTCACCTGCAATTTCAAATCGGTAACATTAGTCAACTCTGCAGTATTCAACACAATATAATTCAATTTGTCAAAGTCTGCTTCATCAACGAAAGCCGGATTTCCTTCCAATACCAATAATTTATCCTGTCCCGTAGCAGTAGATAATTTAGAAACAATCAGCCGTGATTTTTCTTTATAAGATGCCAATTCAGCATCAGTTCCATTATAGAGCGGAAGACCGGTAAAAGCAAATCCGTCCAGATTGAGTTCGGCCGACGTAGCAATTTCTTTATCCAACCAACTATTTAATGCCGTGATATCTGTTAAGGAAGAGGCGTGAGCTACATAATCTATTAAATAAAGCACCCGGATACTCTTTTCCTGCAATAGAGGGATATCCTCCCGATCATAATCAGAGATTTGGTGAGAATTACCCAAGGTCACAATATCCAACGAATCCGGCAATGCCCGAAGATAACTACCTTCATTTAGCGATTTTTCCGGAGAATTATCAAAGTGCGCATATGACAAGTAATGTTCACTTTGTTTGTAGGTACGTAATGCCTGCATATAACGCGCCCATAGTTCCGGATTCTGTTCTTTCGCACTATTAATATCAATATCTACAATTTCAGGTTCATTCCAGTCATCACAAGCAACAGGCAATAAAAAAGCCGTTAAAAACAGAAGACTATAAATGAATTGTTTATATATTATTGTTTTCATATAAATTCTTTTTCATTCTTTTATTCGTATTCAAACTCTCTCGTCAATTGAGATAAGATTTCTTATCCCACCACAATCTCGTTCCCCCATTGTCAGGACCTCCTAACATACCTATCGCCAAATTGATATTCGAAAGATTTTCAGTATATTCTGTAGGCGGATACCACAAACGACGGATCATATGCTCGGAACTGATGCTACCACCACTTTTGTTTTCTATAACCGGCATAAGATGAGGATATCCTGTACGGCGGAGCTCACTCCATGACTCAACACCTAAAGGGAAATTAGCAATCCATTTTTGAGTGATGATACGTTCAAGATTACGTTCAAAATTATCCGCACCATCTTCCCAAGCAATAGTAATAGTACTTCTCGGACCTTCCCAATCAGTATAGGCAAATGTCGGATCATTGTACGCTTCCGGAGTATCAGTCGAATTCTCCGCATAGGTTTCAGAGCCCGACAGACCATATTGTTCAAAAGAAAGGGCTATCGCCATATTATATAAATCTTTAGCTTCCCCACCCATATTCCAGCCTCGCAAGGCACCTTCGGCACGTAAGAAAGTGATTTCTGCGGCATTCATCCATAAAAAAGGACTGGTACTGCTGATAATCGGTATGCTGTATGCATTTACCATCTCATCCTTGGTAGTCACATCAATGCCAATACGAATACCCGCGTATCCATCAACCTCTTGCGGTTGGAAGTTTTCATCATATACAGTCATTTTCACTGTAGTGAACATCTTTTCCCGACGCGGATCTTTATAACCATTCATATATGAGATAATATCAGCCCCCACACGCTGGTCATTCCAGTCATTAAAAATCATAGCAACCCTATTTTCTTCCACTTTCAAGAAAGCGTTATCATTTATTTCCGTCATTACGCCTGCCGTTACAGCTTCTTCGGCTATTCGTTGTATTTCCGCCTGCATTTCCGGTACATAAGTCAAGCGCATGGCCATACGCAATTTGAGTGAATTAGTAAATTTGAGCCATTTGGAAAGATCGCCTTGATATACATCATCAAATTTACGAAAAGCTTCCGCACTCAAATTGAGATTATCCCTAAGGACATCACTCACTTCGTCCAATTCACTGAACATTTGCTTATATACCTCTTCCTGCGAATCATAAGGTACGGTAAGAGAAATCTTACCTGTTTTAGAAATGATTTTTGAATAAGGAATCGGACCGTACATATCTGTCACACGCTGCATGATGACCACACGAAACAGTTTCCCCAGTGCCAACGCCACAGGATCGTCTGTTTTATCCAACAAGTCCCGATAAAACGGATAAGTACGGGTGACTAAATCTGAAAAAGGAGCTTCTTGCCAATCTATTGGTGGATTATACGTTTCAAACTTAGCCGTCCATTCTACAGTACAACCAATGTAACCGGCAAACGCACCTGCGCCAAGTGCTTCAACAAACTGATAGAGATGTTCTTCCGTAGGAATCACCAACCCTTGTAATCCTTTAAGACTGGCGCCTACGTTATAACTTTCACGCCCCAGCTCTTCTTTGTCAACCTGATAATCCTTCCGGTTGACTTTATCGAAATTATCCGTACAAGCGTAACCGACAATAAGCAATAGCGCTAGCGAAAGCAATTTTATGATAGATGTTATATATTTCATAGTAACTACTTTTTATCTGTTAAAAGTTGATTTTCACATTCAAACCGACATTACGGGTACTCGGCAACATGAAAAAGTCGATCCCTTGATAATAGTTACCAGTCGTTGCAACGGCTTCCGGATCAAAAGGAGCTTTATTATAAATCATACAGAGATTGCGTCCCACAACAGACAACTGAATATCGCATACATCATGCAACCATTTACGTGGAAGCGTGTAACCGATAGCCGCCTCCTGCAATCGAATATTGGTAGCACTATAAGTATAATACTGTGGCAGACCACTTTGTGAACCGATAGCCGTGAACCATGTCTGCGCATCCACCCTATTACGTCCATTCACTAATACCCCACCATTATCACGGGCAATCGCTGAACTTTCAGATACCCCATATTGATCCATAGCCGCTGCAGTAGCCGAATAAACAATACCGCCTATACGTGCAGTAACTAAAGCACTGATATTAAACCCTTTCCATGAAAACTGATTGTTCCATGCCAAATTACATTTAGGGAAAACACTTCCTAATTTAATATCAGGTCGATTATTCACTGTTACTAATGTACCCGCAGGAGAAATTTCTACCATTCCATTGTCGTCCCGCTTCAAATCAGACTGTGTGTAAAGGTCACCCAGCGAACCTCCTGTTTTCAATATGAATCTGGCCTTTCCGAGTCCGCCTACATCCAGCCAATCTTTATTTATAGGCTCACCAGTCTCTGGATGTATATAGTCCTTTACCAATTCTATAATTTTGTTCTTGTTATGGCTTAATGTAAAATTACTTTGCCAGCGAAAATCTTTCTTCCATGTATGTCCGTAACCAAATGAAAGCTCTACTCCCTGGTTACGTACATATCCTGTTTGAAGGTAGATGGTGGTATATCCGGATGACACGGAAATTTTCGGATCGAACGTCTGATTAAACGTATTAGCCAAATACCATGACAAACTGAGATTAAAGTCCTTGAAAAGCCGCATATCCAAGCCTAATTCCCATGAATCGGTCCGTTCAGGTTTAAGGTCACCAATGGGATAATGTGTTTTCGGCTTCCACGTTTGAGTAGTTTCGTCATACTCAAAAGTAGGCGATGTCAAGTTACGAGGATAAGGCATACCCACCGAACTAAACGAACTGCGCACTTTCAGATAATCAACGAAAGAAGGTAGTTTCACCATTTCAGAGACGACAGCCGAAAGTCCAATTGACGGGTAAAAGAAACAAGTAGAAGATGAGTTTGCCAACTGTGACGCCCAGTCACTACGTCCGGTCAGCGTAAGATAAAGCATACTCTTCCACCCTACTTCAGCACTGGCAAATATAGACTGCGTCTGCTCTTCCCATTCATCCTGACGTGCTTTCTTCTGAGTATTGTCAAGATCAAACACATTAAAAACATTGGGAATACCATTGGCACGTATCGGTCCACGATAACTCAATTCGTCATACTTATTATCTATGATGCTCGCCCCGATATTGACCACAATAGAATAATCACCCAAACGTTTATTTATATTTGCCAACGCATCAGCATACACTTGTGTTTCGTCAGGTTTAGATATAGCATAAAATCCCTGCGCACTACCTTCAGTAAGAGTAGTATTAGAACTTGCATATAATTTTTGTTCATATTTGGTACTGGAATTATCAACCCGAACACGCCCTGAAATATTCAGCCAGTCTGTAATATCATAACTTAAAGAGGCAGACAGCATATAACGCTTCTTGTCATTCGTCCGTAAATTGCGATAAGCGATCCAATAAGGATTCTGCATCCGCAAGTCTCCTTCCCCTTGAGGCCAAAACATGGTTTTAATCTTACGGGCCGGATCCCAACGTTCGAACACTTTTATCAAATTAAAGTCATCGCCACGTGGAAACAAATAAACAGGAACTATCGGATTTGAGTAAGCACCTTGATTAGTCATATTGCGGTCATTCTGAATAATATAACTTGCACCTACATCAAGCTTCATCCTGTCATTCAGAAAGTTTGTAGTGTTACGGAAGGTGAAATTAAAACGGTTGTAACGGTTGTTCGGTACAATCCCTTCCGAATTAACCGCAGCAGCAGAAAAGAAGGTCTGATTCTTATCTGTTCCCGTTGATAATGTAATGGAATTGGTATAAGTTATCCCCGTATCAAAGAAATCACGTGGTTCATAGTTTCTACGAGATGCGTCATTTAATAAAGTCCCCCAACTCAACGTAGTAGAATTACCAGCTTTTCCTGAACTGCCTGTACCATAGCGATTTTGAAAATGTGGAAGTACGAATGGTTTAGCGAATTCGGTATTACTAGACACAGAAACCTGCAATTTACCAACTTTGCCACGTTTCGTATTAATAACGATGGCTCCATTTGCCGCATTACTTCCATAAAGGGCGGCAGCTGCTGCTCCAGTTAGCACTGAGATACTTTCAATGTCATCCGGATTGATGTCGGCAATGCTTTCAGTCACTCCCTGTGAACCATTCTCCATACTACCGCCACCTCCGAAATTAAACATGGGAATACCGTCAATAACATACAATGCATTACTGCTTTGTTCTATCGACTTTGTACCACGCATCACCACCTTGCTAGCTCCACCTACTCCTGAAGAACTACTGTTTATATTAACTCCTGCGACTTTACCATTCAGGCTATTAATAAAGTTTGCATCCTTGACATTTGTCAACTGGTCGGATTTTACCTGTTGTACATTGTAACTCAGAGCCTTTTGTTCCCTCTTGATACCCAAGGCAGTTACAACTACTTCATTTAGCGCCTCTACGTTAGCAGACATTTGTATATTGTACACATTCTTATCTGCTATTTTTACATAAGACGAAATATAGCCAATATAAGTAAAACTTAATATACTACCTATAGAAGCTTTTATGACGTACTTACCCTCCAAATCAGTAACAGTTCCATCATCAGTCCCTTCTACCCGTATATTTACTCCTATCAGTGGTTCATTTTTCTCATCAACAACCCTTCCTGTTACCTGTTTAACAACCACAGTTCCAGTCTTTGGTTGAGGAATAATATTAATATAATTTCTTTTAATTCCATAAGTAAATCCTGTTCCTTTAAGGATAATCGAGAGGGCTTTTTCCAAATCAATATTTTTCAAATTGAGATTGATAGCCGGTTTATCAATTAATTGCGAATCGTTATATCCTACTGAAAGCTTTGATTGCTTCTCCACTTCTTTCAGTGCTTCAATAACAGTTATATTTTCTTTTTGAATAGTAATTTTCATACCACCTTGGGCAAAAGCTGTAGCTTGTATTACAACCATAAATAAAAACAACACAAATCTTATCCCTTTTGCCTTCTTATCATTTTTCAATGTATAACTGTGTAACATGAATTTTAAGTATTAGTTTGCTAACTTTTTTATTCGCAACACATGTCTATCTGTTTTAATTTTCGATTTCATATCCAGGGCAGAAAGATTCCTGGCATAGATACTTTTTCACATATATCTTTATTATTAAGCAGTGCCTATCAACAAATGAAAGGCATCTGCAGTTTGTATATTCAGGTTAATTTATAAAAGACCGGAAGTGTCCTTCTCTGAAAGTCTATCACTTCCAGTCTTCAATTCATTCACATGGAGCGTCCTGATATCTTAATAATTCTTCGCATAGATAGTCATCGTACGAGATACGGTCTTGCCTCCCCAAACTCTTGAAGCAAAGTTATTCATTAAGCTTGTTTGACCGGACTCGCGTAGATTGAACATCATAATGGCGCCATAGCCACTATAATTTGCAGCGCTACTTTGTATCACACCTGCACTTGGTCTACCATCCGTACAGTGTATTGACATCTTTGCCCATTTGCTATTCCCTAATCCGGCCGGAGTACTCCAATCCGCTCCGAAATCAGGCCACATGTAACTAATGGCGTTCATTGTAGTCGCATCAAAATTTGTATAACCACCAAAACTGAATACTGTAATCAGTTTATCAGGCAACAACTGACGCACTCTTTTTACAAGATTTCCAAAAATCGTAGTACTTGGTGAAGGCAAATTAGAAGGTGCCTTCCAATAGTCTGCATATTCATCATCAAAATCCACACCATCTAAATTGTATTGCTTAACACAAGCGGCAATCTGTTGTGCAAAACTTTCAATCATGGCCGGTGTCAAGTTACAAAACCCCACTCCGGTGTGATCACCCAACAGCCCTAAAGAGACTCTGATACCTTTCTGTTGTAAAGGAGCGATAAGCGTACCGGCATTGGTCAATATATGAGACTGATTATTGTTATGATACAATTGAACAGTACTAGCCGTACCCCGAATATTAGAAGCAAACAGAATCACATTATCAATCACCTGCTCTTGCGGGTCCGTACCAGTAAAATAGTACTCTCCTGCATTTAGAGGATTTACATCATTAGTTTCAATATAAGTAGTCAACTTCGGCATCTTGTCGCTGACACCGCGAGTAGTTGGCGAAATACCTTGTTGTTGTGCCTCTCCCATGTAGTCATCACTACTGCAACTTATGATCAAAGTTCCTGCCACCATTGCTACAACGAGTAACAAGAAGTATTTCAAATTTTTCATATAGTATTACTTTTTATATGGTTACTATTTCGCTTAGGTAATGCGTTCTAAAAGCTTAATAATTCCTCCTTTCTCCGTTTTAGTTATTCGACATACCTTCCACCGCTTTAACTTTCTAATATCAAAATTATTTCTGCATAATATAGCATTTATCATGTTCTATCTTAAAACATAAATCTCCTGCTACATCAACAATAACATCCATAACTTCAGACAAAGGTGGATTATCTTTAAACCTGAAACTATAACGATCATTCTTTAAGCTATGCTGATTATAAAAGAACTTACAATCGTACTTACGTTCCAATATCGTTATAATCTCCGTTATAGTCTTTCGATTAAATACCAACTCACCTTTTTGCCATGCTGTCACATCTTTCATATCAGGATAAGTCAGAGTATCTTGACGGCTCTTCCTATTATACACCAATTGTTCATTTGGCTTAAGCAACTTCTTTTTGCCCAAGTCGTCAAATTCCACAAGAACACTCCCTGTTATTAGAGTTGCAAAAACATTATTATCTTCAGTATATGCGGATACATTAAACTCGGTTCCCAAAGCTGTTATTTGAAAATCATTGGTTTTGACAATAAACGGTTTGTTTTTATTAGCTTTTACTTTAAAATTAGCTTCGCCAATTAGAAAAACACTACGGTACTTTCCTGTAAATTGTTCGGGATATAATAACATACTCCTCGAATTCATGCTTACCCGACTTCCGTCAGGCAAAAAAAAGGTCTTCATCTGAGTGCCCGATATGCATTGCTGAGTTATTCCTGAATCGTCTTTTTCTGTCTTACAAAGCAGATATCCTAAAGATATAGATACTATTAATAATATAACAGCTACCGATTGCCACAATCGCATAAACAATTTTTTATCGGACTTTTGCTGAGATTGAACATGTGTAAGATTGTTATCTAACTTCCAACGTTCCAGTGATTTCTCCAGGTCGAATACTTTTCCTTTTTTTCTTGCTTCTAGATAAAGCTCCTGTAATGCTTCATCCTTTTCTTTTTCATATTCATTATCAACCAACCACCTGTAAAACATTTGATTTGTTTGTTCCGAATAATTATGTCGGGCAAAAAGGGATAATATTTTCTGAAAATAATTCTTCATGTTATCGTTATATTAGATTTTGAAATTTCATATATAACGATTGAAACATTCCAGCTACTTAAAGAAAATACAGGAAAAATAAAATTAAAATGATTCTCTTTAAAACTTGAAGCGACAAATATATCTGATGCTCTATTGTACGAACAGAAAGATGTAAGGATAATGCAATCTCCTGATTGCTCATATTATTGAAACGGCTCATCTCAAAAATCCTTCTGCGACGTTCAGGAAAGTTTTCAAGAGCCATTCTTATTATTAGTTGCATTTCTTTATAATAAAGCGAATTTAACGGATCTGAGAAGCCTAACAAATCCTTAATTGTACTTTTCTTTATTTGTTCCTCCCGATAATCATTTTCCAGTCTTTTGTGCTTGATAAAATCAAATGCTACATTTTTTGCCATAGCGTATATATACCCTTCTTTTCCATCATTATTTTGCCACGTCTCAAAATTAGTCCATAATTTGGTAAATACATCTTGAGCCAAATCTTCCGCATCTGCTTCCGATTTAAGAAACATATTGATAAAAAACTTCACTGAAGAGAAATGAGCTCTAAATATCATTTCAAACTGTTCTACTAAACAATGGTCTTGATTCATATAAGGTTACACTTTTGTTTGTGTTACCTTACAAAGATAGAGTAACTTATCTAGAATTGAAAGTAATAATGGTTTTATTTTTAATAAAACATTACCATATCGTTACAATTAAATTCTAATCCCTAAATCCAACTCAAAAATAAAATAACTTCTACCTTTTTAGACATTCTTTTGAGAAACAACTTAAAAATTCTAGCATACTCGTCTATCACGAACACTTTTTTCGATTAATTAAAAACTACATACGTACCATTATGAGAACAAATATTTGCCGAAAGGTTGGACTATTTGTTCTTTGGATGATTTAGCTACTTTTGGGGGAGGAAAAACGCCCTCAATGGATAACAGAAAGTATTGGAATAATGCTAAGCATCTATGGATAACATCAAAAGACATGAAGTTTGCTCATATAGCAGATTCCTTGTTGAAGATTTCCGATGCAGCATTAGATCAAATGACAATTTACGGTAAAGGCACATTATTAATAGTAACAAGAAGTGGAATATTACGTCATACATTCCCCATTGCAATTTTAGATACAGAAGCGACCGTTAATCAAGATGTAAAGGCGATTTCATGTGTTTTATCACATATTCACACATACTTGTATTATGTGATAAAAGCTCAAGAGCAGGTGATTCTTAAAGATTATCATAAAGATGGTACTACCGTTGATAGTATAGATTTTGATAAATTTAAGAAGTTGATAGTATCATTACCTCCATTATCTGAACAATACCGTATCGTAGAAGAGATTGAACATTGGTTTGCTTTGATTGACCAAATAGAGCAAGGAAAAACCGATTTACAGACAACTATCAAGCAAATTAAGGGTAAAATCCTTGATCTTGCCATTCACGGCAAACTCGTACCCCAAAATCCGAATGATGAACCTGCCATCGAACTCTTGAAACGTATAAATCCTGACTTCACACCTTGTGATAACGGGCATTATACGCAGTTGCCTGATGGATGGGCGGTTGTACCCATGCAAACATTATGCTTTTTAGTTGATGGTGATAAGCAAAATGACATAGAAAGAATAAATCTTGATGTCAAATATTTGCGAGGTGAACGTGATGCCAAGACTTTAACTTCTGGCAAATATACAGCTGCAAATTCTCTTTTGATTTTAGTAGATGGGGAGAACTCAGGTGAAGTCTTCAGGACTCCAATTGAAGGTTATCAAGGTAGTACTTTTAAACAATTATCTATCAATGATAATATGGATACAGAGTATGTGTTAGAAGTCATCAACTTGCATAGGAAGATATTGCGAGAGAACAAGATTGGTTCTGCTATTCCTCACTTAAACAAGAAATTATTCAAAGAAATTGAAGTTCCAATTCCTCCTTATAAGGAGCAACGAAGGATTGTAAATACTATAAATAAAACGTTTATGTACTTAGATCAGATAGTGGAGAGTCTATAAGCTCTCCACTATCTGATCTAAGTTGGTTGATATTTGCTCTAAGGTTTGGACTATTCGTTTCTGCTCCTTTAAAGGGGGCAATAGCAATTCAATATTTTCAAATTGTTTTTTGGTTATATGCACCATACCAGAGCCATGACTTTGAGCATAAAACTCTGTTGTCATTGTCTTAAATATATAGTAAAGATATGATTTTTCAATAAATTGATATGGTTCTACCTTAAATATGTGTTGATTAAGCCATGCATTACCCCCGTTCCAGATATATGTTCCTAATGAAGCAGCCCAAGCAAACAACAAATCACCATTATGGATTAAATATTTAGATTCATAGGTTTTTGTGGTTCGGTTATAACCTGCATTTTTATCATTTAAGTTCTGAATACGAATAATGGGTAAACCTTCACACATCCAATCTTCAGGTTTGAAAGCTCGTCCATTTATGTAAATGGCAACATCTCCAACTTTAATTGCAGCCCATCCATCAGGTAACTGCGTATAATGCCCGTTATCACAAGTGATTTCGGCATTTGGATTGATGCGTTTGAGCAGTTCCGAAGCAGGCTCGTCGTTTGGGTCTTGAGGAACGAGTTTACCGTAAATAGCAAGGCGGAGGATTTTGCTTTTAGCTTGCTTAATGACGGATTGTAAGGCCGATTTGTCTTGTTCTATTTGGCTAATCAAGGTAAACCAACGCTCTATTTCCGTAACAATGCGATATTGCTCGGACAACGGTGGCAGTGCAATTATAATATTGTGCAAATCATTAGCAGATAGACTCATTAAACCTATCCCTTTTCCTTTTATGACGCCTTTTGCCTTGCTGTCCATTAAAGAAAAAAGAAAGTATTTAGTGCATACCGGAATATATGCTCTTAGTCTATGAAGATGATTCTGAATGCATATATTATAGTCATAATTCCATATTGCAGCTCTTCCTATATCTCCTCCTTCACATACAAGAAGATCCCCTTTTTTTGCTATATATTTTTCAAACTCTGATTCTAAAAATCTCATCTGCTTGACTTCGGAAAAATCAAACTTATTCCAATATACATTAGAAGTTGTGATGTATTTATATAATTCTCCCTCTTGATTAGATGATGTTTTTTGTTTCCCATTATTATGTTGAAAAATATCCCCTAATACCGTCCAACACCATCCTTTTGGTAATATCTGCTCATAATGGTACGTATCAGAAGAAACTGTTTTCTTACTTTTCTTTATCTTTCCCTCCTTTATCAAACGTTCTTTCTCTTCCTTAATACGTTCAAGTAAAACAGATGCAGGTTCATCATTTGGATCTTGTGGGACAAGTTTTCCTCTAATAGCGAGGTCTAATATTTTCTGTCGTAGTTTCTTTGTGTCCATTAGTCCTCGATATTTGCCATTAATTTTTGAAGTTCAGCCACCGCTTTACTTATGTTATCACTTTTCTCTTTGAGAATATCAATTAATTCTGATAATGAATAGTCTACTTCATCCCCGCCCTGTTTTATCCAAGATACATCAAGGCTGGTTTTGTCACGAGTTATTACTTCATCACAACTATATTTACGCCAACGCCCATTCGGATTAGTTTCAGCATTATATGTTTCTACACGAGCATTTATATCCTCCGCATGATAACACGAAACGAAATCATCAAGATGATGCCTTTGCATTGGATTAGTAGCCAATGTATGCTTTACATCTGTACGATAATCATAAAACCAAATATCCTTCGTACTACTACCTTTTGTAAAGAATAACACATTAGCTTTTACACCTTGAGCATAAAATATACCAGTCGGCAAACGCAAAATAGTATGTAAATTAAATTCTGAAAGTAGTTTCTTACGAATCACTTCTCCAGCTCCACCTTCAAACAGTACGTTATCAGGCAAAACAACCGCTGCACGTCCGCCTGTTTTGAGCGAAAGCATTATATGCTGTAAGAAATTCAATTGGTTATTTTTCGTTTCAACATAAAAATCACTTCGATTAATGTCGACAGAACCAGAAGGACGAGTTCCAAAAGGCGGATTAGCAAGAATGACATTCACTAGTATATTAGGTTCTTTTTCTAAAGAGTCCTGACATATGATAGGACTTCGGTCAGTACCAACACCATGAAGATACAAGTTCATCGAAGCTAATGTAACAACCAAAGGAGTATTATCCGAACCATGTAGAGCTTTATTCCGCAAAAAGTCCCGTTTGCCTTTGTCTTGTGATTGTTTTTTCATGTAGTCATAAGCTGCCAAAAGAAAGCCACCAGTTCCACAAGCCGGGTCACAAACCGTTTCCCCAATCTGAGGACGCGTTACATCAACCATTGCCGATATAAGAGAACGAGGAGTAAAATACTGACCTGCACCACTCTTTTTATCTTGCCCATTCTTCTCTAAAATACTTTCATAAATAGCCCCCTTAACATCACCATCCATTATAAGCCATTGCTCCTCATTAATCATAGTTATGACCTTCTTCAAATATACAGGCTTATCTATTTTATTTTGAGCTTTCGTATAGATAGTACCAATTAGATTATCCTGCTCACTCAGTATTTTCAATGTATTTTCATACTGGCCTATCAAATCAAGACCATCCAATTCTATCAGATTTTCCCAACGATATCCTTCAGGTATGGCTGATTCTTCGTCAAGCAATTTAACGTTTTCATCATCCATTTTCAGAAATAACAAATAAGTCAGTTGGGTTATATAATCGGTAAATCCAATACCTTGCCCCGCTAACGTAGTGGCAAGTGTCCAGACCTTTTTAGTCAGACCTTGCTCATTCGAATTTGATTTTGCCATATTAATTTTATGCTACTTTTCTATTATAAATTAAAAACTGAGATAATGAAACAATAGCCTCATTCACCGCTGCTATAGTACCAAACTTACGTATCATCTGAAGCGCTATTGTTTTATCATCTTCCTTTATTTCTTTTATTGTACAAGAACCATTCGCTACAATATAGTTCACAATCTGACGGATAGTATTCTTTTGAGCATCAGTCATTGTACGCTGTATCTGCCCACACCACAATTCAAAACGTTGGGCAGCCATTGATGACAGGCTACGAAGTTCTGTCACCTGATGATAAGCATATCTGACTAACTGAATAATATTAGTCAATGCTTCTTTTTCTTCTTTCGTCCCAAAATGTACTACATTGGAAGGGTTAACAATAGAGTATGTATTCCATAATTGAGAAGGATTAAACTTGTAATTCTCCATTTTCATCCGATTCTCCAAATCCTTAAGTATTGCATAAGTGATAGGTTCTCCGTTATTGTTATAAATAATGCGTAAAGCCTCTATCTCATCTCTATGTTCATTTACATATTGTTCAAACGCCTGAGTCGTGTCGTGAGCTTCCTCTATGGAAAATCCTTTCTCAATCAATGTATCTTCACCGGGCATTAAAATTGTGACAAATCCAGCGTTCAGAATACACAGATATTCACAGGCATCGGGATGAATAGCGAGAGGACGTACCAAGCCTTTCCGTTCGTTATTCGGTTCGTTTATATTCACATATTCCGGCAACAGATTATTATCCAAAGCTTCATATATACGAGATGCCATATCCCGCATATCTGTACCAGCCAATCTTATAAACTCATTCCTCTGTTCTTCATTTGCCTTATTATGTATTCTTGACAGACGACTAGCCAACAATCGCAGATGTTCATCCGGCAGTTCACCATGAGAGATACGCTCTAAAAGTTGCCTTAAAGACAACAATGTTTCAGCATTGCTTCCCGCTCCAGAAGTTGTTACATAATGCTCATGTTCTGTTACTCCCACCGCATCGACTAAGAAAAACAAATCTTTACTATGAGCATTTGGAGTAACATTACGCAGTTGCTCATCACCAATTGTACGTACTCCCCTACCTTTCATCTGAGTATAAAGAGAGTCAGACTCGACATCACGCATAAACATCACCACTTCCAAAGGCTTCACGTCTGTTCCAGTAGCAACCAAAGTCACAGTTACAGCAATGCGGAACTCCTTATCATTACGAAAATGACGTATCAATTCATTACTATCTCCAGCCGAATAAGTGATTTTCTGCACAAACGTATCATCTTCACGTCCAAAGACTTCCTTCGCTATTTTAACAATATTACTTGCATGAGCATCATTCAAAGCAAATATTAATGTCTTAGGTAAATAGTCAAAATTAGGTTCTCTTTGGGGATCATTAAACATTTCTGTATAAACCGCATCTCTATATGTCTCTAAAATCAACTTTATTTGAGCAGGATTAATAATACTCCTATTCAGTTCTTGTCTTGTATAAGTAGTCGTTTCCTGTGTTTCGATATTTTCAGTTTTACCTGTATAGCGGGTTATTTTACGTACTTTATCCCCCTCGCGAATTGCACCGCCATCTTCGGTTACTTGTGTTTTAATACGAAACACCCTATAATCAACATTGACACCATCAACTATTGACTTTTCAAGAGTGTAGTTCACTATTAAGTTGTTATTAAAGAAAGCCAATGTTTCAACAGCAGGAGTAGCTGTTAACCCAATCATTTTTGCAGAACTAAAATATTCAAGCACACTTCGCCAACTACCATAAATAGAGCGATGGCACTCATCAATAATTATCAAGTCAAAGTAATCCGGGGGCAAGTTAGGATGAACCGGCAAATTCATATTTCTAGTACCGTCGACAACATAATCCGCTTCATTATCATCATCTATAAAATCGTCTCCGGACAATAAAGAAAATAAACGCTGTATAGTAGAGATAACAACATTGGCATCATTTGGGATTTTCGCGGTTTTCAATCTTTCTACCCCAAATATGGTATTAAACGGATCACCATTTTCTGTCAAACGGAATGTTCCAAATTCTCCTTCTGCCTGTTTTCCAAGATTATTACGGTCAACAAGAAACAAAACCCTCTTCATTGAAGTGAAAGCCAACAAACGATAGGCAGCCAAACATGCGGTATAAGTCTTTCCCGCTCCCGTAGCCAAAACCATCAATGCACGATCATGCCCGCTACGAAAACTATTTTCTAATTTTGTTATTGCTTCATACTGGCAATCCCTTAATCCTTTCCTTTTTAAAGTTGGAAGTCCTGCAAAATCATCTTTAAGTCCTAATAGTTTTACTATTTCTTTAGGAGAATGAATTTTATTCAAAGAAATATATTCAGAATCAACTTCACGGGTATCTCTGAATAACAGTTCCCTTCCATTTGACAAATAAACTAAAGGTAAAGGATTCATCCAAGCCTGACACCAATGAGGTACACCTCTAGTATATTTTTCAGCCTGGTCTGCCACAATTTCAGAATAAATTGACACAGATTCTTTCTTTGCTTCCAATACGCCAACAGCTTTACCATTTAAAAAAAGTAAATAGTCAGCTTCACGATTACCTTTCAGCAAGCCTTCTTCGACTGCTATAGCAGATACTTCAGGAGAATAATGATTTCTATCAACTACTTCCCAACCCGCATCATTAAGCATACGGTCAATTATTATTCGAGCCTTTTCTTCCGGTTTCATGTGTGTGTCTTTTTTGTAACTTCCGATAAGGCTATATTATCGGAAGTTACAAAAATAGGTAAAAATATAGAATATGAGAAAGAAATAGAGATTTTTTGATACATCACAACACAATTTCTCTATAAAAGATTCTTTGCATATCAGTAATATTTGTCCAAACACTTCCCATTCCCAAAATAAAGCCCTACTTTTGTGAAGAATATTTTCCCGTATATTAACATATTAACAACAGTATCTCACAAATAAAATAAACCCTACAAGATGAAAGAAGAATCCGACAGCCCGTCTGTCCCCTACAATTTCTCCCGGTGTTTCAACGACCAATGTCCACAAGCCTTGAAATGTTTACGCTACATAGCTGCACAAAACGAAACAGCCGATTACCTTTATATCTCCATCGTTAATCCAGCACGTTATCCTGCGGATGGAAACCAATGCGAATGTTTCAAGACTGCTGTCAAAGTTCATGTGGCATGGGGACTAAAACGGTTGCTTGACAGAATCCCTTATGAGGATGCAGTCAGTATCAGAATACAAATGGTCGGACACTATGGGAAAACAGGATATTATCGATTCTATCGTGGAGAACGGGGGCTTATGCCTAAAGACCAAGCCTACATCAGACAACTATTCCGTA
>OJQL01000782.1_pt1 | contig 30725 bp, 21 predicted proteins | sample 1598731 | NCBI WGS metagenome assembly OJQL01 (sample SAMN03922510, study PRJEB24848) | human gut metagenome | isolation source: stool sample | host: Homo sapiens | place: Germany | collected 2010-02
AACAATATACATTATCCATCCGCCTCAGTGCGGATGGATTTTCTTTTTCTATCTATAACCCACTGACAGATAATGATTTCTGCTTTGTTCCGCATCCGGTCAACACCGGATATTCCATGACGGCCAATCTGAAAGATATGCTGACTAAAACAGAAGCGCTGAAGTATCCGTATAAACGGGTTAACATCTTGTATGACTCCCCCCGTTTCACCCCTGTTCCTTTGGAATTATTCGAAGACGAACAGATGGATACAATTTTCTATCATAATTTTCCTAAAGCTAAAGGAAATAACGAGATTGTACTTTGCAATGTCCTGGGAAGAAGCAATGTGGTAATACTTTTTGCTATGGACAAACATACCCATTTGTTACTGACTGAACATTTTCCTACAGCTCGTTTCTTCTCCACCGCCAGCCCGCTGACTGAATATTTCGCCCGGAAAAGCCGGTTGGGTAACAGCCGGAAACTATATACATACATACGCGAGCAACAAATGGAAGTTTTTTGTTTTGATAAGGGCAACTTATTACTGATCAACTCATTTCCATGCAAACAAACCACAGACCGTGTGTATTACCTATTATATGTATGGCAACAATTAAATTATAATCAGGAAAGAGACGAACTGCACTTGACAGGAATATTAGAGGATAAAGAAGAATTACTGAAAGAGTTGCGCAATTATCTGCGCCAGGTATTCGTCATCAGCCCCAAAGCGGAATTCAACCGCTCCGAGATAAGTAAAATAGAAGAGATACCTTTTGACATGCAAACCTTATTATTATGCGAGTAATCAGCGGTATATACAAACGGCGCCGTTTCGATGTGCCTCATACATTCAAGGCACGTCCGACAACGGATTTCGCCAAAGAGAACCTTTTCAATGTATTAAGTAACAATTATTTTGACTTCGAGGACGGAGTTACAGCCTTGGACCTTTTCGCCGGTACGGGCAGCATCAGTATAGAACTGGTTTCACGCGGTTGTGACCGGGTTATTTCAGTAGAAAAAGATCCCCAGCACCTTTCTTTCATCTCACAGGTGATGCGTGAAGTGAAGACTGACAAATGTTTTCCTATACGTGCTGATGTCTTTAGATTTATAGACAAATGCAGCGAGCAATTTGATTTCATCTTCGCCGACCCTCCATACGCCTTGAAAGAGTTGGAAAGCATCCCCACCCGTATTTTCGAAAGCGGGATTTTAAAGGAAGACGGATTACTGGTACTGGAACATGGCAAAGAGAATCATTTTGAGGATGACCCCCATTTTATTGAGCGCCGTGCATATGGCAGTGTGAACTTCTCTTTCTTCAAAGCAACGGTGCCAGCAACCGGACAATAGATTCTTGTGCTTTTTGATACCAAGGACGCTTTATCCATGTTTTTCTCTGCAACAGGATGGCGTCCTTCTGGTCTTGCAGGAAAATACCTTTCAACAGCAATGCTGAGGACGGATCATACATAAAGGCATTCACCTCAAAATTATGCTCAAAGCTACGGAAGTCCATATTTGTAGAACCTACCGTAGAAAGAGTATCATCACTGACCATCAGCTTGGAATGCAAAAAACCTTTCTGATAAAGGTAAATCCTGACACCCGCACGCATGATATCATCCAAATAAGATAACGAACCTAAATGTGTTATCCATGTATCGGCACGTGCCGGTATCATAATGCGAACATCCACGCCTGCCAAAGCTGCCGTTTTCAATGCCATCAGAATAGGTTCGGTAGGCAACAGGTAAGGTGTTTGTATATAAAAATACTTTCGGGAGCTGCTGATAGCTATCAGTAGCCCTTGCATAATATCCCGCCATTCGCCTACAGGATCGGAAGTAACAATCTGTATCAGAGCCTTTCCAAAGATTCCGACTTCGGGGAAATAACGGGAGGAAGTGATAAGGGTACGGTCTACTACATACCAATCGGTCAAAAAAGCAGTCTGTAACCCATATACCGCTTTTCCTTCTATTTTAATGTGAGTATCCCGCCATATCCCCCATGGAAAGCCTTTCATATAGCGCAAAGCAATGTTCATCCCTCCCGTATAAGCCACACGACCGTCGATTACTACTATTTTACGGTGATTACGATAATTTACCTTACTGGTAAATAAAGGAAAACGGACTTTCAAAAAACTGCGTGCCTCAATACCTGCTCCCCGCATTTCATCAAAAAAAGCATGGGGAACTTTCCAGCAGCCCACATCGTCATATAGTAAACGCACTTCTACTCCCTGCCGCGCTTTATCTATCAACAAATCGCGCAGCAACCTGCCTGCCGGATCATCCTCAAAAATATAAAACTGCAAATGGATGTGATGCTTTGCCTTACTGATTTCTTTCATCAATGAATACAGCATGGAATAACCATCCGTAAAAACTTCCGTCGCATTTCCTTCAAAGGGCAAAGCATTATTCACTTTCCGGAAAAAACGCATCAACTGGTGCTGTTCATCAGGACACTTAAACGCCTTTTGCGCCTGGTATTCTGCCATGGGACGTTTTATGAGACGGGTGAACCCTTTCTTGCTGATCAATTTCTCCTTACGTGTGCTTCTGCCGAAAAAGAAATAGAACACAAGCCCCACAATGGGCAGGAAAAAGAGCACAAGTACCCATGCCATTGTTTTAACGGGATTACGATTATCAAGTATCACTATAAAGATAGTTCCGATGATAATCACAAAATAAAGCACGTTAAAAGCAACAGCAAAGATTTCATTAAAGATACTCCACTCTACCATATAATTCCAGTAATTTACTTATAAGCAAACTTATAAAAAAAATCCCAACCTATAACAATATAGATTGGGAAAAGATTAAGATATAGTTTCATTTAAAAAGGACGCCGGCCATGTCTTCCCGGACCGGGACCAAAACCGGGACCGCCGAATCCCCTATGGCTATTCATCATCTTGTCACGGGCGGCTTTACTTCCAAAAATATTCAGACGATAGATAAAATGTACCATACAATAACTGTTGATACTGTTGTATTCGGTAACCGAACGTACATCCGCTGTCAAAGAACGGCTGATATTGCTCTGTTGTTTTAAGATGTCGTACATTTCAAAACTAACAGTTGCAGCTCCTTTCAATAGACTTTGTGCTATTTGGGCATTCCAAATCAGTTCATTATTGTTCAAACTGGCATCATCATATCCTCTACGGGACTGGTTGGTGATATTAGTAGACAATGTCATCTGCCATGGTAAAGTGACATTGGTACTCGCTCCATATGAGAATGTATATGGATTCTGGTTCTTTTCAGGACGCAGCTTGCTACGTTCCGCTGTATACTCAATAGAACCATTCAATGAAAATTCAAACCAGTCATTCCGATAGGACCCATTCAGATTCTCCGCCAAAGTCAAACCGGTAGTCGTATTCTTATCATCATGCAATGTTTCCTTATTGTATAAGAACGCTACCTGATTCCGGTAGCTCACACGAGAAAAAGAATTTATAGTAAACTTTTTATTCTTCAAAGCCGAATTAAAACCGAACAATCCAAACGCATTCCAGTTTCCATTGATATTCTGAGGAGTTGAAGTAGTACCACCCGTATTCTCATCATATACCGTACTATTACTGATACTATTCTGAGTAGCAGTGAAATTTACATGAGTCATTATGCCACGCTGCTTCTCGGCATTATAAGTGTTATAAAACAAACGCATGGTATGGGCAAACGAAGGCTTCAAACCTGGATTACCCACACGGATATTCAACGGATTGGAATTATCGACAATCGGCAACAGGTTTTCCATACTAGGCTGGCTACTACGCCCACGATAAGTGACACGCAACTGACTTACTTTGGAGAAGCGATAACGAAAATCCAGATTCGGAGCAAAATTGAATACCGTTCTTGTGGTATCAGTCATGTAATCTCCCTTCTTATAGGACAATTTCGTATTTTGAGGCTGTAAGGACATGCCGGCACTCAACTGATATTTCTCCCGGATAAATCGTAGTCCCAAAGAAATATCATGATTAAAGTATTTATATTCAGCATCCTTACTCAAGCTATCCACATAAGCAGTTTCATAGTTTTCGGGTAATCCGTCATTTATATCCCAAGGATACCCCAAATCGTATGTCGATTTATCACTCTTGCTATTCTTATATTGGAATCTATAACTAAATTGCAGGAAAGTAGCCCGTGCTATAGGTTCGCTATAAGTAAACTGTGCTGTATAATTATAATTTTTAGTAGGCATCGTAATGTATTGATTACGATGTTCTATAGAATCCCCTCCTAAATAGTTCTTTATCTGATAATAACGGGTTTCCGATTGAGCATACTGATCGCTGTCATCATCTCCATATCCAAATGAACCACGGAATGTAATGTTACGTCCCTCATTATTCAGTTTCCGGTTCAGCTGCAATGTTGCATTAGCCGACAAACTATTTGATTTGGACAGATTATGTTCATTGGTAGCATTAATACGAGTATCCCTTAACGGATCATCAGACCCTATATTGTCAAAGTTCAAATAATCATTGGGATTTACCACATACTGATAAGGATCCTCATTAAAAGTACCTGACTCTGCAACTGAAGCTCCCCTTGTCTTATCATAAGAAACATTCGGCCGGAAAATAATATTGGTCATTGAATCGGGACGCCATTCCATACGGAAATCTGCCTTGAAACCTGTTTCCTTATTACTATTGGCTTTGTTTGAATTGGAATAAGAATCCCCCGACTGCAAAAAACGCTGTGAAGATCCGACTGTTACTACATCTGCATCACGATAGTTGTAACGCATACTACCTCCCAATTCCAGTTTTTCTGTTTCTGTAGCAAAATTCGCTCCTAGCATTTTAGTCGCGTTCAATCCATTGTTACGCCTCCAACGAGGTCCTCCTCCCGAAAATCCCTGATCATTCACATTATTGGCGGAACCAATAATAGAAACCTGAGTTTTATCATAAAAACGGTTAATCATAGCTCTTCCTGTATAACGGTCTTCCGTTCCGGCGCCTAAATCCACGTTTCCAAACCAGCCTTGATTCATCCCCTTCTTCACCGTCAAATCGAGCACTGTTTCCTCCTCACCATCATCAATACCCGTAATGCGTGCCAAATCGGATTTCTTATCATAGGTTTTCAGTTTTTCCACCATATCGACTGGCAAGTTCTTCAAACCGGTCTTCACATCACCGCCAAAAAACTCTTTGCCATCTACCATAATCTTTTTTACTTCCTTACCATTGATTTTGATATTACCATCGTCATCTATTTCTGCTCCCGGAAGTTTTTTCACCAATTCTTCCAACATCGCCCCCTCAGGAGTACGATAAGCAGAAGCGTTATAGCCAATAGTATCTTCTGAAATGGTTACCTGCGGAGCCTCGGCTACAATAACCGCCTCACCCAACATGATAGCATCGGTGGGTAAAGTGACTGTTCCAATATTAACACTCGGCTTACCAGCTGTCAGCTGCAAAGATTTTTCCTGAGTAAGGTAACCTACAAATGAAATTTTAAGTACATATTTCCCCGGACGGGCAGCAATAGAGAATACTCCGTTGTTATTGGTAACATTTCCTACCACCATTGTACTATCGGGTAGAGAAAGTAACTGTACGGTAGCTTGTCCAACCGGGCTTTTATCATCACCATCAATCACAGATCCCGTCACGGTTATGCGCTTGCCACTTTGCGCCCAAGAGAGAGTTGCACAGGTACATACCAGTAACAACAATAATACTAACTTCTTCATTTTTTCTTTTTCCTTGAAATTTTAATGCCTAATGTCCTTTGGACACTCTTGTCGACAAAAGGTTTAACGGAAAAATGTATTTATTTCTTAAACAATCGGTCAACCCGGCTTTTTTGTACACCAAATTCCAGACAAATAACATTAAAAACCATATAAACTATAGCAATGGAATTATCCGCTTCTTCCAGATTTCCATTATATACTCCTCTGACCAACATTACAATATAATAAATGCCCAACAAATAAATAGCATAACAAATAGCCTTGATACGTATTCGGGAAATCTTCTCATTCTCATCCTTCACTTTTGCCAAGAAGATCATAAACAAAGAAAACCAGATAAGTAACTTGATAGAAGCCTTTGTAAACAACAGGTTACTATCGTTTATCATGCCAAACATAAACATGAACAACGGTACGAAAACAGACAACAACAGAACAACATATCCCATCGTCCTACAATAAACCGGTAAAATTCCTTTCATTATTTTATATTTTAACGTACAAAAGTAATTATTTGTAAGCAAAGAACGGTCATCTTTTTGCTTTTTTACCTAAATTTGCAGGCAAATAATAGAAAATATGAGTAAACAAGAAGTTATTATCTGCCATAACTTAGAAGAAAATCTCAATAAGGCAATAAACCAATGCCCACATGACAAATTATTTGTCTTGGCTGACGAACATACACGTGAACTTTGCATTCCTGTTTTATCAGAATTTGATTGTATTAAAAATGCCCATTTTATTTATATAGGGGCTGAAGATGTGCACAAAAACTTGGAAACACTGGCATATGTATGGAAAGAGTTGGGAGATAAAGGTGCAAGCCGTCATTCGCTACTTATCAATTTAGGTGGAGGGATGGTTACAGATTTAGGAGGATTCGCCGCATCAACTTTCAAACGAGGGATCAAATATATTAATATTCCTACCACACTGCTGGCTATGGTTGATGCATCTGTAGGAGGCAAGACCGGAATCAATTTCAACGGATTAAAGAATGAGATCGGAGTCTTCTCTCCTGCCGAAAGTGTATTGATTGACGCTAATTTTCTAAAATCACTGGATATTCGCAATCTATTGTCCGGATACGCTGAAATGTTGAAACATGGTCTTATCAGCACCCATGATCATTGGATAGAATTGTTGAAATTTGACTTCAACAATATAGATTACAAGGTCTTACAGACTTTAGTCGGAAAATCTGTACAGATTAAAGAAGATATAGTGGAACAGGATCCTTTTGAAAGAGGAATCCGCAAAGCTTTAAATCTGGGACACACCGTAGGGCATGCTTTTGAAAGTCTGGCATTAGAAACACAGCATCCGATATTACATGGTTACGCTGTGGCATGGGGAATAGTTTGTGAACTTTATTTCTCCCATATCAAAACTGGTTTTCCTAAAGACAAGCTACGTCAGACCATCCTGTTCGTCAAAGAACATTATGGAGTTATGCCTTTTAATTGCAAACAATATGAACGCCTCTATGAATTCATGAAACATGATAAGAAAAACTCAGCAGGCATTATCAATTTCACCCTATTAACTGAAATAGGAAATATACAGATTAATCAATCGGCAAGTAAAGACGAAATTTTTGAAATGCTGGATTTTTATCATGAATCCATGGGTTGCTGATCTCCCTTCAAACAGATGGAAAGGATTGTACAAACTTTCCATCTGTCCGATACAATAAAAACATCTTTTATTTATTCCCAATTATAATCGATCAAACTTTTAACAATCAAGCAATTAGAGTATTTATAATACATTGGTTAAAAAACAGACCAATCATTTAAAAAAGACAAATATAAAGCACCTTTTTTCCGTAAAATTGTTCCTAAATACCATTGATCAACTTTTCAATGCTTCAGAAACCCTATTTTTGCATTATATAATTGGTTGGTATAAATGTTATATAAGGAATTTGAAAAGAATAGAGAAGATATATTAGAGAATGAATTTTGCATGCAATCTAATGCATCAACATTGCCCATTACAGATTGCCCTTCTTATACCCCTATATGTACTATTGGAATCTGTATACAAGGAAATGCTAAAATAAGAATGGATTCTCAAGAATATACTATACACCCACATGATGTTTTTGTCTTTATGCCGGGACTGCTAGTCTCAGTCATAGAGACAAGTCCTCATTTCACAACAAACTATTTTACACTTTCAAACACATTTTTCTATGATGTAATAAAAACTATCAGGAGTTTTTCTCCTCAATTTTTCTCTTACATGAAATCTCGTTTCCTTTATCCCTTGCCGGAACAAGAGATGCAGTATTTCATGAATTATTATACGTTACTGAAGAGTCGGATCAAACTTCCCAAAAGTTTTTCCAGAGAAGCAATTATAGCTCTGCTAAGAATTATATTCCTAGATTTATATAACGATTTTGAAAATTATATCAATCATAGAAATAATACAAGTACAACACGTAAAGAAGATTTAACGCATAGATTCTATACGCTAATGATGGACAACTACAGAGAGCATAAAGAGGTTATCTTTTATGCCGACAAACTTCATGTTTCTTCCAAATATCTGTCTGAAGTAGTTAAAGAAACCAGTGGAAAATCTCCTAAGGACTGGATTATAGATTATTCATTACTGGAGATAAAAGAATTATTGAAAAACAGTTCTCTTAATATTCAGGAAATAACAATCAGAACTAAGTTCCTGAACCAGTCTGCTTTAGGTCGTTTTTTTAAAAGACACACCAATATGTCTCCCTCTGAATATAGGGAATCGACTTATTAGTTTCATCAATACCTTGCATAAAAAGATGCACTTTTAATGTAAAAAAGTACAGAGAATATTTGCAAATACCAAAAAAAGCCGTACCTTTGCATCCGCAATTCGGGGTGTAGCTCAGCCCGGTTAGAGTACGCGTCTGGGGGGCGTGTGGTCGCTGGTTCGAATCCAGTCACCCCGACAAGCTGAGCATGAAGGAGTTTAGTGAAAACTAACTCCTTCTTTTTATTATACTACCCAACATTGATCTTACCTTACCGAAACCAATATTCGGGGTCCAGCGGAAATTTCGCATCATCAGATAAATAAAAGGGGCAGTTCTTATGTGCCTCTCTCGTATTCGTTATACAGAAATAACATTAATGAAAATATAACAAATAAAGCTGTTAAAGAACTCATCAACCAAAAACCTTTTTCATACCTTTGGAACACAAAGTTACTACAAAAAAGTGAAATGCGGAAGAATATGGTAATGGATTTGATTTACAGGGGTTTCATTTACGCTGCCAATTATTCCGAGAGCCATTACAATCCACGCCGAAGCCAAATCAAGACGGAGCTACGTTACTTGTTCGTAACCACGCTCAATAGGTGACGAAATGGACACGAATAACGAAACAAGGCTTTAAGGATTAGTGAGTTACTGACAACTCACGCAAAAAATCCGGTAACGAAAAAAGATTGCGCCGTTCTTCCGCAATTTGCGTATCAGAGGAGGGCTCTTCACCAACTAATTTTGAACAAAAAAATTAAGGACGATGAAGAGTACATTTTCAGTTATTTACTACCTCAAACGTCAGGTAGTGAAAAAAGACGGGACGGTTCCCGTCATGGGACGCATCACGGTGGACGGCAGCCAGACGCAATTCAGTTGCAAACTGACCATCGATCCCAAGTTGTGGGACACCAAAGGGGGACGTGTCACGGGCAGAAGCACGGCGGCACTCGAAACGAACCGCATGCTTGACAAGATGCGGGTGCGCATCAACAAGCACTATCAGGAAATCATGGAGCGTGACAACTTCGTCACGGCAGAGAAGGTGAAGAACGCCTTTCTCGGACTGGAACACCGCTATCACACGCTGATGCAGGTGTTCCAGCAACACAACGAGGACTATGCCAAGCAGGTGGAAGCAGGCATGAAAGCCAAAGGCACACTCTTGAAGTACAAGACCGTTTACAAGCACCTGCAAGAGTTTCTCAACATCCGTTACCACGTGAAGGACATCGCGTTGAAAGAGCTTACCCCCGCTTTCATTTCCGACTTCGAGATGTTTCTGCGCACGGACAAACACTGCTGCACCAATACCGTGTGGCTGTATGTATGCCCACTTCGGACGATGGTGTTCATCGCCATCAACAACGAATGGCTCACACGCGACCCGTTCAGGGAGTATGAAATCAAGAAGGAGGAAACGACACGCAGTTTCCTGACCAAAGACGAAATCCGCCTGCTGATGGAAGGTAAACTGAAGAACGCCAAACAGGAACTATACCGCGACCTCTACCTGTTCTGCGCCTTCACGGGCTTGTCATTCGCCGATATGCGCAATTTGACGGAAGAGAACATCCGCACCTACTTCGATGAACACGAGTGGATAAACATCAACCGCCAGAAGACGGGCGTGGTGTCTAACATCCGCCTGCTTGACATTGCGAAACAAATCATCGACAAATACCGCGGGCTGTGCGAAAACGGCAGGATTTTCCCTGTTCCCCACTACAACACGTGCCTCGCCGGAATCCGTGCCGTCGCCAAGCGTTGCGGCATCACCAAGCATATCACGTGGCATCAGAGCCGCCATACGGCAGCCACGACGGTGTTCCTCTCCAACGGTGTACCCATCGAAACAGTCAGTTCCATGCTGGGACACAAGAGTATAAAGACAACGCAGATATACGCGAAGATAACCAAAGAGAAGCTCAACCAAGACATGGAGAACCTTGCCGCAAGATTGAACCAAATCGAGGAATTTGCAGGATGTACCATCTAAAACAGAGACGCCATGAAACGTGACATAATCATTATAGAGGACAAGACGGTCTGCGTAACCGGTAACGAGGTATGGATGACCGCCGGGGAAATCGCCGAAGAGTTCCATGCCACCGTCCCGGCAGTGAACGCCGCCATCAAAGCCGTCCGCAAGTCGGACGTGCTGAACGACTACGAGGTATGCCGCTACATACAGCTTGAAAACGGCCTGTACGCGGATGTTTACTCGCTTGAAATCATCATTCCAGTAGCCTTCCGGTTGAACACCTACTATACACACGTGTTCCGCATGTGGCTGGTGGAGAAGGCACTCTCAAAGGAAAAGAGGCAGACATACGTGATGTTCATACAGAACGGGAAAACCGGATATTGCTGAACACGCATACAGACAACGAAAAAGGAAACGGACAACGCCATCGGGTGCCGTCCGTTTCCTTTTTTTCATGCAACCGCCTTATTCCAGCGGCTTGAGGTAATTCGCCTCCAACAGTTCACGCAGTCCCGATTCGGGATAAAGCACCTTACCTGCCAGAAGGATAAAGGGCAGCATCCTGTTGTTGCGATACTCCTGCAAGGTGCGGCGGCTTACCCGGAGCATTTCCGCCACCTCCTTGTCCGTCAAGTAATGTTCCCCGTCCAGTGGCGGACGGTAACTTTCCAAAAATGTGGAGAGCCATTTGGAGCCTTTGAGCATATTCTGTATCGCGGTAGCGACCGGCTCGTCCTCCATTGAGAAAACCTCGTTGTTCTCGTTCATCATAACATCGGATTAAGTGGTTAATAAAAACAGAGTCATTTTCCATCGGGATAGATCGTGCCGATAAGCGGAATAAGCCGCCTGACCTCCTCCGGCCTGTAATAGAACCTGCGGTTCATCTGCGAGTAGCCGATAAGCCGCCTGTCACGCAATGACTGCAACGTGCGCGGGCTGATTCTCAACTGCCCGCAGACCTCCTCGCCAGTGAGCCACCTTTCCAGCCGCCCGCCGTCGCTTTTGCGCCTTAGGGCGGCGACTTTCTCCGAGAGGGCGTTGAATGACGCCAGCATCATCTCGAAGGTCTTTTTCTCGATAGATACGATTTCCATATACCAAAACATTTAATGATTTACCGCAAAGGTAACGCAGCCGCCTTGAATGCGGGCCGTTTTCCGCTATATGGCAGTTTGTTGCGCCGGTTGTCCGGGTTACGGAGTCACTTTCAAAGAAAATCTTACGTGAGTCACGTAGTGAGTTGTTAAAGCTCCTTTTGTTTATTGCCGAATTTTGCCGCAGAGAAACAAAAGAAAGGATAAAATATGAAAGTGATAACGATTGAAAGTTCCGCCTTCACCGCCCTGACGGAACAGATAGCCGAGATAGCGGTCTATGTGCGTGCCGTTTCCGGTGAGAGTAAGGGAGAGTCTTCCGACATGCTGCTCACCACCCGCGAGGCGGCGCACCTGCTGAACGTGAGTACCCGTACCCTCCAACGTATGCGCAGCGAACAGCGCATCGGCTATATCGTGCTGCGCGGCAAATGCCGCTACCGCCGGTCGGAAATAGACCGCCTGCTCGCAGACTGCACCGTGGCAGAAGATGCAGCGACACTGACGGAACTGAAACGCAACCACACGCTGCGCACGGGCGGCGGCAAACCCAAAGGAAGGAGGACATAAGATATGGAACTGCTTACACGAAACAATTTTGAGGACTGGATGCAGAAGCTGATGGAACGGCTCGACCGTCAGGACGAGCTGTTGCTCTCCCTGCGACCGTCCGGCAAAGCCCCGAACCCGATGGAAAGTATCAGGATGTTCGACAACCAAGACCTCTGCATGCTGCTCCAGATAAGCAAGCGTACCCTGCAGCGCTACCGCAGCATCGGTGCATTGCCGTACAAGACGCTCGGCAAAAAGACCTATTACAGCGAGGAGGACGTACTGACATTCCTCTCCGAACACGTAAAGGATTTCCGCAAGGAAGATATAGCCTTCTACAAGGCGCGTATCCATAATTTCTTTAATAAATAACCCATTAAAACATTTTTCAAATGGCAAAGAAAACAACAGAAAAAGACGTGCTGATAGTCCGCGACGAGAAGACGGGCGAGATCAGCGTGGTAGCCGGGCTTAACGCCGACGGCTCACCCAAGCGTACCCCCGCAAAGGCGGAGAACGCGCAGAGTTTCCTGCAATTCGACAGGCACGGAGACGTGCTGGACAACTTCTTCAAGAACTTCTTCCGGCAGTGCAAGGAACCCAGCCGCTTCGGTTTCTACCGTGTCGCGGCGGACCAAGCCGACAAGCTGCTGGAAGTTATCAAGGACTTGCTGAAAGACCCCGAGGGCAACAAGGAGATGCTTGCGCCCCACAAGGTGGACACCTCCGGCTACGAAAAGAAAGTACAGGAGGAGCAGTCCGCCGAAAAGCAGGAACAACCGGAACAGAAACAAGATGACGAACCTAAAAAACAGGAAGAAATGGAACAGAAAAACGAACAGAATCAGAAAAGCCCACAGCAGGCGCAGAGCAACCGGGGCTACCACCCCATCGACGAGAGCAAGATCAACTGGAAGGAGTTGGAGGAGAAATGGGGCGTGAAGCGCGACGACCTTGAAAAGTCGGGCGACCTTGACCGGATGCTCAACTACGGCAAGTCCGACTTGGTGAGGGTGTCGCCCAATTTCGGCGGAGAGGCTTTCGAGCTGGATGCCCGCCTCTCCTTCAAGAAGGACGGCGAGGGCAACGTCAGCCTTGTGCCGCACTTCATCCGCAAGGAGCAGAAACTCGACGAGTACAAGGAACACAAGTTCTCCGACGACGACCGGAAGAACCTGCGCGAAACGGGCAACCTCGGCAGGGTTGTGGACCTCGTGGACAGGGAAACGGGCGAGATCATCCCCTCGTTCGTCAGCATCGACCGCAAGACGAACGAAATCACAGATGTCCCGGCAAACAAGGTGCGCATACCGGAGCGCATCGGCAAGACGGAAATCACCAAGCAGGAGCAGGACATGCTGCGTGCCGGGCTGCCTGTGCGCGACAAACTCATCGAGCGCAAAGACGGCAGGAAGTTCGTCACCACCCTGCAAGTGAACGTGGAGCAGCGCGGCGTGGAGTTCGTGCCGGGAACCGGCAGGTCGCCACGTGCCGCACAAGCACAGGAAGCCAAGAACAACCCCACACAGGGACAGGCGCAGGGTACGGAAAACACAGCCAACACGAACAAGGAGCAACGCCGCAACACGTGGACGAACGCCGACGGCAGCATCCGCCCCATCAGCAAATGGAGCGGCGTGGACTTCACCGAGCAGCAGAAAGCCGACTACGTGGCTGGCAAAGCCGTGAAACTGGAGAACGTGACCGACAAGCAGGGCTTCCACGCCACGATGTACATCAGGTTCAACCCGGAGAAGGGACGCCCGTACCGCTACGACACCAACCCCGACAACGCGCAGAAGGTCGCGCCTTCCAACGAGAGCCGCACGCAGGTGGCGGTGAACAGCGAGGGCAAGACCAACGAGGCTACCAAGAACCTGAAGGAGCCGTTGCGGAAGGGACAGACCGCCCCGAAGGACACCGCACAGCAACAGCAGCAGGAGAAGCCGCAAAAGAAAAACAATAAGGGCATGAAGATGTAATCCGGTGTCCGCCACTAAATCCGAAGTAACATTTGTAAAATTCAAAACGACAGAAAAATATGAAGACAATCATTGCAGAAAAGCCGTCTGTGGCACGTGAGATCGCCCGTATCGTGGGCGCGGCAAAGAGAGAGGAAGGATATTTCGAGGGAGGCGGCTACGCCGTGACATGGGCGTTCGGACACCTCGTGCAGCTTGCCATGCCCGACGGTTACGGCATATGCGGCTTTGTCCGTGACAACCTGCCCGTCATACCCGACACCTTCACGCTCGTCTCCCGTCAGGTAAAGACGGAGAAGGGCTACAAGCCTGACAGCAGCGTGGTGGCGCAGATTAAAACCGTCGCCCGGCTATTCAAGGAAAGCGAACAGATCATCGTGGCGACCGATGCCGGACGCGAGGGTGAGCTTATCTTCCGCTACCTCTACCATTATACCGGATGCACCACCCCGTTCGTCCGCCTCTGGATAAGCTCGCTTACCGACAAGGCTATCCGCGAGGGACTGCGCAACCTCGAAGCGGGCGACAAATACGACAACCTCTATCTTGCCGCCAAAGCACGGAGCGAATCAGACTGGCTCGTGGGCATCAACGGCACGCAGGCACTCTCCATCGCCGCCGGACACGGCACTTACTCCGTCGGGCGGGTGCAGACACCCACGTTGGCGATGGTGTGCGCACGCTATTGGGAGAACCGCCGCTTTACCCCCGAAGCCTTCTGGCAGCTCCATATCGCAACGGACGGCTGCGATGAAGGAACGGTGAAGTTTTCCTCTTCCGAAAAATGGAAAGAGAAAGAGTCCGCGACGGAACTGTATAATAAGGTGAAGTCGGCAGGCACAGCCACCGTCACGAAAGCCGAACGCAAGGAGAAGACGGAGGAAACACCGCTCCTGTACGACCTGACCACGCTCCAGAAGGAAGCCAACGCCAAGCATGGCTTCACGGCGGAACAGACGCTTGAAATCGCGCAGAAGCTCTACGAGAAGAAGCTCATCACCTATCCGCGAACCGGAAGCCGCTACATTCCCGAAGACGTGTTCGCGGAAATCCCCAAGCTGCTTGCCTTCATCGGCAGCCTGCCCGAATGGAAGGGCAAGTTGCAGCCGAAAGCCGTGCCGACACGCCGCAGCCTGGACGGCGGCAAGGTGACAGACCACCATGCCCTGCTCGTCACGGGCGAGAAGCCGCTGTTCCTCTCCAAAGAGGACAGCACCGTCTATCACATGATAGTCGGGCGCATGCTTGAGGCTTTCTCCGAAAAATGCGTCAAGGACACTGCCACCGTCACGGCAGAGTGTGCCGGAGTGGAGTTCGTGGCAAAAGGCAGCATCATCAGGCAAGCCGGATGGCGTGCCGTCTATGGCAAGGAGAATGGAGAAGAGAACAACAGCCAAGAGGAAACCGCCGCCATTCCCTGTTGGCAGGAAGGCGACACGCTGGCACTGAAAGCCGCCTCCATCACGGAGGGAAAGACCAAACCCAAGCCGCTGCATACCGAAGCCACCCTGCTGTCCGCGATGGAAACGGCTGGCAAGGAGATAGAGGACGACGCATTGCGGCAGGCTATGAAGGATTGCGGCATCGGCACGCCCGCCACCCGTGCGTCCATCATCGAAACGCTTTTCAAGCGCGGCTATATGGAACGCTGCAAGAAGTCGCTTGTCCCCACCGAAAAAGGGCTTGCCCTCTACTCGGTCGTGAAGGCGATGCGTATTGCCGATGTCGCCATGACGGGCGAATGGGAAAAGGAATTGGCACGCATCGAGCGTGGGGAACTGCCCGCCGATGACTTCCGCAGGAAGATTGAGGCATATACACGGGAAATTACCTCCGAACTGCTGTCGTGCAACAAGCTGTTCGCCCGCAGGGATTCCGGCTGCAAGTGTCCCAAGTGCGGAGCGGGGACGATGCAGTTTTACGGCAAGGTCGTCCGCTGCGACAACGCGGAGTGCGGTCTGCCCGTGTTCCGCCTGAAAGCAAACCGCACCCTCTCTGATGATGAAATCAAAAACCTGCTCACCGACGGACACACGAAACTGCTCAAAGGATTCAAGAGCAAGCAGGGCAAGAGTTTTGATGCCGTAGTCGCCTTTGACGGGGACTATAACACGGTTTTCGTGTTCCCAGAAAGGAAAAGTAAAGCGACCTCTGCGAAAAGAAGAAAATAAATGTTTAACTTTGCCACTGGTTCAGAGTAATGAATTGTTCTTCGATACCGGATTACACTCATACTTTGGATTTAGTGGTGGCACTCGGAGGGATACCGGGTGCCTTTTTCTTCTCGTTTTCCAACGATTATCCCTATCATCATTATCAATCCACTAAATTCCAAAGAAATGAACAACAAGAAGAAAAACGAGGGTCGGACCGACTTTTCCTATTACGGTCTGTACCTGCTGGACTACCTCACCACGAACAAGTTTGAACAGGCAGCCGATGAAGCCTTCATCCGAGAAAGAACCGACCGTGCCGCCGAAGCGTATGAACGGGCAAGGCTCGAAGGCTATCCTGCCGACGGGGCGCAGGAACTGGCGATGAAGGTGCTGACGGAGGGCCTTCGCTACTCCAAGCACGCCATCCTGCGCGAAGTCGTGGAGAACGAATTTGCGGGTGAAGTACCGGGAGAAAAATGTGAAGCCTTTACCCAGAAGCTGCTACCGCTTGTCGGAAACGTATTCTCCATCTATGACCTCTCGGACGACAATTTCGCCCTGTCGCCCGAATATGACCTGCTCTACACGGAGCTGACGGGAGCCGTCATCCTCTATATCGAAGAGTATGGCGTTTAACCGCAAACAGAGGCTGCGGGACAACATCGAGGCGATACGGACGGCATTCCTCCTTGACAGGGAACAGCGCACACCCACCGCACGCGAACGGCTCTTGTTAGAACGTTATTGCGGTTTCGGGGGACTGAAGAACATACTCAACCCTGCAAGGGAACTGACGGATGCCGTCCACTGGGCGAAGTCCGACCTCGAACTGTTTGCCCCTACCGTGGAACTGCACAGGTTGCTGCGGGAGAACACAAAAGACGAGACGGAGTACAAACGGAATATGGATGCCATGAAGCAGTCCGTGCTGACCGCCTTCTATACCCCGCCGGAGATAACCGAGACCATCGCGGACGTGCTGCATGAACACGGCATCCGTCCCGACCGGGTGCTGGAGCCGTCGGCAGGTGTCGGTGCATTCGTGGACGCCGTGCTGGAGAACCGACCGGACGCGGACATCATGGCTTTTGAGAAAGACCTGATGACGGGCAAGATACTGAAGCACCTGCATCCCGGACAGAAAGTAAGGGTACAGGGCTTCGAGAAGATAGAAAAGCCGTTCATGAACCATTTTGATTTGGCTGTCTCCAATATACCGTTTGGCGATGTGGCGGTGTTCGACCCGGATTTTTCGGGCAGCAAGGATCCTGCAAGGCTCTCGGCGGCACGGACGATACACAATTACTTTTTCCTGAAAAGCCTTGACGCGGTGCGTGAAGGCGGAATCGTGGCGTTCATCACCTCGCAGGGGGTACTGGATGCCCCGACCAACGCGCCCATACGCGAGTATATGATGAACCATGCCAATCTGGTGGGCGTAGCCCGCCTGCCGAACAACCTCTTTACGGATAACGCGGGAACGGAGGTGGGCAGCGACCTGATTATCCTGCAAAAGAACAGCGGAAAGAACGGTGAACTGTATTACAACGAAAAACTCTTCGTGCAGACCGAACAGACCCCTATCGGCACTTCCGTAAATGGGTATGTATGGAGCATCGGTTCGCTTTCACACACGGATTTGATCAGAAGTACCGACCCGTACGGGAAACCAGCCTATAAACTCCTGCACTGTGGGGACATCGCACAACTGGCGGAAGACTTGCGGGAGCATCTGAAAATAGAACTGCAACAACTTGACAGGAAACTGTATGAGAGACACAGGCTGCATCCGACAAAGGAGGAAAGCACGGCTGCGGAAGTGCAACCTGCTCCGAAAACAGAAAAGGTATCACCTTCTGTAATAGCCCCCGTTTCTGTAATTGAGCCTGTCAAGGGAGTGGAGAAGCCGCAGGCACAGCCCATAGAGGAAAAGCCGGAGATTGAGCCGCGCCAACCCAATCATTCGTCAGCCGTGCAGCTTACCCTGCTCGACCTTTGGGGTATGCCCATAGAGGAACCGGTAAAAAAGAAAAAGGCAGCGAAAAAGGAAAGCAAGCCGAAGCCTATGCCGTCCACGCCTAAACCGCAAGTCAAAGTTACTCCACCCGTTGAAGCCGCCAAGCCGGTAAACGGTAATAAGGAAGAAAAGCCGGAAAATGCCGAAAAGCCAAACGACCCGGACGACATTTACGCCACTCTGGATTGGGAAACCAATCCTCCCATCAACGGCTTCTATGAGACAATGATGAGCCTGACAGCGGAACGGCGCAAGGCCCTACGGCTTGAGGCAGAACGGCACAGGCAGGAACAACTGAAAAAGATGGGTATCAAAGACACGTTGAACCCTGCTTTTGCGCCTTCTTCGGACAATATGGATAAAAAGCCGGAACAAACGGAAGAAATAAAGCAACCTGAAACACCGGCAGAAGTTGTGCCTACTTCCGAAACGGTTGCCACTTCCCTGTTCCCGGAACTTGAAACGGAAAAGCCGAAGGAGGAAGTCATGGACCTTTCTCCCCATCCGTTCAACGGCCTGCTGGAGCCACACCACCGCGACGGCTCGATGGTGCTGGATGCTTCACGCAATCTCGGTTACCTGAAAGACCTCACGCCTTACGGTGCGACCTTCCAACCGCTCGACCTCCGTGGCTATCAAAAAGAGAAAGCGATGCTGTATATATCGCTCCGTGACGCTTACGAACGTCTGTATAGCCACGAGACGGAGAACCATACGGAACACAAACCGCAGCGCGGGTATCTCAACACCTACTACGATGAGTTTGTCATGCGTTACGGTAACCTCAACGCCAGACAGAACGTGAAACTGGTGATGATGGATGCCGGAGGGCGCGACATCCTTTCGCTGGAACGTGTGGAGGACGGCAAGTTTGTCAAGGCGGACATCTTCGACCGTCCCGTTTCCTTCTCGGTGGAGAGCCGTGTCAATGCAGGCTCTCCCGAAGAAGCCTTGTCCGCATCGCTCAACAAGTTCGGTACGGTCAATCTCGGCTATATGCGGGAGATAACCGACACCACGGAAGAGGAACTGCTTGGTGCCCTCAAGGGGCGCATCTTCTACAACCCGCTCGTAACCGGTTACGAAATCAAAGACCGCTTCATCGCGGGGAACGTGATAGAGAAGGCGGAACGCATAGAGGGCTGGATGGAGGACAATCCCGAAAGTGAGCGGATGCCGGAGGTGAAACAGGCGTGGGAGGCATTGAAGGAGGCCGAACCGCAGCGCATCGCCTTTGAAGACCTCGACTTCAATTTCGGGGAACGCTGGATTCCCACGGGTGTGTATGCCGCCTACATGAGCCACCTTTTCGACACGGACGTGAAAATAGCCTACTCCGCAAGCATGGACGAGTTTTCCGTGGCGTGCGGCTACCGCACCATGAAGATCACGGACGAGTTTTTAGTAAAGGGCTATTACCGGAACTATGACGGTATGCACCTGTTGAAGCACGCCCTGCACAACACCTGCCCCGACATGATGAAAAGTATCGGCAAGGACGAGAACGGCAACGACATCAAGGTACGCGACAGCGAGGGCATACAGCTCGCCAACGCGAAGATAGACGAAATCCGTAACGGGTTCTCCGAATGGTTGGAAGAACAGTCGCCGCAGTTCAAGGAACGGCTCACGACGATGTATAACCGCAAGTTCAACTGTTTCGTGCGCCCGAAGTATGACGGCTCGCACCAGACTTTTCCCGACCTCAACCTGAAAGGGCTGGCAAGCCGGGGAATCAAGAGCGTTTACCCATCGCAGAAGGATTGCGTCTGGATGCTGAAACAGAACGGCGGCGGGATCTGCGACCACGAGGTGGGAACCGGCAAGACGCTGATAATGTGCATAGCGGCACATGAGATGAAGCGTCTGAACTTGGCGCACAAGCCGATGATTATCGGGCTGAAAGCGAATGTGGCGGAGATTGCCGCCACCTATCAGGCGGCCTATCCTAACGCCCGCATCCTCTACGCTTCTGAAAAGGACTTTTCGACCGCCAACCGTGTGCGTTTCTTCAACAACATCAAGAACAACGACTATGATTGCGTCATCATGTCGCACGACCAGTTCGGGAAGATACCGCAGTCGCCGGAGTTGCAGCAGCGCATCCTGCAGGCGGAGCTTGACACGGTGGAGGAAAATCTCGAAGTCTTGCGACAGCAGGGCAAGAACGTGTCGCGGGCGATGCTGAAAGGGCTGGAGAAGCGCAAGCACAACCTTGTGGCGAAGCTGGAGAAGGTGGAACACGCCATCAAGTCCCGCACGGATGATGTGGTGGACTTCAAGCAGATGGGCATCGACCACATCTTCATTGACGAGAGTCACCAGTTCAAGAACTTGACTTTCAACACCCGTCATGACCGTGTGGCGGGATTGGGAAACTCGGAAGGAAGCCAGAAGGCCCTGAATATGCTCTTTGCCATCCGTACCATACAGGAACGCACGGGCAAGGACTTGGGGGCTACGTTCCTTTCGGGCACGACCATTTCCAACAGTCTGACGGAACTGTACCTGCTCTTCAAATACCTGCGCCCCAACGAACTGGAACGGCAGGACATCCGCTGTTTCGATGCTTGGGCTGCCATCTTCGCCAAAAAGACGACCGATTTTGAGTTCAACGTAACGAACAATATCGTTCAGAAGGAGCGTTTTCGCTATTTCATCAAGGTGCCGGAGCTTGCCGCCTTCTACAACGAGATTACCGACTACCGCACGGCGGAGGATGTAGGTGTGGACAGACCAAACAAGAATGAGATACTGCACCACATACCGCCCACACCGGAGCAGGAGGACTTCATACAGAAGCTGATGCAGTTTGCCAAAACCGGCGATGCCACTCTGCTTGGCAGGTTACCCCTGTCGGAAACGGAGGAAAAGGCGAAGATGCTCATCGCCACCGACTACGCGAGAAAGATGGCTCTTGATATGCGCATGATAGACCAGAACTACGAGGACCATCCCGACAACAAGGCAAGCCATTGTGCCAAGATGATTGCAGAGTATTACCACAAGTACGAGACGCACAAGGGTACACAGTTCGTGTTCTCCGACTTGGGGACATACCAGCCGGGGGAAGGATGGAACGTGTACAGCGAGATAAAACGCAAGTTGGTGGAGGATTACGGCATACCGACAAGTGAGGTGCGCTTCATTCAGGAGTGTAAGACGGATAAGGCTCGTAAGGCGGTGATAGATGCCATGAACGCAGGGACAGTGCGAGTGCTGTTCGGCTCCACAAGTATGCTCGGAACGGGCGTGAATGCGCAGAAAAGATGTGTCGCCATCCATCACCTTGATACACCGTGGCGACCGTCCGACCTGCAACAGCGTGACGGACGGGGTGTTAGAGCCGGGAACGAGATTGCCAAGCATTTTGCCGAGAATAACGTGGATGTCATCATCTACGCGGTGGAAAAGTCGCTGGACAGCTACAAGTTCAATCTGCTGCACTGCAAGCAGACGTTCATATCGCAGCTCAAAAGTGGAGCGATGGGCGCACGTACCATCGACGAGGGAGCAATGGACGAAAAATCGGGTATGAACTTCTCGGAGTATATGGCGTTGCTCTCCGGCAATACCGACCTTTTGGATAAGGCGAAATTAGAGAAGCGTATCGCCTCGCTCGAAGGGGAACGCAAGTCGTTCAACAAGGGCAAGCGCGATTCGGAGTTCAAGCTGGAATCCAAGACGGGAGAACTGCGCAACAACACGGCTTTCATCGAAGCCATGACGGAAGACTGGAACCGTTTTCTTTCCGTTGTGCAGACTGATAAGGAAGGCAGCCGCCTTAATCTTGTCAAGGTGGACGGCGCGGATTCAACGGATGAGAAGGTCATCGGTAAGCGTTTGCAGGAAATCGCCAAGAACGCCACGACTGGTGGACTGTACAAGGCTGTCGGGGAACTTTACGGCTTTCCGATAAAGGTGGTCAGCGAGAGGACACTCAAAGAAGGTCTGGAGTTCACCGACAACCGCTTCGTGGTGGAGGGCAACTACAAGTACACCTACAACAACGGGCATCTGGCGATGGCAGACCCGATTGCTGCCGCACGAAACTTTCTGAACGCATTGGAGAGGATTCCGACCATCATCGACCAGTACAAGTCTAAGAACGAAGTGCTGGAAAAGGAGATTCCGCAGTTGCAGGAGATAGCGGGCAAGGTGTGGAAGAAGGAGGACGAGCTGAAACAGCTGAAGTCCGAACTCGCCGCACTGGACCGCAAGATACAGCTTGAGCTGGCTCCGGCTCAGGAAAACACGGAAGAGAACCGGCAAGGCAACGAGAAAAAACAGACGGAACAACAGCCGGAAAGCCCGCACGTGGACTTTGTACGCAGTCATTTAATTATAGGGAGACCCGGTTTATCGGAATCCAAAGGTGTAAAACTTTAATATCGAAGTCTTGACAGAAAAAGCCAGTGGTTGAATTTTTCACCACTGGCTTTAATTCTAATAATTTTTCAATCTAATATGACCGAATCTATAACGTTAAATCATAGATTATGTGTCTATTTGTGAAGAAAAAGACGTAACTTTGTATCAAAATCAAATAAGCATAACAATGGAGCCATCTATATCTATATACAGTTTTTCACTTTATACCGCACTGCCGTTGATGTTATTCTTCGGCTTTTATTTTTTGTTTGCAAAGACTCCTGAAAAGAAAATTTTCAAGAATTATCTCCGCTCCCGACAGATTATGGGTATAGCTATGCTGCTGCTTTCGGCAAATTATTCGGTACATTTCTTCTTTGGTATCCGATTCAAAAATGCGGATTCTGCCATATTGATGAACATGTCCACATACTTCCTGTGCTATTCTCTGTTCAGTTCGGCATTGATAATGTTGCTTGATCGTTTTTACATTACCAAACGGCGTGTGTGGACACATATCATTTTATGGATTATATTTTCAACTCTTTCCGGAGTTGTGTTGTTCCTGTTGCCAAGCGGAATCATGCAAAAATTCTCTTTATTTGCTTTAGCTGTATGGTTAGTCGTTTTTGGAGTCGTTTTAGCTCGCAGAGTCATAATTGCATACCGTAGAGCCATTCGGATTTTCAATGAAACTCAGGCGGATGATATAGGTACATATATCGAATGGCTTTCCATATTCACTTATTGGGCTGTTATCTTCGGTGTCGGATGCGGATTGCTGACATTTCTGCCAGACAAATATGTTTTTATCTGGATTTTGTCGTCAATACCGTTCTACAGCTATCTTTTCTACAGCTATCAGAACTACCTGCTGTTCTATGAACAGGTGGAAAATGCTTTTGAGCAAGATATACAGTCTGAAGAAGAACTTCTGACAGATACAGAAACAGAACCTGAAATAGTTTCTGAGAAAGAAGTTCCAGTGTCTTATACAGAAATTATAGAGAAAGTGGCCAACTGGATAAAGACAGACGGCTATGTCCAGCAGGGACTTACCATAAAAGAACTGTCCGAAATACTTCATACGAACCGTACCTATCTTTCCGCTTATATCAAGACTACGTATAAAATGACATTCCGCGAATGGATAACCGGTCTCCGGTTGGAGTATGCGAAAAACATACTGAAGGAGCATCCGGAAATCAATATACAGAAGCTGGCTGAGTCTTCCGGCTTTCTTTCTCGCAGTAACTTTATCAAATCATTTACCGAAAAGGAAGGATGTACGCCTGGCAAGTGGAAAAAAGCAAATCTGGAATAATTTGTGTGGTAAAAAGCCGATGAAAAAGGTCTCAGAAGCCCATTTTCAAAAAGTGCTCAAGCGACAAAAAAAGTGCTAATTCGACAAAAAGGTGCTCTAACGACAATTTGAAAAGTGCTCAAACGACAATTTTTTATAAAACGCTGTATTTCAACAGAAAAAGTTTTTGTAATATTTTGGGCGCTGAATGGCATTTATTACCTTTGGAGATGACAAAGATAATGAATTCAAGTTTATATGAGCAGAAAAATCACTTTTCTTACCCTGTTTCTGTGGCTGATGACGCTAACTTTTCCTGTCATTGCGCAGCAGAAAGCAGACACGACCTACACCTTCCGGTTCGTTACGCAGAAGGACATGTTCTACGTGCCTTGGAATGGCAATGACACGGAACTTGCCCGCCTGTTGGAATGTATCGAAAACAACAAAGCAATAATTCTTGACGGCAAAATGCCGCTACTGGTTGACGGATACTGCAATTCGCAGAGCAGTGAAGCCGAGAACCTTGCAACGGCGAAGATCCGTGCCAATCGAGTAAAATCCGAACTGATTACACGCGCGGAAATAAAAGAGGAGAATTTCATTACCCGCAACCATGCGACTGAGGGTGATTTTGTTACCGTGCGCTTGACGGTACCGGTAAAGGAAACAGCCGTGACGGATGCGGACGCGGAAGCACGACGCAAGGCGGAAGCCGAACGACTGGCAGCCGAGAAGCGTGCCGAGCAGGAACGGCTTGCCGAAGAGCAACGTAAAGCGGAAGAAGCCCGATTTGCCGCAGAAAAGGCAAAAGCCGAGAAAGCCGCTCACCAAAATAAACTTACCGACATGCCATTGGAAACCCCAACCGACTATCATTTTTCCCTGCGTGCCAACCTGCTGCGCTGGGCTACCCTGACACCAGATCTTGGCGTGGAATGGCGCATCTGCCCGTCGTGGGGCATTGCCGTAAACGGCTCGTGGACTTCTTGGAGTTGGAATGACAAAGATTGCCGCTATGCACTCTGGGAAGTGGCTCCGGAAGTACGTTACTATATGGGTGAGAAGAAAACCTGGTATTTGGGTGCGTTGTTCAAGGCCGGACAGTTCAACTACAAGATCTCCGAAACAGGCAAGCAAGGCGACCTGATGGGTGGCGGCATCACCACTGGCTATCAACTACGGCTGAACAAGGCACTGACGCTTGATTTCAACCTCGGCTTGGGCTACCTGAATGCCGATTTCGAAAAATATAAAGTCATCGATGGTGTGCGCGTACGCTGCGGCAACGAGACAAAAAATTGGTGTGGCCCCATCAACGCCGGTGTAACATTGATGTGGAAACTTTTCTAACAGAGGGAGGAAGACGATATGAAGGCAAGACAATATATATATATGATGGGAATGACAGCCGCCGTGCTGCTCTCTTCCTGCGTGAAGGACACGCTTTATGACACACCGCATCCCGACTACGGGAAGATTGCGGTGACAGCCGACTGGTCGGCCTGCGGTGAGGGTATCAACATACCCGCCACGTGGACGGTCAGCATGGGCGACTATACGGGTACGGAGACTTCCGCCACCCATGCCCCCGACCATCTGTTTGCTCCGGGCAGCTACACCCTTGCGGTGTGGAACCCAGCTGAAGGAATCACGGTAAATGGTACCACCGCCACCATTGCCGCAGCCACGGGAAACCGGGCAGGCACGGATGCCTTTGTGAACAATGCCCCGGGATGGTTCTTCACCTATACGAAACAGGTGAGCATCGAGAAAGACAAGGACTATCCGCTGACCGCCGCAATGAAGCAGCAGGTACGCGAACTGACGCTTATCATCAAACCGACGGGTGATGCCGCCGGACGCATCACGGAGATTGTTGCCCATCTGACGGGTGCAGCCAGAACACTCGATTTCGCTACCGATACCTACGGAGCCGCTTCAAACGTCGTGCTGCCCTTCACCAAGATAACCGAAGGTGACGATGCCGGCAAGTGGAAAGCCACGGTGCGGTTGCTGGGTGTGACCGGCACGGAACAACTGCTGACGGCTGAAATCCGCTATGCGGACGGCAACCCGAGCCCCACCACGCTGAAAAGCGACCTTACAGAAGCTCTCAAGGAGTTCAACACCAGAAAGGGCAAATCGCTGACCCTCGGCGGAACGCTGGTTGAGACTCCCGAAGGCATGGAAGTGGACGGAGCCGAAATCAACGGCTGGGAAGAAGTGAAAGGTGATGATGTAAATGCTGATTTGTAAATAATAAAATTATAGATATAATGAAGACAAGATTTTTTACACTTGCAGCGCTCGCCCTCGCACTGGTAGCCTGCAACAACGACAACGAGAACCTGAACGGTGACCCCGTGGCCGCCCAGTTTACCGCCAACATCGCCCCCGCCACCCGCGCCAGCGGAACCACCTGGACTGGCGGCGACCGTATCGGCATCACCGACATCGGCAACGATTCCCAGTACGGCAACGTGCCTTTCATCCTGAAAAACGGGAAATTTGAGGCAGAAGGAAAGGTTATCTATATCGAAGATGCAAAGACCCATACTTTCCGCGCCTACTATCCGTACAACGCGGCGGGAGGCATCCTCACAGCCACGACCGATGCCACGGCGCAGCAAAACCAGCCTGCCATCGACTTCCTCTTTGCTTCAGGAGCCACGGGAGACAAAAACAACCCGGTAGTAAGCTTCACCGACAAAACCGCCAAAGGCGGTGAAGACAACTCCTTCCACCACCGCATGAGCCAGATAACCCTTACCTTCGAGGCGGGCGACGGCGTGAATTTCAGCGTGGTCAAGCCTGAACGTTACACGCTGGACGGATTGTTACTCACCGGTACGTTCAACACGGCCGACGGTATTGCCACCGCAGACAACGGACTACAGACCGGAGAACTGACCATGAATCTGGCAGACGGCAATCTCACGTCATCGATCATCCTCTTCCCGCAGACAGTTGCATCCCTGCCGTTGGTTGTGAATTACAAAGGTCAGGAATATCATGCCACACTCACCATGCCCGATGGCGCACTGCTGGCGGGCAACAACTATACCTATACCGTCAAGGTACGCAACAAAGTCCTTGAAGTCAGCGAAGCCACCATTGCAAAGTGGAACGATATAGACGGCGGAGAAGTGAATGCTGGCCTGTAAGATATTAATAATTAATTGATTAGGGTGAAGAATTATGAGACATAGAATTTTTATTCCCGCAGCCACCGCACTGCTGTTCGCCCTCGCCGCCTGTACGCAGGACGAACTTGCTGGCGATAACCGTCTGCCCGAAGGTGAATACCCCGTAGTCATCCGTGCCACCGGACTGTCTGTAGAAGCAACGCCGCTGGCAGCCCCTTCCACCCGTGCCTCCGTGGACGGCGACTGGCATGGCGTCACTTCCGTGGCACTCAAGATGGGCGATGCGGTAAAGGAATACACCGTAACGGCTTCTACCGATTTCAAGAGTGCCACGCTTTCACGCGAGAACGACCCGTACTACTGGACCAGCCGCGACCCGGTTACCATATCGGCATGGTGGCCCTTCGACAATGCCGACATCACACAGATGCCTGCCGTGAAGGTGGCAGAAGACCAAAGCAAACTGGCTGACTTCCAAAACAGCGACTTCATCTCTGCTGAGAACCGGAAGGTGGAATTTAACAACCCGACTCTTGAATTTACCCACCGCACGGCACGCGTGACAATCGAACTGAAGCCCGGCACGGGATTCACGAGCGTCGCTGGTGCCATGGTGAGCCTCGTGAGCCTGTCCGCCGATAACGGCAACCCGACTGCCATCAAGACCTACAATGCAAGCGGCAACACCTACGAGGCACTGACCGCCCCACAGACCGTTGCGGCAGGCAAGCCGTTCGTCAAGGTGAAACTCGGCGGCGGCACCTTCTACTTCCGTCCGCAGAACAACGTCGTATTAGAAGCGGGCAGCCGCTATAAATACACCGTTAAGGTGAACACCACTGGCTTGACGTTAGAGGGTTGCACCATCGGCAACTGGGCTGACGGCGGCGGCGAGAGCGGCGCAGCCGAGGATTTGGGCTACATCTACGACAGCAACACCAATACCTACACGGTCTATAACGCCAACGGCCTGATGAATGTAGCCGAATTAGTGAACGGAGGTAAGACCGACATAAACATTACCCTCGACAAAAACATTGACCTCACAGGCAAAGGCTGGACGCCGATAGGCACAGACTACGACAACGCATACACCGGCACCTTCGACGGCGGCGGCCATACCATCACGGGGCTGACCGTTACGACAAATGACGAATATGCGGGTCTGTTCGGCTATCTCAGTAATTTCAATAATGCCGCCGGTACGGTGAAGAATGTGGTGATGGAGGGCATACAGATAACATGCAATCACAGGTCGGGTTATGCCGGCGGCGTGGTAGGATATAGCTGGGGCACCATTGAAAACTGCTCGGTGTCGGGCAGCGTTAGCGCCACGGTGAGCGTCGGCGGTGTGGTGGGTGTTCAAAGGGACGGTTCCATCACCGGATGCAGTTCCTCTGCCACAGTGAAGGGAACGCTCTATGTCGGCGGCGTGGCAGGTTGGACGAATTTTGGTGCCACCTTGACCGCTTGCTATGCCACAGGCAACGTGATCATAGAAATAGCCCCCACACAGAATATCTCTGGCGGCGGTCTGGTAGGATTCAACGACGGAATAAGCCTCCTTTCCTGCTATGCCACGGGCAACGTAACCAGTACGGGTAGTAGCACTGGCTATGTACATATCGGCGGCTTTTTGGGAGATAACTACACTACCGTGACCGCCTGCTATTGGAAGAACAATCATGAACAAGGTATCGGCTACAATAGGAGAAGCACCAAAGTCACAGAGGTGGACGGCACCAGCGTAACCTGGCAGAACGCCGTTGATGCCATGAACACCGCCTTGCAGAACAAAGGCTCAGAGTGGCGTTACGAACTTAAAGGAGCATTGCCCACCTTGAGGAAGCAGTAAACCGTCGGGGGGAAAAGTTACGCCCGCAACGGAAAGAACCAGAGTAATAAAATAACAGATATTATGAGGATAAGATTTTTTGCACTTGCAGCGCTCGCCCTCTTATTGGGCGCCTGCACGCAGGACGAAGCGGGCTTCCTACCGGAAGGGGCGGAAGGCACCCCCATCGTCTTCACCGCCACGGGGCTGAATCCCGCCGCGACAGCCATCGCCGGCACCCGTGCCCCTGTGGATGGCAATTGGGAGGGTGTGCAGAGCGTGGCAGTGCTGATGGACGGTACGGTGAAGGCATACGACGTGACGCCCTCCACCGCCGACCCCACCAGCGCCACGCTGACCTCCACCGACCCGTACTACTGGACCAACCACAACGACATCACCGTCACAGCGTGGTGGCCCTACACCGCTGGCGAGACAACCCCACCTGCGGTAAAGGTAAAAGCCAACCAAAGTACCCAGAAAGACTTTGAGGGCAGCGACCTCATCGTAGCCGACGGGCAGACGGTGACCTGCGGTAGCCCCACGCTTCGCTTCACCCACCGCACGGCGCGAGTGACCATCGTTCTGACGGACTACACCGAGGGGCTGGCATCCGTGCGACTGACGGGCCTCTCCACCGAAGGCGACAACCCTGCCGAAATCACCCCGTATGACAAGGGCAGCAACACCTACACCGCCATCGTAGCCCCGCAAAGTGTGGCAGCTGGCACGGCATTCATTACCTGCACCTTCACTAACGGCAAGACCTTCGTTTATAAGATGAAGAATGCTACCGACTGGCAGGCGGGCGGTGAATATACCTACACCGTCTCCCTCGCTGCGGCAAAAGACCTGGGCTATACCATAGAGAGCGACGGCAGCTACACCGTGACCTCCGCCGATGGCCTGATGAATGTAGCCGAATTAGTGAACGGAGGTAAGACCGACATTAACATTACCCTCGACAAAAACATTGATCTGACGGGCAAAGGCTGGACGCCGATAGGCACAAGCTTCGATAACTCATACAAAGGCACTTTCGACGGCGGCGGCCATACCATCACGGGGTTGACCGTTACGACAAATGACCAATTTGTGGGTCTGTTCGGCTATCTCAATAGAGCTGGTATGGTGAAGAACGTGGTGATGGAAGGCATACAGATAACAAGCAATCACATGTTTGGCTGTACTGGCGGCGTGGTAGGATATAGCTGGGGCACCATTGAAAACTGCTCGGTGTCGGGTAGCGTCAGCGGCACAGATTGTGTCGGCGGTGTGGTGGGTTCACAAAAGGCCGGTTCCATCATCGGATGCAGCTCCTCTGCCACTGTGAAGGGAAAGCACTATGTCGGCGGCGTGGCAGGAGAAAAATGGGGCTCCATGACCGCTTGCTATGCCACAGGCAACGTAACCTTAGAAATAGACTCCCCAAAGAATCTCTCTGGCGGCGGTCTGGTGGGATTCAACGGAGGAAGCAGCGTCCTTGCCTGCTATGCCACGGGCAACGTAACCAGTACGGGTAGTAGCACTGGCAATGTACATATCGGCGGCTTTTTGGGAGATAACTACACCACCGTGACCGCCTGCTATTGGAAGAACAATCATGAACAAGGCATCGGCTACAATAACAAAGTCACCGAAGCCACTAAGGTGGACGGCACTGGCGTTACCTGGAAGAAAGCCGTTGATGCCATGAACACCGCCTTGCAGAACGCAGGCTCAGAGTGGCGTTACGAACTTAAAGGAGCATTGCCTACCTTGAGGAAGCAG
>OJQL01000785.1_pt1 | contig 30691 bp, 37 predicted proteins | sample 1598731 | NCBI WGS metagenome assembly OJQL01 (sample SAMN03922510, study PRJEB24848) | human gut metagenome | isolation source: stool sample | host: Homo sapiens | place: Germany | collected 2010-02
CATGAAAGGTCGGTTTTCTTATTCCGTTCATTATCCCGATATAAACCGCATGAAATAGAAAACGGTATTTTGAATGGTTTAAAACATAAAACCAAACATACATGCTTTACGACTGCAAAACGAACAATCAGTCTCAAAAACGTTGCACCATGGATTCATTCAAAGAAAAAGACAAACTCGCACCGAAACTTTCAAAGCGTCCCCGTATCGAGGTCGATGAAGAGATGGTGCGCCGTATAATCGCCGGACTGGCCCCTTTGGATTCGCCAGTCGTCCGCCGGATTCCCGAACCGAAAGAGGAAGATACGGACGCTTCCGAGGAAAACACATCGGAAACTCCATCCGAAGCACCGGTATCGACTGCTGAAAAAACAGATGTCGACACCCAAACGACTACTGTAAAGGAGCCTGCCGGATTCCGGCGTAAAAAAATTTTGCTGCCCGATTTCGAACAGACCTTCTTCGCACCGGTGGATTGCCGTAACCGCTCTGCGATCTATGTCAGCGCCCAAACCAAGCACAAAGTATCGGAAATACTCCACCTGCTGGGAAACGATAATACAAGATTAACGGCCTTGGTCGACAATATGCTGCGCTTTGTAATTGGAATTTACCGTGACGAGCTGAATTATCTCCACGAAAAGAAGAACGACGGACGCCCGTTCTGACGCGATGCGGACGGGATGAATATGCCGGTGTCCGCAGTCCGTAGCTCAGAGAATCCTCACCGGATTGCCCGGTACACCCTTTTCACGAAGCATATTCATTCTATGTGGAGATCGTTGCCCGGAAATTGCATATGCGGAATAAAATGCGTACATTTGTATTAGTTATTTCCTTTCCATTATGATTCTCTTCAACAGATACGAACAGAACAAGGGCAAATACCATATCTCTCCGACGTTGCTTTGGGAATACGACCTGCGGCATTTCGACTGGCAGCAGGCCCGCAGCATCGTCGTACAGCGTGTGATCGAGCGCGGCTGTGCAGAGGACTATTTCGCGGCATTCGACCTGTACGGGGGCATTGCGGGCTTCCGCGAGATTCTCCGTGAGGTTTCCATACTCTCGGACAAAGACATGAATTTCGTATGCACATTTTTCAATCTTAAAAAAGAAGAACTTCGATGCTATACACGCAGACTGTTGCGCCGGAAACTCTTGAGCTGCTGAAACGGCTGGAATCCGAGCCGTTTATGGACTCTTTCAGTCTGGCCGGCGGAACGGCTTTAGCCCTTTATTTAGGCCATCGGGTCAGTGTCGACCTCGATTTGTTCACCCCCGAATCTTTCGATGAAAAGCAGTTGGAGTTTTCCTTACGGCACAAATATGGCTTCCAAACCAAATTTACAGCGCAACATACTCTGAAAGGTACGATCGGCGGGGTGAAGATCGACTGTATCGCACATCGGTATAAATCTCTGAGACCTCCCCATATGGAATCGGGATTGCGGCTCTATGACATGGAAGACATTATCGCCATGAAACTCGCGGCGATCTCCGATGACGGCTCCCGGTTAAAGGATTTCATAGATATGGCATTCCTTTCGACCCGTTTTTCGCTGGACTCCATGCTCCGTTGTTTCGAACGCAAATTCCCCTTTTCGAATGTATTGGGCCCGGTGAAAGGCCTCTTATATTTCGATGACATCAACTTCGGGGAGAAGGTCTTCATTCCCGCTTACGAATATTCCTGGGAGAATATCGCGCTAAGACTCCGGGATATGTCTTTGCAGCAAGACCATGTTTTCGACACTGCACCTCTGGCCCGGCACAAAGATTGCCGGGAGGAAAAAGTGCCCGAAGACAATGATACGCCGGGTCAGAAACACGGACGCCGAAGGTAGCGTACCTTGGCGGGCAGTCATTTCTTCGCGGCGTTTCTGGGCATGCCGGGAATCGGGTTGGCGGTAAGAATTTTGTAATATTTCACACCGTCGACCACGACGGGTTCTTTTGCGACGAGGTAGCGCACGGAGAAACATTCCGCTTTTGCCAGCGCGAGGAGCTTCGAGGCCAGATATACGTTCGAGAACTCCACGCCTCCGGTCAGCCGCTTCGTCGCGGCGTTTTTCCCGGGACGGTCTCCGCGGAGCCGGAATCCCTCCTCGTGCTGCGTCCTGCACAGGTACCAATCCTTGGGGTTCTGCTCGTCGTTGGCCAGATTGAGCCTGCAGCCGTCGCGCAGTTCCATCTCTGCGGTCAGCGCTCCCGAAAGATAGATATACCCGTGGCGGTTTACGCGGATCGTCCTGCGCTGGGCGTACGTCGCGGGCGAACAGCTGTTCGCTTTGTTCCAGATAATGAGTTTCATTGCAAATAAGATTTTTAGATTGAACATTCGGTTTTCGCCGTGATACCCGGCTCCGTCACACGCTATGCGTCACGCTGACGGGCGGCTTCGTTTTCCGCGGAGCCTTCGGCGAAAGAAAGGGCTCCGGGTGTTCGTGTACCCACGAAAAATCGAAAGGGCTAAAAGGCTCTGTTTTAGCTGACCCGGAAAGCGTTCTGCCTGTCCGGCAAGATTCTCTTTCCGCGGCCTTCTTCGCTTTTTCCGGGTTTATCCGGCATAGGGAGATTCGGCCGCGGCGGGCCTATGGCTTCGCCGTGCGAAACGTCGGTTTGCGCGCACGGCCTGCACGACGGCCTTCACCTCGCGGGCGGCCCGCGAGGGTGTCGTCCCGGCATACTGCGCCAGCAGGCGGTAACTGCACGGACGAGGGGACTCGTAATAGCGCAGCAGGAAGAGGCGGCAGACCTCGTGCGGGAAGCTGCGGCGTATGAACGCCAGAATGTCCAGCACCAGCCGCTCGCAGGCTCCGAGTTCTTCTTCCGGAACCGTAGGGCCTTCGTCGCGCAGCCGCAGAAAGAAACCCGTGCCGGGATGGACATCGCGCCGCGGGGTGCGGTGCCTGTGCAGTACGGCATGGCGGTAACAGGCGCGGAAATAGGCTTCGAAGTCGGCGATGCCCCCGACGGAGCATAAAGCCTTCTCCCGCACCAGCAGGTAGGTGTCGTGGAAGGCGTCCTCGTCGAGGCCGTAATAGGAAAGACGTTCCCGGAGCCGCATGTAGCAGGCCGAGAACCAGACGTTGAAATACACTGCATCCTGTGACATAAGCAGAAGAATTTTGAAGATTGAACATTTATTTTGTTTTCAGGGGTTATCCATGTAATCCCTATAACTCATATGCCCCCGCAGGCCGGCTGTGTCGCTTCGGACAGTCCGGCCGGGAATACGCAGGCAGACCCGGAAGACGGGGCATCCGCACGCCGGGGTGTATCGGGCTACTTTGAGGGTGAGCGTTTCGACAGTCGGTGCGGTGCCGGAATACAAGGCCATATCGACCCGGATGTTTGGAGCAGCAAGTCGTATTCGACCGGAGATTCCGTAAATGCCCCTTTCGGCGATGGATAGCGTCACGACATATCCGGATTCGTAAAGCCGGAAGTTCCTGTCGGTTATGTGGAAGCAGACCGGGACGGACAGACCTCGGCCGTACATCTTTCGGCTGCCGGAGAAAAGCGCAAATTCCGGACGAAACGGCGACAACCGATCGTTTGCTGGCATATGCCTGATCGCTTAACTGCGGACGTTATCCGGCACGGGATTGCGAATCGGCTTTTTGCGGGTTCTTTGCAGATGCCACTTCCCGTCGTGGCAGACAGCGGTATATTCTTGTTGGGGAATAGCGCCCCGATAGGTGTCATGCCGGGCCGTCCGGCGGCCGACGGGGCGTTCAAAATGTCGATGGCAGCACGGATGCTGGCGGACTGTCCCAGACTGCGGGAACAGGAAGAATCGAAGATTTCAATCATAACGACAGGTTTCAGAGCGTACGTTTGTACAAGGTGAAAAGGATGATTGTGTGAGTCCGGCCGGCATGGGCGACGGATATAAAGCTGTTATAGTCCGTATATGTCTTCGGGCCGGATGCATATCCCTGAAATTGAAAATCACCCCTGTCAGAGCTTGTTCTGACAGGGGTGAAATCGTAAAATTCGGACTTGTTTAATCCGTTCGGGGATTGTTACTCGGCTATGCCGCGGATTTCAGCAGCTCCGGCACCCGGGTATCGGGTTCGATCTCCGGATCTGCGGGGATAAGCTGCGGCACTTGTTGCGGATCGTACGGAATCGGATCCGGAATCTCCACGATGCTCCGCATTGGTACCGTTCCTTGCGAAGATGCGGGCGTCGGAGCCGGCAGTGCCGTCATCCGTGTCGGGTGTCGGTGTGATGTCCTTCGAACTTTCGACATGACTTGAATACAGTTTTTACCGTGTGTCTCACGTTTCTGTGCCTGCCGATCTCTATCGTATGATCGTACTGGCGGATGAATAAAATTGGATTGCGGGGCTTTCCGTCCCGAACGGGTCGGTTGCCTCGGGAAGAGTCGCAATCCCGCGACGCCGGCCCCGGGGCGGAAAAATACCGCAGACTGCGGCGAGGACGATTTTTCCGACACGCGGACGGCGGGGAAGGCTCTGCCGACCCTTCGCGGGATTAACTTAACCGGGGCAACCGACGCGGGATGAAATTTTCCTTTTCGCTCTTATACCATATGAAGTCCTGAGTGGAATCTCACGCCCTCGTCCAAGATAAGATACTGACTAAGCGAGCAGTTTTCGACGGGTTTCGCCCCGATCTCCACATTGCCGTAAATTCGTACGATGGGATTTGGAGTTGTGGATGCTCGCAGAGGCAGAGATTACGGAGAGAAAACCATACGAAACGTATCGTTCCGGAGCAGATGCCAATCAATGGAAACGGGCACCGTTTCACAACGAGGCCCGCTCCGAAAAATTCCAAATTGAAATCTGTAGTTGAGTTCAGGGAGTTTCGGGAATAACACTCGAAGATAACTCTTTTTCCCGAATCGGCAAACTTGGCTCCTATGCGTTCGCACAATTTCTGCCGATCGCTTCCGGGTTATGGGAACCCGGTGCTGCCCACCGGCCTACTGTGCGACCCTGAAGATACCGTTCAGTTTCTCGCTCAAAGCCGCCATATCCCGGCCGATCTTGTCGTTAGTGATGCGCGCATAGATTTGAGTCGTGGTGATCCGTTTATGTCCCAGCATCTTGCTGACCGTTTCCAGAGGTACGCCCTGCGAGAGCGTGACCGTCGTGGCGAAGGTATGACGCGCCATGTGGATCGTCGGATTGAACGACAGACCGGCATGTCTGGCAACATGCCTCAGTGACATGTTCAGCGTCTTATGGGTGCCTTTGAGCGGAAAGACCCGGTCGCCCGCAAGGTGCATATCCTTATAACGCTCGTAGAGCATTTCGGCGACGGGAAGAAGTTTCACACGGAACTGCGTACCTGTTTTCTGACGCCTGTCGATGATCCACCGCTCCCCGTTATCGTCCGTATGAATGTCCGCATGGGTGAGTTTCACGACGTCTGCGTGGCTCAGACCCGTAAAGGCGCAAAAGACGAAGGCGTCACGGTTGATGCCCGTCCGGTAGTTGGGGAGCCTGACATCCATCACGGCCTGCAATTCCGAGGCCGAGAGGTAGCGACGTTCCGAGTATTCCGCTTTGACATAGAACCCCACGAAAGGGTCGGCGACAATCCAGTTGTTCTTATACGCCGTATAGGTCATCAGCTTCAGTTTCTTGATGGTCGAATGGATCGTACCGGAGCGCATCCCTTGTACCGAGGAGAGGTAGACGACGAACTTTTCGATGAAATCCCGCTTCAGTTCTTTGAACGCAATATCCTTGACATGGTATTCGTATTCGAGGAAGGAGGCAAGGCGGTTACGGCGTTTGCGGTAATTATCATAGCTCGAATAGGCGCGGTCTTTGCCCACGCGCTTGCGGAAATCTGCGAGGTATTCGTCGAAGGTCTGTAACAGCAGACGGCAATCGTCGCCCATACCGAGGAAGGCGTTGCGAACCTTTTCGGCTGTAACATACGAATCACGGTCGCAGAGACGCTGATATTGTTTACCGATATTGGTCTTGATATTTTCCAACTTCTCGTTGATGCGCTGGGCTTCGAGGCTCTTACCGGAAGCCTTGTTCGCCTTGGCATCCCAGAGGGAAGAACGAACCGAGAGTTTGCAGCTGAACTGCGACATCGTGCCGTTGATCGTAATACGGCCCATAATGGGAACCTGACCCGATTTCTCGGACTGCCTTTTTACATAGAAAAGGACTTTGAAAGTACTGCGTTGCATGATAACTTGAACTTTGAGGGTTTGTTAAACGTTAAGTCAAGTTATTTGTTATGCGGAAATTCAATGCAACGAACTGAAAACGACTGCCTTAAATGCAAATAAAAGCATTTCGGGCAGGTAACGGATAAGTAACGAAACTCACCGTTAAACCTGCCCGATTTTGCAATTCTATTGCTCGGAGCATATGCAGAACAGAGAATTAAACACCTGTAAACAAGATATTTACTCTTTCCTGCGCTTCTCTTTACCTACAAATACCGAACCAAGACGGTACCGTTATTTCCAATGGCAGAAGAGATGTTGGAATTTGCTACCGAAGGAGATTTGAATAATGTAGAGAAGGGGAACCATATCTTTCATCAATACGACAAGCAAGCCATAAATGAGACCTTACGAAAGCTCGCAAAGATGGCCGAGATTGATAAGCATCTGACTTATCACTCCTCTCGCAGAACGTTCGCCACTCTTGCAAGTGCGAAGGGCGTGGCTCTGCAAGACCTAAAGCAATATATGGGTCATGGCAGCAGTAAAACCACCGAACGCTATATCAAATGGAGTCCAACCCTTGCCGAGCAGTCGGCAAAGAAGGTTAAATTGTTTGAAGTGAAAGAGTTGTTGAAAAATAAATAGTTCCGTCAAATTCGCTATCTTTGTAGCGTCTTTCGGCACAAGACATATTGTAAGAAGTGCCGATTAGTTAAAATCGCCAGTTTTAAATCACACGTAGGCACGAACGCTCACTTATAGTGGGTCGTTCGTCTGCGCGTGTACGGGTGTCTGGCGATACCTAACTAATGTGGACTGCGACCCACTTCTTTTATATAATGCCTGTGATGGTCGCGGCAGGCTCGATATAAGCATTATGGAGTTAATCGGATTATTCGGCATTGTTTGTTCTTTGGTTTTGTCATTCATCATCGCCAATGCAGGGGCAAAACGGCAAATCGGTTTTGGCTGGTCGTTGTTCTTGGGCGTTTGGTTAACTCCGATTGTAAGTTTGATAGCCGTGCTTTTGTCGGATAAACTCCAACCCGATGAGTTCGGAAGAGTTGAAATGAAATGGGGTTGTATGACTCCGTTTATAGTGTCGGTTTTGATAATCGGAACTGTGATTTACTTTTTCTATTCCTACTCAAATAGAAGGGACCAAGGAATTGAAACCGGTATAGAGTTGCAGGCACCTACCATTTTCAAGAAAGAATCAGCGACAGAAGTTCAACCCAAAGAAGCTATTGATATAGTAGTCGATCTAAACGACTATTTCAATTCCAGTACGGGGTGGGAAGACAATATAGACTGGAATACCACGTCCATAGACGATGAGGAAGCACAAAAGGCATTTGACAAAGTGCTTGAGAAAAACGGCATCGTATATAGTCCGGATAAAGGTGCTTGGGTAAAACAGACTGTCAGAGCCGTACAGCGCCAACCGAAAGAAGAATCCCTAAAAGTAAAATTCTGATTGTAATATGTGTTATCTTTGAACCTGTTAAGGTTGACAGATGATAGATAGCATCAAAATCATATTGAAGAACTTTTCGGGCAATTTCGATAATTGCAGGCTCAGACCTTCCCGAAAGGTATTCAAGCACCCAGATGAAAAAGAGTACGAAAACTATCTACTTCCCAATCATACGAGATTTGACCGGCACTCGATGAAGGTTCATCGTGCCCTCAAAACGGGTACGGTAAACGTTGTCGGCAGTCTCCGTAAACGCGCTTATCATAAATCGACTCTTTTAGACCTCAATAAAGACAAGTTTGTGCAGTCCTTGCGAGGGTTGGCCAAAGACCTAAATATCCCTTTTGCGGAATTGACACAAGCTCGTTTTACCGATTGCGAGATCGGAGCGAATATAAATATCCGATATCCCGCAAAAGAAGTCCTCTATATGATCGTTGTCTATTCCAAGCTTAAAAGGAATGATGATCGAATTGAGGACGGAACGCTATATTTCGAGGGAGCAGACAAGGATTTAAAATTGTATGTAAAAGACGATGAGATTGCCGCGAAATCGTCTCCCAAAAAGCAGGAGAGCCGAAAGAGAGCTTTTGCTCGGTTAAAAGAGTGCGGCAACCATATGCTACGACTTGAGTTTACCCTCAAATATCAACGGTCATTCAACCATCACGGAATGGCGCATATAAAAACGGTTGGAGACCTGATCGAACACTACGACGACTTATATGCTTTTTGGACAAGGGAGGTGGCTCGTCTGATTTTCTTTAATCAGTTGGATTATAGCAGCTTTAAACTGAATGACAAGGAAGTATATATTACACACGGACTGGAACAATACGGATTTGAATGGTTCGTAGAGGAGTACCAGAAACTGTGCGAGGTAAATGCGAAAACGTCCAATAGCATTAAGACTGTACGTAGTGAAGCATATCGAACCATCTGTAAGGTCTTGGATCAATACTATGACCGCAAGGCGTACAATATGTACAACCTCAGAGCCGATATCGCAAAATACCTGATTAGAAATAGTAAGTCGGAAGATATGGATTTACCCCTGTTACTACGGAATCTATGGGGCGTTTCCCCTTGTAATAATAAATAGAAAAAGTAAGTAATATAGAATAGCTGTATATAAAGTATTTGACTGTTATATTGGTAGATGAATCACTATTTCCCAATAGTTGAATCGTAAACCCAAATCTCCACTTCTCCCAGTATTATGGTGCTGGCTATTGCGCTTCTCTTGTAAATGGTGAAATATGAAACCGAACCACTATCGGGTATAGTAGATACGCAAAGATAATAGTAGGGTGCTGCTAATTGAGCGCAAACGTGGTTGTATGCTATTGTATATCCCCTCTGGCTTTAGTCAGAGGGGATTTTTTATAAACGGGTCTCGATTTTTCGGCTTTGGGTGGTGAAAGATTTTCAATCGAAGCGAAGTAATTTGTTGATTTGCGCCCCTATATCCGCCCCTCCCAAAGAAATAAGGCTTCTAAGTCGCTATATTAGCATTACTTAGAAGCCTTCTTTGAGGTCTGAAGCGGACGCCACGAATATTTATCTATCTTTACTTGTTTTAATCCAATTTATCCTATATTTCAGCATATTACAAGGACAAATAGCCGATCACTGAAAACAATAAACAATTAAAATTCGCCAGATGCCGTACAAATACCGTACAAATTCCCTATCTTTGCAGAGAACTTAAACCCGAAGCTATGGCAACCTTTGCTTACCGCATCCGTACTACCCGCAAAAATGCGCTCACGAAAGTATTTATCCGTTTCAATGTAGATCGGAAAACCTCGTTTTATGTTGAAACCCAATATTTGGTATTATCCGACGCATGGGATGACAAGCGGCAGGGAATGAAAAGTCGCTTTACCTATACCGACGATTTTACGGAACAACAGGGTCGGGAACTGATGAAGAACCTCGCGGAAATGCGTAGCTTTATTTTGGGTGAAATAGCCAAAGACCCAGAGCATCCTATGACCAAAAGCAGGTTGGAGAAGATCATTTACAACTTTCACCACCCGCGCCAGACGGTCAACACCAAACGCGGACGGGAATCACTGACCGACTACATCGCCCGCTATGTCCGTGAAATGGAGAATGGCACACGGTTGAACATTCATAAGCTCCGGTATGGCTACTCCACCGTCAAGAATTACAAAGGATTTATTATTCAATTCGACGAGTTTTGCAAAGCACGGCGCAAACGTTACGATTTCAACGACATAGACATCAAATTTTACGATGATTTCGTTGCCTATTTCACCGCAAAAGACTACTCGATCAACACCATAGGCCGCCATGTCAAGGAATTGAAAATCATCATGCGGGCGGCCAGAGAAGAGGGGCTGCACGACAACGGGACAATCGAAAACCGTAAGTTCCGGGTATTGACCGCCGAAGTAGAAAATATTTATCTGACCGAATCGGAAATCAAAGCTATTGCCGCACTCGATTTGTCGGGAGATAAACACAAAGACATTGCCCGCGACATTTTTCTGGTCGGGTGTTACACGGCACAGCGGTTCAGCGACTATTCGACCATCAACGAGGGCAATATCCGCATGCTGGAGAGCGGGCAGCGGGTTATCGACCTGAAACAGCAGAAAACCGGCAATCATGTCGTTATCCCCATACGCCCCGAATTGCAGGCGATCTTGGATAAATACGGAGACCAACTGCCGAAATCCTACGAACAGAAAGTCAACAAATTCATCAAAGAGGTTGCGCGGGAAGCAGGCATTATCGAGAAGATCGAGATTTCCTATGTAGAGAAAGGGGAACAAAAGACGCGCATTGTTGAGAAATGCGACCTTGTTAAAACACACACCGCCCGCCGCAGCGGAGCAACGAATATGTATCTGGCGGGTATTCCATCCATCGCCATCATGAAGATCACGGGTCACAAGACTGAAAAAGAGTTTATGAAATACATCAAGATCAGCGAAGAGCAAAACGCAACGGAATTGATGAGCCACCCGTATTTTTGCGGAGCAGGCACGAGAAATGAGAAATAATTGGTAATTTAGCCACAGAATAGCAGGAATATGTATAAAATCCCGACATTACCTCTCAAACAGGAGATCGAAACAAAACCCGTCCTGAAGCAGTTGGTCGAAGCGCACAAGTGCCTTGCTGAATTGAAAGGCGCGGTCAAGTCCATGCCCAACGAAAGCATTCTTATCAATACGCTTTCGCTGCAGGAAGCAAAGGACAGTTCCGCCGTGGAAAGCATCATCACGACACATGACGAGTTGTATAAGGCCGAATTATTCGCCAGCCAGTATGCGACGCCCGCATCAAAAGAGGTTAAGAGTTATGCAGATGCGTTACGGACAGGATTTTCGCTGGTAAAGAAGAACAACCTGCTGACGAATAACATCATCATCGAGATATACCGTATCGTCAAACAGAACTCGTCGGGATTCCGGACAACGCCTGGCACAACTCTCAAGAACGAAGCGACACAGGAGATTATCTATACACCGCCCCAGACTCACGATGAGATCGCCAAATACATGGCCAATCTGGAACAATACATCAATGACGCTTCGATGAGTGACGTCGATCCGCTCGTCAAAATGGCAGTCATTCACCACCAGTTCGAGAGTATCCACCCGTTTTCCGACGGCAACGGGCGCACGGGGCGAATCGTAAATATCCTTTATCTCGTGTTGAACGGCCTGTTGGACTATCCGGTTCTCTATTTGAGCCGCTATATCATTAAGAATAAGGGCGAATATTACCGTCTTTTGCAGAATGTCAGGGATAACGGAGATTGGGAGTCCTGGATTCTGTTTCTCCTAAAGGGGATCGAAGAAACATCGCAGGAAACAATCGTGCTTATTCACGGCATCAAGACATTGATGGCCGAATACAAAAAGGGAATCCGGGAAAACCTGAAGAAAATCTATTCGCAGGATTTGCTGAATAACCTCTTCCGCCACCCCTACACAAAGATCGACTTTATCTGCGAGGAATTACAGGTATCGCGACCGACGGCAACAGCCTATCTGACGCAACTGGAGAAAGCAGGATATATCGAGAAAATCAAATTGGGACGGGAGAATTTCTACCTCAATATACGATTGTTTGATTTGCTGATAAATGCGTTCCACATCAGTTCTCCTGCCGTTACAGATGAAGTCAATTCATCTAATTGAGATGTGTAAAAAAATACGCAAAATCTTTACACGTTCCATTTGATATGTAAAGAAAACCGGATTTTCTTTACACTTATCAACAACGTATAAACATTTTTGACAAATCTTAATAGATCAAAAGTACCCGACCTGCCGGGTACTTTTTTAAGGATGCAATTGAGTGCCATTCGACGCACATTTAACGCCTTGATACCCGAACATTTGGAAGTGAAATAATTATCACTATATTTGCCACCCCGAACCTATTGTCCGGGGCAATCATTAATTTATTTATGATATGGTAAAAGAACAATTTATCTTGAACGGCCTGACCGTCGAAAGACTTTCCGAAATGATCCGGGAAGCCGTACACGAGGAAATGCAACAGATGCAGGTTCCGGTTTGAAGAGAGCAGAACGACCGCTATCTCTCCCGTAAAGAGGTTGCGACGCTTCTGAAAATCTCCCTTGTTACACTCACGTCCTGAATTAATCGCGGTAAAATCAAGGCCCATAAAATCGGTGGGCGCGTCCTGTTCCGCGAATGCGACATAAAAGAATCTGTCGCACAAATCACCCCAATCAAACCACCAAAACGGTAGCTGCGTATGCTCGATAGCAAGACGCAGGAATTGTCGTATGCCTATCAGAAAGAGGAAAGGCAAGTTTGTGTTTTCGTAAACGAAAACGGGGCTTGCTCCCGCTGGTCGGCGCGTCATCCCGTTGGTCTAATCATTAAAATCGAATCTATGAAACGTGAATTGAACAAAGGCGGTCGTCCGGTGTTGGAAGCCGCCCAAAGACAGAAGTACATCGTCAGCGCAAGGCTCGACAGCGAACACTATTTCCGGCTGAAGAAGTTAGCCCGCATATCGGGCTGCCGTCCATCCGAGATTATCCGGCAGCTTATCGGACGCGGGTGAGTGCGTGAGCGGATGCGTCCGGAACATCTGAATTATATGGCGCAGTTGAAAGGCATTGCCCGCAACTTCAATCAGCTCACCCGCTCGGCCAATGCCGGCGGGTTTGCGGCGGTAATTGTGTCCCACGCGGCAATCATTACCGAGATCGAGGACTTTCTAAAACAGGTGCGCCATGATCGGTAAGATTATCGCCGGATCATCCTTTGGTGCAACGGTCGGCTATGTAATGAAGGAGCAGTCGCGGATATTGGGATTCGAAGGCATCGAGCCGCCGGGCGTGCAGGATATGGTACGCGATTTCAAAGACCAAACGCTCCTCAATCCCCGGATCAAAAACGCAGTCGGACATATATCGTTGTCCTTCTCTCCGAAAGATGCCGACCGACTGACCGACCCGGTTATGGCGCAGATTGCACGGGAGTATATGGAGCGCATGGGGATTCGGGACACACAGTTTTTGATTGTCCGGCACACCGATCAGGCGCATCCGCATTGTCATATCGTCTATAACCGGGTCGGAAACAACGGACAGACCATATCGGACAAGAATATCAAAATCCGGAACGGCAAGGTTTGCAAGGAACTTACCGCCAAGTACGGCTTATACTATCCGAACGGCAAAGAGCAGGTACGGCGTGAACGGTTGCGGGAGCCGGACAAGACCAAGTACGCCATTTACGACGCTATCCGGGGTTGTCTGCCCAGATGCAAGTCATGGGGCGATCTGGAGAAACGATTGCAGAAGCAAGGTATTACGACCTCGTTTAAGTATTGCGGGAATACCGACCACAGGCAGGGCGTATTGTTTGGTATGAACGGCTACACCTTTTCCGGCTCGAAGATTGACCGGGCTTTCAGCTTCTCCAAGTTAAACCGTCATTTCTCGCAGGCGCAGCGGATCGTTACTCCCGTCGCACAGCCCCGCTATTCGGCGCAGGCGGTCGGGAATTTATCCGCAGCAGTTAGCCATTACCGTTCGGCGTTCGCCGGGTTGTTCGGCAGTCGCAGTAATTCGGGCAAATCCATCGATTTGGGCGGCTTCGGCGTGGCAGGCGGTATAACTTTACCGCCGGGTGGGTGTTGCGACGCAATCGCCCCGGAACAGATGCAACGACGCATCGGCGAATCCCACGAGGAACACATAGCACGAATTACGGCCCTGATCCGGCAGGCGACCGAAGCGATGCTGGTCGAGCAGACCGAGCGAAGCCGAAAATTACGCACAATTAAAACCAACAAACCAAAATTCAAAATACACTAACCGATATGGATAACACACAAAACAACATCCTTACATTAGATATGTACGAGGATTTAAAAGAAGAAATCATTAAAGCCCTGAAATCCGAGGTATCAAAATCACAGGGAGGGGATAATGCGGCATTGACCCAGAAGATTGAAGAAATAGCCGAAACATCGGCTCACACCGCCGAGCAAGTTGCGAACCTAACTAATCGCATCGGGCAGATTGAGTTTCAACCTATAATCAATACATTGCCGTCCGACAACTCCGGTATAAAAATGCTGTTCAAATATATTTTCGGCTCATTGAAGCAGATCGGGACAGACGTCAAACAGAACACACAGGGAATAACGGCATTGCAGGAGCAGGTAGCCAAAATGAAGACAGAGGTCGACACGGAAAAGTTTGAACACCTGACGAATCATACCATTTACGAAATGCAGCAACAAATCCGCTACCTCAAACAGCCGCCTATCGTACTGAAAATTATCATAGGGCTTGTAATCGTTGCATTGATTGCGACATGTACGGCAGGATATTATATCCGGGACAGGCGGGAGTGGAAAGACACCGCGAAATACTGGTACGAACAAAGCCAACAGAACGTCCTGCTAAAGGCCAAGAAAAAGTAGGTTGACAGAAACGGGGGCTTGCGGGATCGTCAATGATCCCGTAAACCCCCGTTCATTGGGAAGATTGACTGCTTATTGCCGTTCGCTCAATTCTTTATAAAACTCCAGACGCAGACCGCACAGGTTTTCGATAATCCCGCCCGCTTTACGCACACGCTCCATGTGTATATCCAACTTTTGCGGCGCGATGTCGAACCGGATGCCATAGGGAGACTTTTGCAGAAAACTCTTCAGACGCGGCAGCGTGAAAATGTTTTCGAGATGGGTGTCGTCGAAAGCAAGCATCAGCTTCGTGGAAAGCGTCCGCATCCGGTCGTGCATGATGACCGGATCGTGGCTGTCGAACTCCTGCCCGTGATAGACGTAGTAAAGCGTATGGTAGAAATAGACCATCGCCTGCGCCGAGAACTGCGCGGCCAGACGCATATTGCGGTTCTCGCAGAAGGCATCCTGCGCCTGTTCAAGCAGTTCGTTACCCTGCGTGCGGAATGTATCGAAATGGAATTTCGCGTCGGCATACGCCTTGGCGAAGTCGATCGGATGCTTCGGACGCTGGAAATGATAGCTGTCGCGGCAATAGAGCAGTTCGCCTTCGGCATGGGCGAAGAAGAGGAACGGCGTCGCGTTCGATTCGACATAGCTCAACGTCATGATGTAAAGATTGATGTAGGTGATCTTCCGGCAGCTGTAGGGCACTTTGTAACGCAGGATGCGTTTGGTCTGAATCCAATCGTATTCCGGGGTTTCCCGCACCACGACAAGCAGGTCGTAAGCCATTGCGTCGCTATGCGGCGTGCCGCCGACCAGTTTCCCGAACAGCAGGATATATTCGGGATCGAAATAGCCGTCCGCCAGGCATTGGACGATCCGGGCAGCTTCAGCGGGGTCGTAAAGTCGTTCTGCGGGCTGTTCGAGTTCGAGGGCTATGTGTTGTGCAGAGTTTTCCTGCACGGGGTTTTGATTCGTTTCCATTTGATTGATTGTTAGAATTTAGACATAGTAAGGGCTGTCCTTATCATGCGGAATTGCACAATAAAGATAATAACAACTTGGTTAGCAGCTATTTGCTAATCCGGCGGATGAAAATGGAAACGAATCGAGAGGTTGCACGGCGGGAACCACCTGCGGCTGGCCTTGCGGCGTGTCTGTACCGGGGTACGGACGATGTGTGATGTTCGCATAAAAACAAAAAATGCGCAGCTGCGAACATCACACATCACTATATTTCAAGCTCTGGGAGTACCGTTCGCGGGCGGAAGCCCCAACGGTTCTGCGCATATGGTTAAGTGCCATACTACCCAAGAGCGTATAGAAACGTAGTGTTTATATTATGATGTTCGCAGGGGCAAAGATAGAAAATTCATTAAGAAATACCAATAATTAGAAAAGATAACACAAAAATAGAATTAGTAGCGACATTTCTATTTATTGTAGAAAAATTAAAATTACCATTGACTTCACAGAAACTAAATTGTATATTTGTTATAATTATTAAGTTTTCGTATTTTTGTTCAAACAGTTTTGGCAAAATGAAAAAACCTAATAAAATAAAATTATTGGCAAGACAAACAGTTCTTGCAAAACATCAAAATAGGCCAACACATCAGCCCAAACAAAAAATTAAACCCGCATTTACTGTTATAACTCCAAGACGATTCCGTCGTACTAAGGTTTCAACCATTATTCCTGTTCAGACCCAATCCTCATCAAGGACACTACTTATCCAAAAATACTTACCTGAGAATCTAAAATATTTAACAAGCATTAAAAATAGCCCTTTGTATCTAAAAGATATTAGAAAATCAAGATATTCCATCCCTAACGGAGAAATTCTTGTTCCTCGTATTTTTAGCGTTTTTGAGAATCCAGACGAGAGCTATTTAATGTTAAGAAAACTAATTTTTGCACTATTATTCCAATCTCATAATGTAAACCTTGATTATCGAAATTGTATTAAAGTTGATTTAGCGTCTCAGGTTTTGTTGGATGTAATATTCAAGGAGTGTGGTGACTTTATTTCTAAATTAAGACACATTGATGGAGGAAAGGCACAACAGCTTTTTGCAACAGCTATGGGGGGCCACCATATTGAAAATGAAAATGTAAAAAAGTTATTATTCTCAGTCGGTTCCCCAGCGAATATCGCTAATAAAACTGTAAATTTTCCCGGAACAATCAAATGTCCTCTTTGCATTCATAATTGTAATGGTAGTAAAAATATTCAAAAGCTAAAAGAACAAAAAGATATAGACACTACAGAGTTAGCCGATTACGTCATTTCATGTCTAAGTAGTATGAATAAAGAATTAACTCCTGATAAAAGAGATGACTTATGTACTGTTATTGGTGAAACTTTAATCAATGCGGAAGAGCATTCTACAACCGGCTATCGATATTCTGTGGGCTATTTCGAAGAAACTAACGAGCAAGATAAACATTGTGGAATTTTCAGATTAGTAATTCTAAATTTTGGTAGAACAATTTATGAGAAATTCAAATCAGACGATTGCCCTAATAAGCATTTTGTTGAGCAAATGAAAACGCTCTCAAAATCATATAATTCTCGCAATTTATTTCTCCAAAAAGAATTCGAAGAAGAAACATTATGGACTCTATACGCGCTACAGGAAGGTGTCACGTCCGTTCCCCCAGATCAATATCACCAAAGAGGAAATGGTTCTATCCGGTTTATAGAAAGTTTTTTCAATATTAAAGGAGAGAATGGATGCGATAATGTATCATATTTGCGTATAGTTTCTGGGAGAACCAGAATTATATTTGATGGAGCTTACCAGATATCAACCAAAACAAATCAAAATGGAGAAGTTTTTCGAGTTATGACATTCAACAAGGAAGAAAATTTAGATTATAAACCCGATAAAAAATATGTCTACTACGCCGATGATTACTTCCCCGGAACAATAATTAGCGCAAAAATATTATTAAATGATGATGATATAAAACAAATAAATTAACTATGAAATTAAGCAAAGATAACACCATAAATCTTGAAGATTTTAGGGCAAAAGATGGTCACAAAATATCCAAAGTATTCACTGGCAGAGACCGAGGTTTGTATGTTCGTGAACAATCTAAAATTGATGAGATTGAACAATCATATGATGAAGTAAAAATAATTATCCCGAATAATATTTATTCGATTAATCCTTCTTTTTTTGAAGAACTTTTTGTTAATATTATAAAAAGATTAGGGAAGGAGAATTTTTTGAAAAAAATCCATTTTACATCAGAAGGAGATTATAACTATGAAACTCCCCTAAATGAAGCTATAGAGCGTGTATTACGAAAAAATTCTGCTCTTCAGAAATAATTGTACGATGGAGACCCAACTACTATTACCTGACTCTATTAACACAATAACACAAACAATCCATGTGTTATCTCCAGAAAAATCACAATCATGGTTTGATGTGATTTATAATGGAATCACCATTGTATGCACATTACTAAATGTCATACTCGTTTTCATTATATATAAGTTGAATGATAAAAAAGCTGATGTAAATTCCGAAAGACAGCGCAAAATGACTCTTTTTCATACTCTTATATTGAATTATAATATTGAGTATTTTTCAGTTCATTAGAGGATGAAGTAGATTCATTAAAATCACACGATCTGGCTATTGAGCAAAAAACGGCTATTAATGAGAAAATTTTAGTTTTAGCAAGTAAATTTAGACGGCAATTCATAGATGCTGTTAATGCTATTGACTCTGACCTCTACAATAAAATTATGTTAGAAGTTGATGAGTTTACAGATGACTTAACAAACGATATCTTCGATGAGGGAATTAATTTATCACATCTACCCAAATTTGAAGAGCTTATCACAACAAAGATTTTTGCAACAAAAACTAATATCCTCAAATATCTCTTTGATTATAACGGATAAATTATCCATCCTCACGACTCTTGCCGTACAAATACCGTACAAGCTAATAACAAAACACCGTTGCAAGCTTTTGCAACGGTGTTTTAGTGAGGTCTGAAGCGGATTCGAACCGCTGTACAAGGTTTTGCAGACCTTTGCCTAGCCACTCGGCCATCAGACCATTTTTCGTTTCCGATCCGTCCTGCGCAAACCGCTGTTCGGGCCGCGTCCGCTGATTTCATTCAGCCCCCGGCTCCACCGTCTCAGGTGTTGTCCGGGTTACGTTCAGGCGTATCGGAGTGCAAATATACAAACATTTCTAAAATCTGCAAAACTTCGGCTCAACTTTGCGTTATTTCCCAAAAATATTTACTTTTACGACACGTTAAACGACTTTTGCGGCTATGACAATCGAGGATATCGCCCTTCAGATGACTCCGGGTATCGGGGTGAAGGGCGCCGTGCATCTGCTCGGAGTGTTCGGCAGCGCACGGGACATTTTCGCCGCGGCTCCGGACGAACTGGCGGGCGAAGCGGGCCTGCGCGAAGAGACCGCCCGCGAAATCGTCCGCCGCAGAGGATTCGCCGCCGCGGAAAAGGAGCTGGAGCATTGCCGCCGCAACGGAATCGCGGCCATCGCCTCGACCGATCCGGAATACCCGCCGCTCCTGCGGGAAATCCCCGACTATCCCCATGTCCTATACATAAAAGGTGATACGGCAGCCCTTTCGGCACGCTGTCTGTCGATGGTAGGCACGCGCAATGCGACGCCCTACGGACAAACCATGTGCAACCGGCTCGTGGAGGGACTCGCGGCGCAGGTGCCGGGACTCTGCATCGTCAGCGGACTGGCTTTCGGGATCGACGTCGCGGCGCACCGCGCGGCATTGGCGGCGGGAGTGCCGACCGTCGCCGTGCTGGCCAACCCGCTGCCGGAAGTGACGCCGGCGCAGCATACGGCCGTAGCCCGCGACATCCTCGATCACGGCGGCGCACTGGTCACGGAACTTCATTCGCAGACCCGGCAGAACGGCACGGCTTATATCGCCCGCAACCGCCTCATCGCCGGGCTTAGCGCCGGATGTATCGTCGTCGAATCGCCTGACAGCGGCGGATCGCTCGTCACGGCGCACTGCGCCGACGATTACGACCGTTCGGTGATGGCCGTGCCGGGCCGCGCCACGGACCGCATGTCGGCAGGGACCAACCACCTGATCCGCAACCGTAAAGCGCAGCTGGTGCTGACGGCCGACGACATTGTCCGCGAATTGATGTGGGATCTCGGCGCGGAACCGGCGACGCTCCGGCCGAAACCCGCCACACCGCAGCTCACGCCCGACGAAACGGGACTGCTGGGTTGTTTCCGCACGGACGATCCGCTGTCGCACGAAACGCTTTCAGAACTGAGCGGACTCGATCCCGGCGAGCTGGCGACGCTGCTCGTGGGGCTGGAACTGGCAGGCGCCGTACGCCAGCTGCCCGGCAACAGATACATGAAACTGATATGAGACTTACCGATACACATTCGCATCTGTACGCCCCCGAATTCGACGCGGACCGCGAGGAGGCCCTCGCACGTGCGGCCGACGCCGGGGTGGAGAAAGTGCTGCTCCCGGCGATCGACTCCGAAAGCCATGAACGGTTGTTCGGATTGTGCCGCAGCCACCCGGAGCGGTGCGTCCCGATGATGGGACTGCACCCCACGTCGGTGAACGACAATCCACACTGGCGCGAGGAGCTGGCGCTCGTAGAGCGTTATCTCGAAACGCCGCCCGCAGGGATCCGCTTCTGCGCCGTGGGCGAAATCGGGCTGGACCTCTACTGGAGCCGTGATTTCAGGGCCGAACAGCTCGAAGCCTTCCGCCGCCAGATCGACCTGTCGCTGGAGTACGGTCTTCCGATCGCAGTCCACACGCGCGACGCATGGCCCGAAACCGTGGAGCTGATGCGCGAATACAAGGGCAGAGGCGTCCGGGGCGTTTTCCACGCCTTTTCGGACACGGCCGACACCTACCGGGAACTGAAGGAGTACGGCGATTTCGTCTTCGGAATAGGCGGGGTGGTGACGTTCAAAAAGAGCAAGCTGGCCGACGCGGTGCGGGAGATGCAGCTGCGCGACATCGTGCTCGAAACCGACTGTCCCTACCTGACGCCCGCACCCCACCGCGGCGAACGCAACGAATCTGCCTACGTGCGGTACGTCTGCGAAAAAGTCGCGGAGCTGAAGGGGCTGACGCCCGGCGAGACGGCCGAAGCGACGACGGCCAACGCCGAACGCATTTTCGGAAAATAAAGAATACGACCATACACGATGAAATCCTCTATCCTGATTATCTACACGGGCGGCACGATCGGCATGAAGAACGACGCCGAAACCGGAGCCTTGGTGCCGTTCGACTTCAGCGCCATATACGACGAATTCCCGTCGCTCAAGCGGCTCAACGTGGACATCGACGTACTGACGATGGACCCCGTGATCGACTCGTCGAACGTCACGCCCGCCAACTGGGCCGCACTTGCCGAACTGATCCGCGACAACTACGCGCGCTACGACGGATTCGTCGTGCTGCACGGCACCGACACCATGTCGTATACCGCGTCGGCCATGAGTTTCATGCTCGAAAACCTCGCAAAGCCGGTCGTCTTCACCGGAAGCCAGATTCCGATCGGCGTACTGCGGACCGACGGCCGCGAGAACCTCATCACGGCCATCGAAATCGCGGGCGCGCACATCGGCGGACGCCCCGAAGTGCCCGAAGTGTCGCTCTATTTCCAGAACCGGCTGTTCCGCGCCAACCGCACCACCAAGCGCAGCGCCGAAGCGCTGAGCGCCTTCCGCTCCTACAATTATCCGCCGCTGGCGGAGGTCGGGGTCAACATCGCCTACAACCTCCCGGCCATCCTGCATCCGACGGAGGTTTCGCCCCAGCTGCGCATCGCCACGCGGCTGGCCGACGGAATCGAGGTGGTCAAACTCTTTCCGGGACTGGGCGAAAACATCCTCCGGGCCATGCTCTCGGCCCCCGGACTGAGAGCCGTGGTGCTCGAAACCTTCGGCGCGGGCAACGCCCCGACCAACGAGTGGTTCATCCGCGTACTGAAGGAGGCGATCGGCCGCGGGATCATCATTCTCAACATCACGCAGTGCGGCGGCGGCAAAGTCTCGATGGAACTTTACGAAACGGGGCTTCGCCTGCAGGAAATCGGCGTCCTGTGCGGCCACGACATGACCACCGAAGCCGCCGTGACCAAACTGATGTACGTGCTGGGACTCGACCTGCCGGACGACCGGACGCGCGCGCTGCTGCGCCGCCCCCTGCGCGGAGAATTTACGGCCTAAGCCATTGCACGGAACGATTTTTTTTTCTATATTTCGCACTGCTAATGTATCCTTAGAAGGCCCCCGGTGACGGCGGACGGAAAGATGCGAACATCGCAATAAGTTGATCGGCAGGAAATTGCATGAGTTCAGAATGAAAGATTCGGGATTCGGCTGCCTGCGTGAAACCGGTATGGAAAGTATGCGGACAGCGACCAAAAAGCACCGTATGAATTCCGGAAGCGTGAAAAAAAAGATTTTTTTAGGATTTTTTTAGGGAAAAATAAGAAATTGAAGAAGTCGGGAAACCGAGATATGGAATAAACCAAAAAAGACACAAACAAATAAACAACTAATCAAATTTAATTTTATCCAACACAACTATGAAAAAACTTTTTTTGATTCTGTCAGTGGCCCTGTTCGCACTGGGTACTGTTAACGCTTTCGCGCAGGAAGCCGCTGCCGCTGCCGAAGAGACTGCAGTCGCTGCCGAAACCGCACTCGCAGGTGACAGCATGCACCACATCATGATGCAGAAATTCCTCGAAGGCGGTTGGGAATGGATGCTCCCGGTTCTTCTCTGCTTGGTGATCGGTCTGGCTGTCGCTATCGAGCGTATCCTCTACCTGTCGCTGGCAACGATCAACTCGAAGAAGCTCATCGCTGCCGTTGAGGACGCACTGAAGAACGGCGGCATCGAAGCTGCCAAAGAAGTTTGCCGCAACACCCGCGGTCCTATCGCTTCGATCTACTATCAGGGTCTCGACCGCTACGATCAGGGTCTGGATTCGGTCGAGAAGGCTGTCGTTTCCTACGGTTCGGTTCAGACCGGCCAGATGGAGTCGGGTCTTTCGTGGATCGGTCTGTTCATCGCTCTGTCGCCGATGTTGGGCTTCATGGGTACCGTTGTCGGCATGATCGCGGCGTTCGACGCCATTCAGGCTGCCGGCGATATCAGCCCGACCCTCGTTGCAGGCGGTATCAAGGTCGCCCTTCTGACGACCCTCATGGGTCTTATCGCTGCGGTTATTCTTCAGCTGTTCTACAACTATATCGTTTCGAAGATCGATTCGCTCGTGAACGATATGGAGGATTCGTCCATCACGCTGATGGATATCCTGACGGCATACAGCAAGAAATAATCCCAACGATTTAAAGAGTTAAAAAGCAATTATGAAAAAGATATTGAACATATTGCTGGGCATTCTGATGGCGATCACCGTGGTACTTCTGGTATACGCGATCGCTACGGGCGGCTCGGATGCTGCGATCAGCCTGAACCTCGTATGGGGATACTTCCTCTTCGTGTTCGCTATCGCCGCAGCCCTGTTCTGCGCCATCTTCGGAATGATTCAGAACCCGGCAGGCATCAAGGGAACCATACTCTCTCTGGCGCTGATAATCATCGTCGTCGGCGTATCGTACTTCTACGCTGCCGGCCACACGGTGAACATCGTCGATCTCCAGACCAATGGTTTCTTCGGCCACGGTGAAACCGTAATTACCGAAACGAGCATTCTCGTGACGTACGTTGCTTTCGTCGCCGCTTTCCTGACGGCCGTAGTAACCGAAATCTGGGGCGCTTTCAAATAATGGAGTGAACAACAATGGCAACAGATAAAAGGAAAATACAGGAAATCAATGCCGGCTCGATGGCCGATATCGCCTTCCTGCTGCTGATTTTCTTCCTGGTGGCCACAACCATGAATGTCGATACCGGTCTGGTGCGTATGCTCCCGCCGATGCCCCCCGATGAGAAACAACAGGAGGACATCAAGGTCAAGGAACGCAACCTCTTCCTCGTGCTCATATCGGGCAGCGGCAACATCATGGCTGGTCCCTCCGGCAAGCAGGAGATTATCGACCTGCACCAGCTCAAGAACAGGACGAAGGAATTCATTCTCAATCCGATGGACGACGAAAACCTTCCTGAGAAGGTGGAGAAGGAGATCGAATTGAGCGACGGCAGCAAGTGGATGTATCCCGAAAGCCAAGGCGTCGTTTCGCTCCAGACTACACGTGATACCGGCTACCAGTCGTATATCATGGTGCAGAACGAGCTGACCCGCGCATTCAACGAGGTCCGCGATGAAGTCGCCATGCGGAAATTCGGCGCAAAATTCGCCGATCTTCCTGAGGAGGACCGTAACGCAATATCCAAGGCAGTTCCGCTGAAGATCTCGGAGGCAGAACCCCGTAATATAAAGAAGTAAGCTATGGCAGTAATGAAAAAGAAGGGCAACAAAGGTTTGCCCCCTATCTCGACCGCATCGCTTCCTGACGTGATCTTCATGATCCTCTTCTTCTTTATGGTATCGACGACCATGCGCGATCAGGAACTGCTCGTGAGATATAAACTCCCTGAGGCTACCGAGGTACAGAAGCTGGAGAAGAAATCGCTCGTCAGCTACATCCACATCGGACAGCCTTCGCTGGCGATGCAGGCCAAATTCGGTACTGCACCCCGTATCCAGCTGAACGACTCGTACAAAACGACCAAGGATATTCTGGACTTCGTCGCTGCAGAGCGCGATAAGCTCAGCGAGGCCGACCGTGCTTCGATGACCATCTGCCTCAAGGCCGACCAGACCACGAAAATGGGTATCGTAACCGACGTGAAGCAGGAGCTTCGCCGTGCCAACGCACTGAAAGTCTCCTACGCCGCTTCCAAGTCGCTGGGATACTAATCCAAGGAGAGTATTTGAAAAAGAGCTGAAGTAAAGACTTCAGCTCTTTTTGTTTTGTCTTATAACGGGGGATTTCGGCGTTTCAAGTACGAACGTTGCGCGACCGGCTCAAAACGGCAGCTCCAGCTGGTCGATCTCGTGGTTGAAGGTCAGCCGGTGATGGGGAGTGAGACCGTATTCGCGGATCGCAAGGCGGTGTTCGCGCGTCGGATAACCTTTGTTCTTCCGCCAGCCGTACTGGGGAAACTCCTCGGCCAGACGCAGCATATACTCGTCGCGGTGCGTTTTGGCCAGCACCGAAGCGGCGGCGATGTCGGCATACTTGCCGTCGCCTTTGACGATGCAGCGGTAAGGCAGTTCGAGCCGGGTCCGGAAGCGGTTGCCGTCGATGGCCAGAAAGCCGGGAGCGGGATCGAGCCGCGCCGCGGCCAGCGACATTCCCTCGAACGACGCATTCAGGATGTTGATCTCGTCGATCCGCTCGGCGGAGACCGCTTCGACGGCCCATGCCACGGCTTCGCGTTCGATAATCACCCGAAGCTTCTCGCGGTTGCGCTCGGTCATCTGCTTCGAATCGTTGAGCAGGGGATCGTGGAAATCGGGCGGCAGCATCACGGCCGCGGCAAAAACCGGCCCGGCGAGACACCCCCGCCCGGCCTCGTCGCATCCCGCTTCGGGAAGATCGTATTGAAAGCAATTTTCAAGCATAGCCAAAAACATTAAATCATCGGCACCCGACACAAATCAAGGAAAACCGGCAACAAACTATTACACGCCCGCCGCCGGGAGCTGCTGCGGCAAAAATTGCGCAGACGAATCCTGCGGCCGGATCGGAACCACACTTCGCATTCCACAATCAAACAAAATAGCACCTGCATCCGGAAAGCAGACCCGGAAGCAAGTCCGGAAAGCTGGCCCGGAAACAAGTCCGAAAGCAGATCGCGAAGCAGATCCTGAAGCAGGCCCGAAAAGCAAATCCGAAAGCCAGTCCCGAAGCAAATCGCGAAGCAGGCCCGGAAGCCAATCCCGAAACAGGTCCGGAAAGCTGGTCCGAAAAGCGAGTCGGAACCCGATTCCGGACAGAACCGCCGGAATGCAACCGGCATCTCCGGAGACGTCGATCCGTCCCGCGGCCATCCCACCGATTCCGCCGAGCGGCCGAGCAACTGAGCAGCCGAACAATCAAACAACCGGACAGCCGAACAACCGAAACATGCCGTGTTGCTCCTGCAAACGGGCCGCAACCATACGCAAGACTCGAAAAGAAACACCCTCCGCAGGATTCCGGCTACAACAAAGTTAGCAATTATTTAGTCCCGTACCGCTTTTTTCCGTATTTTTGCCGAAAGCAGAAATCGCCGCATGAAGATAGATATCGCCCGACAACCGCTGGTCCCGGCCTTCGTCACCCTCTTCGCACTCGCAGTCACGGCCATGTGGGGCGGGGCGGGAAACGGCGTGTCCGCCGGCGCGCCGGAGACAATGCCCCTGCTGGGCGGAGCGCTGGCCCGGTTTCAGGCCGCATATCCGGTGTGGGCGCGTCTGGCCGCGGGATTCATGATCCTCTTCACGGGCATGTGCACGGGGCGGATCGCCATCCGCTACAACCTCTATGGAGTCAGCACATGTCTGCCGATTCCGCTCTACGCCGTCGTCGCCTGCGGCATCGTTTCGGGCGGAAACTACCTGACGGCATTCGCCGCCTCGATGCTGCTGGCGCTCGCCGCCAAGAACTACTGCCGCTCCTACTGCAACGGCTACGGTTTCGATGCCATTTTCCGCGCCTCCCTCTATCTGGGATTGCTGCCGCTGGTCTATGCCCCTGCAACGCCGCTGGTGCTGATCCTTCCGCTGGCGATACTGCTTTTCAGACGTACGTTCCGCGAAGTCGTCGTCGCCGCCGCCGGTCTGATACTGCCCGTGCTGACCGCCTGCTACGTCAGCTGGGGCGCGGGAGAAGAATTCACGGCTCCGGTCACGGCACTGGCCGACGCGGTCGTATCGGGCGTTCCGCTATGGATTTTCACGGCCCTTCCGCTCCCGTCGCTCGTCATGCTTTGCATCATTGCAGCACTCGCCCTGACGGCGCTCTTTTTCTTTCTTTCGGACATTTATGCCGCCGGAACCAAGCCGCGTTTCATCCTTATCTTTAATATAGGTATACTGGCGATGACTCTCGCCCTGCTCTGCACCCCGTCGGTCACTCCCGAAGCATTCACCCTGACGGCGGTTCCCGCCGCCCTGCTTTTCCCGGTGCTTTTCGTGCGGATAGACCGCAGAATCGCACTGCCCGTCTACCTCATTCTGTTGGCCGCTTCGGTCTACATTGCAGCTTTGCAATAATCTATTTAGCCACAAATATAGTCCAAACAGCTCTATTTGCCTTAATATGTCTTTTTAGCGTATTAATTCTTTTACTAAATAAATATTAAATTGTATATTTGGAGTTGAACAAAAGTGACGCAACTTATTGTTCGCAGAAACTTAAAATACGATTTAGTATGAAGAATTCATTGAATTCGTCGGCTCAGCAGCCGATGATCGTGAAGTATGTCGAAGCACTTCACAACGGAATCCAGTCTCAGGCGCTCTCGCGCTATGCAATCGGTTACATCCTTCGCGGTACAAAGTACATCTACGAAGGCGATAAGCGCCAGACGCTCACACGCGGAGACGTATTCTACCTCGGCATAGGGCATCACTACATCGAGAACTTCCCGGAAAACGGCCAGCCCTTCGAACAAGTGCTCTTTTACTATACGCCGGCGGACCTCCAGCGTATCCTGATGCACCTGAACATCACCTACGGCCTGAACATTTCGAACGAACATTCGTGTGAAAACTGCCGCAACCGCACGCACGTCGCCATGCCCGCATGGAATTCGATCCGCAACTTTTTCGTCAATACTAACAACTACCTGCGCGACGAAGACTTCCACCGCGACGAGACGGCCGAGAACATCAAGATGACCGAATTGATCTATCTGATCGCCTCGCACGAAGACTGCTGCATCAAAAGCAAGCTGCTGAGCAACGTGGACGCCGCGAAAGAGAATTTCGAACAGATCGTCTACGACCATATCTTCAAAGACATCTCCATCGAGGAGCTTTCGAAACTGACGAACCGTTCGCTCACTTCGTTCAAGAAGGAGTTCCGCCGTCATTTCCAGATGCCGCCCCACAAGTGGTACATCCGCCAGCGGCTGATGCACTCGCGTCTGCTGCTGATCTCGACTTCGAAATCCATTTCGGAGATCGGCAACGCCTGCACGTTCCCCAACACGTCGCATTTTATTAAACTTTTCAAAAAGGAATACCAGATGACGCCAGCCGCTTACCGCAACCGCCACATCACTTCGATCGCCCCGGAGAAGCAGCCCGAAACGGTGCAGAACGCGGAAATACGCGAAGCGCTTTAATCAAAAACTTATAAATCGGCTATTATTTTAAATTTTTTAATTATAATTTAACAGATTTTTTTAGGTTAGTTTGAAAAAATGTTATAAAAGATTTGGTGAATTGTGAATTTCAGTTTATCTTTGTATAACAAAACGTGGGATTCTCCCACTCTCATTAACCTAACTAACCTAACCAGAGGGGTTCGCTACTGCCAGGTACCGAACCCCTTTCTCGTGTCCGGAAGCGGCGGAGAGAAGGCTCCGATAATGAATTATTGCAGTTTCGGCGGGTGCGTTTTTTTATTTTTTAATATGCTTTCTCCGGGCGGCGGCGACGGGGCGGGCGGGAAGCGGCTTCCGGCCGAATATCCGCCTCCCAAGCCCGGAAACGGGCGAATCCCGGCGCAGAAGCGTCCGGCGCGGGGCTGTCAAAGAAAATGGACCATTCTTAGGGAATATCAATTATTTTTTCGTATTTTTGCATCAATTGGAAAATAATGATCTTAAATGCCGAAGTTTTATGACAAGGTAGATGTACTGAAAAAACCCGGATGGCTGAAGATCCGGCTCCACCGAACCCCGGAATACGCCGAGGTTCAGCAGATAGTCCGAAAACATGCGCTGCACACGATTTGCAGCAGCGGCATGTGTCCCAACAAGGCCGAATGCTGGAGCCGCAGAACCGCGACCTTCATGATTCTGGGCGATATCTGCACACGGGGCTGCCGCTTCTGTGCCACCAGAACAGGACACCCCCTTGCTCCGGACGCCGAGGAACCCCGGCGGGTAGCCGAAAGCGTCTCGCTGATGAAACTGAGGTATGTCGTCGTAACTTCTGTAACGCGTGACGACCTGCCGGACGGCGGCGCCGCACATTGGGCCGCAACCGTCCGCGCCATCCGCGAACAGAATCCCGACGCCGCAATTGAGCTCCTTATTCCCGATCTCGACGCACGGCCCGACCTCTTGGACACGGTCATCGCGTCGAAGCCCGATATAATCGGGCACAACATCGAAACCGTCGAGCGGCTGACCCCCGTGGTCCGTTCCAGAGCGAAGTATCGCACGAGTCTGGAGACCCTGCGCCACATGAGCCAGCAGGGCGTCGCAACCAAAAGCGGACTGATGGTCGGACTTGGCGAGAGCGATGACGAAGTATTACAAACCCTGCACGACCTGCGCGAAGCGGGCGTCGGGATCGTAACGCTCGGTCAGTACCTTCGTCCAACTTTGGAGCATTACCCCGTGGCGGCGTATATCACTCCTGAAAAATTCGAATGGTACAGACTCAAAGCGCTGGAAATGGGCTTCGCCTACTGCGCGAGCGCGCCGCTGGTCCGCTCGTCGTACTTGGCGGAAGAGGCCCTGCAAAGCGTTAAAAGTTTGCAGCGATGAACGTTTACTGCCGGGACCTCGGACAGATGGACTACAAAGCCTGCTGGGATTTGCAGCAGAGCCTGTTCGACGTCCTGACAGCCGGAAAAACGAACCGGACGGCAGCGCCGGAGAGCGCAACGCCGTCCTCGGAAGAGGCGGGCACGATTCTGCTGGTGGAGCATCCGCCGGTATACACGCTCGGCAAAAGCGGCCATGCCGAGAACCTGCTCGTAGGCCGCGAAGCGCTCGAAGCGATGGGAGCGCAGTTCTTTCACATAGACCGAGGGGGCGACATCACCTTCCACGGACCCGGACAGCTGGTCTGCTATCCGATTCTGGATCTCGAAAGGTTAGGCATCGGGCTGAGGGCATACATCGATGCGCTGGAAGAGTCCGTCATCCGCACCGTGGCCGAGTACGGCATCCGGGCGGGACGCATCGCAGGCGCTTCGGGCGTCTGGGTGGGAGCGGAAATCGCGCAGGAAGGCGATGTCCGGACGGCGGACGGCGGCGGAAAATGCACGCCGGCGGGCGCTCCGCGCAAGATATGCGCAATAGGAGTCCGTTCGTCGCGTTATATTACCATGCATGGGTTCGCGCTGAACGTAACGACCGATCTGGAGTGGTTTTCGCGCATCAACCCCTGCGGATTCACCGACCGGGGCGCGACCTCGATCGAAAGGGAAACGGGCGCCAAAGTCCCGATGGACGATGTCAAAAGACTCGTCGTGAAATTTTTAAGTGAGATATTAAATGTTAGAATATATAAATAGTAAATCGTATGCCTATAGAAAAACGATGGGTAGTGAAACCGCAGGGCGATTCCGAGGCGGTGGCGAAGCTCGCCTCCGTGCTCAGGATATCCCCCGTGCTGGCGAATCTGCTCGTACAGAGAGGCATAGACACTGTAGAAAAGGCGGACAAGTTCTTTAAACCGAGCCTCGCCGACCTCCACGACCCGTTCCTGATGAAGGATATGGACAAGGCGGTCGAGCGGGTCGAACAGGCCGTTCGTAACAATGAGAAGATCATGGTTTACGGCGACTACGACGTGGACGGCTGCACGGCCGTTGCGCTGGTGTACAAGTTCCTGCGCCAGATCGGGCATAAAAACCTGATGTTCTACATTCCCGACCGCTATACCGAAGGTTACGGCATTTCGGTCAAAGGTATCGACCTCGCGGCCCGCAAAGGCGTGGGGCTTATCATCGCTCTGGACTGCGGTATCAAAGCCACGGAAAAGATTGTCTATGCAAAGAGCAAGGGCGTGGATTTCATCATCTGCGACCATCACCTCCCGGCCGAGGAAATTCCCCGCGCCGTAGCCGTTCTGGACCCCAAGCGGGTCGATTGTTCCTACCCGTTCGACGAACTGTCGGGCTGCGGCGTGGGATTCAAACTCGTGCAGG
>OJQL01000793.1_pt1 | contig 30325 bp, 30 predicted proteins | sample 1598731 | NCBI WGS metagenome assembly OJQL01 (sample SAMN03922510, study PRJEB24848) | human gut metagenome | isolation source: stool sample | host: Homo sapiens | place: Germany | collected 2010-02
CTCTTGGGGGATCTAAAGGGGGCCATTCTCTCACGTGAGAGAATGGCCCCCTTTGCCGTTTCCCTGTGCGGCACAGGGAAATTATTCCACCCTCACGCAGTGAGAGCTGAATTATTCTTCCTCATGCGCCGTGACCGCAATATGCAGCTCATCGAGCTGCTTCTGCGTCACCTCGCTGGGCGCGCCCATCATGATATCCTGGGCGTTCTTGTTCATCGGGAAGGGAATGATCTCGCGGATGGAATCTTCACCGGCGAGCAGCATGACCATGCGGTCGACGCCCGGGGCGATACCGGCGTGCGGGGGCGCGCCGTAGCAGAAGGCGTTGTACATGGCGGGGAACTTGGCCTTCACGTCCTCTTCGCCGAGGCGGACGAGCTCGAAGGCCTTGATCATGATCTCAGGGTCGTGGTTACGGACCGCGCCGGAAGAGAGCTCCACGCCGTTGCAGACGAGGTCGTACTGGTCGGCGGTGATGGTGAGCGGGTCGATCTCGCCGCGCTCGGCCTTGAGCAGCACGTCGAGGCCGCCAGCGGGCATGGAGAACGGGTTGTGGCAGAACTCGAGCTCGCCGCTCTCGTCGCCGATCTCATACATCGGGAAGTCGACGATCCAGCAGAACTCGTAGCGCTCCTTGTCCATGTGACCCTCGCACGCGGGGCCGAACGTCTTGATCATCACGCCGACGAGCTTGGTGGCCAGCTCGCCGCCCGCGACGAGCACGAGCGTGTTAGGCTCGAGCGGCAGGAGCTTGGAAGCAGCTTCCTTGTCGACAAACTTCGCGATGCCGCCGGCGAGGTCGCCCTTTTCGTCGACCTTGAACCAGTAGCCCTTCGCGCCTGCCTGCACCTCGCAGTCGGTCAGGAGCTTGTCGATCTGCTTGCGCGTGAGCGAGCAGTTGGAGATCGCGACGGCCTTGACGGTCTTGTCCGCAAGGACCTCAAAGCTGCTTCCTTCGAAGAGGGAGGAGACGTTCGCCGCGGTCAGGTCGATGCGCAGGTCCGGCTTATCACTGCCGTAAATCTCGAGCGCGTCGAGGTACTTGATGCGGCGGAACGGGGGCTGGGAGGCGATGTCATACGTGCCGAACTTCGCGAAGATCGGGGGCAGGACATCCTCGCAGACGGCAAAGACGTCTTCCTGAGAGGCGAACGCCATCTCCATATCGAGCTGATAGAACTCGCCGGGGCTGCGGTCGCCGCGCGCGTCCTCATCACGGAAGCACGGCGCGATCTGAAAGTAACGGTCAAAGCCGGAGGTCATCAGCAGCTGCTTGAACTGCTGCGGGGCCTGCGGCAGGGCGTAGAACTTGCCGGGGTGCTTGCGGGCGGGGACGAGGTAGTCACGCGCGCCCTCGGGGGAGGAGGCCGTCAGGATCGGGGTGGTGATCTCGAGGAAGTCGTGCTCCATCATGGCCTTGCGCAGCGCGGCGATGACGTTGCAGCGCAGAATGATGTTCTTCTTGACGGCGGGATTGCGCAGGTCAAGATAGCGGTATTTGAGGCGCTGGGTCTCGTCCGCCTCGCGGCTGCGGTTGATCTCGAACGGCAGGGAGTTGTAGCGGCAGCGGCCGAGCAGCTCAATCTTCTCGGGAACGACCTCAATGTCGCCGGTGGGCTGATTGGGGTTCTTGCTTGCGCGCTCGCGCACGGTGCCCTCGACGGAGATGGTGCTCTCTTTGTTGTAGCCCTTGATCTGGGCGAGCAGCTCGCTCGTCTCGACGACGATCTGCGTCGTGCCGTAGAAGTCGCGCAGCACCACAAAGGCGAGGCTGCCGCCGACTTCGCGGACGTTCTCCATCCAGCCGACGAGCTTGACGTGCTCACCGGCATGCTGCGCGCGAAGCTCGCCGCAGTTGTGTGTACGGGATTGCATCATGGTAAAATCTACTCCTGTTTGTATATTATAAATTGAAAATTACTAACTGTATTGAAAAATCGCCTGATTTTGTGCTCAGGTGGTGAAGGGCTTCGTCTTCGGGTTGACGATATCGCGCCAGTCGAGGTCGCCGCGGGCAAGGCCCATGATGAGCATTTCAGCGGTGGCGAGGTTGGTGGCAAAGGGGATGTTGTTCTGGTCGCAGAGCTTGGTGATATAGGTCAGGCTGTCGTTATACTGCGGGTTGGCGGGGTCGCAGAAGAAGAGGACCATATCGATCTCGTTGTAGGAGATGCGCGCGCCGATCTGCTCGGCGCCGCCGTGGATGCGCGCCATGAACAGGTGGATCGGAAGGCCGCTCGCTTCGCTGACCATCTTACCGGTCACGCTGGTGGCGCAGAGCGTGTGACGGGACAGAATGCCGGCGTAAGCCGTGCAGAACTGGACCATCAGTTCCTTTTTGTTGTCGTGTGCCATGAGAGCGATGTTCATGTAGTGTCACAATCCTTTCTGATGTGATTTTTTCTATTGTAGCGGCACTTTCATCGGTTGACAAGGGCAAGCAGGCTTTGAAAAGATGTTTGCGGGAAAAGCGTGTTTGCCTTTGTGAACCGGTGCTACAGCCGCATCAGACGCACGCGTTCGCCGCACAGGCGGCGGGCGATGTTTTCGCAGGCGCAGAGCGCGCCGGAGTGATACTTGAGGCGCTGGGAAAGTCCGCGCCCCAAAACGGCAGGGACATTCTCGTCCTCCGGAATGACGCCGAGCAGCGGAAGACCCGCGGCGTCGATGGCGTCGTCGATCGTGGTGTGGAGGGACTGTAAGAGCTTGCGCCGCACGCGGTTGACGACAAGGTGCAGGTATCCGCTCGGGAAGCGGTGCAGCTCCATCACGGTGCGCTGCGCGTCGCGCAGGCTCGAGGGGTCGTTCGTGGTGACGACCACGGCGCGGTCGGCGCAGCAGGTGGCAAGCGCGAAGGCTTCGCCGATGCCGGCGGCGGCGTCGATGAGGCAGAAGTCGAAATGGCGGCGGATCTCGTCGATAAGCCGCTGCATCTCGCGCTTGCTCGGCAGGCGCACGCCGAAGCTCACGGGCGCGGTGAGCAGATACAGGTTCGGGTAGAGCGGATGGCGCACGACGGCCTGAGCGAGTGTCGTGCGTCCGGCGATCACGTCGGTGAAGTCCATGAGCGCGCGATCCGATACGCCGAGGTAGAGGTCGAGATTGCGCAGGCCGATGTCGCAGTCGAGCAGCAGCGTTTTTTTGCCGAGCTGCGCGAGCGCCATGCCGGTGAGCGTCGTGAACGAAGTTTTTCCCGTGCCGCCCTTGCCGGACACGACGGCGATGACCTGAGACAAGGCTCGTACCTCCTTTTTGTGAATTTGATGCGTTACAGCGGGGCTTTTTTGATCTTGGCGAAGGCGCGCGGATAGGCGCGCGGGGTAGGGGAGACCTTTTCGACGATGACAAGGCGGTGGACGACGTCGCTCGTCGGGATGGTGTAGTCCTCGACCTTGACGATGTGGCCGCCGAGCGTCTTGATGGCGCTCTTCGCCGCGGCGATCTCGTCCTCGGTGTCGACGCTCTTCATGGCGGCGAACTGTCCGCCGACCTTGATGAGCGGCAGGCACAGCTCGGATAAGATCGAAAGCTGCGCGACGGCGCGCGAGGTGGCGATGTCGAACTGCTCGCGGTGCTGCATGGCGAATTCCTCCGCTCGCGCGTGGACGCAGGCGACGCGCTTTAATTGCAGCTCGTCACAGACCTCTTGCAGCCAGTTGACGCGCTTGCCGAGCGAGTCGAGCAGCGTGAGGTCGAAGTCATCCTCCAGAATGCGCAGCGGCATACCCGGAAAGCCCGCGCCGGTGCCGACGTCGACGACGGTTTTACCCGTCAGATCGACAAAAGGCAGCAACGCCGCGCTGTCGAGCAGGTGGAGCTGCGCGACGGCGTCGGGCTCGGTGATGGCCGTGAGGTTCATCACTTCGTTCTTTTCCAGCAGCAGGGAGGAGAAGCGCTCGAGCGTTTCCGCCCGGCTTACATCCAGCCCCAGCTCGCTGAGGCCCTGCAAGAGAAGCTCGTTCATTTGCTCTGCTCCTTCAAAAGGTCGCGGATCTCGGTGAGCAGAACTTCTTCCTTCGTCGGCTCGGGGGCCTTTTCGCTCTCCGGCTCAGCGGGCTTCGAGAGCTTGTCGTGCATCTTGTTGATGGCCTTGACCATGCAGAACACGGCGAAGGCGATGATGATAAAGTCGAGGATGACGGCGACCTCGGGTGTGACGACTTTGCTGCCCTCCATGACGGCTTCCTTGAGCACCCATTTCCACGCGGAGAAGTCGATGCCGCCGGTCAGCATGGAGATGAGCGGCATGATGATATCATTGACGAGCGAGGTCGTGATCTTGCCGAACGCGCCGCCGATGACAACACCGACGGCCATATCGAGCACGTTGCCGCGCATGGCAAAGGCCTTGAACTCTTCAAAAAACTTCTTCACGGGAAGCACCTCTTTGCTGAAAATGTGCGAAAAACGAAAACTTATCGTATAAAAACGGAATAATATTGCGGATTGGATTTACTTTTTGGGAATGAGAACGGTCTTGCCGCCCATGTAGGGTTGGAGGACCTTGGGGATCAGCACGCTGCCGTCGGCCTGGAGGTTGTTTTCGAGGAATGCAATCAGCATGCGCGGGGGTGCGACGACGGTGTTGTTCAGCGTGTGTGGCAGGTACATCTTGCCGTCCTCGCCCTTGACGCGAATTTTCAGGCGGCGGGCCTGCGCGTCACCGAGGTTCGAGCAGGAGCAGACCTCGAAATACTTCTTCTGGCGCGGGGACCAGGCCTCGATGTCGCAGCTCTTGACCTTCAGGTCGGCGAGGTCGCCGGAGCAGCACTCGAGCTGGCGGACGGGAATGTCCATCGAGCGGAACAGCTCGACGCTCCACTTCCACATTCTGTCGTACCAGTCCATGCTGTCCTCGGGCTTGCAGACGACGATCATCTCCTGCTTTTCAAACTGGTGGATGCGGTAAACGCCGCGCTCCTCGATGCCGTGCGAGCCCTTCTCCTTGCGGAAGCACGGGGAGTAGGACGTGAGCGTCTGGGGAAGGCTGCTCTCGGGCAGAATTTCGCCGATGAAGCGGCCGACCATCGAATGCTCGCTCGTGCCGATGAGGTAGAGGTCCTCGCCCTCGATCTTGTACATCATGGCGTCCATGTCGTTCTGGCTCATGACGCCCTCGACCACATTGCCGTGGATCATGAACGGCGGGATGCAGAATGTGAAGCCCTTGTCGATCATAAAGTCGCGCGCGTAAGCGAGCACGCCCTCGTGCAGGCGCGCGATGTCGCCGAGCAGGTAGTAGAAGCCCGCGCCGGAGACGCGGCCCGCGGCGTCCATGTCGACGCCGTCGAAGCTCTCCATGATCTGTGTGTGGTAGGGAATTTCAAAATCGGGAACCTTCGGCTCGCCGAAACGCTCGACCTCGACATTGCAGCTGTCGTCCGGGCCGATGGGGACGCTGGGGTCGATGATGTTCGGAATCAGCAGCATGATCTTGTGGATCTTCTGCTCATACTCCTCTTCGAGCTTTTCAAGCTCGGCCAGGCGGTCGGCGTTCGCCTTGACGTTCGCCTTGATCTTTTCGGCCTCTTCGAGCTTGCTCGGGTCTTTCTTCGCCTGACCCATCAGCATGCCGATCTGCTTCGAGAGGGCGTTGCGGCTGGCGCGCAGCTCGCTTGCCTCGGTGATGGCGGCACGGTTCTTGGCGTCGAGCTCGATGACCTCGTCGACGAGGGGGAGCTTTTCGTCCTGGAACTTCTTCTTGATGTTTTCCTTGACCTGATCGGGATTTTCCCGCAGGAATTTCATATCCAGCATAATGATTTACCTCGTTATCGTTGTAAAGTAAATGACCATTTGACTTCTTATTTTACGCCGTCCGGAAACAGCTTGTCCACAATGGACTGGTAGCGCGCGGCGGGGGAGGGGGCGTCGTCGCCGGTGATACCGGTACGCAGCGGCTCCTTGGGCAGGAATTCCACCGTGCCGGTCTCCTCGAATGAGCGGATGTTGTCTTTCGCGGCGTCGAGATCGCCGGTGTTGTAGGCGTTTTCGATCTCAAGCAGCCAGTCGAGCGCGCGCAGCTGGTTGGACTGAAGGCCGACGGTCTCGTCGAGCGCCTTTTTGTCCTCTTCCGCGGTCGCAAGCTGCTCTTCAAGCTCAGCGATGTGCGCTTCGAGCGAGTCGTTCTGCTGTAAGGTGCTTTGCAGGGCGGTGTTGCCGTCCTTGATCTCGTTGATGCTGCGCTGATTCATGAGAAATGTCCACAAAATCAGCAAAAATGCCACGGTGAAGAGGATCGCAACGTAAGTATATACTTTTTTCATGCGCTCGCGCTCGGTGGTGGGCTTTTCTTCGCCGGGCACGGGCGGCTTATTCGGGTCCTTGGGGCCCTCGTGAATCAAATCGGACATGGTTATTCGTCTCCGTTCTTTCTGCGTTTGATGGCGGCGAGCGCTTCGAGCAGATCGTTTAAGTCGTCGATGCCGTAATAGTCGAGCTCAATGCGGCCTTTTTTCTTGCCGGACACGATGCGGCAGGTGCGGCCGATCTTATCGCTGAGCTCCTGAGCGGCCAGACGGCCGTAGCTCTCGGCGATGAGCTCGTCGTTCGTGGGCTTGCGCTCTTCCTTAGGATTACTCAGGCGCTTGGCGAGCGCCTCGGTCTGGCGGACGCTGAGACCCTGCTTGACGATCAGGTTTGCCGCGTCGAGCTGCAAATCGGCCTTGAGCGGCAGCAGCGCGCGGGCATGACCGCCGGAGAGGTCGCCGTTTTGCAGCATTTGCCGCACTTCGGGGCAAAGCCCTAACAATCTCAGACTGTTTGCCACGGCGGAGCGGGACTTGCCGACACGCTCGGCGGCCTCCTCCTGCGTGAGATGGTAGTTGTCCATCAGCGTTTTGTAGCCCTCGGCTTCTTCGATGGGGTCAAGGTCTTCACGCTGGAGGTTTTCGATGAGCGAGAGCTCGGTCATCTTGCGGTCATCCGCCTCGATGACGATGGCGGGCACTTCGGCAAGACCGGCGATGCGCGCGGCGCGCCAGCGGCGCTCGCCCGCGATGATCTGATAGTAGCCGGAAGAAAGGCGGCGGACCGTCAACGGCTGGATAATGCCGTGCTCGCGGATGGAATCGGCCAGATCCTGCAGAGCCTCTTCATCGAAGTGGCGGCGCGGCTGATTGGCGTAGGGTTCGATCTGCGAGATGGGGAGGTAGAGGTTGTCGGACGTGTCGGTGCGCAGGGCGGCGTCGCCCAGCAGCGCGCCGAGCCCCTTGCCGAGCCCGCGGTTTGCATTTGCCATGGAAACTTCTCCTTTCTGTGGGATGAAGCGGGCGGAATGCGCCCTTATATTTAATGTATCAGCGGTTCTGCTTCAAAAACTCGTTGGCGAGGTCGCTGTAAGCCTCCGCGCCGCGGGAGGTGCGGTCATAGTAGTTGATCGGCTTGCCGTGGCTCGGCGCCTCGGAAAGGCGCACATTGCGGGGGATGACGGTCGAATACACCTTGCCGGGGAAGTAGCGCTTGACCTCTTCCGCAACTTGGAGGGCAAGATTCGTGCGCCCGTCGAACATCGTGAGCAGAACGCCTTCGAGCTCCAGGCCGGGATTCAGGCTGCGGCGCACCATGCGCACCGTGTGCATCAGGTCGGACAGGCCTTCGAGCGCGAAATATTCGCCCTGCACAGGAACGATCAGGGAATTCGCGGCGCAGAGGGCGTTGACCGTTAAGAGTTCGAGCGACGGCGGGCAGTCGATGAGGATAAAGTCGTAATTGGGCGAGAGAACGTCGAGCGCCTGCTTGAGCAGGAATTCGCGGTTTTCGCGGTCGATCATCTCAATACCCGCGCCCGCCAAGGCTTTCGAGGAGGGGAGCACATCACCGTAGCGCGTGTGCGCCACGCTGGCCGTGACGTCCGCACCGTTGATGAGCACGTCATAAACGCCGCGCGAGGCCGCCTTGTCCACACCCATGCCGGAGGTGGAGTTGGCCTGCGGGTCGAAGTCACACAGCAGGACGCGATTGCCTTTCTCCTTGAGAGAGGAGGTCAGGTTGACACAGGTCGTCGTTTTGCCGACGCCGCCCTTTTGATTGACGATTGCAACGATTTTAGCCAAAAAAACACCCACCTTAGTCATAGAAGCATTGATCCATTTTCATTCTTGTTCAGTATAGCACAAAACGGCTCAATTTCAACAGGGAAGCTCAAATTTTGCAAATTTGTTTCACGTGAAACATGACAAGGCGCAGACCTTTACGTCCCGATTTGCCCCTGTTTGGGCCGGTGATGGGGTATCACCGCTGGGGCAGTGCTGAGGACAGAAAAAGGTCATGGTAAAGGCGCTGACCTTTACCATGACCTGAAATCGGTGTTTCACGTGAAACAAATCACTCCTGCGGCTGGGTCAGCAGCATCGTACCGTAGGGTTCGAGCGTCAGGCGAAGCAGGCCGTTGCCGCAGAAGAACTCCTGATGGGACAGGGCGTCCTCGGCGAGCGTGCCGTCCCACGGAAGGGTGAGCGTGACGGGCTCGTCGCCCGCATTGACTGCCGTGAGGCAGTGGTCGTGCTCCGTGCGGCGCGAGAACGCCAGCGCGCGGCCCTGCGCGGCATGGTAGACGATCGTGCCGCTTTGCAGCGCCTCGTGCGCCTTGCGCAGCGCGCCGAGCTGTTGGAAGTATTGCACCAATTCGGCATTCTCGCGTCCCCACGGGTAGGTTCCGCGGTTGAACGGGTCTTCAAAGCCCTGCATGCCGGCCTCGTCGCCGTAGTAGAGCATCGGCGAGCCGGGGAAGGTGTAGAGGATCAGAGCCGCGAGCTTGAGAAGCGACATGCCGCGCGCAAGGTCGGAATCGCTGAGGTGATAGACCGCGCGCTCGTCGCGCGTCTGCGGCGCTGGGGAGGTGAGGCCTAAGATCGTCAAAAGCCTTGGCGTGTCGTGGGTCGAGAGGAAATTCATCGCGCCGTAGAACGCGGGCGCAGGATAGTTTTCGCGCAGCTCCTCCATGCTGTCGCGGAAGTATTCCGCGCCGCCGCCGAGCAAATAGGCCATCAGCGCCGTGCGGAACGGGTAGTTCATCAGGCCGTTCGTCTCGCGGCCCAAAAGGTACTTGCGGCGCTGGGAGTAGGCGATCTTCGTCGTGCCGTCCTCCCAGACCTCGCCGAGAAGATAAGTGTCGGGGTTCTCCTCGTTCATCGCCGCGCGGATTTTGGCAATGAACTCGTCGGGGAGCTCGTCGGCGACGTCGAGCCGCCAGCCGGATGCGCCCGCGCGCAGCCAGTGCTTGATAATGGAATTATCACCCTCGATGATGTAGTCAACATAGCTCTTTTCCAGCTCATTGACCGCGGGCAGGTTCTTGATGCCCCACCAGGCGTCGTACTCGTCGGGGAATGGGTGGAAGTTGTACCAGCGGTAGTAGGGCGACTGCTCGCCCTGCGCCGCGCCGAGGTCGTCGTAAAAGCCGTCGGCGTTGAAATAGACGCTCTTTCGCCCCGTGTGGTTGAAGACGCCGTCGAGCATCACGTAGATGCCGCGCTTTTTCGCCTCCGCGCAGAGCGTACGGAAGTCCGCTTCATCGCCGAGCAGCGGGTCAATGCGCTCATAACAGGCCGTGTCGTAGCGGTGGTTGGTCGAGGCCTCGAAGATCGGGCAGAGGTAGAGTGTCGTCACACCGAGAGAGGCGAGGTAGTCGAGCTTTTCCGTGATCCCCTGCAAATCACCGCCGAAAAAGTCGCTGCACGTGATCTCGCCCTCGGCGTTCGGGCGGTATTCGGGAAGCTCGTCCCAATTTTCGTGCAGCGTGCGCGGGCCGACAAGGCCTGCAACATCACGAGATTTAGCGCGGCGGAAGCGGTCGGGGAAGATCTGATACGTCACGCCGCGGCCGAACCACGCGGGCGTTTTGTGTGTGTCGTCGTAGACCGTGAGCTGCCAGGGCTCGACCGCGTCCCACGCGCAGAGGCCGTTTTTGCCGTAGCAGCTCGTGCCGCCGTCCGCCCACGAGAGGCGGAAGTGGTACCAGACGAGCTCCACGTCATCCGGCGCGGTGAAGATGCCGTGATAGACGACGTGGCCGTCCTCCTGCGCGGGAGTAAGCTCCACCGTCGTCCATTGGTCGGCAAACTCGCCGTGAGCAAGCAGCTCACAGCGCGTGACCGCCGCGCAGCGCTCGGGGCGAAAGCAGAACGAGACATCGGCGCCGCAGGGCACCGCGCCAAAGGGAGATTTGAAGAGAAGATCACGCGGATCAAACCATTTAGTTGACATAACACATTCCTTTCTGCCAAATAAAGAGGCTGAAACAGGCAAAAGCGCGCCGAAACGGTGCGCTTAACCCAGCAGTGTATTTTCGCCCGTGATCGCGGAGGACGCGGACGTGTTGGAGAAGTAAGCGTTGAGCACCTGCACGGCGGTGGAGGACAACGCTGCGCCGGAGCCGCCCTTTTCGATGACGATGGCGACGGCGATCTGCGGATCGTCGTAGGGGGCGAAGCAGACGAACGCGCCGTTGTTGTTCTTCGTGTCGCCAGTCTGGATCGTACCGGTCTTGGCCGCGGCGTCGACGATACAGTTCTTGAAATACTGCGACACCGCGCCCTCTGCCGCGAGGTCGTGCATACCGGCGAGGACGGCGGAGAGATTTTCGCTGCTCATGGCGATCGTCTCGACCGGCTCGGCGTCGTAAACGTATTCGAGCGCACCGGAGCCGCTGGAGCGGACGTTTTTCAAAAGGTGCGTGGCGTAGCGGTCACCCCCGCCGCAGAGCGTCGCGATGTAATTTGCGAGCTGGAGGGGGGAGTATTCCTGATTCGCCTGACCGAACGCCGCCCACGGGGCAAGGTTCTCGCCCTCGTTCTGCGAGGGAAGGCGGCCTGCGGTGTCGCCGATCTCAATGCCGGTCGGCGCGCCGAGACCGAATTTGGCGTAATACTCGCGCAGCGTGTCCATGCCCATGCGGTAGCCCATTTCGGCGAAGAAATAGTTGCAGGAATTCATGATTGCACCGCGGACGTTGAGCGAGCCGTGGCCGCTGCGCTTCCAGCAGTAGGTGTAGCTCGCGGAGTAGCCGGGGTACGTCCACTTGCCGGAGTCGTAGATCTTTTCGCGCACGGTCGTCGCGCCGGATTCGAGCGCGGCGATGGCCGTCAAGGGCTTTAAGGTCGAGCCGGGGGCGTATTTTCCCTGCGTGGCACGATTCCACATCGGCTGCAAGGGGTCGGTGGAGAGCTCTGCAAGGTCCTGACGGAACGTCGAGAGGGAATAGGTCGGATACGAGGCAAGCGCCAGCACGTCGCCCGTGCCGACCTGCACGACGGCCACGGCCGCGCCGCGGTCGATGCCGTCGGATTTTGTCATGGAAGAGACGGTATTTTTAAGCGCCTCCTCCACCTGAGCCTGAAAGTCGATGTCGATCGTCAGCGCCACGGTGGAGCCGGGCTTCGGCTCGACGGAGTAGAGCTCGCCGGTGATCTTGCCGGAGTCGTTGTCGAAGGTCACAAGGCGCTTGCCTGCGTTGCCGTGAAGATAGTCTTCAAACGCATTTTCCACGCCGGAGATGCCGACGGTGCTCGCGAGCGTGTAGCCGTCCTTATCCTTATAATCGTCCCAGTCCTGAATGCTGCCGGTGTAGCCGAGGACGTGGGCGGCGTAGTCGGTCTCGTAAACGCGCACGGACGAGGTATCCACCTGCACGCCGGCATAGTTGCCATCCTTGATGAGGGAAATGAGCGAAACATCCACGTCGCTCGCAAATTCGAAGGTCGTGGAGCCGTTCATCTTGGCGGAGGCGAGGGAGTAGCGCAGCCCGATGAGCGTGCGCACCGTGGAATTCGGGAGCGTTTCGTCGATCCCGTACTCGCTGCGCAGCTTCAGATACAGCGCAGAGCCTGTCAGCGTAGTGGGGAGGCCGTCGTCGCCGACGTTCTTTTCATTGATCCACTTGAGCGAGACGAGGTATTTGACGAGCGTTTTCGCGCTGCCGTTCGCGGTGTCGTAGGTGTAGGGCGAGGTCCTGGCGAGCGGCAGCGTGTCCTTAATTTCAACGCCCTGCGCGTTCATCAGTTCGATGACGCGCAGCAGTGCGTCGTTGAGCTCGTCGGAAGAGACGAGCGAGGAATCAAAATTCAGCGTGTAGACCGCGCGGTTCGACACGAGCACCTTGCCGTTGCGGTCGGTGAGGATGCCGCGCGAGGCCTTGACGGTCTCGGTCTTGGCGTTCGTGCGGATGGACTTGTCGAGGTAATCGTCGCCGTTGACGATCTGTGCGTCAAAGAGCGTGATAACGAATACGAGCGCGCAGAGAAACATCGCCGCGCCGAGCGCGATCAGGCGGCGGGTAAAGCGTTTGGGATCCATAGCGGCCTCCTTTCCTTGAGGCTTGGGGAAAATGGGGAAAATCAGTCGGGGAAGATGCGGCGGATGGCGCGCAGCGCCGGATAGACCGGCAGAAGAAGCAGGCACGAGAGCGCCGTTTCACGCGCGAACAGGTGCAGCATCGGCAAAATGGCGGTCGAGCCGCTGCGCGGCAGCAGCGCGAACGCCTGCAAGAGGTCAACGAGCAGAAATGTCAGCACGGTCGAGAGCAGCGCGCGGGCGAAGCCCTGCTGCAACAAATTACTGACAACTGTTGAGATGAGCAGTGCCGCAAACGTGAACGCGATCGTGTACAAGCACGCGAATGGCGCGGGGAGCACAAGGTCGCACAGCGCGCCGAAGACGATGCCCGCGATGACGGCTGAGCGCGGCAGCTCGAACGATGCCATGACCGCCAAAATGACGGGCGGCAGAAAGGGGATGACGCCGAAAAATGTCATCGACCCGAGAAGCAGCCGCCGCAGGAAAAAGAGCGCCGCGGCGGCGAGCGCGTAAAACGTCCACTTAAGTGCGGTGGTTTGGGTGAGATTCATGCGCGCCTCCCTCAGTCGACAATGTCGTAGTCCGTGATGACGAACACCTCGGTCAGGGCGTTAAAGTCCATCATGGGCGTGAGGACCGCGTAGCGGGCAAGGCCGTCGTCGCCGGTCTGGAGCGATTCGACCGAGCCGATGACAAGGCCGCTCGGGTAATATCCGCCAAGGCCCAACGTGACGATCTGATCGCCGATGAGCACCTCGTCGTCCGACGTGAGGTACGAGAGCTTCAGCTTGCCCTGACCCATCAGGGAGAAGTCGCCCTCCGCCACGGCGACCTCGCCGGTGCGGAAGATGCGCGCGCCGAGCTCGGTGTCCGTGTCGATGACGGTCAGCACCGTCGACCAGTTGAGGCCGACCTCGGAAATGACGCCGACGAGATACCCCTCGGCGCTGACGACGCAGTCGCCCACGGCGATGTCCTGATCGGTGCCGTGGTTGAGAGACAGCGACGACGTCCAGCTGCTCTCGCTGTGGGCGAGCACGGCGGTGGAGACGAATGTGAAGTCGCGCCGCTGCTGCTGGAGCTTCAAAAGCTCGCGCAGGAGCTTATTTTCCTCGCTGTCGGCCTGCGCCTGACGCTGCTGGGCGCGAAGGTCCGCGATCTCTTTTTTGAGCGCCGCGTTTTCCTCCTTGAGTGTGGTCGTGTCCTCGTAATACTGGCGCTTGTCGGCCGCCCAGTCGCTCACGGCGGTGGCGGCGGCGCGGAACGGGTACGTCAGCACGCCCGCGATGTTTTCAAGCACCGAGGACGTCGAGGAAAAGTAGGTCAAAAGGCTCAATGCCACGGCGACCGCCGCGGCGACGGCCAGAATGCGCAGCCCGTGCTGACGGAAAAATTCTTTCAAGGCTTACCCTCCTTTCATCGTAGGGCAGGGGAGAGGTTAGAGGAGCTTGACGCCAAAGCGCGCGAGCACTAAGCCAAGCTGCTCAACGGGAAGTCCCATGACGTTGAAAAAGTCGCCGTCGATGCGCTCGACAAAGAGTGCGCCGCGGCTCTGCACGCCGTAGGCGCCGGCTTTGTCCATCGGCTCGCCGGTTTTGATGTAGGCGCGGATCTCGTCGTCCGTCGCCGGACGGAAGAAGACGCGCGTGGACACGGCGAAGCGCTCTTCCTGCGCGCCGCGGCGAACGCTCACGCCCGTGCAGACCGTGTGAGCGCGGCCGGAAAGCGCGCGCAGCATGCGCAGCGCGTCCTCCTCATCGCGCGGTTTGCCAAGGCGGTCATTGTCCAAAAAGACCATCGTGTCCGCTGTGATAATGAGATCGTCGGGCGCGCAGAGGGCGGCGGCAGCGTCACACTTCTTCTTTGCAATGTAGCGCACCGTGTCCTCGGGAGAAAGACCTTCCGGATAGCTCTCGTCGATGTCGAGCGAGAGGGTCTTAAAGTCCTCCACGCCGATGCGGGCGAGCAGCTCCTGACGGCGCGGGGACTGGGATGCCAAAACGATTGCCATGATATGCCTCACTATTTGATAATAAAAAGTATAATCAAGATAAAAAATTACAATTTGGAATTCATTCTGCGCCGCGATAGAAGAGACCACGGGTGATATTCTCCGGCGCTTCGACCGTCTCGCCCTGATACGCGCGCAGCATGCGCACGCAGTCCTCGGGCGATTCCGTCGTGAAGCGCAGGCAGGCATAGCGCAGGCCAAGGCTCTGCCAGTCGCGCGCTTTGTCCGCGAGGTAGAGAATTTTCCCGTTCTCGATCTCGCTGCGGCAACCCCACGCGCGCAGCACGGGGAAGTGCTCGCCGCGCCGGTCGGTCAGCTCCGGCGCGCTTGCGCACGCGCCGTCGCAGGGAACGGAGGCGGGGCGCTCGGTAAAGTATCGACAGCCGAACGCGTTCGCATTCAGGCAGTTTTCCGTGAGCATCAGGGGAAGGCGGCCATAGACGATGGCCTCGCACGGGAGACACTTGCTGAGGTCCCGAATCTGCGCGTCGCGCAGCTCGAACGAGACGCACGCGCTCGAAAGTCCCTGTTCTTTCCAGAAAGCGAGCGCGGCGGAGTTGTAGAGGTTCAGCGCCCAGTCGCCATGGAGCGCTGCATCAAGTCCACGCGCGAGCGGCAGGTGGCCGAGGTTGCCGATCGACACGCCCGTGACGCCTTTTTTGGCGGCGTCCTCGAGCAGCGCGCGCAAAATAGGCTCGTCCTGCGTGCGGTAGATGCGCGGCAGCACCGCGAAAAATTCCGACTTACCGAGATACGGCGAAAGGTCAAGCTGGGGCAGCAGCTCGACGGGCACATACACTCGCGCGGGGACGAGGGCGACAAGCTCTTCGCTTAGCTGCTCGGCCCTGTGGAGGGAGACGGTCAAAAGCGGCTTGTCCGCGCTGTTTTTGACGATTGTTGGCGGAACAAAGTCGAATACGCGGCGTTTCGGCACAGCGGTGCGCTGCGCTTCCATCTGCGCGAGCGCTTCGCGGCGCAGGGCATTGAGCGCACCTGCGCTGACGGCGAGACCGCCGTCGAGTGCGACGGCGCACTGCGCCGCCGAAAATGCCGTGCCGCCGGTTTTCCTGAGGCGCGTTTCGACCTCTTCCGCGGTGACGGCGCGGCTGCGCGCCGCCTCGGGCACTGCGCCGGTGACGGTCACAGCATGGCCGTCTGCGTCCTCGGCTGTCAGGTGCATCGGCTGACCGGCGCGGATGGTGCATTCTAATGTGAGCGGCACAAGCCGCAGATTTTCCTTTTCATAGCGCGTGCGAATCTCGTTGAACCAGTCCTCGGGCCATCTTGCATTTTCGGGCCGCGTGCCGAACATCTCGCGTCCGCGCGCGCCGCGGTAGTACCCCTCGGTAAAGCCGTCGCGCGAGAAGGCGAGGGCGAGCTTTTTCTGCTCGTCCTTCGTCGGCGTGCGATGCTCGCGCAGAAGGCGCGCGTATATTTCCGTCACGGCGGCGACATACTCCGGCCGCTTCATGCGCCCTTCGATCTTGAGGCAGGCAACGCCCAAGTCCATCATCTCCGGCACGAAGGGCGCGAGGTTCGCGTCCTTTAAGCTCAGCGGATGGCCGTCCGCCCTGCCGGAAAAGCCGTAGGGCAGACGGCAGGGCTGGGCGCAGGCGCCACGGTTGCCGCTGCGCCGCCCGATGACGGCGGACATCTCGCACTGGCCGCTGTAGCACATGCACAGCGCGCCGTGGACGAACGTTTCGATCTCGACGGGGCTTTTTTGGCAGATTTCGGCGATCTCCCCGCGCGAAAGCTCACGCGCGAGCACCGCGCGCGTCATGCCGAGCCTTGCCGCTTCCTGAACGCCCGAGAGCGTGTGCAGGCTCATCTGCGTCGAGGCGTGCAGCGGCACGTCGGGAATAATTTTTTGCAGCGTCGCCAGAACGCCCCAATCCTGCACCAGGATCGCGTCCACGCCGCACTCCGACGCGGCGCGCGCCTCCGCGGCAAGCGCGGGGAGCTCGCGGTCGGTGACGAGCGTGTTGAGCGTCAGATAGACCTTCACGCCCCGCAAATGGCAATAAGAGACCGCCGCGCGGAATTCCTCGTCAGAGAAGTTCCTCGCGCTGCGGCGCGCGTTGAACGCGCCAAAGCCCATATACACGGCGTCCGCACCGCTCTGTACGGCGGCAACAAGCGCCTCCTGCCCGCCCGCGGGCGCTAACAGCTCCGTCGTCAAGGGTTTACTTTTTCTGCTGCTGGAGCTTGAAGATCTCGCGCTTGAGCTCGCTGACCTCATTCTTGGCCTGAGAAGCCTCGTCGAGGTACTGCTTGACCTGACGGCGCAGCGCGTCGCCGGCCTCGCGCTCTTTGAAGAGCTCGTCGGTGATGTTCACGGCGGTCAGCACGGCGGCGTCCGTGCGGCCGACCTTGGCAGCGTCGAGCAGCTCGCTCATTTTGTCGTTGACGTAGGAGCCGACCTTCTGCATATAGGAGGGGGCTTCCTCGGCGACAAAGGTGTATTCCTCGTCGCAGATGGAGATCGTGATGCGGTTTTCCATGATTTGTGTGCTCCTTTCTATTTCGGCGTTGCACAAAAAAGGGCAAATTCCACCCATATAATCTCTAACAGTATAACACGGGAGTGAAAATGTGAAAAGGGGGAAGCAAAAAATTTCATGTTTACGAACGGGAAAATTTCATGTAGAATAATGGAATCGAAAATGGACGAAAGGAGGCGGGGAACATGGCAGGCTATGTGCTGCATTTGAGCACCGAGGAGAACATCACGCTCTCATCGGCGACGGTCAAGCGATTGATCGCGGGTGGCAGCGGCGACGCGGCGCTGCTGTACCTCGCCATCCTGCATGCGCGCGGCGCAGCGGACTCCGGCAAGCTCGCGCGCGAGCTCAAGTGGGACGAAACGCGTCTTCGCGCGGCGGAGCAGGCGCTCTACGAGATGAAGCTCGTCGGCGCGCCGGAGAAGAAGGAGGAAGCGCCCCTTCCGCCGCCCCAGCAGCTCAGCGAGCCGCCCGAGTACACGCGCGAGGACATCGCGCGAAAGCTGGAGGGCGACGGGCGCTTCGCCTGCCTTCTGCGCGAGGTGGAGCACAAGCTCGGCCCGCTCTCGACCCCGTCGGTCAAGAAGCTGTTAGGGCTGTACGAAAATCTGGGTCTGCCCGCGGACGTGGTCTACACGCTCGTCAACTACTGCATCGCGAAAAAGGAGCAGCAGTTCGGCGAGGGGCGGCTGCCCAACATGCGCGAGATCGAAAAAGAGGGCTACGTCTGGGCGCGCAAGGAGCTCTTTTCCATCGAAAAGGCCAGCGAGTACATGAAGCGCGAGCAAGCCCTGCGCGGCAGATATCCCGAGTACATGGCGGCGCTGCAAATGCAGGGCCGCGCGAGCGCGCCGAGCGAGGAAAAGTACCTCTCCGCGTGGGCGGAGATGGGATTTCCGGCGGAGACCGTGGCTGAGGCTTACGACCGGACGATCCTGCACTGCCACGAATTCCGCTGGCCGTACTGCAACGGCATTTTGAAACGCTGGCACGAAAAGGGCCTGCACACGCTCGCCGAGGTCAGGGCCGAGAACGCCAAGGAGCAGAGCAAGCCGAAAAAGAACACCACCGGCGGCAACGCCTGGATGAAGGAATATTTGAATCAGTAACGAAAGCGGGGGAGAAGGATGTCTTACGATGGGCGGCTGATGCGCCAGGCGCTGGCGCGCTTCGACGAGGACAAGCAGCGCCGCGCGGAGAATTTCCGCGCGCGTGAGCGCGCGGTGTATACCAAGTGCCCGCGCATCGAGGAGATCGACCGCGAGCTGTCGCACACGATGGCGAAGATCATCGCCTCCGGCCTGCGCCGCGGGACGGACCCGCGCCCGGCCATCGAGGCGCTGCGGGAGGAAAACCTCAACTTGCAGCAGGAAAAGCGCCTTCTCCTGACGCGCCTGGGACTGCCGGGCGACTATCTCGAGGAAAAGCCCAAGTGCTCGCGCTGCAACGACACGGGCTTTCTCGGCAGCGAGGTCTGCTCGTGCCTGCGCGGCTATTACGCCAAGGAGCAGAACAAGGAGCTCTCGGGCCTTTTGGACCTCGGCTCGCAGTGCTTCGAAAATTTCAACTTCGACTACTATTCGTCCGTGCCGGACGAGGACCTCGGCGTGTCGCCGCGCACGAACATGGAGCGCGTGTACGACATCTGCCAGGACTACGCGCACGAGTTTTCGCCCAAGAGCGGCAACCTGCTGCTGACCGGCGGCACGGGACTGGGGAAAACGTTCCTCTCCGCGTCCATCGCGCGAGTCGTGAGCGCGAGCGGCCACAGCGTGGTCTACGACACGGCGGGGCACATCTTCGCCCGCTTCGAGGCGCAGAAGTTCGGCCGCGACGACGGCGAGAACGCCGACACCGCCGTGAGCCGCGCGCTCGGCTGCGACCTGCTGATTTTAGACGACCTCGGCACCGAGCTGATGACGAGCTTTGTCCACAGCGCGATGTATCAGATCGTCAACACGCGCCTCATCACGGGGAAGAAGACCGTCATCTCCACGAACCTGAGCCCCGACGAGCTCGGGCGGCGCTACGGCGCGCCGGTGCTGTCAAGATTGCAGGGAGAGTATCAAATGCTGCTCTTTTTCGGCGAAGACATCCGTCGGCAGAAGAGAAAATGAATACAAAATGTAAAAAAGGCTCCGCAGAATACTCTGCGGAGCCTTTTTCTTGCTTTTTACAGCTTGTGGATCACGGCGACGGCGCAGGGCACGCGGCCGGGACAGTAGGCGTAGTCGACATCGTCGTAGCCCGCCGCGGCAATAAACTGCTTATACGTGTCGAACGTGAACTGACGTTTGAAGTCCGCGCCCGCCTTGCCGACGGTCGAGGCAAAGCCGCTCGTCTTGCCCTGCTCGCTGCGGTTCATATAGGTCGGGACGATGATCGTGCCGCCACTGCGGCAGACGCGGTCGAGCTCGGCAAGGGCCTTGTACGGCTCGTCGAGCAGGTGGATGACATTCGCGGCGATGACCACGTCGAACTGCCCGTCCGGCTCGTCTAAATGCAGGATGTCGGCCTGGCGGAACGTGACGTTCGGCAGCGCGCCGTATTTCTTCTTCGCCCGCTTGAGCATGTTGGCGGAGAAGTCTGTCGCGAGAAGCGTCCGGCAGCGCTCGGCGATGGCGCCGGTGAGCAGGCCCGTGCCGCAGGCGCATTCGAGCACCGCGTCGTATGGCGTGATGCGGGAACTGACGGCGGCAATGAGCGCCTTGTGCGTTTCTTTATTAAAGATGTCGGCGAAGAGGTCATAGACCCCCGCGACGTTGTCCCAGAACATGAGTATTTTCCTCTCAACGTGATTTGTTTTTCTACACGATAGCAGAAACGCGCGGAAAATGCTACTCTCAAGAGAAAGAAAAAACGAAAAATTAAGGGCGAGGATCCTGCTTTTTGTGCTTTTTATAAAAAGACTTGCCATCGGCGCACGGGTGATATATAGTCTTTATAAAGATTTCGCAAAGAAACTGCATTTTTGCGTTAAGGAGTCGAATGATGAAACGAATTTGGTCGCTGTTCGCCGTGCTGGCGCTGCTGTGCGCGCTGACGATTCCAGCGCTGGCCGCCGCGGGCGGCGCAGCGTACGCGGAGCCCGCCGCACAGACGTTGAGCGAGGAAGAGCTCGCGCGCTCGGAGGAGAACACCACCAAGGTGCGCAAGATCTGGGCGGTGGCGGCGCTTATCGGTGTGGCGTGCTTTGGCGGCGCGCTGGGCATGGCGCATTCTGTTGCAAAGGCGGCGAACAACATGGCCGAACAACCCGAGGCGGCGGGGCAGATCCGCACGTCGATGATGATGGGTCTTGTGTTTATCGAGACGGTCATCATCTATGCGCTGATCGTGGCCATCCTGATCATCTTCGTATTGTGACGATAACGAGAAAAGTGGAATAGAGCGGCGGAAGGGGGCAGCACTGTCTCCTTCCGCCGCTCTATTTATTGAAGAAAAAGGGGAGGGGTCAGGGCTCTGTTAAGAAGACGAAAAGATGCTGTAAAGCGGCGGTTAATCATGAAGGAAGACTTGCATTTCCTGCGTGCAGGTGGTATAAATAAGTGCTGCATCCCAAGCAGAAATTGGATGATAGAAACAAAAGGGGGTAGGGCGCGTGGATAAGAAAAAGCGAACGCGCGAGCTGATCGTGTTCGCCGTGATCGTGCTGGCGCTGCTGGCCGGATGTTTGCTCACGCCGTCAGGCGGCGAGAGCGAACCGATCCAGGAGGTCATGCGTGACGCGGTGCTGCACGAGCAGAACAAGGTGAGCCTGTTTGGCCTGATCGAGGTGAACCCGGGGCTCATCTCCGCCTACATCGTGACGGGTATTTTAATAGTATTCGCCCTTGTGTGCCGGCTTTTTGTGATCCCAAAATTCAAATATGTGCCCGGCAGGTTCCAGCTCGTTTTAGAGCAGATCGTCGGCATGTTCGACGGCCTGGCCGAGGGCAGCAGCCCGCACCGCAATAAATTCCTGCGGGCGTACATCTTCACCGCCGGTGTTTACATCTTTGTCAGCACGCTTTTTGAGCTGCTCGGCATTCAGGTGGTGACCACATCAGGCCACGCCGTCAGCCTGCCCGCGCCGCTGTCCGATATCAACGGGGCGATCGCGCTGGGCGTGATGAGCTACGGCGTGATCCTGTTTGGCGGACTGATCGCCGCGGGCGTGGGCGGATTTCTGCACGCGCTCAAGGATTTCTCACTGCCGATCTCGATGAGCTTTCGACTCTTCGGCGCGCTGCTTTCCGGCGCGCTCGTGACGGAGCTTGTGTATTACTACGCGGCGCTTTCCTATGTGCTGCCGGTCATCGTGGGCGTGATGTTCACGCTGCTGCACGCGCTGATCCAGGCGTATGTTTTAACGATGCTGGTGTCGACGTTCTACGGCGAATCGACCGAAAAGCACGAGAAAAAGCCCAAGGCAAAAAAGGTAAAAAAATCCCGCAGCGAAACGGCTGCCTGAAGAAAGAGGTAAAATTGCCATGAAAACGATGAAGAAATTCGCAGCGCTGATGATGCTGCTGTGCGCGCTGATGATCTGCACCATTCCGGCCCTCGCCGCAAACGAGAGCGGCAGCGACAGTGATGTGACCGAGACCGTGAACGTCACGGCCGGCAGCAACGACAACGACGTGACCTCTGCCAAGGCGATGGGCTCGGGCGTGATGATCGGCATTGCGTGCCTTGGCGGCGCGCTGGCCATGGGCATTGCGGTCGGCAAGTCGAGCGAGGCCATGGCCCGCCAGCCCGAGGCCACAAGTCAGATCAGAACCACGATGATGATGGGCCTTGTGTTTATCGAGACGGTCATCATTTACGCCCTGATCGTGGCGATCCTCATTATCTTCGTCCTTTGATGAAGAACACTCCCAAAAAGGAGGGGCTTTGAATGCCGCTTAATATCAATTTGCAGCAGATCCTGCTGCATGCGCTGAACTTTGTTATCCTGTTCGGCGCGATGTATTTTCTGCTCTACAAGCCTGTGAAGAGCTTTATGGACAGCCGCAAGGCGCACTATGAGAAGATGGACGAGGACGCCAAGGCCGTGCTTGCCGAGGCCGAGAAGACGAAGGCCGGCTATGAAGCGCAGCTCAAGAGCGCCGACGAGGAGATCGCACGCCGCAAGCGCGAGGCGAACGAAGCCTTGCAGCACGCGGTGGACGAGCGCCGCGCGCAGGCCGAGCAGCAGGCGGGCGAGATCGTGCGCAAGGCGCGGGAAGATGCCGCGCGCGAGCATGAGCGCGTGATGGAGCAGGCCAAGGGCGAAATTTCCGAGCTGATGAGCGCCGCGGCGGAAAAGCTGGTGCTCTCCAGCACGTCGGACGCTTACGACAAGTTCCTGGACACGGCGGAGGAGCGCAAGGACAATGGCTGAGCGCACGGAGCATTTAGAGGCCGTACTGCTCTCTGCCGCGCGTCCGTCGCAGGAGCAGGAGAAGCGATTTCTGGCCTTCCTCGCCGAAAAGTACGGCGAGGGCACGACGCTTACCTGGCAAAAAAGTGATGACTACCCCGGCGGTTTCCACCTCGAGGTGGGCGCGGAGGTCTACGACTGGAGCGCGGGCGGACGCCTGAGCCAGTTCAAGGACGCGCTCGAAAAGCTCGCTGCCACGCAGGGCGACGTCATCCCGCTGCTGAAGGAGACGGTGCTCTCGTGGACGCCGCAGGCCATGGCACAGGAGGTCGGCACCGTTCTGACCGTCGGCGACGGCATTGCCCGCGTGGACGGGCTGGAGGGCGCCGCCTATGGCGAGGTGCTGCTTTTTGACGGCGGCGTGCGCGGCATGGTGCAGGACTTATCCGAGGACAGCGTCGGCTGCATCCTCTTTGACGACGACGCGAGCGTCTGCGCGGGCAGCACGGTCCGCCGCACCGGACGCACGGCGGGCGTTCCCGTGGGCGAGGGATTCCTCGGCCGCGTGGTCAACGCGCTCGGCGTGCCCATCGACGGCGGGGGAGACATCCGCGCCGACGGCTACCGCGCGGTGGAGAGTCCCGCTCCCGGTATCATCGACCGCCAGAGCGTCGACACGCCGCTTGAGACGGGCATTCTGACCGTCGACTCGATGTTCCCCATCGGCCGCGGCCAGCGCGAGCTCATCATCGGCGACCGCCAGACCGGCAAGACCGCTATCGCCCTCGACACCATCGTCAACCAGAAGGGCAAGGATGTCATCTGCATCTATGTCGCCATCGGACAGAAGGCGAGCTCCGTCGCCCAGCTCAAAAAGACGCTGGAAACGCACGGCGCGATGGATTATACGATCATCGTCAACGCCACGGCGAGCGATCCCGCGCCGTTACAGTACATTGCGCCCTACGCGGGCTGCGCCATGGGCGAATACTTTATGAATAAGGGCCGCGACGTGCTGATCGTCTACGACGATCTTTCCAAGCACGCCATCGCGTACCGCGCGATGAGCCTTCTTTTGGAGCGCTCCCCGGGCCGCGAGGCGTATCCGGGCGACGTGTTCTATCTGCACTCCCGCCTGCTCGAGCGCGCGGCGCATCTGAGCGAGGAGAAGGGCGGCGGCAGCATCACGGCGCTGCCGATCATCGAGACGCAGTCCGGCGACGTTTCGGCCTATATCCCGACGAACGTCATTTCCATCACCGACGGTCAGCTCATTCTGGAAACGCGCCTGTTCTTCTCCGGCCAGCGTCCGGCGGTGAATGTGGGCCTGTCCGTGTCCCGCGTGGGCGGCGACGCGCAGACCAAGGCGATGAAAAAGGCAGCCAAGACCATCCGCCTCGACCTTTCGCAGTACCGCGAGATGGAGTCGTTCACGCAGTTTGCAAGCGACCTCGACGAGTCGACGGCAAAGCTTTTATCCTACGGTCAGGGCTTGATGCGCATGCTGCGGCAGAAGCAGTTCCACCCCTACAAGCAGTATGAGCAGGTCATCCTGCTCGTCGCGGGGCTGAACCATGTTTTTCAAGAGATCGTGCCGGAGCAGCTTGACGCGTTTATCCCCGCGCTCTTGCAGCACTTTGGCGAGACGCAGGGCGCGCTGTGCAATGCCATCGAGCAGACCGGCCAGCTCAGCGACGATCAGCAGTCGCAGATCATCGAGATCGCAAAGGAATTTGTGCAAAACTATTTTTCCAAATAAAAAGTGAGGTGACAGGTACATGGCGAGCATGAAGGAGATCCGCGAGCACATCGCGAGCATCCAGAGCACGCAGAAGGTGACGAACGCGATGTACCTCATCGCCTCGACCAAGATGCGGCGGGCGAAAGAAGACCTTGCCAAGACGCGCCCGTTTTTCGACGCGGTCTCGACGCAGATCGAGCAGATCTTCCAGCACGCGGGCGAGATCGAGAGCCCGTACCTCTACCGGGGCAACGCGGACGATCTGGCCCAGCCGGGAACATACGCCTATCTTGTGGTGACGGCGGACCGCGGCCTTGCGGGCGCCTACAACCAGAATGTTATTCAGGAGACGATGAAGCGCCTTAAAAAGCACCCCGACAGCCGCCTTTTTGTGGTGGGCGGCAACGGGCGGCACTTCTTCTCCGGCCACGGCGTGCCGGTGGAAAAGAGCTTCCGCTACGATGCGCAGAGCCCCACGCTCCGCCGCGCGCGAGAGATCACGGCGAAGCTTTTGAATCTCTTCGACCGGGGCGAGATCTCCAAGCTCTTTATCATCTACACCGACCTTGGCAACGGCGTGGACATGGACGTGCGCACCGTGCGCCTGCTGCCGCTGGAGGATGAGCACTTTGCCAAAGAGGAGACGGAGGAAAAGCCCATCCGCTTTGAGCCCTCGGCAGAGGAGGTGCTCGCCAGGGTCGTGCCGGCGTACATCACGGGCTTTTTGTACTCGGCGATGGTCGACAGCTTTTGTGCCGAGCAGAACGCGCGCGCCTCTGCCATGGACTCGGCCAACCAGAACGAGGACGACATGCTGCGCGAGCTGCAGCTCGAGTACAACCACGAGCGGCAGGGCGCCATCACGAGCGAGATCACGGAGGTCTCCGCCGGCGCGCGCAGCAAGAAGAACCACATGAAGAAGGAGGCGCAGCATGCGCACAGGTAAGATCATTCAGGTATCGGGCAGCGTGGTGGACGTGCGCTTCCCGCACGGCGAGCTGCCGCGCATCCGCGAGGCGCTGTCCGTCGAGCTGAACGGCAAGCGCCTTGTGATGGAGGTGGAGCAGCATTTGAGCGCCGAAACGGTGCGCTGCATCATGCTCTCCGGCAGCGAGGGCCTCAGCCGCGGCATGGCCGTCACGGGCGAAGGCAGCGGCCTTCGCGTGCCCGTCGGCAAGGCGACGCTCGGACGGCTTTTCAACGTCTTTGGCGATACCATCGACGGCGGCGCGCCGATCGGCGGCGCGGAGCCGCGCCGCAGCATCCACAGAAAGCCCCCCGCCTTCGACGAGCAGAGCCCGAGCGTTGAGATCTTGGAGACCGGCATCAAGGTCATCGACCTTTTGGAGCCCTATCCGCGCGGCGGCAAGATCGGCCTGTTCGGCGGCGCGGGCGTCGGCAAGACGGTGCTCATTCAGGAACTCATCCACAACATCGCCGTCGAGCACGGCGGCTATTCGATCTTCACCGGCGTGGGCGAGCGCAGCCGCGAGGGCAACGACCTCTGGAACGAGATGCACGAGAGCGGCGTTATCGACAAGACCGCGCTCGTCTTCGGTCAGATGAACGAAGCGCCCGGCGTTCGTATGCGCGTGGCGCTGACGGGCCTTACCATGGCCGAATACTTCCGCGACGAGGAGCAGCGCGACGTGCTGCTGTTCATCGACAATATTTTCCGCTTTGTGCAGGCGGGCAGCGAGGTCTCGACCCTGCTCGGCCGCATGCCCTCCGCCGTCGGCTATCAGCCGACGCTCGCGAACGAAATGGGCGAGCTGCAGGAGCGCATCACCTCGACCAAGAGCGGCTCGATCACGTCCGTGCAGGCGGTCTACGTTCCCGCGGACGATCTGACCGACCCTGCCCCGGCGACGACGTTCACCCACCTCGACGCGACGACGGTTTTGAGCCGTAAGATCGCCGAACAGGGCTTATATCCCGCGGTCGACCCGCTCGAATCGTCCTCCCGCATTCTGGAAGAGGATATCGTGGGCGAGCGGCACTACCGCATCGCGCGCAGCGTGCAGGCGACCTTGCAGAAATACCGCGAATTGCAGGATATCATCGCCATCCTCGGCATGGAGGAGCTGAGCGACACGGACAAGGTGACGGTCAACCGCGCGAGAAAGATCCAGCGCTTTTTGGCCCAGCCGACGTTCGTGGCCGAAAAGTTCACGGGCCTTCCGGGCGTCTATGTGCCGCTTGAGGAGACACTCCGCGGCTTTGAAGCCATTCTCTCCGGCGAGATGGACGGCTATCCCGAGATGGCGTTCTACAACGTCGGCACGCTTGACGACGCGCTCGCCAAGGCGAAGAAGATGGAAAGCGGGGAAGCGTGATGAAGACCTTTCCTCTCCGCGTCCTCGCGCCCGAGCGCACGTTTTTTGACGGGGCGTGCACATCGCTCACCGTGCCGAGCATCGACGGCATGTACGGCCTGATGGCGCAGCACGAGGATATCGTGCTCGCCATCGTCCCCGGCAAGCTGACGCTGCGGGACGCCGACGGCGTCGAGCAGATCGCCGCCGTGTCCGAGGGCGTGCTCAAGATGGAGCACGGCGAGGCGCTCGTGCTGGTGGACACGATCGAGCGGCCGGAGGAGATCGACCTCCACCGCGCCGAAGAGATGGCCGCCGAGGCGCGCGCCGAGCTCAAGGCGAAGCGCAGCGCGCAGGAGCAGGCCATTGCCAATGCCCGCATCGCCCGCGCGATCAGCCGTATCCACGTCAAGCACGACGGGAAATAAATGAGAAAACGAAAATTCGCACCGCAAGGTGCGAATTTTTTGATCTCTCCGCCGACTTTCGCCCGATTTTGCACACTTTTTGTGCTAAAAGTGGAGAAAAAGGAGGGGAAATCCATGGAAATGTCCGCAAGAAAGCCGCTGCTCCCGCGCCGCGTGCTCGATTTGCCCATCGACGCGCTGCGCCCCAACCCCAACCAGCCGCGCATCGAGTTTGACGAGGCCTCGCTGCGCTCGCTGAGCGACAGCATCCGCCGCTATGGCATCCTCCAGCCGCTGACCGTCCGCCGCACGGACGAGGGCTACGAGCTCATCGCGGGAGAGAGACGGCTGCGCGCGGCAAAGCTCGCGGGACTGCGCGAGGTGCCATGCCTGCTCGCGCGCTCGAACGAGGAGGAGAGCGCGCTGCTCGCGCTGATCGAAAACCTCCAGCGCCGCGATTTGCACTACTTGGAGGAGGCTGCGGCCATCGCGCGGCTGATCGCGACCTACGGCCTCTCGCAGGAGCAGGCGGCGGAAAGGCTGGGGAAATCCCAGTCCGCTATTGCCAACAAGCTGCGGCTGCTGCGCCTGTCGCCCGACTGCGTGCGCCTTCTGCGCGAGCACGACCTCTCCGAGCGGCACGCACGGGCGCTGCTGCGCCTGACGGACGAGGAAGACCGCCTCAAAGCCTTGCAAGTTATCGCCGCACGCGGCTACAACGTCGCGCAGAGCGAGGCGTATATCGAAGAGCTTTTGAAGCTCAAGCAGAAAACGCCCCCGCCGCGCCTGCCGACCTACATCGTCAAGGATGTGCGCATCTTTTTGAACACCATCCGCCACTCGCTCGGGCTGATGCAGCGCGCGGGCGTCGAGGCCGACATGCAGCGCGAGGACACGGACGATGGCATCCTTTTGACCATCCGCATCCCGAAACGTGCAAAAGAGGCCGGATAATCCTGCAAAATTGTCACCAAATTGTGATTCTTTTTCTCACAAACTGTGGTATACTGAAACGACTGGCAGGGAAGTCCCTGTCCGGAAGATCGGAAGAAACAGGAGGAGCCAGCATGGATGAAATGAACGGCGCCTTTGAGGAAAAGAAGAGAAGAAAGGGCGGCAAGCGCCTGATGCAGCCGGAAAAGGCCGCAAAGGCGGCCAAGGAGCCCCGCGCGGAAAAGCCGCCGCGCGTTCCACGTGAAACATCGGGAAAGACCGGCAAGGTCGTCGGCATTGTCGCGGGTGTGCTCGTGGTGGCGTACTTGGGCCTTGGCGCGTGGGCGTCGGCCAGCCATAAAATTTATCCCAACGTAATGATGGGCGATACCAACTACGGCGGGATGACCGAGCAGCAGGTCGCCGAGCAGCTCAAAGCGAGCGTCGCGCAGGCGAAGGGCACAGATGTCGACTTTGTCCTGCCCGACGGCACGGAGGTCGCGCATGTTTCGCTCGACGAGATGCCGGAGTATGTCGACTTCGACGGACTTGCCAAGCATATCTACAACGTCTACGGCTGCAATGACAGCTTTCTGACCGCGGGCGCGAAGTATCTGCGCGCACTCTTCAAGCCGCAGGATGCGGCGCAGGTGGTCGACGCGGCCTACTCGCCCGATTTGATGGAGAATCTTGTCGACACGGTGTGCGACAGCATCAACTGCGACCCCGTGGAGTTTGCCATCAACGTGACAGAGGATGGCAAGGTCAGCGTGACGAAGCCGCAGGACGGCCGCGCGACGACTGATACCGCAAAAGACCAGATCGGCGTATACTTAAACGGCGCGTATTTGAGCGGCGGCGACCCGTCCGAGATCGTGCTTGAGCCTGCGAGCGAGGGCGGCGTCTACGATGTCATCCCTGCACAGGAGGTCGACCTGAGCGCGCAGCGCGAGGCTGTTATCGGCCAGAAGGTCAACGCGACGTATGATAAGGAGACCGGCGCGGTCACGCCAGGCCACGCGGGCGTGGAATTTACGCTTTCTGACCTCGAATCCGCTTACAACGCCGCGGCGGCGGGGGAGACGGTCGAGTTGCCGAACGCCACGGTCGAGACGCCGGACGTCACGGCAGAGCAGCTCCAGAAGGTGCTGTTCCGCGATGTGCTGAGCACCTACACCACGAAGGTCGGCGGCGCGTCCGGCCGCCGCGCGAACGTCAAGCTGACGGCCTCGCGCATCACCGGCTACATATTGAACTCCGGCGAAACGATGAAATACGGCCCGCTTGTCACGCCCTTTACCGCGGCGAACGGCTACAGCGCCGCGCCCGGTTACTTGCAGGGCAAGACCGTCGATATGGTCGGCGGCGGCGCGTGTCAGGCGAGTTCCACGCTCTACGCCGCGGCGCTCTACGCCAACCTTGAGATCGTGCAGCGCACGAACCACGGCTTTGCGTCCGACTACATCGGCCTCGGCCTCGACGCGACGGTCGCGCAGGGCGGGCCCGAGTTTGAGTTCCGCAACAACACGATGTATCCCATCAAGGTCGTCGCCGAGTACTATGCGAGCGGCGGCAAGAACTACCTGAAGGTGTCCCTCCTCGGCACCAAGGTGGACGATACCTATGTGAAGATCAAGACCGAAGTGCTTGAAACCATCCCGTTCACGGAGGAGATCGTCGAGACGGACGAGCTCGCCCCCGGCGAGCGCAAAGTCGAGCAGACCGCCTACACCGGCTACAAGGTCAAGACCTACCGCAACGTCTACTCCGGCGACGGCAAGCTCATTTCGTCCACGTTCGAGGCGAGCAGCAATTATAAGGCGCGCAACCGCATCGTGCTCGTCGGCAAGTCCGCGGCGGTCACGCCGACGGACCCCATCACGCCCGTCGATCCCGGTACGACCACGCCGACCGACCCGACAACGCCCGTTGACCCCGGGACCACAACAAACCCGGGCACCACAACTGACCCCGGCGTGACAGACCCCGGCACGACCACAGAGCCGCCCGTCGAGCAGGAAAGGCCCGGTTGGCTCGATACGGGGCTCGACCGGTAAAAACAGCAGAACGAGAAAACGGAGAGGCATTGCCTCTCCGTTTTTACGTTGTTCAAGTGTTATTCGCCGTCCGAGTCCATGTAGAGCTCTTCGGCCTTCTGCTGCGCGGCGATCAGCAGCGCGCTGGCCTCACCATAGTTCTGCCTGTTCATTTTCTCCAGCGCGTCAGTCACGGCGTTGAAGAGGAGCAGATACATTGCCTTGTAGTCCGTCATAGAACCACCCTTGGAAAATTATATAACGTTTTGTTATATAGCACAATATAACATTTTGTTTTACGTATACTTCTTTACAGAATCTAAACACGAATTCTGGATGGAGTGAAGCAAAATGTATCGACGCATTCGAGACTTGAGAGAGGACAGCGACCTGACGCAAAAGAGCTTGGCGGACTATCTGAGCTGCTCGCAGGTCTGCTATTCCAACTACGAGACCGGCAAGCGCGACGTCCCGAGCGACGTGCTCATCAGGCTCGCACGGTTTTACCACACGAGTGTGGATTATCTTGTGGGGCTCACGGAGGAGCGGGCTCCTTACCCTAAAAAGAAATAGTACATAGTGCCATGTTCTCGCACGGGTGCGAGGGGGATGCAGCGCGACAGCGCTGCTTTTGTCCCTGCACTGTGCAGGGGGGGAGAAAGCAGCGCCAGTGGCGCTGCACAAATCAAAGGGGATATTCTCTTTCGCAAAAGAGAATATCCCCTTTGGAACCCCAAGAG
>OJQL01000841.1_pt1 | contig 28635 bp, 28 predicted proteins | sample 1598731 | NCBI WGS metagenome assembly OJQL01 (sample SAMN03922510, study PRJEB24848) | human gut metagenome | isolation source: stool sample | host: Homo sapiens | place: Germany | collected 2010-02
ATGTTTCTTTAACCGCGGACGGACTGAATAATGGCGGCAACCAGATCCATAATGTGGCAAAAGGTACGGCCGGTACAGATGCGGTCAATGTAGATCAGCTGAAAGACGAGATCGCAGCCAATGCGACCAAGCTGGTAGACGGAAAGAATACCACCGTTGAAGGCGACGGAACAGCAGCCAATCCGTATAAAGTCAATGTAAAAGATAACATCAATCTTGGTGAAAAAGGCGCGAACGGCAAAGACGGCTCCATCGGAGTCAACGGTAAAGATGGCTCTGCTGTGGTCATCAACGGCAAAGATGGCTCCATCGGTTTGAATGGCAAGGACGGCGCTAATGGACTTACCATTAAAGGTGGTGATGGTAAACCCGGCGTTGACGGAACGAATATCACACGTCTGATCATCGAAGAAAAGAATGGTGATAAACATGACGTCGCTACCCTGGATGATGGGCTTAAGTTCGCAGGAAATACCGGTACCGTAGCTAAAAAACTGAACAGTACCATGACGATCAAGGGCACCGGTGCGAAGGCGGATACGGAATATGATTCTTCCAACATCAAGACCATGGTGAATAGCAACGGTGAAATGATTGTTGGCTTGGACAAGAACCTGAAAAGCGAAACTATTGTTGCTACAGGTAAAGACGGCAAAGATGGTAAAATCGGTATTAATGGTAAAGACGGCGTAACGACAAATATTTCCGTTACCCGTGACGGCAAGCCCGGAGTAGACGGCGCGCCGGGTACGACCACGACCCGTATCGTATACGAGAAACCGGACGGAAGCAAAGAAGAAGTGGCTACCTTAAATGATGGCATGAAGTATGGCGGTGATACAGGAGCGGTCATCAAGAAGAAACTGAACGAACAGGTGAACGTAGTCGGAGGCATTACAGACACAAACAAACTGACCACAGAAGACAACCTTGGCGTCGTATCCGACGGCAATAACAACCTGAAAGTCCGCATGGCCAAAGACCTGAAAGGTTTGGAAACTGTGATGACAAAGACAGTTACTGCCGAGACAGGAAATATCACTACGGTAAATTCCGATACAGTGAATGCCAAGACTGTCAATGCCACGACCGTCAAGACGGGAGATACCACGATTAATGATAACGGACTGACTATCAATAACGGGCCTTCCATCACCAAAAACGGTGTAGATGCGGGAGATAAGAAGATCACCAATGTGGCGCCCGGCGATATTAGCCCGACCAGCAAAGACGCGGTGAACGGTTCCCAGCTGTTCCAGACAAACCAGAGCATCAGCAAGCTGGGGGACCGTGTGAACAAAGTTGGCGCTGGGGCAGCCGCCTTGGCATCCCTCCATCCGCTGGACTTCGACCCCGATGATAAATGGGATGTGGCAGCCGGTTATGGACATTACAGAAATGCCAATGCGGGGGCTATCGGCGTATTCTACCGTCCGAATGAGGATACCATGTTTAGTGTGGGAGGTTCCTTTGGCGGCGGAGAGAATATGGTGAATGCCGGCGTCAGCTTGAAACTGGGACAGGGCAACAATGTATCCACATCAAAAGTGGCAATGGCGAAAGAAATCAAAGATCTCCGTAAGGAAGTGGAACAGCTGCGCGGCGCGCTTGGCCAGGTCGTTCAGGGACAGGCGTTGGATCCGATGAAGATCAAGCTCTTCCCTGATGTACCGGAGAACCACTGGGCTTACGAATATATCGCCACCCTTGCGGGGAATGGTATCCTTGAAGGGTATCCTGACGGAAACTTTGGCGGCGACCGTATGATGACACGTTATGAATTCGGTGCTATTGTATACCGCGCGATGCAGAGAGGATTCGAAGTACCTGCTAGAATGCTCAAGGAATTTGAACCTGAATTGGAACGGTTCCGCGTGGACACGATTGCGCAGAACAAAGCAGGACAACCGACAATCGAACGTGTACGTGTTATTCACAATAGATAATCCTGTAAAATAATTTCCATGTAATATGAAATCATGCCTCCATGAATATGCGATAGAATTCAGGAGGCATGATTTTCTATTGTCTATAAAGAAAGCAGGTGAACGATTTTGAAAATAAATGAAACGTCTTGCCCTTGCGGGTTTAGGAAGGCGCCGATTTCAAAGGAGCTAAGAGACGCATGAAATTGTGATCATCATCGATGCTGTAGCTCTGGGGATACTCACTTGCGGGAGCGGGATGAAGAATACGGAATGAAATGTTTTCCTGTGTAACTGCCCGATTTGCTGTTGCGGTTTAGTGTCTGATTTCATTTTACAACTAACCTTGTTTCTTAATTATTCATGATAGTTTTTAAAAAAGTGGAAATAAGATAAATTCTCTGCTATAACATTTAATTATTAGAAAAGCAGTTTTGTGTAACCTGCGGAATTTGTCTGTTAAAATCTGAAACCGGTTGTGTGACAGGGAGAGGTGAGACGGAGCGCGAAGGGTAAAACATGATAGCTCTTTTATATTTTTTATTTTCTTTAAATTGGGAGGAAAGTATGAACAAAATTTACAAGGTCGTATGGAGTAAGGCAAAACATGCCTATGTCGTCACTTCTGAAGTGGCAAAGAGCCACACGAAAAGCGCTTCGGGAAAAGCAGTGAAAGCCGCTCTGGCAGCAGCTGTGGGGATGGGAGTCCTCATGGGTGGATACACGGCGAATGCGGCGGATACAACGACAGGTTCCGGCAGCGGCGTGGCGTATGGTACGGGCAGTGACGCGCCGAAAGCAGAAAATGTGGCCATTGGCAAAGGGGCAGGTATTTCCTATTCGGGTGGTGTCGGGATGCCATCCACAGGGGATATTGTAATTGGCAATAAAGCTAAGACGAATAACTATATTGATCAAGGCGGCGGTATCGCCATCGGTTCTAATTCTTTTGTAGAGAATATGGTAGGTGGATTAGAGCGCTCGTTTGATTTTAATCAGGCAGGCTATAATAGCATGTTTGGGGTTCCTTATGGATTGCCTAAGCATCCTGATAAAATGGTAACCGGTGTAGCCATTGGTCAAAATACCTATGCCCGTTCCGGCAGCGTTATGCTCGGCACTCATAATTATAAAGGGGCGTTGGGGGACGTAACTGTTGATAGTGCTGATGTGCGGTCCCATAACCTGTTGCCATTTGCAACGGAACTAGGGGCAAACAGCTATTCTCACGGTCTGTTTTCTTCTGTGACCGGAGCATATTCTATTATTTCATCCAATTATGGGAGTAATTCATCCGCTGCAAGTAAAAACTTTGGTGCTACCATTACAGGTTCCTTAAACAGCATTGAATCGGCGACTTCATCCTCTAATTATTCCGGAGTGGCGAACAGCATTGTCGGTACGGCGAACAGAACAGCTAATTCCAACGGCTCCCTGATTTTTGGTGCCGGCAATGAAATCACCAATTCTATTACCAGTATTTCTGCTCCTTCTGGTAATAGTACCTCTGCCAAGGATCTGGCAGATACACTGCGTGCTGCTGTGAAAAGATCCAAGAGCGGCGGTGCCACCCTTGCCATTGGCGGCGGAAACAAAGCGGATTATACCCAGAAAACATCCATTATTGGCGTTAACAATACCGTGACCGGTACCAGCGGCAGTCCGAGTACCTACAACTCGATCACCGGTTATAATAATACAGCGACTAATATCAATCACGTCTCCGTCATCGGTTCTGAAAATAATGTGACCAATACAAATGGCGCTGTTGTCTTTGGCGATAAGAGAACACTGACAGGTGCCGACGGCAGCGTTGTCATCGGTTCGTCTCAAGCCGGTACCAGTACCAGTGTCAAGAATGCCGTAGCCATCGGCAGTGAAGCCAACGTGACCAAAGAAGGCGGTGTGGCGCTTGGCGCAGGTTCTGTGGCGTCCGTGGATAAAGGCGTTGCGGGCTATGATCCCGGAACAGGTACGAATTCCACGGATACATCTTCGGTATGGAAATCTACGCAAGCAGCTGTTTCCGTGGGCGATACGTCCAAAGGTATCACCCGCCAGATTACCGGAGTTGCAGCCGGCACAAATGATACTGATGCTGTCAATGTAGCGCAGCTGAGGAAAGCAAAAACATCCATCGTAGCGGCTGCTTCCACAGAAGTAAGGGCCGGGACGAATATTACGTCGGTGAATAAGACGGCAGATCCTGGGGATGGACATGCTATATACACGATCAATGCCAAGGATACGGTAGTAACCGGCGGCACGGTGACCTATGCCTCGAACGGTACAGGCACTGCTACGCTGACAAACAGTGATGGAACGACAGCAACCGTTACCGGATTGCAGGACAGCTATACATCATCTGCTTCACTCAGCGGGGATACGTTGAACTTCACCCGTAATGACGGCAGCACCTATTCCGTTTCCGGCATCGCGTCTTCACAGGATATCAAAAATGTAACCAATAAAGTAGGCGAACTGGGAACCCGTGTGAACCGTGTAGGAGCGGGCGCTGCAGCATTGGCAGCCCTTCATCCCCTTGATTTCGACCCGGATGATAAGTGGGATTTCGCAGCCGGCTACGGCAACTACAAAGACGCTCATGCCGTATCGGTAGGCGCATTCTACCGCCCTAATGAAGATACCATGTTCAGCGTGGGCGGTTCCTTCGGTGCCGGTGAAAACATGGTGAATGCCGGAGTCAGCGTGAAGCTGGGACAGGGCAACCATGTATCCACATCCAAAGTAGCCATGGCAAAAGAAATCGTCGATCTCCGTGATGAGAACAAGGACTTGAAGAAACGCCTGGATACCATGGAGCAGAAGATGAATTCCATTCTTGGCATCCTGGATATGGGCAAGAAGAAGGATTTCCCCGATGTGCCGGAAAACCACTGGGCTTATGAATATGTGGCTACATTGGCAGGAAACGGTATCATCGAAGGCTATCCGGACGGTGAATTCAAGGGTGACCGTTCCATGACCCGCTATGAATTTGCGGCGATGTTCTATCGTGCATTGAAGAATGGCGCGCCGGTGGACGACAATATGGACAGAGCCATGAATGAGTTCGAACCGGAACTCCGCCAGATCCGTCTGGATCGTATCCGTGTCGACCGCATTTCCGGCAAGGACAATGACAGAAACAAGGTAGAACGTGTCCGCGTCAACAGCGAAGACGATAAGGCGAAAAATGATTACCGCGATGTGTACGGTTCTCATATTTCCCCGAAAGCGTAACGGAAAGCAAGGGTAAGGAAATAACTTAAGAAGCATAAAATACGGTACTCGTCAGATGTGATGGGTACCGTATTTTTATGTAAGCGGGGGATAAGCGGACGGTCAGGCGTCATCCGGAGAATCTGTTACCGTGGTGAGGAAAGTGGTAAGAAGATAAAAGCTATCAGCTGTGAGCTGTCAGCTACAAGTTGTTAGCCATTAGCTGTGAGTTAAAAGCCGAAGCATATGATTTCCATTAGGTGTCATACGAAACAACAGCAAAGGATTTGCTGTTGTAGTGAGGAAAACGTTAAACGTCATCCGAAGCGAATGTGAATGCTCTGTACCTGTGGTGAGGAAAGCGGTAAGATGTCATCAGAATCATAGATTCTTCACTCTGTGTCACTGTCCCGTTTCCCGTTTTTCTTGAACAACATTCTTGCCACCGTTCAGAATGACGACTGACGATAAGCGTCACCCCGAAGCGATGTCGAAGACCATAAGACGTCATCCTGAAGCGATAGCGAAGGATCTGTTACCGTGGTGAGGAAAGTGGTAAGATGTCATCAGAGTCATAGATTCTTCACTCTGTGTCACTGTCCTGTTTCCCGTTTTTCTTGAACAGCATTCTTGCCACCGTTCAGAATGACGATTGGAGGAAGAAGATAAAAGCTATCAGCTGTGAGCTGTCAGCTATAAGCTGTGAGCTGTTAGCCGTTAGCTGTGAGTTAAAAGCCGAAGCATATGATTTCCATTAGGTGTCATACGAAATATCAGCAAAGGATTTGCTGTTGTAGTGAGGGGAGCGTTAATCGTCATCCGAAGCAAATGTGAAGGATCTGTACCTGTAGTGAGGACATCGGCAAGGCGTCATTCAGAGCGACAGCGAAGAATCTATTGCCGTGATAAGGAAGACGGTAAGTGTCATCCGCGAAATGGTGAGGCTGGGTGAAATATACCGCAGCAGCCAAAAAAGAAACACGATCTCCCGCGGCAGAGAAATTTATGGAAGAATTGGTAAAAACCGTAAAGCGTAAAATATAAAATAACAGGGTGCGGTCTTGTACTGTTATTAAAAAGGAAAAAGCAGGAGGGTTCTATGCTGGAGACGTTAAAAGAGGCGGTGTGCGCCGCCAATCTGGAACTTGTGAAACGGGGTGTCGTGATCTATACATGGGGGAATGTGAGCGGTATCGACCGGGAGAAAGGCCTTATGGTCATCAAACCGTCAGGTGTGCCTTATGAGAGCATGACAGCGGGCGACATGGTAGCAGTCGATGTGGAGACGGGAGAAACAGTGGAAGGGAAATGGAAACCGTCTTCCGATACGGAGACCCACTTGGCGCTGTACCGCGCGTTTCCTGAAATCGGAGGTGTGACACATACCCATTCCGTCAATGCCGCAGCTTTTGCCCAGGCGGGACTCGATATTCCTGCCCTCGGTACGACCCATGCGGATTATTTTTATGGGGATATCCCCTGCACAAGGGCGCTTACGGAAGAAGAAACGAAAAGCGCTTATGAGAAAAATACGGGTGCCGTCATTATAGAAACTGTGCGATGCCGCGGATACGAGCCGCTTGCCGTGCCCGGTGCCCTTGTACGGAACCACGGGCCTTTTGCCTGGGGGAAAAACGCGGCGGACGCTGTGTACCATGCGGTCGTCATGGAGACGGCGGCGGAAATGGCGCTGAAAACAAAATTATTGAACCCTTCGGCCTCGCTTCCCGCATACATCCTTGACGAGCACTACCAAAGAAAGCACGGCCCGAATGCGACGTACGGACAAGGGAAATAAGTGAAAAACAGAAAGGAAATGTTCTTGCCGGTATGAAGTTTCATCTTATTTTTCCGGCCGGAAATTTTTACAGCTCATGGCAGCCTCTTCGTATATGGAGATTTGACACGGATCTGCTGTGAGTTTTTTATTGTGCAGGCATATGACTGATTTTGCCATTCAATGTACAATCTGCGTGAATTGTCCATTAATGGACTTTATTTTGCAAATGATTATTGAATGTAAATACCCATGTGGGTATAATGAGGCCAAGAAAAGGAAATGGTACAAGAGCGGATGATAAAGGAGATGAAGTTCATGACAGCAGCCAATCATTATACACCGGCAGAATCAGAAAGAAGAGGCGCAGCAGGGGGCAGGCTGCCGATGAAAAGATTCTTCGGAAGGATGACGGCGGAATTGAAGGAGAACAAGGCGGTTCTTCTTGTGTGGGGGGCATTCTGCACGATGCTTACCGTATCGTCTGCCATCGATCCGCTGGGGGGAGAAATGGTCCGGCAGGATCGCTCTGTTCCTGTAGTGACAGGAAATACATTCATTAAGGAATAAAACGGTTATCAGAAAGGCAGCGGGTGCTTATCCGCTGTTTTTTAGCGGATGGATGCCGGCAGATGAGCAATCGGGATGTTTCCCCCGATCAGAAAAGACAGAAATAGGAAAATACAGATTCTTTTTACGGTTGAGGGCAGATATGCTGCAGGCACGGCGGAACTGTTAAGCGTTATTCTGAGCAGTGAAGAATCCGTATCTATGATGAAAGGAGAGGGGAACCCGGGCGGTTTCTCTCTTTTGCAGTACGAAAAAAACTTCCCGGTGAAAGGAAGCTTTTCATAGAGGTTGTGTAAGAAGCAACAATGAGCAGAAACGCCACGGCCAATGGCTGTCTCTTCTGTTTACGCTTCTATTGTATCTTGATGACAATTATTTGTCAAGCAAGAAAGTGACAGGAGATTAACAATCGAAGCGCGGAAATTTTATAAAGCTATATAGAAATATGTAGAAATGCAGATGAGGATGTGCTATAGTATAAAAAATTAATATATTTGCGAATGAAAAGGAGAAATAAGATGGGCATGATGAAAGAATTCAGGGATTTTGCTGTCAGGGGCAATGTGGTCGATATGGCAGTCGGCGTCGTTATCGGCGGCGCTTTCGGAAAGATCATATCTTCCCTGGTGGAAAATGTCATCATGCCGCCCATCGGAATGATTATGGGCGGTGTTGATTTCTCAAATCGGTTTATCAATCTGGGAAAAACACCGGTGGCTACACTGGCGGAAGCCAAAGAAATGAACGTGCCTGTCATCGCTTACGGACAGTTTTTCAATACAATCATTGATTTCCTGATCATCGCTTTCGTGATTTTCCTTGTGATCCGCCAGATGAACAGGGCTTTTCCGAAAGAAGAAGCCGCGCCGGCGCGCACCTGTCAGTTCTGCAAAGAACCCATTGCCGATGATGCGACCCGCTGTCCACACTGCACAGCTGTTCTTGATGAAACAAAGTAATTTTTCTACAGGATGCCTTCTCTGTTTTTGCGGAGAAGGTTTTTTACCGGTCTTTTCTTGACCCTGTTTCCGTTACAAACTATAATAAGAAAATATGCGAGCGTGGCGGAATTGGTAGACGCACAGGATTTAGGATCCTGCGCCTTGCGCATAAGGGTTCGAGTCCCTTCGCTCGCACCATTTTCCATCAGTCGAAAGACCGGCGGATTTTTTTATTGCAGTGAAAACCCCTTTTGACAATGCTTTGCCGGCAAAAGGGGGCTATTTTTAAAACGGGATATGATTTTGAAATAGGATATAAAGAAATATTATAACTGCACCGAGACAATCAATTCCTGGGGAATGGGTTCTCCGTCAGGATTCACGGCCGGTGTGAAGCTCCATTCTTTTACGGAATTTTCCGCATACCCGGAAAGGATTTTGAAATCGCTGCCCGGCAGATTTCCATCGTTGTCTGCTTTCGGTTTGCCGTCAGTTTTTCCATCCGCCGTGATGTAGACGGAAACACGGATCACAGGGTGGTTGTTTCTTTCTATGGCTTCTTTCACTTCGACAGACGCCTTCTTCATCGGGCGGTCGGACGGAGCGGCCGGTGTGGAAATCATCATGGAAAGGAAGCGTACAGGAATGGATACGGTAGCGCTCACCGGCTTGTCTCCCAGTTTGGCGGGGTTGAAGCGCCAGCCTTCTACGCATCTCATGGCATATTCGTCAAGAACGACGGATCCTGCGCTTTGGGTGACAACGGCATCGGCGGGGATCCCGTCTTCCGTGACGGTCATCCGGATGACTGTGGCGGAAGAATGAGGAAGGGATTCCATGGCGGCATGGACGGCACCGCTCTGAGGAAGCATGGGATTGCTTTTCAGACTTGGCTTTGTCTGCATTTCTTCTGTGAGCGGAACGCCGTTCTTGTCAAGGAAATATCCTCCCTGCGGAACCGCTGCCTGGGAAATGCCGGAAGAAAGAAGGAGTGCTGCGGATAATGAGATTAATATTCTTTTCATAGTGACCTCGTTTTCTTTAAAATAAAGTACATTTACATTTTAATGGATGGAGCGGAAAAAAGAAAGTTAACCACGGCAGAAAAAATGAAACGGAAAAAGGACGTTTTTCCTTCCAAAGAAGTATCTTTAGATGATTAAAGCAGTGAATTATGATACAATATACATAAATATAAAACGGTTATTTTTTGTTTTTCAGCAGTGTTTCTGTGAATTTTTGGGGTTTACGGAAATTTTTGCAGTTCCCTCTTTATATATTGGAAATGCGGAGAACCGTTTTCGTATTTCTTTGGTCGTGTTTTTATTTGGAATCAGGTTTTGCGGGATTGAGGGAGGATAGATGACGGAGATAGAAATGTTCCGCGGCGCGATGATTGGCGGCGCCTGCGGAGATGCTCTGGGGTACCCTTTGCAGGAGCTTTCTGTCTGTCGTATTCAGCACAAGTACGGGCCCTTTGGCCTGCGTACGCTTGTGCGGAACGGGCAGTGCGGAAATCTGGCGCCGGTGACGGGAAATACGCAGATGGAACTGGCCACGGTAGACGGACTTCTGTGGACAGATGCAAAGAAATTGGAAGAAGCAGAAGGGCTGTACCGCGGCTATATGCGCTGGTTTTACAGCCAGACGGGGGAGGAACCGCGGCGCGGGCAGCGTACATGGATGAGACGGCAGCCTCATGAACGGGAGATCTGCCTTGTGCGGGAAAAATTCATGCATGCCCGCCGTAAACCGGAAGAAGGTCTTTTGAATGCGTTTTCCGGGGAAACGATGGGGACAACGAAAAATAAGGTAAATGAAAGCAAAGGCGGCGGCGCGCTGACAAGAGTGGTACCTATCGGGCTCCTTTATGCCGGCGACAGTAAGACAGCTTTTAATGCCGGCGTAAGGGCGGCGGCTTTTTCCCACTCGACTCCTGTCGCCTACTATGCGGCAGGGGCGGTATCGGCACTGATTGCCTGCCTTGCTGACGGAATGACGCTTCCTAAGGCTATTGAACGGATTCACGGGCTTTTGAATAAAACCCATCGGACCGACAGCATTACCACGCTTCTTTCTGCGGCGCAGCAGCAGGCTAACGACCAGCCTGCCGGAAAGGGGAATGTCTGGGCGTACATCGACAGTATCCATTCTCTGGGAAGCGGCGATCAGGCAGATGAAGCTCTGGCGATAGCCGTATATGCTGCCCTTGCCGTGGATGATCCTGTAGATGCGATCATCGCCGCGGCGAACCATAACGGAAACAGCCCGATTACGGCAGCGCTGACAGGAGCCATAGAAGGCGTCCGCTTCGGCGCGGATTTTCTTCCGAATTACTGGAAGGATCTGGTGGAAGGGGAAGAAATCATTGCCGGTCTGGCGGATAAACTGTACCACCTGTATGAAAAACGCCTGAGAAGAGAAAAGGCAAAACAGAAAACAAAAGTTAAAACGGCCGGATCTGAAAAAGGGAAAATAAAATCCGGAAAACCGGCAGAGGAAAAGCCCGCTGAAGAAAAGCCGAAAAGAAAGCGCACAGGAAAAACGGAAGCGGCCGGTGTGAAAGAAGCGGAAGAAACGGTAAATCGGAAGGCCAAAAGATCACGAAAGGCGAAAACCGCAAAAGCATAAAAATAGAAAAGGGAAGAAAGAGAACATTCCTGCTGCCGGCAGCGAGTGTTTTTCTTTTATGGCAGATAAGAGTTTCCTCTGCGGGGGCTCTTTTTTGACGGGCAAATTTCTTTTCCTTGTTATTTCTTCTTCCATCCCTTATACTTCTTTCATGGTTTAATGAAAGGGGACTGTGATGAAGAGGATTTTTATTTCTCTTTTCTTTTTTGCTTTTATGTGGACCGCTGCCGGGGCGGATGCTTCTCCGGAACTGCTTTTTGTCCGCTGGCCGGCGAATCCGGACGCGGTGTGGTATTCTTTCCGCATCGTGCCTGTGACACAGCATTTCGGACGGAAAGAAATGCGCCCGCCGATTTATGAAGACGGCCATGTTTTCCGTGACAGTGTGATGATTGAAAAAGAAATTACAGACAGCTATGACGGACCGGGGATCCTCTGCTGCCAGGTGAAAGCCATCGGTCTGGACGGGCAGAGCATTTCCGCCTATTCGGCGCCTGTGCCGATGGAAAAGGCCGCGCAGGAAATGGAACGGTACGCGCCGAAGATCCGTGTGAAATACCATGAGCAGAATGGTACGGTTCTTCTTTATCCGGCGTATTCTTTTGTGAAAATTCCCCACGCGGTTTCTTATGAAGTGGAAATCACTGATGAAGAACCGGAGAATCCTGACGGCTGTGAACCGTCTGTTCATCGCATTTCGCAGGGGATTGTTACAATCCCCGAACTTTTTGACGAGCTGCCGCGGCAGGGAACGGTCTGGTGGCGTGTCCGCGGTCTTGATGAAAATGGCGGACCTGTAGGCGTATGGAGCGAAGCGGAAAAGATTGTGAATGATCCCGCGGAAAACTGGGAAACCGGCATTCTTGGAGACAGTATCAGCCACGGCGGCGGAAGGATGTCTTACAGTCCGGCGGACTGGCCTTACAATTATGCGTACTACCTTGATTTTCCTACGATAAATATGTCCCGGAGCGGTGATAAAACGGACGACCTTCTCCGGCGGTTCGATGCAGATGTCCTCCCTTTCCATGTACGGTACCTTCTCATTATGGGCGGAACAAACAATCTGCGCTGCGGGGGAACGGCGGAAGAGGTCATTTCTGACCTGGAAGCTCTTCAGGAAAAATGCAGGGCTAATGACATCAAGCCTGTCCTGCTTACCATTCCTCCGATCGCCCCGGAACGGATTTTGAAATATTACCATCAGCCGACGGCGGAAAACTGGAAAGCGGAATTTGACAAAGTGAACGGCTGGATACGGACGCAGACCCATATCGATACGGCAGCGCCTTTTGCCATGTATGAAGACATGCCGGAAAATTTTGCGGCGGACGGCCTTCATCCCGACAAAGAAGCAAAAGAAAAAATGGGGAAAATAATCAATGAAAAATTTCCTGAAATAAGAAAAAAGATCTCTGAAACGAAAATACAAAAATAAAATAAAAGAAAGACTCCGAAAAGAGTCTTTTTCTTATGAAAGGAAATAAACGGATAGCCGGCTTCTATCATCTGTAAGCTGACAGTTTTTTCGTCTTTTGATAAAAGCGGTACTCTCGGTAAGCTGTCATCGGAGTAACAGATTCTTCACTCCGTGTCATCGTTCCGCTTTCCTGTTTTCTTATACGGCATGCTTGCCTCCATTCAGAATGACGGCGGATGGTAAGGCGTCATAATGAGGAGAGCGTTAAGCGTCATCCTGAACAAATGTGAAGGATCTATTACCGTGGTGGGGAAAGCGGTAAGAAGATAAAAGTTATCAGCTGTGAGCTGTGAGCTGTCAGCTGTCAGCTAAAAGTGCTGAATGACACCGAACGATAAGACGTTATCCAGAGTGGCAGCGAAGAATCTGTTGCGCAAATGAAGGAAAAGGAAACCATACTGCTTAGCACATACTGCATATTATATGTATTATAGATATATAGTAAGATACTTTTTAAGGTATTTGTATGGGAACCGTAGATTTCAGGTTTGAAGCAATTAAGAAATAAAAAGACTGAAATTTGTCAAAATCTAATAATTGTGGTACACTGAAGTTGCTAAAAAGGCAGTCCTTCTTTTTTAGTGCGGAGATTCAGAAAACAGGCAGAGGAAACACGGTCACTCGAGCGAGGTTTTCTGATTCCTGCTGAGCTAAGGACGCAAAGTTTTTTCTCAAAGGAGGAAGAATCATGAAAAAGATTCTCGCAATCGCAGCAGTTGCTGCACTCACCGCAGGCGTATCCGCATACGCTGCAAATCCGTTCTCTGATGTATCCCCTGATGACTGGGCTTATCAGGCAGTGTCCGATCTCTCCGATCAGGGCGTTGTAGAAGGCTATCCGGACGGTACATTCAAAGGCGAAAGAAACATGACCCGTTATGAATTGGCTCAGGTTATTGCCCGTCTGATGGCCCGCGAAGACCAGCTGAATGCAGAACAGAAAGCAACCTTGGACAAACTGGCAGGGGAATACGCAGATGAACTGGCAAACCTTGGTGTCCGCGTAAGCAACCTGGAAAAGAAAGTCGGCAACATTTCCTGGTCCGGCGATGCCCGCATGCAGTACCAGCATAACCTTGATGGAGCTAAAGATCATACGGATGCTTGGACAGGCCGTTTGCGCATCAATGCGGACGCCCAGGTCAATGACCAGGTCGTTGTTTCCGGTCGTTTCGTATCTGAAATGAATTTCAAGGATAATAAAGATGCCAATACTATCATGGACCGCATCCATGCCCGCTGGACACCGAATGACGCTTTCTACATGGATCTCGGCCGCCAGGGTGTGGCACTGGACCAGACCGGCGTGTTCTGGGATGAAGATGGAAGATTTGACGGCGTTGTAGCAGGTTATGATAATGGTAAATTCGGCGCTGAATTCGGTTATGGCCGTTTCCAGGACGCTGAGCGCAGCATGGATACCTATCACTGGGAAAACAGTGCGTCCATTGAAGCCTGGTATGGCAAGCTGACCGGGCACTTTGGCGAGTCTTCCATGCTTTCTGCTTTCTATTTAGACAATGTACAGGGACTCAATGGAAGTAGTGTAGCTCCTGCTTACAAGGGAGCACATATTTATGCTTGGGGTGCCGGCGCAACCATCGGACTGGGCGATTCCGGTCTGAGTATTGACGGTGATTTTATCCAGACCAAGGGTAATCACGAGTTCGGACATGGCAATCTGTGGACAGCCGGACTGAATTATGGCGAAGTGGATTTGAATAAACCGGGCAGCTTTACCCTCGGTGTTCACTATGTAAGAGCTGATGCAGGTTCTTATCTCCTCGGCAACTCCGCTTTGGACATGACGGATCAGCTGGAATATGGCTGGGACAATGGTGCAGGCGTGAAGTTCTGGACAGCAAAAGCAGGTGTTGCTGTACAGAAGAATGTAGAACTGGACGCTTACTACAACTTCGGCGCGAAAACATATGACAGCCAGGCGGAAAATCCCGCGAATACATGGGGCGTTGAACTGAACTACGCTTTCTAATTCGTGATTGTAAGCTAACAATAGAAGACCTCTTCGGGGGTCTTTTATTTTGCGAAAAATGGCTGTCGGACAGGAACGCCTGTTTTCATCCGCTTGTAGGACGTTTTCCATACTCGGAACAGCCTGTTTCCTTTTATTTCATTCGAGTAACAGGTCCTTCGCTGTTGCTTTGGGTGATGTCTTTCGGTTCCCGTCATCATGACGTTTTCCATTTCCCATTGTTAGTGACGTGCTTTCCCAAAATCGTCATTCAGCACTTTTAGCTGCCAGCTGCCAGTTGTCGGCTTACAGCTTTACCCCCAAACAGCCGATTTCTGTCGCTCCATATACGCTCTCCCTTCCCGGTCATTCTGAACGGGGGGTAAGAATGCTTGTGTGGGAAAAACGGGAAGCGGAATAGTGACACAGAGTGAAGAATCTATGACTCTAATGACGTCTTACGGTTTTCCTCACCACGGTAATAGATTCTTCACATTTGCTTCGGATGACGATTAACGCTCCCCTTACTACAACAGCAAATCCTTTGCTGATATTTCGTATGACACCTAATGGAAATCATCTGCTTCGGCTTTTAACTCACAGCTAATAGCTCACAGCTAACGGATGACAGCTCACAGCTGACAGCTGACAGCTGATAGCTTTTATCTTCTTACCGCTTTCCTCACCACGGGTACAGATTTTTTCGCTGCGTTCCGGGTGACATCTGACCGTTCTCTGTCAATAAGGCACTATACAGGGTATGTTATAATAGGTATATATAAATATATGAATAAGCTTTAGCTTTGAAAGAAGGTGTTCTTATGTGGAAGAAAACAATACTTGCCGCGGCACTGCTTGCAGGTGGCGTAGTTGGCGGTTTTGCCGCGTATGATGGCGGAGATAATCCGCCGCAGGATGAAAACGTACAGCTCTGTCCCATCGGAGAAAACGGTGAGCGGGGAGTCTGCGGTGTTCCGGAGAGAAGCGGTGATGACCGGGAAGCTTGCAGGGGTCCGCACTGCAATAGGTGGTACGGAAGAAAATAAGGGAGACGGGAGACCGTTTCCTTTTTTCTTTATCCGGAAGCAAGAGGGGAAAGGGCGGTACTGATTTCTTCGTGAAAAGCGGAGTGTGTGAAGTGTTTTTGTTTGACATCTGATGGCCGTTTAGCTATAATTAGCATGTTATGGTGTGTGAATACACAGGACGCAGTAAGGAGGTGTTCACTGATGGCAAAAATGACATTCCAGCCTAATAACCACTGGAGAAAACATACCCACGGATTCCGCGCCCGTATGAAGACGAAAGCCGGCCGTATTGTTCTGAAAAGAAGAAGAGCCAAGGGCAGAAAGGTATTAAGTGCCTGAGTCAGAATCGAAGCAGGAGAAGAAGTATCCGCTTCACCGTGATTTCCGTATCCGGCAAAACAGGGATTACCGGCGTATATACTCGTCCGGCCGGCGTTTCAGCAACCGCGCGGGACTTATGTACGTGGTCAGGACGAAACGGGAACCTGTCCGGATCGGGTTTGTGACGACGAAGCGCATCGGCAATGCCGTGGCGCGCAACCGGGCAAGGCGCCTGATGAAAGAGGTTTATCGCCTCCATCGTCATGAACTTTCTTCCCATTATGAAGCCATATTGCTTGCCGCCGCTTTTCTGACGACAGCGACGTATAGCGAGGCGGAAAAGGCTTTGCTTGCGCTGTGGCGTAAAGCGGGCATGCTGGAGGGGGCATGATGAAGACGGTGCTGATCGTTCTTATTCGATTTTACAGGAAATATGTTTCTCCCCTGAAACCGCCATGCTGCCGTTTCACTCCCACCTGCAGCACTTACGCGCTGGAAGCGGTGGAGAAATACGGCGCGCTGAAAGGCGGATGGCTCGCGTTAAAGCGGATCTTGAAGTGCCATCCTTTCCATAAGGGCGGTTATGACCCTGTTCCATAAGGCTTTTCCGATAGGCAATGTACGGCGCTTTTGATAAGGCGCCGCTTTTTTCATCTTTCGCGTTTTGTTATCCTGTCACGCCATGAATTTTGCAGAGTTTCTGCATTTTTGTCTCATCCTGCTTTTGAAATTCAGAAAGCAGGAACATTTAGGCGGCTGAAATAGAGGCCGTATAAGGAGAAATTATGAATCTTGGCTTTGGCGGAGGCGGATCTGAGTTCCAGATTCCCGTACTCTCGGCTATTGTAGGCATGATTGCCGATCTGATGCGCATCGGCCTGCAGATTTGTTATGAATTTACTTCCGGTCTCGGATTTCCCAATTACGTCATCGCTATCGTCGTTTTGACGATACTCATCAAGACGCTGCTGCTTCCCCTCGCGGTGAAACAGATCCGTTCCATGAAAGCGATGCAGGCAATACAGCCGGAGATCCAGAAAATCCAGAAGAAGTACAGAAATGACCCTGCCATGATGCGGCAGGAAATGGGGCGTCTGTACAAAGAGCATAATGCGTCCCCCATGGCGGGATGCCTGCCTTTGCTCATACAGATGCCTTTCCTTATCGCGATGTACTATGCGATTCAGGGGTTCAGTTATGACCCTCTCCACGCGGGTTTCCTCTGGATTGAAAGTCTGGCAGCGGAAGACGGCACGTACATCCTGCCTGTTCTTTCCGCCGCGTCCACGTTCCTTGTTTCCTGGCAGACGACGCCGAAAGACGCGCCGGGCAACCAAAAGACGATGCTTTTCATGATGCCTCTTATGATCGGCTGGATGTCTCTTCATTTTCCGAGCGGTTTGGTGATTTACTGGGTGGTGAGCAATATTTACCAGTTTTTCCAGCAGCTTATCATGTTCCGCGGGGAAAAGGGAAAGGAAATGATAAACGGGCCTTCGAAAAAAGGCGTAGTCACTGTCCATACCGATGAAGAGGCTGTGGCTAAGACAAAGAGGAAAAAGATTATCCGCAGAAAAATTATTAAAAAGGTAGCAAAGAAACCGGCAGCCGATGAAGCACCGAAGGCCGGTGATGAAAAAGAAAAAACGGCTTCTGCTGAAAAGACGGCAGAGGCCGGGGATAGTTCCGGGAAAGCGGAGGGATAACTATGAAAACTGTCAGAATTACCGCAAAAACCGTTGACGAAGCAGTGGAAGAAGGATTGAAGAAGCTGGGGCTTTCCCGCGCAGAAGCAGTGATCCGTGTCATTGAACAGCCCTCAAGCGGACTTTTCGGTTTGTTCAACAAGAAAGATGCCGTTGTCGAGGTCGGCGCGGCAGGATCGGAAACGGAAGATGCTACGGAGACTGCCGGGGACATGACTTCGGCTGCTGCCGGGGCTGCAGACGGAGAGGAAGAAACCGTTTCTGCTGCGGAAAAGCCGGGGGAAAACGTCATGGGCGGCGATACGGAAGAAGTTCTTACGGTGAAGAAGGAAAAACGCGGCCGTGAGGAAACTCCGTTTTCCGCGGAAGAGCAGGAAGAAGCCGCTGAAGAAGCGAAACGTTTCCTGACGGGCGTTTTCAAAGGAATGAAGATGGAAGTGCAGCTTGAAAAGATGGTGAATGAAGAACGCATTCTTTTCAACCTTCACGGCGAGGGTCTGGGTATCCTTATCGGAAAGCACGGCCAGACGCTGGACGCACTCCAGTACCTGACAAATCTGGCGGCAAATAAAAATTTCCGCCACCATTACTTCGTGCTTCTTGATGTGGAGGACTATCGGCAGCGCCGCAGACAGACGCTGGAATCGCTGGCGCACCGCCTGGCGGATAAGGTGAAGCGTACAGGGGAAGAAATCCGCCTTGAACCGATGTCGGCGGGCGACCGCCGCATGATCCACCTGGCGCTCCAGAATGACGGCGCGGTATCTACAGAAAGCGACGGAGAAGCACCGTACCGCTGCGTCGTGATTCGCGCGAAACAGTAAAAATGAAAAGCCTCATGGCGGAATGATTTCGATCAAACAGCCGTGAGGTTTTTTGCTGCGCGGGATCCGGAAATGCCGTGCTCCGTTTCGTGTGCCTTTCTTTTGCGGTTCCCGCTTCTTTTGGGCTCCGCTTTATTTCGAGGCCGCAGGTGGGCAACAATATTTCATCAGTTGTGCTAAAATAACCATATACATAGAAAGGGGAGGTGGTTCGTTGTTCGCTTATGCGTTCACGTTCCTTGCCGCGCTTGCCGTGACGTTTATTCTCACGCCGGCCGTAAAAAATTTCGCGGTGCAGATCGGCGCCGTGGATAAGCCGGACGCACGGAAGGTGCATCACGGACTGGTACCCCGTTTGGGCGGTCTTGCCATATACGCGGGGTTTATGGTATCCGTCATCCTTACGGTGGGCTTTACTTATGAAATGACAGGGATCATGATCGGCGCGACCTGTCTTGTTTTTGTGGGGATTGCAGATGATATCGTGTCTCTTCCCGCCAAGGTGAAACTTCTCGGACAGATTTTATCCGCCGCCGTGCTTGTGATATTTTTTGATGTGAATATTGATTGGATCGATCTTCCCTATGTGGGGATTATTGAATTTCCTCTCTTTATTTCCATACCGCTTACTATTTTCTGGATCATCGGATTTATCAATACGGTTAATCTTATTGACGGCCTTGACGGGCTTGCTGCAGGGATCGCCACGATAGCGTCTATTGCCATTGCCCTTCTCGCATTCCAGATGGGGCAGTGGGTATCGGCTGCCGCTATGGTGGCCATGACAGGCGCGTGTCTCGGCTTTCTGCAGTATAATTTCAATCCGGCTAAAATTTTCATGGGCGATACGGGATCCATGTTCCTTGGGTATGTGATTGCCGCGGTGTCGGTCATGGGATCTATGAAGACGGCGGCTGCCGCAGTCCTTATCGTGCCTTTGGTGGCGCTGGCCGTGCCCATTACCGATACGGTACTTGCTATCGTGCGGCGCAGGCAGTCAGGGGTGCCGATTTTTTCACCGGACAAGAATCATCTCCACCACCGTCTTCTGGCGGCAGGCCTGTCGCAGAAACAGGTGGTGCTGGTCATGTACGCGCTGACCGCTTTTTTCTCGGCGGCGGCGCTCCTTGTGGTGAGGCTGAATCCATTTCTCGGTGTGGCGGTGATCCTTCTCGCACTCGGGGTGTTTATTTTCTGGGCGAAGAAACTCGGCGTCATGAGAGAGGTCGTTCTTCCGCCGTCGGAAAAAGATGAGAAATAAAAAAGGAATTGACAGAAATATTTCATTGTATCAGTTTGTTTTATGAAAAGGAGTAGTCCTGTGAAAGTCATGACGGTTTTCGGCACGCGGCCTGAAGCGATAAAGATGGCTCCTGTCGTGCAGTCGCTTCTGGCGCATCCCGAAATAGAAACGAAGGTCTGCCTCACGGCGCAGCATCGGGAAATGCTCGATCAGGTGGTGGATCTTTTCAAGCTGCCCGTCGATTACGATCTGGATATCATGAGGAGCGGACAGTCCCTGTATGACATCACTTCCCGCGTCCTTCGCGGACTGGAAGAAGTACTGGAAAAGGAAAAACCGGATTATGTCCTTGTCCATGGGGATACGACGACGACGTTTACCGCGTCGCTTGCCGCTTTTTACAGGCAAATCAAAGTCGGACATGTGGAAGCGGGGCTGCGCACGGGAGATCTGGCGGCCCCTTTTCCTGAAGAGGCGAACCGCCAGCTTACGGGCGTCCTGGCCAGTCTTCATTTTGCCCCGACGGAAACAGCGCGGGAAAATCTGCTCCGTGAAAATAAAAAGGATGAAAATATTTTTGTCGTGGGGAATACCGTCATTGATGCGCTCCTTTCGACGGTAAAGAAAGATTATACTTTTGAAGATGAAGAAATACAGGCGATTGAAGAACACAAGCGCGTCATCCTTGTGACCACCCACCGCCGTGAAAATTTAGGCGCGCCCATGCATCATGTGTACCGTGCGCTCCGCCGGCTGGTGGAAACCGTACCGGATACGGAAGTGGTATTTCCTGTCCATCGGAATCCTCTTGTCCGTGAAGCGGTGGAGGAAGAGCTGGACGGCGCGGCGGGCATCCATCTTGTGGAACCGATGGAGTATGAGCCTTTCACGAATCTGATGGCGCGGTCCGCCCTTGTGCTGACCGATTCAGGCGGCATACAGGAGGAAGCGCCGAGCCTGGGGAAACCCGTCCTTGTCCTTCGCGATACGACAGAGCGTCCCGAAGCGGTAGAGGCGGGGACGGTAAAACTGGTAGGCACTGGGGAAGAGAAGATTTATCAGACGGCATACCGGCTGCTGACCGATGAGGCAGCATATCATGCGATGGCGGAAGCAGTGAATCCTTACGGTGACGGCAGATCCGCCGGGCGCATCGTGGAGACGCTTTTGTATGCGGAGGGGATTTCTCATAAAAAACCGTCTAAATTTATAGCTAAGTAAATCCGCATATGTTACAATAACTTTGTATGGGTAGAGCTGTACGTATTTTGCGTGCAGTTTTTCATGATATGCACATGCCGGAGATGGCCATGAAGAATGCCGGAGGACAGGGAGATAAAGGAAAAGAGTTCAATCCGATGCGCAGTATCGCTGTGGCAGGCGGAGCGGGCATGACCCTTCTTTCCTGTATCGGCCTCGGTATCTGGGGCGGACTTAAGTGTGATGAATACTTGGGGACGTATCCTTTCGGCCTTATCGGGTTATCCCTTTTGGGCGCCATATCCGGATTGTGGGCCATAATTAGAAAAATGATAGGAAAGTAAGAAATGAAGTATGATACGGTATTCCCTGCTTTTGCGGATAGAGTGGTCAGCCGTCTGGCAGCCATAGGCGCTGTCGGCGCGGCCGCCGCATTTTTGAAATGGGAATGGACTGTAGCGGCAGGATTTGCCGCCGGCGTCGTATTTCATATTCTTTTTTTCTTGTACATGAAACAGCGTTACATCCACTGGGAGAAAGAAGAGCGGGACGCGGCCTACATAGGCCAGATGGGCGCCGCGCTTGCCGGCTCCCGGCTTTTTGTGGAAGCGGGGCTGGCGGCGGCGGTGGTTTTGTGGACACCGCTTTCCATTCTCGGCTTTCTGGCGGGCTTATTGTCACTGTTCCCTGCTACTATCTGGGCAAGGCAATAGTGTGGAATAAGAATAATAATATTTTCCTGACGTCCAAAACAGAGAGGGGGTGAGACTATGCATCTTCATACGGGTACACATGTGGTTGCACAGCTTTTCGGAATGTCGGTCAATCTGGATACGATTTTTACACAATGGCTTACTGCTCTCATAGTATTTATTATCGTCTTTGCTGCGAGCCGGGGGCGTTCGCTCGTTCCAAGCGGTATCCAGAATGCGGTGGAAATGATCATTGAGCCGCTATGCTCCCAGTTTGAGAAAAATATGGGATCGCATTATAAAAAGGTTGTTTATTTCCTGCTGACGCTTTTCATGTTCATCTTTGTGGCCAATGAGATCGGGCTTCTGCCGACAGCCCATCTGACGGCGTCTCCGACAAATGATGTGAATACGACCCTGGGGCTGGCACTGACCGGCACATTATGTATTCATTTCGTTTATATCAGGAACAGGGGATTCGGCAAATGGCTGAAACATTTCTTTGAACCCATGCCGCCGTTCGTGATCATCAATATTGTAGAAGAACTTTCCCGGCCGGTGACACTGGCAATGCGTCTATTCGGCAATATTCTGGCAGGGGAAATCCTGATGGAAATCCTCTACGCGTTGGCACCTGTGCTTGTACCTTTGCTCTGGGTCGTGTTCAGCCTTGTGGTCGGATTGATCCAGGCGTACATTTTCACTACGCTGACTTCCATTTATCTCAAGGAAAGCGTGGAGTAAGTGAAGGTGTGCAGGTGAATGGGAGCGGCACTCCGTAAAATGCCCGGCGCCGCCCGCGAAACGGTACTCATTATATCCGGAAAAACCGGGGCATTACATTTTTAGGAGGAATCATTACCATGGATCAGACTATTGTTGTTCAGTATTCCCTTATCGCATCTGCGCTGATTGCCGCAGTTGCCGCATTTGCAGCTGCATTCAGCGATTCTAAAGTAGCATCCCACGCTATCGACGGCATGACCCGCCAGCCGGAAATTCAGGGGCAGCTCTTCACTTCCATGCTTGTCGGCATCGGCTTGGTAGAATCTATTCCGATTATCGCTATCGTTATTTCTCTCGTCCTCGTATTCGCCAATCCTTTCCTCGGCTAATTCCAATTCATTGTTAGCCTAAGGAGGGGATTTCATTGGTAGAATTAAATGGTACGCTGCTGATTTCAATCCTCAACTTTATCATTCTCGTTGCCGTTTTGGCACATTTCTGCTATAAGCCGATGCTGAAGGTCATGGATGACCGCAGGAACAAGATCCGGAATGATCTGGACAGCGCGGCCCGGTCCAGCGCGGAGGCGGCCAAGCTCAAATCCGATCTGGAAGCGGAACTTGCCAATGCCCAGGTCGCCGCACAGGGGATCGTGGACAAAGCCGTAAAAGAGGCCAAGGTACAGGCCCAGGCGCAGATCGATGAGGCCCATGCGGCTATTGAGAGGGAAAAAGTCCAGGCTGCTAAACAGATCGAAAGGGAACGCAAGGATGCCCTGGAGGATCTGAAGACGCAGGTGGCCGCTCTTTCCTGTGATATTGCATCGAAGATCATCAGCAAAAACATGACGCCGGATACGAATGACCGGCTCATAGCGGAAAGCATCGCAAGACTGGATGCCGGGCAGGCAGGTAAGTAATCATGGATAAGAACGTAATCCTTGCAAAGAAGTACGGACGAGCCATCTATGAAATTGCCGCAGAGCAGCACTGCCTGGAACAAACGGAAGAAGATCTCCGCCTCATTGCCGATACCATAGGGAAAAGCAAAGAGCTCGGGGAGATTCTGAACCATCCTCTGCTTGCTAAGGATGTCAAGAAAGATACTATAAATAAGTTATTTGCAGATAAGGTGCAGCCGATAGTTTTACAGTTCTGCTATGTTGTTATCGACAAAGGCCGCATCGCTGATTTTGCTGCCATGGCGGATGTCTATGCCAATCTTGCGCATCATGGGATGGGCATGGAGGAAGCCGTGGTAACCTCTGCGTTTCCCTTGACCAAATCCCAGGTGGACGCTTTGAAAGCCAAACTTGCGGAAATCACGGGAAGCAAAATTATCATGAAACAGAAAGTAGACGCATCTTTGATAGGCGGATTTACGGTCCGGATGGGAGACCGTCTGATTGACGGATCCGTAGCCCGCCAGCTTGCGGCGCTCCGCTCGCAAATGATGCAAAGAGATTGAGGTGACTTACAGGATATGAAAATCAGTTCAGATGAAATCACATCTGTCATTAAAAAACAGATTGAAAATTACAAAGTAGACCTCAATGTCGATGAAGTAGGTACGGTTCTTGAAGTCGGCGACGGTATCGCCCATGTATATGGCCTTGAAAACTGCATGGCCGGTGAATTGCTGGAACTGCCGAACGGCGTTTACGGCATGGCCATGAACCTGGAAGAAAGCAATGTAGGTGCCGTTCTTCTGGGGAATGCGGAAACCATCAAGGAAGGCGACGTAGTAAAGAGAACGGGCCGTCTGATGCAGGTTCCCGTAGGCAATGCGGTCATCGGCCGCGTGGTCAATGCACTGGGACAGCCGATTGACGGCAGAGGCGAAATCAAGACTGACGCTTATCGCGACATTGAAATCAAAGCTCCGGGCATTGCCGACAGACAGCCGGTAAACGTCCCGCTGCAGACCGGTCTGAAATGTATCGACTCCATGGTCCCGATCGGCCGCGGACAGCGTGAGCTGATCATCGGCGACCGCGGTACAGGCAAGACCGCCATCGCTATTGATACCATTCTGAACCAGAAGGGGCAGGATGTCATTTGTATTTATGTTTCCATCGGGCAGAAGAACTCCAACGTCGTCCGTGTATACGAACGGCTGAGAGCTGCCGGCGCTATGGATTACTCCATCATCGTACATGCCGGTGCTTCCGAAGGGTCCCCGATGCAGTACCTTGCACCATACTCCGGTGTATCCATTGCGGAACATTTCATGCACCAGGGCAAAGATGTCCTCATTATCTATGACGACCTCTCCAAACATGCTGTCGCTTACCGCGCTATGTCGCTTCTGCTGCGCCGTCCGCCGGGACGCGAAGCTTACCCCGGTGACGTATTCTATCTGCATTCCCGTCTGCTGGAACGTGCGGCACGTCTGTCCGATGCACTGGGCGGCGGCTCCATCACCGCGCTGCCGATCATTGAAACACTGGCAGGCGATGTCGGTGCATACATTCCGACAAACGTCATTTCCATCACGGACGGACAGATTTATCTGGAAACGGCACTCTTTTATTCCGGGATCCGTCCGGCCATCAATGTCGGTCTGTCCGTATCCCGTGTAGGCGGTTCCGCGCAGATTAAGGCCATGAAACAGGTCGCAGGCACGCTGCGTCTGGATCTGGCACAGTTCCGTGAATTGGCGGCATTTGCCCAGTTCGGTTCCGATCTTGACGCTGCCACCAAAGCGCAGATCGACCGCGGCCAGAGGACGACGGAAATTCTGAAGCAGCCGCAGTATTCCCCCTATCCGGTCGAAGACCAGGTTATGGCGATCTACACGGCCGTCAAGGGGTATCTTGATGACGTGGACGTAGACCAGGTTGTCGGGTTTGAACAGCAGGTTCTGAATTTCCTCCACAGCAGCCATCCGGAAATCGGCGCTGATATCGTGGATAAAAAGAAGCTGACAGATGAAAATGAAGCGAAACTCAGAGAAGCTCTTGATGAATTCAAGAAACGTTACAAGGCACAAAACGAAACAGAAGAAAAGTCTGAAACGGTAGAGGGGTGATCTGATTGGAAAGTACGCGTGATATAAAAGGGCGCATAAAATCCGTCACCAACATCCAGCAGATCACGAAAGCCATGAAGATGGTAGCCGCCGCCCGTCTGCGCAAAGCGGAGGAAAAGGCAAACGGCTCCCGTCCTTATGCGGAAAAGATCGGAGAGCTCCTGCGCCGCGCTTCTTCGGTGACACCCGGATTTACAAGCCCGCTCTTCAGGACAGGCGAAGTAAAGAAGGTCGGATATCTCGTCATTTGCGGCGACAAAGGCCTTGCCGGCGCTTATAACTCTAACGTGATGAAGCGTACCCTGCAGGAAATCTCCGGAAAGGATCGTTCTGCATACGCTTTATATGTCTGCGGGAAACAGGCGAAGAATTATCTGAAATTCCGCGGGTATGATCCCGATACCTATCATTTCGGCTTTTCTGATAAGCCGTCGGCTCAGGATTCCATCGATCTCTCCAAAGAGATGGTGGAATACTTCACAAAAGAAGAAGTCGATGAAGTTTATATTATTTATACCAAATTCATCACCGCCCTCCGCCAGCAGGTCCGGGTAGACCGGCTGCTCCCCATTGAAGCGCCGGCTGAGGGAAAAACGGAAGAAGCAGCAAAAGCGGCTGCCAGCGAATGGGAAAAAGAAAGACAGGATTTCCTCCGTATCGAGGAAGATCCCTATATTTTCCTTCCCGATGCGGCGGCAGTGCTTTCTAAACTGCTTCCTGAATATATACAAGTACAGGTTTATAATGCGATGCTGCAATCCGCGGCGTCCGAGCTGGGCAGCCGTATGGCGGCCATGTCCGCTGCCACTGACAACGCGACGGAAAGAATTGCCGACCTCAACCTTACGTACAACAAAGCGCGTCAGGCACAGGTCACCAATGAAATTTCCGAAATTGTCGGCGGTGCGGCAGCTCTCGAATAAACCGGCTTAATTTGATTAAGGAGGAATGCTTCTTCATGGCAAATGAACAGCAGGGACAGGTAGGCAAGGTCGTACAGGTCATGGGCGCTGTCGTCGATATCGCTTTTTCCGACGATCAGGAACTTCCTGCCATCTATAACGCAATTCATGTCAAAGATGAAGAAGGCACTGTTCCGGTAGATGTTATCTGTGAAACCATGCAGCACTTAGGTGACGGCGTAGTCCGCACCGTTGCGATGAGTTCCACCGATGGCATGGTACGCGGAATGAAAGCAGTAGATACCGGCCGTGCTATTGCAGCACCGGTCGGCGACGGATGCCTGGGACGTATTTTCAACGTACTCGGACAGACCGTCGACAATGACGATACAAAAGTACCGGCATCCGACTACTGGCCTATTCATCGTCCGGCACCGGCCTTTAAAGACCAGTCTCCGGCAACCGAAATTTTTGAAACCGGCATCAAAGTCGTCGACCTCATCGCTCCGTATGCAAAAGGCGGTAAGATCGGGCTCTTCGGCGGTGCGGGTGTAGGTAAGACCGTTCTTATCCAGGAATTGATCCATAACGTGGCGACAGAACACTCCGGCTGCTCCGTATTCTGCGGCGTCGGCGAACGTACCCGTGAAGGGAACGATCTCTGGGGAGAAATGAAAGACTCCGGCGTTCTTTCCAAAGTTGCGCTGGTATACGGCCAGATGAACGAACCTCCGGGAGCGCGTATGCGTGTAGCTCTTACCGGTTTGACCATGGCTGAATATTTCCGCGACAAACAGGGACAGGACGTCCTGCTCTTCGTAGATAATATTTTCCGTTTCGTACAGGCAGGTTCCGAAGTATCCGCGCTGCTCGGGCGTATGCCGTCCGCCGTAGGTTACCAGCCGACCCTGGCCACCGATATCGGCGAACTGCAGGAACGCATCACTTCCACCAAAGACGGTTCCATCACATCCATCCAGGCCGTATACGTACCGGCCGATGACTTGACAGATCCGGCTCCGGCAGGCGTATTTACACACTTGGATGCTACCACCGTACTGAGCCGTTCCATCGCGGAACTGGGCATCTATCCGGCGGTAGACCCGCTGGACTCCACCAGCCGTATCCTTGACCCGAACGTTTTGGGTGAAGAGCATTACGAAGTGGCCCGCGGCGTACAGGCTATTCTGCAGCGCTACAAAGAACTACAGGATATCATCGCCATCCTGGGCATGGAAGAACTTTCCGATGATGACAAAGTCATCGTAGCCCGCGCAAGAAAGGTACAGAGATTCCTGTCTCAGCCCTTCTTCGTAGCTGAACAGTTTACGGGCTCCCCCGGCAGATACGTATCCCTGAAGGAAACCATCCGCGGCTTCAAGGAAATCCTTGCAGGCCAGCACGATGATATGCCTGAAGGCGCGTTCTACATGGTCGGCACAATTGATGAAGCGATCGAAAAGGCTGAAAAGATGAAGAAAGGGGAATAAGCCATGGCTGATACCCTTACGAATCCCATGCACGTGGAAGTCATCAGCCCCGACGGACCGATTTATCGAGAAACCGGCGTGGAAATGGTGGTGGCCCGTGCAGCAGACGGCGAATTTGCCGTCATGAAAAACCATCTGCCTCTGGCAGCCGCTCTTGAAATGTGCCCCGTGCGCATCATTAAAGGCGGAAAGGAACAAAAGGTGGCCGTATTTGGCGGTTTCCTGGAAATAAAGGACAATCAGGTAAATATCGTAGCCCCCCTGGCGGAGCTGGCGGATACCATCGATATTGCCCGTGCCCAAGCCGCGAAGAAACGTGCAGAAGACAGGCTTGCGTCCAAGAGCAAAGAAATCGATGTCGACCGTGCCAAACTCGCTCTCCAGCGTGCACTGACACGGCTCAAAACGACAGGAACCCTTTGATCCAAACAAAAGAACCGATCCATACAAATAATGGGTCGGTTTTTATGTTGGGGGAAGACGGTAAGAAGATAAAAGCTATCAGCTGTGAGCTGTCAGCTATAAGCTGTTAGCTGTTAGCTGTGAGTTAAAAGCCGAAGCATATGATTTCCATTAGATGTCATACGAAACAACAGCAAGGGATTTGCTGTTGTAGTGAGGGAAACGTTAAACGTCATCCGAAGCGAATGTGAAGGATCTGTCACCGTGGTGGGGAAAACCGTAAGGTGTCATCAGAGTAATAGATTCTTCGCTCTGTGTCATGTTGTGTTTTTTCCTCATTCTCATACAGCATTCTTACCCCCGTTCAGAATGACGAGATACGGTAAGGCGTCATTCAAAGCGCCAGCGAAGGATCTGCTACAGTGTTGAGGAAAGGGATTCTGACGGGAAGAATAGGGATTGGGTAAGCCTCCTTATTTATAAGGAGGTGGCCGGCGGAGCCGGACGGAGGATACTGGCTTGGGGGAATGACGCAAAAGAATAGAATGAAGAT
>OJQL01000842.1_pt1 | contig 28600 bp, 24 predicted proteins | sample 1598731 | NCBI WGS metagenome assembly OJQL01 (sample SAMN03922510, study PRJEB24848) | human gut metagenome | isolation source: stool sample | host: Homo sapiens | place: Germany | collected 2010-02
TTCCTACTGCTCCTGTCTCAGAATTATTGGAAATTAAATATATAATTACAGACATGTTTCGGAAATTATGGTGTAACTATACTATTTCCATGCCCAGACTGTCAATAGAAAAGGACAGCATTTTTTAATTTCCCCGTTTATTACAAATATTTTGTTCTTGATTTAGTCAGATCACCAGCTTTATCTTGCATATCTGGCCGTTCTTTTGGACATCTTGATTTGACGACACGCAGAAAAGATTTTCGTCTTATTTTGCGTCATACGCTTGTCTGCGCGGAGCGGTTCCGATATAATATGAGCTGAGGTGATCGGTCCCAATGAACTCTGTCGGCATTTTTACCACCACACGCTCCCTCCAGCACATCATGGACATCGATCAGGAGATCCGCACCTTCTGCAATGTCACCTACCTGCCCTATACCACTCTGGAGCACCTGCTCTATCTCTATGAGCAAAACGCGGAGCAGTTCGATGCCCTGATATTCAGCGGTTCCTACCCTTATAATGTCATCCGAAAGCGATTTCCCAGTGTGGAAGAGATCCCCCATTCCTACTTCAATATCTCTGACCGAGACTACTATCAGCTGATCGCCCACCTGGCGGTCCAAAATCCGGAGCTTGATTTCTCACGCATTTACTTCGACCGGCCGGAGATCCCAGTAGATTTCCACTCTATCTTTCTCAGGGACGGTGTCCCTCTCTTGGGCACCGCCCCCATCGACTGGAGCACAGTGGACGCCGCGGACTGGTATCAGCCTCTCAAACTGTACTACAAAGAGATTTGGGACAGCGGAAAGGTGGACCTGCTGGTGACCCGTTTCGGCAGTATGGAGGACTACTTCCGTCAGCACAATATCCGCCACAGGTTCCTTTTCCCCTCTCCCGGTTCTATGCTGGAGACCTTCCGCGGTCTGGTCATGCAGCTGCGCACCCAGTCTATGCATGATTCCGCCGCCTGCCTGGGGCTGATCCGTTCCATCATGCCCCTGTCCAAGGAACAGTGGGCCGCACTGGGGGACCGTCTTCAGGCCTGCAATAAACAATTCGGCACCCCCTTCCTCATCTATGAGCACGGGGAGCACTATGAGATCACCACCAATATTTCAGTCCTGAAAGACCTCACGCAGCAGTACACCATCTGTCCTGTGACTGCCTTTCTGGAGGCGGGACTGGATTTTCCCATCTGTACCGCCTGGGGCTGTGCCGGCAACGTAGTGGATGCCCACCGAAACGCCCAGCGGGCGCTGAAAGAGGCGCTGCTGTGCAAGGGCTCCGCCGCCTTTATCGTGATGGAGGACAACACCATCATCGGCCCGCTCTCCAGCGTCCGCCGCATTTCCTATACCGATGCGCCCGATGAAAAGCGGCTGGAGCTCAGCCGCCGTCTCTCCATCTCCCCCCTCTATTTGAGTAAGATCGTCTCCGTCCTTACCCAGAAAGGAAACGACACTCTCTCTGCGGAGGAGCTATCCTTCTATCTGGATATCACCCCTCGCAGTGCTCTCCGGATCCTATCCAAGCTGGAGGCCGGCGGCTACGCCTCTGTACAGTTCCGGCGGCAGCTCAACTTGAGAGGCCGCCCGGCCAAGATCTATCAGATCCACATCCAGGACCTGACCTGACGCCCCCAAACCTGTCTCATCCGCAGGAGGTACTACGCCTATGAAAAAGATCCCTACATACAGCGGGACTCTGCGCAGCCATTTGCTGGCCGTCCCCCACTGTATTTCAGAATGCAGCGGCATCCGCATCTTTGGCCGCCGCATCAAATCCCTGGTGTTCACCACCGATGTGGCCATCATCAAGAACGTCAACGGAGACGCCATCATCGCGGTCTATCCCTTTACCCCCCAGCCCTCCATTGCCCAGGCCATCATCAGTGTGGCCGACGTCCCGGTGTTCGTGGGCGTGGGAGGCGGGATGACCAGCGGCTCCCGCTCCGTCCGGCAGGCGGAGTACGCAGAGCACCAGGGGGCCTTCGGCGTTGTGGTCAACGCCCCCATCACAGACGAGACCATCACCCAGATCAAGCATGTGGTGGACATCCCGGTCATCGCCACCATCATCTCTTCTGAGATGGATGTCGCCGGGCGTGTCCGGGCCGGAGCCGATATTCTGAATATCTCAGGGGCCGCACGCACCCCTGAGATCGTGGCCAAGATTCGAAAAGATTTCCCAGACATCCCCATCATTGCCACCGGGGGCCCCACAGAGGAGGACATCCTCCGCACCATCCAGGCCGGAGCTAACGCCATTACTTATACCCCTCCCTCCACCGGTGAGCTGTTTTCCGTGCGGATGCACCAGTACCGCGCCCAGTTCCATCCAGAATAAAAGGTATGATCTCCGCCGCTTTTAAGCTGTTTTTAATGCTGCCTTTCTCCCCCTTTCAGAATCAAATGGTAGGATAGCGTCAGTAGGAAGGAGGAAATTCAAAATGATTACCCTATTCACGCTGTCTCTGCTCTGCCTGGCTGTGATCCTGGTCCTGGGCGTAGTGCTGACCATCCTCAGTGTGCCGTTTCTGGTCATCCTGGGCCTGCTGCCCTGGCTTCTGCGCATCGCCGCCGCGGTCCTGCTGATCCGCGGGCTGCTGGACCATCCCTTCCGTTGGGAAAATCTGATCCCTGCCGCTGTCGCCTTTGGGCTTTCTGTTCTTCTGCACTGACCTAAAGAGCAGGGGCGGAGCCCCCTTCGTCCCCGCTCTTTTCCCACCGGAAAAAATTACAGATTTTCTTGCAAAAAAATGTTGACAAATGGGAACACTTCGGTTATACTAACTCTTGCCCTGTTCGAGACGGGCAGACATGGCGGCATAGCTCAGTTGGCTAGAGCATGCGGTTCATACCCGCAGTGTCCCCGGTTCAAATCCAGGTGCCGCTACCAGATGCACGGGATGCGAAAGCATCCCGTGTCTCATATGGCCCGTTGGTCAAGTGGTTAAGACACGGCCCTTTCACGGCTGTAACATGGGTTCGAATCCCGTACGGGTCACCACAGTTGGAGGCTTAGCTCAGCTGGTTAGAGCGCCTGCTTCACACGCAGGAGGTCACTGGTTCGAGTCCAGCAGTCTCCACCAAAACCTCACTTCTTCGGAAGTGAGGTTTTTCTTGTTTTCGGCAAAAGGAAAGACCTCGTGTCTTTCTCGGGAAAAAACAAAAAGAGGGAACGGAAAAACCGTTCCCTCTTTTTTCATCAGATAGTGGCCGCTTACTTGGCGGCGCGGTAGAGGAAGGAAACGATCTGCGCACGCAGGCAGTTGCTGTTCGGGGAGAAGGTGGTGTCGCTCGTGCCAGTGGTCACGCCCGCGTTGACGGCCCACTGCACGGCGGGGGCGTAGAAGGCGCTCGCGCTCACATCGGCAAAGGCGTTCGTGCCCTCAGCCGCCGGTGCGCCGGCCGCTCTCCACTGGAAGGTGACAGCCTGTGCGCGCGTGACGGAAGCATCCGGGGAGAAGGTCGTGCTGCTCGTGCCGGTGGTCACGTTGTTTTCCACCGCCCACGCAACGGCCTTTTCGTAATACGCGCCGCTCTTCACGTCGGTGAAGGACGTGGTCATGGACTTCGGCTCGGGGCTGCCGTTGGCTCTCCACAGGAAGGTGACCATCTGGCCGCGCGTGCAGCTCGCGTTCGGCGCAAAGGTCGTGGCGGTCGCGCCGGAGGTGATGTTCTTCGCAACGGCCCAGGCAACGGCGTCGGCATAGTAGGCGTCGTCGGCGACATCGGTAAAGGGAAGCGACGCGGAGCCGTCATAGTTCTTGTCGCTCAGGACGGAGGAGAAGAGGAAGTTGCTGATGAAGGCGTACTCGTCTCTCTGGTGGACCTTATGGGTGAGGGAGTTGGCAAAGAGGACGACATTCATGCCGTTTTCCTTGTAGGCAAAGCCCTGCACGCCGCCGTTTAAGTAGGCCTTGAAGCCCGCGGCGCGCTCGGCAGTGTTCGTGGGGATGAAGCCCTCGGTGGGCGTCTTGGTCTTATCGCTCTTGACGAGGACCGTCGCGGAGGCGGGAACCTTGGAGAAGTAGCCGAGGCCGTAGGCATAGAGGATATCGTCGCCGTCAGCAATGTAGCTCGCGTTCACAAGGGTCTTGTTGGGATAGACAACGGGGGTCAGGCAGTCCATCGCGCCGTCCAGCTCGGTGTATTCCACGCCGGCGATGAGGTCAGAGGCGGAGGACGCTGCGGAATAGCTGTAACCGATGTACGGCAGGCCGTTTTTCACGGCGGTCTTTGCGGCGGTGTCGAGCTTCGTCGCACCTGCGGCGGCGTCCGCCTTGGTCACGTCGGAGGTCGTGGTGAAGCCCATGAGGTTCATCGCGGCGGTATCATAGTTCCAGCCGGCGCTCTGGCTGATCTGCGGCGTGTAGACAAATCCCTTCTCGCTTTCAGCAGGCGTGCCGGGGACGTAGACGGTCGGGGACTTGGTGATGATCTTCGCCTTCACGCTCGTCTTGTCGACGCCCGCGGCAGAGAGCAGATACTTGCCCGTGACGGTCTGATAGTCGGTGTAGGAGCAGATGAAATCGCCCATGTGGTCGCCGCTCGTGACCATGCCGACGGTCTTGCCGGCCTTTAAGAGCTCGTTGACGGCGGCGGTGGAGTCTTCGGAGGCATTGGAGAGGATGACGTCCTTATTCTTGTCGCCTGTGAAGTAGGAGGTCAGCGCCTTGGTGTAAGCGAGCGCGTCGTCGTGGTCCATCGCGTCGCCGCAGACGGCGGAGATGCTCTTGTAGGCGGCGGGCTCGGCCACGGTGACCATGTCGAAGCCGCGCGTTTCATTGAAGGAGGTGATGCCCTCGGAGTAGAGGATCGTCCAGCCGTTGATGAGCGTGCCGTCATAGAGCGCGCCGTTGGCGACAGAGCGCTTGGCCTGATACATCGAGACGATCATCGTCCCTGCGGGATAGGTGACGCCGTCATAGGTGAATTCCTTTTCAGTTACGTTGACCTTAACGTCGTTTCTCGTGAGCCACTCCATCATGTCGGAGGCGGCCTGGAGGTTGGTCTGGTTCTCGCCGTCAAGCGGGATGATGTAGCACTCGGGGTAGAAGTTGCCGTTCTGGCCCGCACCCTTGTACTCGGGGCGGAAGACGTTCATCTCCGCGCCCTCGACGTCGTACTGGTCGCACAGCCACTGGCCGACGAGCGCGTAGGCGTCGGAATTGAAGTTCTTCACGCCGCGCTGGAAGATGGTGACCTGGGATTCGAGATAGGAAAGCTTCTCCGCGGCAACATAGGCGGCGTTGCCGAGGATACCATACTGCGCCGCCTGCGCGGTATCGTCGTTGTAGGCGGGCAGCTCAACGGTATAGGCAACGGTGCCCTGCAGCATGGCAAACTGGGGAGTGTAGCTCGTGGACATATCGTCCCACGGGTCTTCCCAGTAGGTCTCGGTGCCGTTGCCGGTGTAGCTCAGGTAATCGCGCTGAGGGATCACATAGCTGTTGTAGCCATCGTTGTTGGCGACCGCCGCGATGCCCAGCGCCTCGCCGCCGGTGATGAGGTGCTCGGCGAGCAGGTCGTACTCAAAGTTCGGCTCGTGCGGGGGATCGCAGGGCTCGCACTGGAAGGCCTGCACGCGGCCGTGGAACTCGGCAAGCGACATGGGGTTGAACGTGCCGATGAGCTGCTGCATGTTGGCCGTCTCGCTCGTGGTCTGGAAGGAGTTGTCGCGGTTGAGGTCATAGCCGTTGGTGGAGTGTCTCGTCAGGTAAGTACGTCCGTCGACATTTTCCTCGGGGACGAGGATGAAGAACACGTCGGACAAAAGCTCATCCTTGACGTTCACGCTCTTATTTTCGACGGTGTAGTACTTCTCAAGGTCGACCTTGCCGGACTTGCCGTTGTTGCCGGCCGTCAGGTAACCTAAGTAGCTGGCCTTATCCTTGACGAGGTCGGGGATGGCGACGCTGCCCTCCGCGCCCACAGGGCCCATCTCGGCCTTGAGCTCTTTTTCGCCCGCGGCGGTGAAGCCCGTGAGCATCTTGTAGTCGATGGTCTTTGCGTTCGTGATCATCTTGGCGAAGTCGAGCACGCCGTCGGTGGCGGCGACCTCGTTGGAGTGGATGTTGGAATACATCACGGGCACGCGGATATCGTCGAGCGCGCCGGACTTGATCTGGGCGAGCACGGCATCGGGATCGGTCTCGGCCTGCTCGGTCAGGGCGAGCCACTTGCTCACGCTCGCCTTGGAGTCGGCCACGATGAGATAGGGCATATCACGGCCCGCGGTGGACTGGCCCATGGAGAATTCTTCCACGTAGAGACCGTTTTTCGTGCCGTTTGCCACGATCGTATCGAGCTCCTTGTAGATCTCCCACATGGTGTTGAAGTTTTCATACGGCGCAACTTTGACGCTCACGGAGCCGAGATCCTTGCCGCTGTTTTTGGCGACGAGATCAAAGTAGCCGCACAGGTCGATGTAGTAGCCGCCGTTCACATGGGGCACGCTGTAGTCGACGCTGGTCACGCCGGTTCTGCGGTTGGTGGAGTAGAAGTAGTTATTCACGTGGAAGCTCACGTCGAGGACGGTCTTGCCGTTTTTCTCGCTTGCGGAGAGCTTGATGTCCGTGAACTGGTGCTCGTCGCCCTCGGTCAGCCAGTCATTCAGAGAGCCGCCCGCGTAAGCGTAGGGGAACAGCTCCTCGTTGACGTAGGGGCGGGAATCGTCGCGCTCGAGCGAGAGCGAAACGGTACCGGTGCTGACGGCCGCGGCGAGCGCATCCTTCGTCATGCCGGACACGGGGATGGCGAGGGACACGTCCTTGCCGTTTTCATCGGTGACAAGGGTGATGGTCGCGTCGACCGGGAATTTCGTTCCCAGCAGCGCATCGTCCTTGGGGTTCATGTCCTGGTAGCTGACGGCAAACGCGGACGTGACCGCGAGCGAGAGCGTCATTACCAGGGCCATCAGCAGCGCGAGCGCTTTGCTGACAGAGTTTGGATAATGTTTCATGGTTTTCGTCCTCCAGAGTGATCTTATGTCGCCACACACAGCAGCGGAAAGTTGATGAGTTTAGTGTAACTCAATAAAAATACATAGTCAAGAGAATATTCATACCTAATTACGCCAAATTTCAGCGTTGAATCTGTATTTTTGTTCATCATTTTTCACAAAGCAGTGCGTCAAGCCCCCGTCTTTCAGATCCTTTTGTGAATGTATCCGTAAATTTATACAGAATCGTGCTGCATAGGATATTCTTCTTCGCCGCGATTGCAAATGACGGCGGGGCGCATTATAATAAGAGGCAATCATCATTCAAACGCAGGAGGAACCGAATATGCGGCTGCAAAGCGCAATCTTTACACTGGGCGATACCCTCTTCACCCCCGACGGCGCGGCGCGCGAGGGACTCGACAAGGCGCTTTCACTTTTTAAGATGGAGGGCGTGTGGCTCGGCGCGGTGACGGCGCTCAGCGCGGAGGACGCGCAAAAAGCGCTCGAAAAGGCGGGGCTTAACTCGTATTTCCGCTTCGTGCTGACAGAATCCGTCGCGCTCTGCAAGGCGGACAGCGGCACGATGTTCGAGCGCGCGATGAAGCGCCTGCACTCGCAAAAGGACGATACGATCGTCTTTTCCGGCTCGCTTGCGGCGATCCAAAACGCGAAGGACGCGGGTTTTCGCACCGTGGCGGTGCAGGGAAGTGCGGGCGCGGCGGACTGGTCGACGATGCAGCAACTCGCCACGCAGAGCCTTGCGCAGTACAGCGAATTGCTGTCAGATTCTGTGTGAATTTTGGAAAAACGACAGGATTCGACGTTTTTTTAGTTTTAGTTGCAGTCTTTCTCAACTGTGGTATAGTAAGAATATAACTATCAGAAAGGAAGGTTCGCGCCATGTTTGATTTCTACTCGGCTATCATCTTCCTTTCGGTCTTTATTATGATTATCATGGACATGCTCGTGAGCGGCAATGATCTGATGGAGCATGACAAAAAGCAGATGGTTTACACGATCTCCGTACTGATGATCGCATGCATGGTATCGGAATGGTTCGGCGTTTGGATGGACGGAGCCGACCCGTCGCTGCGGACGCTGCACATCCTCGTTAAAACCATCGAGTTATCCACAGCGCCGATCATCACTGTGCTTTGCAGCGACCTGATGACGCCGCTCAAGCATAATATACCCTCATCGGCGTCCACGCGGGGCTCGAGGTGCTGTCGGCTTTCTTCGGCTTCATCTTCTCGGTCGACGCACAAAACGTTTATCATCACGAAACGTTTTACTGGGTCTACGTGCTGGCCTATGCCAGCGGCGTTCTGCTGTTCATTGGTCAGCTGCTGAGCGAGAGTTCGCACCATTATGGCCTGTATCGGGCGCTTGTTCTCGTCCTGCCGGTTTTTTCTTCTGTGGGCTGTTCCTCCAGTACGGTGCCGGAGTGCGCATCATGTGGGCGTGCTCAGCGGTCGATGTTCTGATGGTTTACATCCTGTATTCCGAGCTCACGCAGAAAATCGACACGCTGACTCATCTTCTGAACCGCCGCAGCTATGAGAGCCGTCTTGCCTCGTTGCGCGGGCACGCAGTCATCTACTATTTCGACGTGGACGAGTTCAAGTCCGTCAACGACACCTTTGGCCATGGAGTGGGCGATGCGGTGCTTGCCGAGGTCGGCAGCACGATCTACGCCGTGTTCTCCAAGGTCGGCTACTGCTACCGCATCGGCGGCGACGAATTCTGCGTCATCGCGCAAATCTCCGACACTGCGGCGGAAAAGTATCTTTCGGAATTCCTGCGCGAGCTGACGGCACGGCGAGTGAAAAACGAGCACCTGCCGCACGTGTCGGTCGGCTATGTGTGCTTCAATCCGGTGCTCGGCAGCGTAGAGGATGCGATCAAACGCGCCGACCGGATGATATACCACTACAAGCGCAAGCGCAAAAGCGAAGCGCTCACAAATGATGATACCGTAAAAAGCTGACGATCTTTTGACCGTCAGCTTTTTGTATCTGCTTTTATTTCGCCTCAATCTCCGCGTCCTCCTGCGGCTGGAGCTTGCTGCCAAAATACGCGAGCACTGCGCCGAGAATGGCGCACGCGACGCCCCAGACCATCTCCGCTGTCGAGGCAAAGCCCGTCGGAATGATAATGAGCGTGGAGGCAAGCACGATGCCGATGACGGCGTGATAAGCGATGGAGTAGTGCGTGTCGAAAAGCCTGCTCACAATGCGGGCAAACAGCGCCATCACGCCGGCCATGCCAAGCCCCCAGGGGATGAGCACGGCAAGATCAAGCTGCGCGATGCCGTCGATCAGCGGCGTGAGAAGGCCGACCGCCATCAGGATGGACGACGACGTCATCCCCGGGATGATGAAGCTGAAGCCCCACAGCACGCCGCAGAAGAGAAAGCCCCAGAAGTTTGCGGGCATCTCGGCAAATGAACTGAACTTGACGGCCATCAGCGCGCCGAACAGGGCGAGGAAGCTGACGATCAGCGAGATGTACGAGCCGTTGCCGCGCCCCTGCGTACCCGCCTCGTGCCAGAGGTCGGGCAGCGTGCCGAGGATGAGCCCGATGAAGAGGCACGTGGCGACGGTTTCCGACTGGTGAAACAGCGCAAGGATCACGCTGCCGCCGCCCAAAAAGCCGATCGCCCAGCCGATGCCGACGGCGAGCAGCATCCGCCAGTAGCGTTGAAGCGCGCGTCTGGGGTGCGTGAGCAGCTCCATCGCGGGGCGGTAGATGCCGAATACGACTGCGAGCACGCCGCCGGAGATGCCCGGCAAAATCGCGCCCGCGCCGATGATGATACCCTGCACAATGCGCATGATACCGTTTTTGATGCGGGAATTTTTCATATTGCTGCCTTTTTATGTGCTGCGCCCGCCGCAAAGCGGCGGAACGCGACGCGATTCAATAGCCCTTTCTGCGGTCGACGAGGTGATGCATCGGGCGGCCCGCGGCGTAATTTTCCAGATTTTCGCAGAAGAGCTGCACGTTGCGCTCGCAGGTGTAGCCGAGCGTCATGTTGCCCGCGACGTGCGGCGTGAGCAGGAGGTTCTTGGCCTCGCGCAGCGGATGATCCGCAGGCAGCGGTTCGGGCACGACGACATCGAGCGCCGCACCGGCGAGGTGCCCGGAATCCAGCGCTTTGATCAGCGCGTCCTGGTCGATGGCCGTGCCGCGGCCAACGTTGACAACGTAAGCGCCTTTCGGGAGCAACGCCATGCGGTCTGCGTTCAGGATGTTCACCGTGTCGCTCACCGAGGGGAGAGACATGAAGAGAAGGTCAGTCTCGGGCAGGAGCTGATCGAGCTCCGTGACGGGATGAACGGCGTCAAAGTCCGCGTTCGCGCGGCCGCTGCGGCTGACGCCGGTCAGGCTCGCGGGATGGAACGCGCGCACGCGGCGGGCAAATTCCGTGCCGATGTCGCCCGTGCCGAGGCACGTGACGCGCGCGCCGTGGAGCGAGTGGATGCCGCCCGGGAGCACGCGCCAGCCGCCCTCGCGGATGATCTCGGTGTATTCCATCTGGCGGCGCAGCAGCATCAGCGAGACCATGACGGAATGCTCGGCGATCGTCGTGCCGTAAGCGCCCGAGGCGTTCGTCAGCAGGCAGTCGGGATTCTGATACAGGTCGTCGCGGCAGAAGCGGTCCACGCCCGCCCAGCAGCTCGCGTACCACTTGAGATTGCGTGCGCCCGCGATAACGCGCTGGGACGGATGGCCGTAGAGGATCGTGCAGTCGTCCACATTGCCCTCCGCCGCCTTGGACGAGGGGAAGAAGACGATGTCGTAGCCGCAGCGTGCGGCGGTGTCGCGCAGCGTCTTTTCGTATGCCGGAGTCAGGAAGTCGATGATGACGCCGATTTTTTCATTCATGGTTCAATTCCTCCAAAATCATTTCTGCGACGCGCAGACCGTCGGCCGCGGCACTCATGATGCCGCCGGCGTAGCCCGCGCCCTCGCCGCAGGGATATAGACCGCGCAGGGCGGATTGAAAACTCAAGTTGTCGCGCACGATGCGCACAGGCGACGAAGAGCGCGTCTCCACCGCCGTCAAAACGGCGTCGGGCGCATCGAAGCCCCTTAATTTCCGTCCCAGCATCGGAAGGCCCTCCTCGAGCGCCTCGCACACAAAGGGCGGGAGACAGCCGTGCAGGTCGCACCAGCGGACGGAGGGAAGATAGGTCGGGACAACCTTTCCCGCCCCCGTTGACGGGCGATGCTTGAGAAAATCTTCGACCCGCTGGGCGGGGGCGGCGTAATTTCCACCGCCAAGGCGATAGGCCGCGTCCTCCAGCTCGCGCTGGAACCGGACGCCCGCGAGGGTATCGCCGGACGGGAAATCCTCCGGCGTAACGGAGACCAAAAGTCCGCCGTTGATGTTCTCGCCGTCGCGCGCAAATTCGCTCATGCCGTTTGTCACGACGCGCTTTTCCTCCGACGCGGCGGCGACGACCTCGCCGCCGGGGCAGACGCAGAATGAGAACACGCCGCGCCCCTTTTCCGTGTGGCAGGAGAGCTTGTACGACGTGGGTGGGAGGCCGGGCGTGCCCGCCGCCTCCTTATATTGCGCTAAGTCCATGTCGCGCTGGCGGTGCTCGATGCGCACGCCGACGGCAAAGGGCTTTGGCTCCATCGGCACGCCGCGCTTTTGCAGCATTTCGAACGTATCGCGCGCGCTGTGGCCGGGCGCGAGCACGACGTGCTTTGTGGGCAGCGTGTACTCCCCCTCGGGGGCGCTCACGCGCAGCGCCGTGACGCTGCCGTTGTTCTGCTCGATATCCACAACCTTGTGGGAAAACCGAACTTCGCCGCCGCGGTCGATGATCTCGCGGCGGAGATTTTGCAGCACCACATATAATTTGTCGGTGCCGACATGAGGCTTGGCGTCGACTAAAATATCCTCGCTCGCGCCGAAGCGGACAAACTCCTCTAAAATATAGCCGTGGCGCAGGTCCTTTGTGCCGGTGTTGAGCTTGCCGTCGGAAAATGCGCCCGCGCCGCCTTCGCCAAATTGCACGTTCGAGGTCAGATCAAGCTCGCCCGTGCGCCAGAAGTGCTCGACATCGCGCTTTCGCTGCTCGACCGCGCGCCCGCGCTCTAATAAAATGGGTCTTGCGCCGCAGCGGGCCAGCAGCAGCGCGCAGAAAAGGCCCGCGGGCCCCGCGCCGATAACGACAGGGGAGACCTCCGGCGCGGAAACAGGCGCGGGCGGCGTATATTTCTTCGGCGCGTAGGGCTGCACATTCTTATTCTTGCAGCGCCGTAAAACGCCGGATTCGTTTTTGACCTCGACCGCGCAGGAGCAGACGAGCTTCACGCCCTCGCGCGCGTCGATGGAGCGGCGCAGGAGATGAACGGAAACAAGCGCCTCCTCGCTCACGCGCAGCGCGTGCGCGCAGGCCGCGCGCAGCTTGTCTTCCTTTGCTCCCACGGGGAGCTTCAGGTTGTCGATGCGAAGCATGTGCGCCGCCTCCTTTTTCTTCAGTCGCGTTTCATTTTAGTATGACGGGAAATAAATCGCAAGGGGAATCGCGCGATTATCACAGAAACTTAAAAAAGTCATCGGGAATTTAAGAAATCGTCAAATAGCGTTCAAGAAATATACATAAATATGCCCTATGATAGCATCATCGAAAGCAAAGAGGCTGCCAGCAAGGGTCTCAGTCCATAGGAGGTCATCATCATGTACGAAGACGAAAACAACCTGTATCACTACAGCTATCGCAAGGGCGACGAGCAGAACCCCAACGCCCCGATCGACACGAAGAACTACGCCGAGGACCCGTGGGATAAGAATCCCGGCGGCAGCCCGAAGAAGAAGGGCGGCAGCGGTCTTTCCGGCAAGATCGTGGCGCTGGCGCTGGTGTGCGCGCTCGTCGGCGGCTTCATCGGCGCAGGCGTGAGCGGCGCGACGACCAAGGTCAACAAGACGAGCGTTCAGGTCAGCGACCGCGAGGTCGCGCAGGTGCAGACCGTCAAGGTAGACGGCAAGACGCAGATGTCGATGTCGGAGGTTTACGCCTCAAACGTCAACAGCGTGGTGTCCATCAACGTTTCCGCCACCACGAACTACTTCGGCCAGACCGTGCAGACCGCCGCGAGCGGCACGGGCTTTTTCATCACGGAGGACGGCTACATTCTCACGAACCACCATGTCATCTCCGGTGCGAGCACCGTGAAGGTAACGCTTTACAACGGTGAGACCTACGACGCCAAGGTCATCGGCAGCGATGAGGACTACGACATCGCCGTTCTCAAGATCGACGTGACGGGCGCGACGCCCGTGGTGCTGGGCGATTCGAGCAAGGTCGCCATCGGCGAATCCGTCGCCGCCGTGGGCAATCCCCTCGGCGAGCTGACGTTCTCGATGAGCGAGGGCATCGTCTCCTGCGTCAACCGCGCCATCAATGTTGACGGCACGCCCTTTAACATGATCCAGGTCGACTGCTCCATCAACCCCGGCAACTCCGGCGGCCCGCTCTTCAACAGCTACGGCGAGGTCATCGGCATCGTGTCGGCCAAGTATTCGAGCTATTCCAACACCACCGTGGAGGGCATCGGCTTTGCCATTCCCATCAACGACGTCGTGTCGCTCGTCAAGGACATCATGACCAACGGCTATGTGACCAACAAGGCCTACATGGGCATCACGCCGCAGACGATGACCGCGCAGATGGCGCAGCAGTACCGCTACGACGTGACCAAGGGCGTCTTCGTCTGCTCCGTTGACCCGGACAGCGCCGCCGACAAGGCGGGGCTCAAGCTCGGCGACGTCATCACGAAGATGGACGACACCGACATCACGTCCTACGAAGACCTCGTCGCGGCCAAGAAGAGCTACAGCGCGGGCGACACCGTGACGCTGACCGTCTACCGCGAGGGTAAGACGATCGAGGTAGAGCTCACCTTCGACGCTGTTCCCGAATCGGCGGAAACGAACAATTCCGACCAGAGCACCGACAACAGCTACAATGGTAACGGCGGGTACGGCAACGGCGGGTACGGCAACGGCGGCAACGGCTACTACTCCAATCCCTGGGATTTCTTCAATAACTTCTTTGGCTACGGCGGCTAAATGCCGCAAAGCAGCAAAAAGGCGGAACCTCTTTTTGAGAGGTTCCGCCTTTTTTATTTTTTTGTTCGCGGTTTTACTTGCTGCGCTTGAGCACCTCGCACACAAGCGCATAGACGCGCGCAGTCGAGGCGACGTTCAGCCTCTCCTCCACCGAATGCACATCGTGCAGCTCCGGTCCCATGGACAGCGCGTCGAGGCCGGGGATCTTTTCGATGAAGAGTCCGCACTCAAGGCCGCCGTGGGTGGCTTCGATCTTCCCGTCGTGGCCGGTGAGGTCGCGGTAGACCGCTTCGATCTCCTTGCGGAGGGCAGAATCGCGGTCGTATTGCCAGCCGGGATAGTTGCTGCGCTCGCCCACGGTGCCGCCGCCGAATTCGACGATGGCCTTCACGCGCTGAATGAGCATATCCTTCTGCGAGGCGATGCAGGAGCGGACGGAGAAGGAGCACTTCACGCCGTGCTCGTCCGTGCGCATCACGCCGAGGTTGAGAGAAGTCTGCACAAGACCGGGGAAGTCGGCGCTCATCTCCTGCACGCCCTGCGGCAGGGCAAGGAGCACATGCAGCAGTCTCGACGTGTCCGCTGCGGAGAATGCGACCGGAACGTCAGCCTTTTCGCACACGAGGGAAATGCCGCCGTCGGTAACGGCGTACTCATTTTTGAGCGTTGCGTCGAATTCCTTGATGAACGCCTCGAACGCGGGCGCATCAGCCGCGGAGACTGCGGCAAGCGCGTCGGCGCGCAGGCAGATGACATTGTCGAACTCGCCGCCCGTCAGCTCATGCACGCGCAGCGAGGGGCAGCGCTCCATCGCGCTATACAGCGTGCGCGCCATCAGGCAGTTGGCGTTGCCGCGGCCCTGATTGATGTTCATGCCGGAGTGGCCGCCCTTGAGACCCGAGATCGTCACGCGGTAGCCGGTCATGCCGTCCGCGCGCTCCTGCGGCGCGTTCAGCGTGCAGTCAAGGCGCACGCCGCCCGCGCAGGACACGGTGAAAACGCCCTCTTCCTCAGAGTCGAGGTTCAGGAGCTTTTTGCCCTTCAAGTCCGAGCAGTCCAGCGCGAACGCGCCGTCCATGCCGACCTCCTCGTCGACGGTGAAGACCGCCTCGATGGGGGGATGGGGGAGCGTTTCGTCGGATAAAATCGCGAGGATCATCGCAACGGCGATGCCGTTGTCGCCGCCAAGCGACGTCTTATCTGCCCAGACCCATTCGCCGTCGGTACGGACGTCGAGCCCGTCGCGCGTCATGTCCTTGGTGCAGTCCTCGGTCTTGGCGCAGACCATGTCGATATGGCCTTGCAAGATAATGGGCGCGGCGTTTTCATAGCCGCAAGAGCCGTTCTTCCAGATAATGACGTTGTTGCACGCCTCCTGACGGTATTTAAGGCCCAATTCCTTCGCAAAGCCGACGCACAGGTCGCTGATTTGCTTCGTATTTCCGCTGCCGTGGGGAACGGAGCAGAGCTTTTCAAAATAGTAGAATACCTTTTCCGGCTGGAGATTTGATAAGACCGCCATGATATCCTCCCGAATTTTCTTAGTTGATCTGCTTGCGGCGGCTCAGGTTCATCGTGCCGTCCTGCATGTCCTGAATGCTGTCGAGGCTCTTGCCCGTGCCCTCGGCCACGCACTGGATGGCGTTCTCGGCCACCATGGCGTGGATGCCGGTGCGGGCGGTGACGAGCTTATCAAAGCCGCGGACTAAGCTGCCGCCGCCGGTCATGACGATGCCGTTGTTCGAAATATCGGCCACGAGCTCGGGCGGGGTCTTTTCAAGCACGAGGTGGACCTCCTCCATGATGCGCTCGACGGGCTCTTCAAAGGCCTCGAGCATTTCCGCAGACGAGACGGAGATGAGCTCGGGAAGGCCCGTGATAAGGCTTCTGCCCTTGACCTCCATGGTCATTTCCTCTTCCGGCGGGAAGACGCAGCCGATCTGCATCTTCATCTGCTCGGCCGTGCGCTCGCCGACGAGCAGGTTGTGCTTGCGGCGCATATACTTGACGACGGCCTCGTTGAACTGGTCGCCCGCGATCTTGATGGAGGACGATTCGACGACGCCGGAGAGCGAAATGACCGCGATATCGGACGTACCGCCGCCGATGTCGATGATCATGTGGCCCTCGGGCTGGGTGATGTCGATGCCCGCACCGATGGCGGCGGCGACAGGCTCTTCAATGAGGTAGACGCGGCGCGCGCCGGCCTGAATGCCCGCGTCGATGACCGCGCGCTCCTCGACCTCGGTGATGCCGGAGGGAACGCAGATGATGATGCGCGGCTTAAAGAGCTGGAAGCCCATGACTTTATGCAGGAATTCCTTGATCATGCGCTCAGTGACCTCGTAGTCGGAGATGACGCCCTCGCGCAGCGGACGGATGGCGATGATGTTGCCCGGCGTGCGGCCCAGCATGGCCTGCGCATCCGCGCCGACCTTCAAGAGCTTGCCGGTGTTCTTGTCGAGCGCCACGACCGAGGGCTCGTTGAGCACGATGCCTTTATCCTTAATGTAGATCAGCACCGACGCGGTGCCAAGATCCATGCCGATGTCTTTGGTAAAAGAAAACATAGCGTGTTACCTCTTATTTTTCTGAAAACTAAAATGAGCAATGCTCATACTTTCCCATGATGTTTTTATTATAACGGCTCGAAATTGAGTTTGCAATAGCATTGTGCGCGATTTTCCGCACGGTATCAGGGGAAAATAAGGAAAAACATACCCCTGCACCGCTGATTTTCGCGTCCGCAGACGCGAAACATTTGAATCGTTTTTACCCGCGGCATGTACGTGGGTAAAAACACTTTGCGCGGAGCGCGTGTCGAACCTGTGAGGCACGAAGCGCAGCGAAACTTTCTCAAAAAAGAGGCGTCGCCTCTTTTTTGAAGACTTTAGTCTTCGTCCGCCGCGGCGAGGGTGGCGCAGATGACTTTTTCCGCGCCAGCTTCCCGTAAAACTCTCGCGGCTTCGCGGAGCGTGGCGCCGGTGGTGAGGATATCGTCGATGAGCAGGATGCGCTTGCCTTTGATCTCATCCTCATTGACGGCAACGTATGCGCCGACGACGTTTTTCTGCCGCTCCTCACGGGACGAAAGCGACGACTGCGCGACGTTGTCCTTCGTCTTTTGCAGCAGCGTTTCGGGTGCGACGCTCCAGTGGCGGCAGGTCTCGCGCGCGAGCAGATACGACTGGTCGTAGCCGCGCTCCTGTTTGCGCTTTTTCGACACGGGGACATAGGTCACAATGTCGAATTCTCCGCCGAAGTACTCGGCAACGGCCTGCGCTAAAACATCGCCAAAGCCCGTGCAGCGGCTCTGTCCCGCGTGGAATTTGTAGTTCAGCAGCGCCTCGCGCACGATGCCCTCGTACTTGAGCGGGGCAAGGCACGCGCCGATCTCCGCTCTCTCATGGAGCGGCGTTTTGCAGTAGGGGAGCGCCTTTTCGCACTCAAAACACACGCCGTGAACGCCGGGTTTTCCACAGAAGGCGCAGCGCGGTGGAAAAAGTAAGGATGCGAGCGATTCCAGCAAGCTCATTTTTCCTCCCCACCTTTCCGAAGCCGCCACTTGAGGCCGCTGTAGCGGCGGCTGCGGCGGTCGTTCTCCGCCATTTTGTTCACGGCGGAATCGTCGCCGACGATGACGAGCAGCTCGCGCGCGCGGGTGATGGCGGTATAGAGCACGCCGCGCACCATCAGCGACGGCGCACACGGCGCGCCGATGAACACAACGCCGCGGTATTCGCTGCCCTGCGCCTTATGTACGGTCATGGCGTAGGCCATGTCGAGCTCTGCGAGCATGTCGGACGTGTAGGTCGCGGTGCGGTCGTCGAAGACGATCTCCAAAAGCTCGCCGCTCGGGTCGATCTTTGCGATCTTACCGACATCGCCGTTGAAGATGCCCGTGCCGGCGGTGCCGTCCTCCTTCTGCCAGACGACGTCGTAGTCGTTGCGCGTCTGCATGACGCGGTCGCCCTCGCGGAAGATGAGCTCGCCGAAGCGGCGCTCCTGTTTGCCGGGCTTCGGCGGGTTCAGCGCGGCCTGCAGGGCAAAGTTCAGCGACCGCGTCCCCGCGTCGCCGCGGCGCGTCGGGGTGAGCACCTGCAATTCGTCCGCGGGGATGCCCATCTTGTCGGGCAGCCTTGTTTTGCACAGCTCGACCACGGTCTCGACCAATCGCACGCTGTCGCGGCGGGGGAGAAAGAAAAAGTCGTTCGCCGCCGCGTTTTTGAGCTTGGGCGGCATGCCGGTGTTGACGAGGTGCGCGTTGCGCACGATCATCGACTGCTCGGCCTGACGGAAAATGTCGCGCAGGGCAACGGTCGCGATGCGCCCGCTGCGGATCAAATCGGAAAATACGTTCCCCGCGCCGACGCTCGGCAGCTGATCGGGGTCGCCGACGAGCACAAGGCGGCAGCCCGGACGCAGCGCCGCAAGCAGCGCACGCATGAGGGACAGATCAACCATCGAGGTCTCGTCCACAATGAGCGCATCGGCCTCGAGCGGTTCCTTTTCGCCTTTGGTGAACGTCACCTCGCCAGTCTGGTCGTTGAAGGTCATGCCGAGCATGCGGTGGATGGTCTGCGCGTCGCGGTCGCAGAGCTCGCCCATGCGCTTGGCGGCGCGGCCCGTGGGCGCGGCGAGCAGAACGCTCAATCCCATGCGCTCGAAGAGCGCGACGATGGCGCGCACGCTCGTCGTCTTGCCCGTGCCGGGACCGCCGGTCAGCAGCAGCAATTCTTCCTTTGCCGCGAGCTCGACAGCCTGACGCTGGAGCGGCGCGTACTGCACGCCCTGCTCGCGCTCGATTTCTTTGATGACGCGCTCGACGCCGCGCAGGGCGTCGGGCTTGTCCGCGAGCATCGCCTCGATGCGCGTGACAACGTAGGTCTCATCCTCCCACGACTGACGCAAATAGCAGGCCGTCACATTCGCGACGCCCTCCTGCACGATGCGGTGGATGGCGATGAGATCGTCGAGGCTTTTTTCCACCGCGTCGACATCGCAGTCCAAAAGCTGGGCCGTCGCGGCGAGGAGCTTTTCGCGCGGGAGGAAGACGTGTCCACCCGCGTCGCGGTTGTGGGAGAGCTCGAATGTCAGCCCCGCCTCGGTGCGGAGCGACGCGTCGCCGCCAAAGCCCATGGAGAGCGCGATCTCGTCGCAGACGGAGAAGTCCACGCCGAACGCGCTGTCGGACAGTAAGTACGGGTTGCGCTCGAGCGCGGCCATGGCGTTTGCGCCAAAGCGGCGGTAGAGCGGCACGCTGAGCGCGGCGGGCAGGTCGTAATGCGCCAGAAATTCCATCACGCGGCGAAGGCCCATCTGCTCGTTGAACGCCGCGGAGATCTCCTGCGCGCGGCGGGCGGTCATGCCCTTGATGGCCGTGAGCTTTTCCGGCTCGGATTCAAGCACCTGCAGCGTCTCGATGCCAAATCTGGCGACGAGCTTTTCCGCCGTCGCGGGGCCGACGCCGCGCACGATGCCGGAAGCGAGGTAGTTTAAAATCTCCGTCTCGTTCGACGGCAGGTACCGCTCGACCTCGCTCGCGGAAAACTGCTCGCCGTACTGCGGGTGGGAGGAAAACGAGCCGGTCGCCGTCAGGTTTTCGCCCGGCGCCACGCAGGGGACGCAGCCGACGAGCGTCAAAAGCTCGCCGTCGTCCGTCACAAGGCGCAGCACGGCATAGCCGTTTTCCTCATTCTGGAAAACGACGGACAGGACCGTGCCCATGATGGTCGTTTCTTCTCCCATAACTGTCTCCTAAGTGAAAAAATCGGTCAGTTCTTCTCTTTGGCAGAGGTAGACCTCGTATTCGCTGCGGCACAAGAGCTCCGCCACGCGGCGCGGCTCGTCGGCAAGGCCGCAGTCCACGATGACGACGCGCGAAAAGCCGCCCTCTTCATAGCGCGATCGCAGCAGCGCGCGCACCGTGTATTCGAGCGTCTTTGCCTCGCCGCACGTCTCGATGACCGCCGTGGCGGGGATGGTGCCGCGCCGCCGCGGGTGCACGATGGCCGAAACGAGCAGAAAGATCACCGCCGTTAAGCCGATGGCAGCGAGCGCCGCGACAACGCCGTCCTGTAAAAGCCGCATATCATCACCTCGCGCCATTCTACGGCGCGGACGGGCGATGGGTGAATCTTAACGCAGCATTTTCCTGAGATACTGGCCCGTATAGGACTGCTCGCACGCGGCAACCTCCTCGGGCGTGCCGCAGGTGACGAGCGTACCGCCGCCGCTGCCGCCCTCGGGGCCGAGGTCGAGCAGATAATCCGCGCACTTGATGACGTCCAGATTGTGCTCGATGACGAGCACGGTGTTGCCCGCGTCGACAAGGCGCTGCAAAACCTCAAGGAGCTTTTTCACATCGTCCGTGTGGAGACCCGTGGTCGGCTCGTCGAGGATATAGATGGTGCGCCCCGTGGAGCGCTTAGAAAGCTCGGTCGCGAGCTTGACGCGCTGGGCTTCGCCGCCGGAGAGCGTCGTAGACGACTGGCCGAGGCGGATATAGCCGAGGCCGACCTCGCTGAGCGTGCGGAGCTTCGCTTCGAGCTTTGGAAGGTCGCGGAAGAATTCGAGCGCCTCCTCCACGGTCATTTCCAGCACGTCCGCGATGCTCTTGCCCTTGTAGTGGACCTCGAGCGTTTCGCGGTTGTAGCGCTTGCCCTTGCAGACCTCGCAGGGCACGTAGATATCGGGCAGGAAGTGCATCTCGATCTTGAGCTGACCGTCGCCCGAACAGGCCTCGCACCGGCCGCCGCGGACATTGAAGCTGAAGCGGCCCGCGGCATAGCCGCGCGCCTTCGCGTCCGGGGTCGAGGCGAAGAGGTCGCGGATGTCGTTAAATAAATTCGTATACGTTGCGGGGTTGGAGCGCGGCGTGCGGCCGATGGGGCTCTGGTCGATGCCTACCACCTTGTCCAGATACTCCAGTCCCTCCATGGCGGTGTGCTTGCCGGGGTGGGTCTTCATGCGGTTCAGCTCGGCGCCCAGCCGCTTATAGATGATCTCGTTGACCAGAGAGGACTTGCCGCTGCCGGAGAGGCCCGTGAACACCACGAGCTTCTCACGCGGTATCTCGAGGTCGATGTTCTTGAGGTTGTTCTCCCTCGCGCCTTTTATATAAATGCTGTCTCTCATATTCCGCCTCTTATGTGTGAGCTTAAACTATGATATTATACCCCAAAAGCAAGCCCATTTCAACAGCAAAACCCGCCCGGCACGATACCGGGCGGGTCAGGGCCGCGCCTTGTCCGAGACGCCGGCCAGGTAGTCCACGGAGACGTGGTAGAACGCGGCCAGCTTTACTGCAAATTCCAGCGGCAGCGCGCGTTCTCCCCGCTCGTACTTGGAGTAGAGCGACTGGTCGCAGTGCAGGTAGTCCGCCACCTGCCTCTGCGTCAGGTCCGCGTCCTCCCTCAGATCGCGTATCCTGAGCTTCATCTTCATCACCGGGTCAACTATAACAAAGGACGATATGTCCTATTGACATTTTGGACTATTTGTCCTATCATTACTCGCGAGGTGGATGAAAATGACGGATTACAAGGAGCTTTATCTCACCATGTTCCGCGCAAGCGAAAAGGCCATCGAGCTGCTGGTGGAAGCCCAGCGAAAGTGCGAAGAACTGTACATCAATTCACGCGACGCCGAGATCATCCGGCTGGAGATGCAGAAAGACGAGAACTGAGACTTCGGCATCTGCCGCACATATGAAAAAACAGCTCCGGGGCGTTAGGCCTCGCGGAGCTGTTTGTTTTTGCCCAGGAAGCGTTTTCGGTAGAAGAGGAAAAACGCGGGCACGGCGAAGATGAGGGCGCCGACGGTGTCTATGAAGGCGTGCTGCTTCACCAGCACCGTGGAGGCCATGCACAGCACGCAGGCGGCGGTTATCACCGCGCGCCAGGGTTTGGTGAATATCCTGCTGTCGAAGGCGCAGAGGATGTCGCCCAGGCAGCCGAGCACGTGCATGCTCGGGAACACGTTCGTCGGCGTGTCCGCGGCCCAGATGATGGACATTATCCACGTGCCGAGGTTCGTCACCTCCACGTCCTCCGGGCGCAGGTGCTGGCCGTTCGGCACCAGCACGTCGAGTATGAGCGTCGCCGAGAGGGTGAACATGTTGTAGTACATCCAGCGGCGGAACGCGCCCTCGTCCTTGAGCATGGTGGGTATGCCCACCGCCGCGAAGAGCGGGTACCAGATGATATAGAATATCGCAAAGCCGGGCACGAACGGGATGTAGTCGTCCACGACCGTGTCCGTGACCCAGTAGCCCTCCGTGGGCGTGTGCTCCTCAATGATGAAGAACGTGACTATGTACACCACAAAATACAGCGCGAGGAGGCAGTACCTGTGCGTTTTAATAAAGCTCCATACCTCGCCGAGCAGCTTACGTATAATGGCTGATTCCCCCAAATTCTTTTCCTGTTCCCATCCGGGCAAAAATATGCTATCCTCGAACTATCTGAAAACCATCGACTCGGAGGCCGATATGAACACAAAGCCACGCGGCCGCTTCGCGCCCAGTCCCAGCGGGCGGCTGCACCTTGGAAACATGCTCTCTTCCCTGCTCGCCTGGCTGGACGTGCGCTCCCTGGGCGGGGAGCTGCTCTTCCGGCTCGAGGACCTGGACCCGGAGCGGAGCTGGGACGAATATGCCCGCCTCATGGCCGAGGACCTGCGCTGGCTGGGCCTCGACTGGGACCTCGGCTGGCCGGAGGACCCCTCCTGCCGCCAGGGCCTGCGCACGGAGCGCTACGAGGCCGCCTTTGAGCGTCTGCAGAGCCTCGGGCTGGTCTACCCCTGCTGGTGTTCCCGCGCGGAGCGGCTGGCCGCGAGCGCGCCGCACCCGGGCGAGGAGCGCCCCTCGGGCTGCAAGTGCCGCACTTACACCGGGGCCGAAAAGGCCGCGCAGCGCCGCGCCCCGGCGGCGAAGGTCATCGTCCCGGACGAGGACATCCTCATCGCCGACGGCCACTACGGGCCGTACCGCGAGAACCTCGCGCGCGAGGGCGGGGACTTCATCATCCGCCGCTCCGACGGGGTCTTTGCCTATCAGCTGGCCGTCTCGGTGGACGACATGGAGATGGGCGTCACGCGCGTGGTGAGGGCGCGCGACCTGCTGCCCTCCGCGCCGAGGCAGAAGTGGCTCATAGAGACGCTGGGCGGCGAGGCGCCGGACTACTGTCACGCCCCCCTGCTCACGGCCCCCGGCGGGCGCAAGCTCTCAAAGCGCGAGGGCGACCTGAACATGGCCGAGCTCCGGCGGCGCTTCACGCCCGAGGAGCTGACCGGCCGCCTCGCCCACATGTGCGGGCTCATCGACAGGCCGGAGCCCGTCACGCCCGCGGAGCTGGTGCCGCACTTTTCCTGGGACAAGGTGTCCCGGGAGGACGTCATTTTGCCCGAGGCCTTCTGACCTTCCGCTCCCCGGCGTGGCGGCCGGGGCTGCGCAGGGAGTCTATGCCGGACTTGAGCTTGTCCTGCGCGCGGCGTATGACCATGAGCGCGGGCGCCGAGAGCAGCGCGAACACGACGAGTATCATCGCCCCCGGCAGGTCCAGGGAGGTCAGCGTGAAGAGCTGCGGCAGCAGCAGCACGCAGAACACGAAGGCCACGGTCAGGCCTGTCATCATGGCCTTGCGCAGCAGGTTGTAGGGCTTGCAGGTGTAGTGCACGACCATGAGGCCGACGATGTTGAGGATGATGGCGCAGACGGTGCTCATCATGTTCTCCCCGACCTTGAACACCATGCAGAAGAGTATGACGCCGAGGACGAGGATGAGGTCGGTCAGGCCGCCGGGCAGGGCCCGGTAGATGACGTTGGGCAGGAATTTGCCCTTTATCCTCGCGGTGTTCGGCTCCATGGCGAGCACGAAGCCCGGCGCGCCGATGGTGAGGGCGGAGACGAGGCTCATCTGGGCGCTGGTGACCGGATAGGGCAGCGTGAAGATGAGCGAGATGACCGCGAGGGAGAAGGAGAAGATGTTTTTCACGAGGAAGAGCGCCGCGGAGCGCTCTATGTTGTTTATGACGCGCCTGCCCTCGGCGACGACCGACGGCATGGCGGCGAAGTTCGACTCGAGCAGCACGATGTGCGAGACCTGGCTGGCGGCGTCGGAGCCGGAGGCCATGGCGATGGAGCAGTCGGCCTCCTTGAGCGCGAGCACGTCGTTTACGCCGTCGCCCGTCATGGCGTCGGTGTGGCCCGCGGCCTTGAGCGCGCGGACGAACCTGCGCTTCTGGTCCGGCGTCACGCGGCCGAACACGGTGTATTTCTCGACGGCGGCGGCGATGTCCTCGTCGGTCTCGAGCGTGCGGGCGTCCACATAGCTCTCCGCGCCCTTTATCCCGGCGCGCTTGGCGACCTCGGAGACGGCCATGGCGTTGTCCCCGGAGATGACCTTGATGGCCACGCCCTGTTCGGCGAAGTATTTGAAGGTGTCCGGCGCCTCGGCGCGGATCTTGTTCGAGAGCAGTATGAGCGAGATGGGCAGCATGTCGGCGTCGAGCACCTCGTCGTCCGGCTGCCCGTCGTAGAGCGCGAGCAGCAGCACGCGGCAGCCCTTGGCCGAGTAGGCGTCAATCTGCGCGGCGTACTTGCCGTATCTCTCGCCGAGGAGCACGTCCGGCGCGCCGAGGAGGTAGGTCTCGTCCTCGTGGAAGCTGACGCCGCCGAATTTTTTGGCGGAGGTGAAGGGCACGGCCTTTATCGCCTGCTGCTTGACCTCGCCGGTGAAGTATCTGCGCAGGGCGGCCATGGTGTCGTTGTCCGCGCGCATGGCGCCGACGTAGTCGGCCATGATGAGGCGGATGTCGCCCTCCTCAAAGCGGTCCGGGCAGAGCGGCACTACGTCCTCTACGGTCATCTTGTTCTCCGTGACGGTGCCGGTCTTGTCCACGCAGAGCACGTCCACGCGCGCGAGGGTCTCGATGCATCCCATGTCGTGCACGAGGGTCTTTTTCTGCGCGAGGCGCACCACGCCGGCGGCGAGGGCCATGCTGGTGAGGAGGTAGAGCCCCTCGGGTATCATGCCGATGAGCGAGGCGACGGTGGCGACCACGCCGTCCGACACGCTGCGGCCCAGCCAGACTATCTCCTTTACGGCCATGAGCACGCCGAGCGGGATTATGGCGATGCCTATCACCTGCACCAGGCGGGTGAGCGAGCGCATCATCTCCGACTGCTGGGGCGGCTTGGCCTCCTTGGCCTCCAGCGTCAGGCGGTTGGCGTAGGAATCCGCGCCCACCTGCGTGAGGCGCGCGCGGCACTCCCCGGACACGACGAAGCTGCCCGAGAGCAGCTCGGAGCCCGGGGTCTTTTTTATCTCGTCCGCCTCGCCGGTTATGAGCGCCTCGTTGGCGCTGCACTCGCCGGAGACGACCACGGCGTCGGCGTATATCTGGCTGCCCGCGGAGAACACGACGATGTCGTCGCGCACCATCTCGCTGGTGGGTATCTTCCTCTGCCTGCCGTCGCGGATGACGAAGCCGTGCGGGGCCGTGAGCAGCGTGAGCTTGTCGAGCGTGCGCTTTGAGCGCAGCTCCTGCACTATGCCTATGGCGATGTTTGCGAACACGACGCCCAGGAACATGGCGTTCTGCCAGGTGCCGAACACCAGCACGAAGGCGGCCAGCACGAAGAAGAGCATGTTGAAGTATGTGAAAATGTTGGACTTTATGATCTGCCCCACGGTCTTGCCCGGGGGGTCGATGGGCAGGTTGCCCCAGCCCGCGTCCATGCGGTCCTGCGCCTGTGCGGAGGAGAGGCCCGTCTCCGGGTTCGTCTCCAGCACCGGCACCGGGCGGCGCAGCGGCTCTTCCATCTTGTGTTTTTTGCCTGTCTTTCTCATAACGGCTATTGTAGCATATCCCTGTAGAAAGTTGTAGTTAATTTATTGTTAATATTAGGCCCGGACATTTAAGGGAACATTAAGCCCCCGCCGTATGGGCGGGGGCTCTTTTTCATATGACGCGGACCCTCAGGACGTCCGGGTTTTTCTGTATCTGGCCGGTTATCTCGCCGTTGACCTTCTCGGCGAGGTCTATCATCGTGTAGGCGTAGCCGCCGCGGGGCTTGTTTATCATGTGCTCGATGTTGATGTTCCTCGCGCTGATGAGGTCGAGGATGCTGTTTATCATGTTCGGCACGTTGCGGTGGATTACGCAGAGGCGGCACGCGCCCATGCGCTCGAGGGAGGCGTTGGGCATGTTCACGCTGTTGCGGATGTTGCCGTTGGCGAGGTAGTCGTAAATCTCCTGCGCGGCCATGACGGAGCACTTCTCCTCGCTCTCGGGCGTGCAGGCGCCGAGGTGCGGGGTGGTGATGCAGTTGCGCGCGCCGATGAGCTTCTTGTTCGGGAAGTCCGTGACGTACTTGCCCACCTTGCCGCTCTCGAGTCCGGCCAGCATGGCGTCGTCGTCCACAATCTCGGCGCGGGACTCGTTCATGATGCGCACGCCGGGGCGCATGGCCGCGATGGCGTCGGCGTCTATCATGTGGTGAGTGCTCTCGGTGTAGGGGACGTTGAGGCTGATGTAGTCGCTGGTGCGGAATATCTCGTCGAGATAGTCCACGTGGATGACGTCGCGCGAGAGGCGCCAGGCGCTCTCAACGGACATGTAGGGGTCGTAGCCGCGGACGGTCATGCCGAACTCGAGCGCGAGGTTCGCCACCAGCGCGCCGATGGCGCCGAGGCCGATGACGCCAAGGTTCTTGCCGCAGAGCTCGGGGCCGGCGAAGGCGCTCTTGCCCTTCTCGACCAGGGCGGGTATCTCGTCGCCCCTGTCGGCGATGGACTTGACCCACTCGATGCTGCCGAGGATGTCGCGCGAGGCGAGGAGCATCTCGAAGATGACCATCTCCTTGGTGGCGTCCGCGTTCGCGCCGGGGGCGTTGAACACGACTATGCCCTTCTCGGAGCAGGTGTCCAGCGGGATATTGTTGACGCCCGCGCCCGCGCGGCCTATGCACAGCAGCTCGGGCCAGAACTCCGTGGAGTGCAGGTCCGCCGAGCGGATGAGCAGGGCCTCGGGGTTCTCGATGTCCGGCTTCACGGCGCAGCCGTGCTTTTCGAGTATCGAGATGCCGAGCGGGGATATGGCGTTCATCGTGCGTATCTTATACATGGTGTGCCACCTCGAAATCCTTCATATATTGGGCCAGCGCCTTTGCGCCCTCGATGGGCATGGCGTTGTAGAGCGAGGCGCGCATGCCGCCGGTGAGCCTGTGGCCCTTGACGTTCAGCAGCCCGCGCTCCGCCGCGCCCTTGACGAACTCGGCGTCGAGCTCCTCGGAGCCGGTGCGGAAGGTCACGTTCATGCAGGAGCGGCTGTCCGCGGCCGCGTGCGCCTTGTAGAGCTTGGAGTTGTCCAGCACGTGGTAGATGAGGCGGCTGCGCTCGCGGCGGCGCTCGTCCATGACCTTGATGCCGCCCTCGGCCTCCACCCACTCGAGCACCAGCCCGAGCATGTAGATGCACCAGCAGGGCGGGGTGTTGAGCATGGACTCCTTGTTTATCTGCTTCTGATAGCTCATTATCTGCGGCGTCTCGGGCCGCTCGTGCCCGGCGTAGAAGCGGTCCACTATGACGACCGTAACGCCCGCGGGGGCCATGTTCTTCTGCGCGCCGGCGTAGATGAGCGCGTAGCGCGCCACGTCCACGGGGCGGGACATTATTTCCGAGGACATGTCGCAGACCAGGGGCACGCCGCCCGTCTCGGGCACATAGTCCCAGGCCGTGCCGAAGATGGTGTTGTTGGCGCAGTAGTGGAAATACGCCGAGTTGGGCTCTATGTTCAGCTCCTCCTGGCGGGGTATGCGCGTGAAGCCCTCCTCAGTGCCGTCCCAGGCGATGGAGACGGGGCCGTATTTCTCGGCCTCCTTCGCGGCGATGCCGGAGAAGTTGCCGGTCACGGCGTAGGACGCCCCCAGCTTGCCCATGAGGTTGAGCGGGATGGCGGCAAACTGCGTGGTGGCGCCGCCCTGGAGGAACAGCACCTCGTGCGTCTCGGGCACGCCCAGCAGGTGCTTGAGCCTCTCCCGGGCCTCGAGATATATCTCCTTGAACTGACTGCTGCGGTGACTCATCTCCATCACCGACATGCCGCAGCCGTGCCAGTTGAGCAGCTCAGCTTGCGCCTTCTTCAGAACGGACTCCGGCATCTGCGCCGGACCCGCCGCGAAATTATAAGCCCTATCCTCCATTTTGGACACATCCTTTTCCTGTGAGAACTCGTTTCGTCTTGATAGGCTCAGCCTATTTTAATAGTATAGTCTCTTTTCGCCCGGCGCGTCAAATAGCAGCTCCAACAAGCATTGTGCCTGAAACCGAGCTGATTTCAACATTTTTAACAATGCCGCGCAGGCCTGTCCCCGGCACGGAAACTTCCGCGTAGTTTGATGCGTGCCCCGTGGACACGCCGCCCTCCTCGGTCTCGAAGAGCACCTCGAGCGTCCTGCCCACGCAGGAGGCGAGATACTCCCCTCTCATGCGCTCGGCCAGGGCGTGGGCCTCGGCGGCGCGGCGGGACTTGACCGCGGCGGTGAGCTGGTCCGGCATCTTGTCCGCCGGG
>OJQL01000857.1_pt1 | contig 28135 bp, 17 predicted proteins | sample 1598731 | NCBI WGS metagenome assembly OJQL01 (sample SAMN03922510, study PRJEB24848) | human gut metagenome | isolation source: stool sample | host: Homo sapiens | place: Germany | collected 2010-02
GCACGGAACTTGTCATACATCGGAACATAGTCGAGGAAGAAATCCGTAAGTCCCATGAAATTACGCCCCCACGACAACATAACGGAAAAGACGGTAAGTACCAACAGGCACCATTTCATCGGTCCTTTCACCACGAACAAACTCAAGACAAACAGCATCAGTACGAAGGCGCCTACATACACCGGCCCACTCGTTCCCGGCTGTTCGCCCCAATATTGAGTCAGAGCCTGATAGACTGGCGTGTACTGCGGATTAGCTTTCTCCATAGCTTTCTCACTGGCAGTCAATGGTAAAGAAGCCCCTCCCTTTACATTGGGCACAAGCAACGACCATGTCTCCCCGATACCGTAGCTCCACTGCGTGATGTAATCGCGCTCCAGTCCGTCTTTCGTCTGGTTTCCGGGATTCTGTTTGTTCTTGTACGTCAATTCGCTCTTTCCCCGCATGCTTTCCTTACTATATTGGTAAGTATGATAAAGATTGGACGAATTGATGGACACTCCGATGAGACCGGCCACAATCAACATTCCGGTAGCCTTACACCAACCGGCCAATTTCTTTTCCTTCACAGCCCGAATCAGATAAGCCAAAGCCATCAATCCCATTACCGGCAAGAAGTAGTAACTCATCTGCACATGGTTGGACATGATTTGCAAAGCCAGGAAGAAAGCCGTTACTACCCCACCCCACAAATATTTACCACGGTAACATAACACCAAACCGGCTATCGTGGGCGGAATGTAAGCTAAAGCCATGACTTTCCAAATATGCCCAGCACCTATTATAATAAAGAAGTAAGAAGAAAAGGCCCACAGCACAGCGCCCAACGCCGCCATCCAAACCTTGAAATCGAATGCACGAAGCAAGATGTAGAAGCCTAGCAGCATGACGAAGACATACATAAGCACACCGGTCATACCCAACTGGTAGATTTTCTGTAATCCCACCAACGTGTCGATAGAATCATAACTCGGCGCCATCTGATAAGTAGGCATTCCTGAAAACAGAGCATTCGTCCAACGAGTGCGTTCTCCCGTGCGTTTCTGATATTCTTGCATCTCTACTCCCGCACCGATACCTCCGCTATGATCATGTCCCGTAAGAACCAGTCCCTCGGTCACCGGCTGGAAAAAATACAAAAAGCCTATCGCGATGAACAGCACCACGGCCAACGCATCCGGCAAATAATTCTTTATTTTATTCATGTCTGATATAATAATATAAAATTTAAACTCTGGTTCGCGTGCAAAAATAATAAAAAAAAACCGCCTCCCTATCAGGAAAGCGGTTAAATCTTCAGTGCGGACCGCGAAATTACTTACGCAAGCCCAAAGCCTTGACGATGGCACGATATCTTTCGATATCCCGATCTTTCAGGTAGTTCAACAAAGCGCGACGCTTACCTACCATCATAGTCAAAGCTCTTTCAGTACTATAATCTTTACGGTTCTGCTTCATGTGCTCCGTCAAGTGGGAAATACGGTATGAAAACAATGCAATCTGGCTCTCTGCAGAACCAGTATCAGTGTTAGACTTCCCGTACTGTCCAAAGATTTCTTGCTTTTTAGCTGAGTCTAAATACATAAAATCAAGTTTTTAAAACCATTAATACTCTTAGCGGTTGCAAAGATACTACATTTTCCTTTCACACCAAAAGTTTTTCCTCTTTTTTTGCCCCTACTCCGCACTTTTCCAATTATTTGTAGCCATGAGCAGGAAGTCCCGAGAGGGTATAGCCATCTTAGCCCACAGATTAATGCCATCAGTCCATATGCTTGCCGGCACTTCAATCACACTTCCGTGCCGAGCGCCTTCTGGAAAAACCACCTTATGCGATATATCTCCCCAGTGCTTCAAATCGACACTTTCCACAGCCCCATAGCAACCGTGCGTATATTTATCAAAATACACAGTAATTTTGCCCTCATGCGCAAGTACCGTCGGCCCCTCACACCAATAGTCACCAGTAATAGACTCAGACGGAACTGAATAAGGTCCAACTAACCTGTCGGCAACAGCCACCCGTATATTTTTCTTAGCAGGCGTAAGCGTTTCATCCTTGACAAACATATAATATTTGCCATTTTGAATCAATATAGTCGCATCAATGACACTGAAACCTGGATCGTAAAGTAATACCGTTGGCGTAAACGTCTTGAAATCGCGAGTTGTAGTAGCATAAATACGATGGCTATAATTGTCCTCTTTCATTTCTGCCGTTTCTGTGAACTTACTTTCTATTGTGGATGACCAATATATAAGATATGTATCCGTATTCTTATCGTATGTGATTTCAGGAGCCCAACAATTACGTGTTCCCGGTTCATCACGCATCACCGGAAGCAACTGTTGGGGACACCAATGCCTCAGGTCTTTACTTTTAGAATACCCAATAGCCTGACCTTTCCAACTTACCGTCCATACCATGTGGTAGAATCCGTCTCCGCCAAGTATAATGTTAGGGTCACGCATCAGCCTGCCACCGACCTGTGGGACAAGAAAAGAAGAATCACCTGCCAAGGTTTTCCAAACGTACCCATCTTGGCTCTCTGCCAAATGCAAACCGTCTTCCCCATTGCCTTTAAAATAGGCAAATATGTACTTTGTATTCATTTCATCCGCATAAAGCATCACCATGGACAACACCCACAAACAGAACATGATTATTGTTTTCATCTTATTATTTTTATTGGGACAAAGATAGGAAAATAAACGCAATACCCCATTCAATAACAAATAAATTATCATATTCACGGTATCATGCCATATATCTTTTACGTTATTCCCCTACCGGCTTATGTGGAAATCCGCCTAAAAGTGCTGTCAATGAACCTTATTACTGTACCCTTATTTTTCCGTAATTCACTTTTTATTCATAACTTTGCCCCGTTATTTTAGGTAAAAAGTATGCAGAACATTAGAAACATTGCTATTATTGCCCACGTAGACCATGGAAAGACTACGTTGGTGGACAAGATGCTGCTGGCGGGCAACCTGTTCCGCGAAAATCAGCAGACCGGTGAATTGATGCTGGATAACAACGAACTGGAGCGCGAACGCGGTATCACCATTCTATCCAAGAATGTTTCCATTAATTATAAAGGTACGAAAATCAATATTATCGACACACCGGGACACTCCGACTTCGGCGGCGAAGTGGAACGTGTGCTGAATATGGCCGACGGCTGTATCCTATTAGTAGACGCATTCGAAGGCCCGATGCCTCAGACGCGTTTTGTGTTGCAAAAAGCACTCGAAATAGGTCTGAAACCCATCGTGGTCATCAACAAAGTGGATAAACCGAACTGCCGTCCCGAAGAGGTGTACGAAATGGTGTTCGACCTCATGTGCGATCTGGACGCGACAGAAGAACAGCTCGACTTCCCCGTGATATACGGGTCGGCTAAAAACAACTGGATGGGCGAGGATTGGAAAACACCGACCGGCGACATCCTCTACCTGCTCGACCAGATTGTAGAGCATATCCCAGCTCCCCAACAATTAGAAGGAACACCGCAGATGCTCATCACCTCGTTGGATTATTCTAACTATACCGGACGTATCGCTGTGGGACGCGTACATCGCGGCACCCTGAAAGAGGGCATGAACATCACCATCTGCCACCGCGACGGCAGTCGGGAGAAAACCAAAATCAAAGAACTGCATACTTTTACCGGTATGGGACGCCAAAGAACAGCCGAAGTTTCTTCGGGAGACATCTGCGCCATCGTCGGTTTGGAAAACTTTGAAATCGGCGATACCCTCTGCGATTATGAAAACCCGGAGCCGTTGCCAACCATTACCATCGACGAACCGACCATGAGTATGCTCTTCACCATCAACGACTCGCCGTTCTTCGGCAAAGAAGGCAAATTCTGCACCAGCCGCCACATCAACGAACGATTGGAAAAAGAATTGGAGAAGAACCTCGCCTTACGTGTCTCCATGCCGGACGGATACACCGACCGTTGGATCGTGGCAGGACGCGGTGTGCTCCATCTTTCGGTGCTCATCGAAACCATGCGCCGCGAAGGATATGAATTGCAAGTAGGACAACCCCAAGTCATCTACAAGGAAATAGGCGGACAGCGTTGCGAACCGATTGAAGAGCTGACCATCAACGTACCCGAAGAGTTCTCCAGCAAGATGATCGATATGGTGACGCGCCGCAAAGGCGAAATGACCTCTATGGAGACACGGGGCGACCGCGTAGACATCGAATTCGATATTCCTTCGCGTGGTATCATCGGTCTGCGTACCAATGTACTCACGGCCAGTCAGGGCGAAGCCATCATGGCCCACCGCTTTAAAGAGTACCAACCTTATAAAGGCGACATCAGCCGCCGAAGCAACGGAGTAATGATTGCTCTCGAAAGCGGAACGGCTTTCGCCTACGCCATCAATAACCTGCAAGACCGAGGCAAATTCTTCATCGAACCGCAGGATGCGGTCTACGCCGGACAAATCGTAGGAGAACATATCCACGAAAACGACCTGGTGGTGAACGTTACCAAGAGCAAACAGTTGACCAACATGCGTGCCTCCGGCTCCGATGAGAAGGCCCGTATCGTTCCGGCCACCATCCTCTCGTTGGAGGAAGCCTTGGAATATATTCGCGAAGACGAGTACGTGGAAGTAACGCCCAAAAGTATGCGCATGCGTAAGATTATTCTCGACCATACGGAACGTAAGCGCGCCAACCGCGACTAAAAAAACAAGTCCGGAACCTCTTCCGGTTAATTCATTATGTGCAAAACGGATTGAAAAAGCCGTTTTGCACATTTTATATGATAGAGCTACAGACAGATTTTCCAAGACTTCACATTCTTAAAAATACCGTTTCAAATAATAGAAATGAAATCTGGGGAAGATTTTCCATACAGCATTTCCTTAAATCATAAAATTTATATGCTCCAAACCCATTCGAAAAGGATAATTTCTGTAAATTAGCAAGCTAATATAAAATAACAAGTCATGAAAAGACTCCTATCTTCCTGGACGCTCCTCTGCGTCCTGTTCCAGTTATGGGCACAAATCCCTGCTGGTTATTACGAGTTTGCGACAGGCACTCACGGTTCCGGACTGAAAACCGCTCTCTTCTCCATTATTACCGAACACACGGAGCGAAGTTACAAAGAGCTTTGGACGGACATGCAAAAAACAGATGTACGTGAAGACGGCAGAGTTTGGGATATGTATTCTTCCAGCTCCGACTTCATCTTCATAGACGACCAATGCGGAACTTATAAAAAGGAAGAGGACTGCTATAACCGGGAACACTCATTCCCCAAAAGCTGGTTCAATGATGACTATCCTATGTATACAGACTTATTCCACTTGTACCCCACAGACGGATATGTGAACAACCAAAGAGGAAACTACCCTTTTGGTGAAACCAATGGCGAGAAATACAAATCGAACGGAGGGTTCAGCAAACTCGGGAAAAGCACCGTCAGCGGCTACAGCGGCATCGTGTTCGAACCGGCTGATGAATACAAAGGAGACTTCGCACGCTCCTATTTCTATATGGTCACCTGTTACGAAAACCGAATAACCACTTGGAACAGCGACATGCTGGACGGCAAAAGCTATCCGGGTTTTGCCCAATGGGCACTCGACATGCTGCTGCGTTGGGCTGCGGAAGACCCTGTCAGCGAAAAAGAAACAGCCCGTAACAATAAGGTATACGGCATACAAGGCAACCGCAACCCTTACATCGACTTTCCGGGACTGGAACAATACGTTTGGGGCGAGAAGACCCACGTGGATTTCGACCCGGACAATTATGAAGGCGGCGAAGTGACTCCTCCAGCCACAGACGTGGAAAGCCCCACCTTTACCCCTACACCCGGCAGCGTGGACAAGGGAACCATTGTCACGATCAATACGGCCACGGCGGGGGCTTATATCGTCTACTCCCTGAACGGCGGTAACCTACGTACGGAAGAACCACCCGTCTATGTGGAAATCACCGAACCTATCACCATCGAAACTTACGCTATGAAAGATGATAAAACGAGCGGGACGGTGAATGCCTCCTACACCCTCGTCAACACCACACCGGACGAGGGCATACAAATTTTCCGTAAAGTCACATCGGCGGAAGAACTCCAAACCGGAAACCGTTACTTGATTGTATGCGAGGACAAGTCTACCGCCATGGGAGCCATCCAAAAGGACTTCAGAAGTTCTTGCGGCATTACCTTCGAAGCCAACAAGATACACACAGAGGTAGACCGTGAAGGATTGCCTTACCAAATGATTCTCGGCGGAACGAAAGGAGCCTACACCTTGTATGACGCCGCATCGCAAGTTTACCTGTCGCTGACCTCGAACGACAACAAGCTGCACGGCGCGGAATCAACTGAAAGCGACAACGCACAGTGGACCATCACCGTAAGCGGCGGACAAGCTTCCATCCAAAACAACGCTTACAAGAACCGCACCATCCAATACAATGCCTCATCGCCCCGTTTCGCTTGCTACAAAAGCGGACAACAACCGGTGTCCCTCTACGTGAACACGACCTCCGGCAGCGGCATCCCGAACATTACCGCCACAGGTGACTCCCTGGTAGACGTATACACCCTTAATGGACAACTCGTACGCCAAAACGTGCAAGCATCCCAAGCTCTGAAAGGACTGAAAAAAGGCATGTACGTCATCAAAGGAAACAAAGTACTGATAAAGTAAACAACTGTTCTCATACCCATCTATAAACAACCACATCCCGCCACGCTTCCGATAAGAGCGTGGCGGGATGCGTATTAGAATGCAGCCCTATTATTATCTCATTGCGCGTACAAAACGACTTCGCCCTCGCGTAAAGAAGCCTGCACGTCAATCAGACGTTGGTTGCGGCTACCGCGGAACAACACGTCACGGTCGCGTAAGGATTCCACGTATGGCCCGTCCACCAACACGTCGATGTATTGCAACAGTTCAGCCTGCCGCCTGTCATGCCGCAACCGTTCGAACTTATAACCGGTATAACACCAGATGTTTTTCCCGGTCTCCCGTTTCACGGCTTCCGCCAGTTCGGCAAACCCTTCGGGCTGGAACATCGGGTCGCCGCCGCTGAACGTCACGTCCGCAAACTCATCGGCCCGGATGACCTGCATGATTTCTTCCGTCGTCATCAGGGTTCCGGACTCGATGTCCCACGACTGCGGATTATGGCAGCCGGGACAGGCATTGGGGCAACCGGCGGCATACACCGTCGTGCGAAACCCCGGTCCGTCCACCGTCGTGTCCTCAACAATCTTTATGACCGAAATCATCGTCGTTTATCGGTTTTCATGTACCACACGGTCGTTCAACTCGGCCAGCTTGGCCTTGTTCCAACGGTCGGTCGTCCCGACCAAGTAACCGGTAATGCGTTGCAGACGGTCGATATGCTCACTGCCGCATTTGGGACACACTTTCATCTCTGGTTCGGCATTTTCGTATCCGCAAGCCATGCAACGGTTACGGTTGTGGTTCACCGAGCCGTAACCGATATTGTACTTGTCCATCATGTCCACCACGCGCATGATGACTTCCGGATTGTGAGTGGCATCCCCGTCGATTTCCACGTAGAAGATATGGCCGCCCCGCGTCAGGTCGTGATACGGCGCCTCAACTTCGGCCTTATGACGGGCACTGCACTTGTAATACACCGGTACATGGTTGGAATTGGTATAATACTCACGGTCGGTAATACCCGGCAAGACACCGAACTGTTTGCGGTCGCCTCGGGTAAACCTTCCGGCCAACCCTTCAGCCGGAGTGGCCAACACGCTGTAATTATGCTGGTAGAGTTCTGAGAACTCGTTGGCACGGTCACGCATGTAGGTCACTATCTTCAGGCCGAGCTGCTGTGCCTCTTCCGACTCTCCATGATGCTTGCCGGTCAAAGCGACCAAGCATTCGGCCAAACCGATGAAACCGATGCCCAACGTCCCTTGGTTAATCACCGGAGCTATCGTATCGTTGGGCTTCAACTTCTCGCATCCCAACCAAAGCGCGCTCATCACCAACGGGAATTGCTTGGCAAAGGCTGTCTTCTGGAACTCCATGCGCTCATGCAACTGACGGGCCGTGATCTCCAGCATGTGGTCGAGCTTGGCAAAGAAACAGGCGATACGTTCTTCTTCATCCGCAATCTCCATGCACTCGATAGCCAGACGCACGATATTGATGGTTGAAAAAGAAATATTTCCCCGTCCGATAGAGGTCTTCGGCCCGAAACGGTTTTCAAAGACGCGGGTGCGGCAACCCATTGTAGCCGTTTCATACAGGTAACGTTTCGGGTCGTCGGCACGCCACAGTTCATGCCGATTGAACGTGGCATCCAGATTAATGAAATTCGGGAAAAAACGACGGGCCGTCACCTTGCAGGCATATTGGTAAAGGTCGTAGTTGCGGTCGGTAGGCAAATAGCTCACCCCCCGCTTCTTTTTCCAGATTTGAATCGGGAAGATAGCCGTTTCGCCGTTGCCCACCCCTTCGTAAGTACTACGCAGGATTTCGCGGATGATGCAACGCCCCTCGGCCGAGGTATCCGTACCGTAGTTCACGGAACTGAACACCACTTGGTTCCCGCCACGGGAATGGATGGTATTCATATTGTGGATAAAGGCTTCCATAGCCTGATGCACCCGGGCCACAGTCTTGTTCATCGCATGTTGGAGGATACGTGCGTCGCCGGTCAGGCCGTCCAAAGGACGAGTGACAAAGTCGTCCACTTCCTTATGATATAAATGAGAGTAGTCTTCGGCATTCAACTCCTCCAAGACCTTCACTTCTTCGATGAAACTGGCACGCACGAAAGGAGCCAGATAAAAATCAAGCGCAGGAATAGCTTGGCCGCCGTGCATCTCATTCTGTGCCGTTTCCATAGAAATACAGGCCAAAATACTGGCCGTCTCGATACGTTTGGCAGGACGGGACTCCCCGTGTCCGGCAGAGAAACCGTGCTTCAGGATGTGGTCAAGCGGATGTTGTACGCACGTCAAGCTTTTGGTGGGATAATAATCCTTGTCATGAATGTGCAGATAGTTGTGCTTGACCGCCTCTTTCACCTCTTCGCTCAACAGGTAGTCGTCTACGAAAGGTTTGGTGGTCTCGCTGGCAAACTTCATCATCATGCCGGCCGGCGTGTCGGCATTCATGTTGGCATTCTCGCGGGTCACGTCGTTGGACTTGATATTGATGATCTCCAAGAACATGTCACGCGTTTTAGCCTTGCGGGCAATGCTGCGCTGGTTACGGTAAGCGATATATTTCTGCGCCACATCCTTACGGCGGCTTTTCATCAATTCCACCTCCACGGCATCCTGAATCTCTTCCACCGTCATCTGTACCTTTCCACGGTTAGCCACGTGTTCGCATATCAAATGAATCAGCTCTTCATTCTCACCGGCCTCAGTATGTACCATGGCCTTACGTACGGCATCACCGATTTTCCGAGCATTGAACCCCACAATGCGCCCGTCCCTTTTCACAACTGTCTGTATCATATTGCATTTATTTTTCAGGCCGAAAAAATCCCTGCCTCCTTTTCCTAAAAGAAGCCCCGTATCTTCGACACTTAAAAGTTTGTATCTTTCTTATTACGTTCCCGCCGTCGTTCCCTTATCCCCGGAGTCCGTACGGCTATGTCACAGGCAGGTCTTCTGACTTACTCTCGTTTCATGTCCTTCCCGTTTCGCCCGACGAAACAGTGGATGCAGTATGTCATGAAACGCATAAAAGAGTTCACAGCAGCGGGTCTGTCGGGGACTCTCACCCCGTTCCCTTTTCACTCTGTCGGCCGACTGGCAAACAGGGCACCTGAACAATGACAAAGGTACACCTTTTCCTTTTTTCGTGCAAGAGTTTTTGCGGTTTTTATTCTAAAGTTTTCCAATTCAAGAATCCACAAAACAATTAATAATCTAATAAACAGAAGATTATAAACTAAACCCTCGCCCACAAGAAGGCCAAAAGTTTTCCAAAATAAAAACCGAACGTACAAGATTATCAGACCCAACCTCCGGAAAGGAGAAGCTTTATGTCACAAACCGAGAGAAAACCTAAGTCCGAATTCCAAATTAAAATTCAATGGTTTCTCCTTATAAATATTAGAAACAGAACTTCCATTATCAAAATAGTAACTCACTCCCGGCTCCACATACAAACCTACTACCGACGACAAGTTAAACTGCATCCCGGCACTCGCATTTACAGAACATTGCCAAGGTTTTTCCCGTATAGCCTTGTGTGTAGACGACTTTATCCTTCCTCGCCACATATAATCCGTTTCCGAATCTCCATCCACGCACTTCTCAGCCATTCCTCCGGCCGACAGATACAAATCCATCCACCGTTTCTTCCACAAGCTGGCCTTAAAGTTCAAGGGAATCCCTACGTATTGTAAGGATTGCCGTACCTTATAACTATAATCTTCTCCCGAAGAAGAAAGACTTGACGAAAGATAAGTATAAGAAAGACCGCTTTCTATGCCGAATCTTTCATTCAAGGCATAACAAACGGACACACCGAATCTGACAGGTTGTTTATGCTTCATCGGGACAAAGTCATCCACATACGGGTGGGCGGACTTTATACCCGCCACCGGATATTTTCCATATCCCATGGTCTCGGGGTGTTCCCAAGAGGGAATAGCTCCCATCAGGGCAACCCCTCCGTTCCCGTGATTCATCACCGATTTTCCGGGTGTATTGGATGCAAAAAGACTTATGGCCAGTAAATGTGAGCTTTCATTCTTAACCTTCCCGACGTTTACAACCCACTTAGTATGCCGGTCTATCCCGTCAGGATAAGCTTTCTCCATATACTCAAGAGTATCTTCAGAAACCGTTTTTTCCCTTTCGGCTACAAGTTCTTTCCTCTCCTCCGTTAAAATCTCCTGACCTTCCTCTGATACGATGGGACGGTCGCAGAAAGTCACCGTATCTTTCCCGAACGGTTTACCACGATATGATTCCTTTTTCACTCTCCGGACTTTTGCCCAAAAGACATCCGACGGCTCCGGAAGAATGTCTTCGGTTTGAATGCGATTTTCTACAAGAGACGTAAAAACCGGCCGGCATACGTTTCTTCCCAAGGGCACAACGATCGCCAATGCCGCCGCTATCCCGGCCAGGCGAAGCCATACGGTACGCCTTCCACGAGAGGAGGCAACGGACAGGCGTCGCTCTTCCAAAGCCTTGTTTATCCCGTCCCACAGCCCGTCGGGAGGGGCGACCTCGTAACCGTCCAGTTTCTTTTGCCATTCATTCAACCATTTATCTTCCATTGACCTGAGCTTTATATCTTTGAACTTCCTTTGCCAACACCGCCTTTGCCCGATGCAGTTGCGAAGCCGATGTACTCTCTTTTATATTCAGCATCGCCGCAATCTCTTTATGGCTTTTCTTTTCGAATACATACAAATTGAAAACAGCCCTATACCCTGCCGGTAAACGGCAAATCATTTCCTGAAGAACTTCAGAAGGAATGTCCTCCGCATCAGGCTCATCCTCTACCGTATCCGGTACGTCCCACCCATCGCCAAGGGATTCCAACTGCCGGTTGCGCTTCAAGAATTTCAATGACTCGTTCACCACAATACGTACCATCCATCCCCGGAGAGAGCCTTCACCCCTCCACTCGAAACCGTGAATGGAAGTGAATATCTTCACGAAACAATCCTGAAGGACGTCTCTCACATCGTCCATACAAGCCACATAACGGGAACATACGGCTGTGAGGCAACCCGCATAGCGACAATATAATAATTTCATCGCTACACGGTCGCCCCGCTGTATATCTCGAACCAAATCCTGTTCGCCTCCGTTTCCGATACGCGTCATTCTGAACGAACGGTTATCTGTCCTCCAACACTATCGTAACATACCTCCTCTTTGCATTTGCTCTATTTGTCTGGCTACGTTTCCTGTCTTTTTACGGGTACAATAATCGAATTCCGCTGTTCTCCTCCCCCGGAACGACTGCCAAACCAACGTCAGTTTGACCGTACGACCTCCGGTATCGGGAAGCTTCCCTAAATCAAAGGCCACAAGCGCATCGCTTCGCCAACTCCCCGCATCTCCGCAAGCATCGTGACGAAACTCCACCTCATAAGGATTATCCGGATTACCTCCGGTCAATAAATTCACCTTATGGGCAATCCCCCTATTGCCCCACAAAGTAGAGAAACGCAGCGTCAGATAACCATCTTCCGCCACAGTCACCCAATCGTCTACGATATCCACCGGGTCATTCCCATACAGCGAATCGTTCACCAAAGCAGAATCCGGAACCGTTTTTTTCGTCAGAATGCTGTCCATCCAGTTTACATAGACCGCACGCGTACAGAAATGCTTTTCCCCATCTACGTCCGTAAAATGAACCAAAGCCCTCACTTCCTTTTCTCCGAAAGGGGAAGAGGACAGATTTACCGGCCAAAGCGTAGTCTCATCGTCCAACTGCAAGAAACAGGAATCCGTTCCGCCTTTGACCGTCACCAAAGCATTCGGACTGAGATAAGGATACCATACATAAACCTCGTCATCATCGTCCGAACAAGACTGAAACAAAACCGGAGCCGCCAACAGGCAGGCCAACACCCATAAGACATGTACTTTCTTCATTTTTCATCCAATTTAAAAATCCGACATTCTGTTTATCAAACCGCGAACCGGCCAAATCCTTGCTCATTCCGATGAAAAATAACGTTAAAAACCAAACATAAAAATAGGGATGTACCATTGGTATCTGATACATCCCCTGATAATTCTCCATACAAGAACTACTTGTTCTTATAATTCTTTAAACCGGTCTGCAAGAAATCTATATACTTATTGACATCCTCGTCGTACGAATATGACTTGTTCAACGGCTTGCCTTCGTTGTCGAGCAACACATAGAAAGGTTGGGCGTTGGCCCCGAACTTACTGCGTTGCAAATAGCTCCATTTGTCACCTACCGTACGCAAAGTACGTTCCTGACCGTTCTCTGTCACTTTAATAGGTTCCGGCAGCTTGGTCTTCTCATCCACATACAACGTGATTAGCACGTAATCGTTCTGCATGATATCCGCAACCTTCTGGTCGGCCCACACAGCCAACTCCATCTTGCGGCAGTTCACGCAACCGTATCCGGTAAAGTCTATCATCACGGGCTTACCTTGCCTGCGCGCATATTCCATCCCGGCATCATAATCCATGAACTGAGCCTTCACCTCGTTCTCATAAAGGTTGAAGTCTTGCGTGCTCATCGGAGGCGAAAAGGCACTGATAGCCTTCAGCGGCGCTCCCCACAAACCGGGAACCATGTAAATGGCAAAAGAGAAGGAAACCAAAGCCATGAAGAAACGGGTGACCGACGTACGATGATTGACCACGACATTACCGGACTCATCATATTCATCTTCATCGTGCGGGAAACGCAGCCAACCGATAAGATAAGCGCCCAACAAAGCAAAAATCACAATCCACAAACTCAGGAAAGCCTCGCGGTCGAGGATATGCCAACCGTAAGCCAAATCTGCCACCGACAAGAACTTCAAGGCAAAAGCCAATTCCAAGAAACCGAGCGTCACCTTCACACAATTCATCCAATTACCGGATTTCGGCATCGTCTTCAGCCAAGCCGGGAACATGGCAAAGAGGGTGAAAGGCAAGGCCAAGGCAATGGCAAAACCCAACATACCGATAGTCGGGGCAAGAATACTGCCCGACGTGGACACTTCTACCAACAGAAAACCGATAATCGGCCCCGTACAAGAAAAAGAAACCAAAGCGAGGGTAAAAGCCATCAGGAAGATGCTCAACAAACCTGTGGTAGATTCGGCCTTATTGTCTACCGCATTGCTCCACGAAGAAGGCAACGTAATTTCAAAAGCACCGAAGAAACTGGCGGCAAACACCAGCAACATCAGGCAGAAAAAGATGTTGAATACCGCATTCGTGGACAGGGCATTCAGGGCACTGGCCCCGAAAATACCGGTAATCACTAAGCCCAAAAGCACATAAATGACCACAATGCTCACACCATACGTCGCCGCATCGCGAATACCTTTGCGTTTGTCTCCCGAACGTTTCAGGAAAAAACTCACGGTCATCGGGATGATCGGCCAGACACAAGGAGTAAGCAAAGCAACCAAGCCGCCGAGGAATCCCAACAGGAATATCTTCCACCACGTCTGGCTGGCTGCATTGGAGGCATCTTCACCGAAAGCTGCCAACTCATCAATAACGGGCGTCCAATAGTCGCTTGCCGCCACAGCAGCATTACTACCGGCCACCGCAGAAGGTACGGAATCCGTCACGACCAAGCCCGTGGCAACCGTATCGGCCCCTCCGATTACGGGCGCATCTGCTTTTTCCTCTTTCTCCGCTACCGGCGTATCCGCAGTTTTCTCTTTCTGCTTCTGAGGCTCTGCCACAGCATTGCCGGCCGCAGGCTTTCCGCTTCCGGAGAAAGTAAACTCCACATTGGTGGGAGGCATGCAATTCTCATCGTTACAAGCCCCATAGTTCAGATACCCTTTCACGGAATAAGTAGCGTCCGTAATACGCATTTTCTGCGCGAAAACAACCGTATTTTCCATATAGCTGACTTCCATCCCGAAAAGATTGTCGTACGCCTTATGCACCTTTCCACGTGCCGTCAGCTTGCCTACCGGCTCCACTCCTTTCTGTTCATCGAAATTAATGGTAGCCGGAGTAGGGCCGCCGTCCGGAATGTCCGTAGAATAGACATGCCAACCCGCTTCCGCCTTTCCGGTAAAAACAATCTCGAATTCAGAGTCAGACAGTTTCTTTTGAGAAACAGAAAAACTTACCGGGTCGTGAAACTGTGCCCAAAGCGGCAAGACCATGACCCATAATAACAGTAATGAGGTTATTTTCTTCATCATCAAGAATAAAGTTTTTAATTGCAAAGATAAAAAAAGTGGGAGGGGTTTAAAAACGAACCGGAAAGAATCTACCTGTTTTTACAGTTTTTTAGTTTTACAACATTCATGCGCCGAAACAAAAAAAGTCTGCCTGAAGGATCCAGACAGACTTTCAATGTTATGCTTTACTGTAAAATTACAACTTCGGACCTGCTGCAACCAAAGCCTTACCGGCTTCGTTACCCGTGAACTTCGCAAAGTTCTTGATGAAACGGGCAGCCAAATCCTCAGCCTTCTTCGTCCACTCTGCAGCGTCAGCGTAAGTGTCGCGAGGATCGAGAATCTTCGGATCAACACCCGGCAACTCCGTAGGAACAACGAAATCGAAGTAAGGAATAGTCTTCGTAGGAGCCTTGTCGATAGAACCGTCCAAGATGGCATCGATGATACCACGAGTATCGCGGATGGAAATACGCTTGCCCGTACCGTTCCAACCCGTGTTCACCAAGTATGCCTTGGCACCTACCTTGTTCATCTTCTTCACGAGCTCTTCAGCATATTTCGTAGGATGCAAGCTCAAGAAAGCAGCACCGAAACAAGCAGAGAACGTCGGAGTCGGTTCAGTGATACCACGTTCCGTACCGGCCAACTTGGCAGTAAAACCAGACAAGAAGTAGTATTGAGCCTGCTGGTCGTTCAAGATAGAAACAGGAGGCAATACACCGAAGGCATCAGCAGACAGGAAGATTACCTGATGAGCGTGAGGACCTTTGGATACCGGCTTAACGATGTTGTTGATGTGATAGATAGGATAAGAAACACGAGTGTTTTCAGTAGTGCTCTTATCTGCGAAGTCGATCTTACCGTTGGCATCAACTGTTACGTTCTCCAACAGAGCGTCACGTTTGATAGCATTGTAGATATCGGGTTCGCTGTCTTTGTCCAAGTTGATAACCTTAGCATAGCAACCGCCTTCGTAGTTGAATACGCCTTCGTCGTCCCATCCGTGCTCGTCGTCACCGATCAACTTACGTTTCGGGTCGGTAGACAAAGTCGTCTTACCGGTACCGGACAAACCGAAGAAGATAGCAGAGCTGGTGCCGTCCATGCTGGTGTTGGCAGAGCAGTGCATAGAAGCGATACCGCGCAAAGGATTGAAATAGTTCATCATAGAGAACATACCCTTCTTCATTTCACCACCGTACCAAGTGTTGATGATGACTTGCTCTTTTGAAGTCAAGTTGAAGACTACGGCTGTTTCTGAGTTCAAGCCCAGTTCCTTGTAGTTTTCAACCTTAGTCTTAGAAGCGTTGTAAACCACGAAATCAGGTTCGAAATCTTTCAAATCTTCTTCCGTAGCACGGATAAACATGTTCGTTACGAAGTGAGCCTGCCATGCAACTTCCACGATGAAACGCACTTTCAGGCAAGTAGCCTTGTTAGCGCCGCAGAAACCGTCGACAACAAACAATTTCTTATTTGAAAGCTCCTTCACAGCCAAATCCTTCAATACCTTCCAAGCCTCAGGAGTTACAGGCTTGTTGTCATTCTTATATTCTTCAGAAGTCCACCATACGGTGTTCTCAGAAGTAGCGTCTTTTACGATAAACTTGTCCTTGGGAGAACGACCGGTATAAATACCTGTCATCACATTCACTGCACCCAATTCCGTTACCTGACCTTTTTCAAAACCTTCCAAACCAGCTTTGGTTTCTTCCTGGAACAATACGTCGTATGACGGATTGTGGAGAACCTCAACAGTACCGGTAATACCGTACTTACTCAAATCTAAATTTGCCATTTTCTAAAATAATATTTGGTTAGAAATCAATTCACTATAAAAAAACTTCCTTTTTGCGCTGACAAAATTACAAAGAAATGCGTGCATCTGAAACTTTCGGCATATTATTTTTCTTAATTCAAAAACATTCTTCCGTTAAATTTCCCAAAACCTAAGAACCAAAGCTATATTTGCTACACGGAGTTTACATTTTCAAGAAGTTTTTGTTACTTTTGTTCTCAAGTATATTTAAATCCATCCAAATATGAAAGTAATTAACTTTGCAGAGCAACAAACGGTTGTCAACAGATACATGTCGGAACTCCGGGACGTATGCATACAGAAAGACAGGGCGCGGTTCCGCCGCAATCTGGAAAGAATCGGGGAAGTAATGGCTTACGAAATCAGTAAAACGCTGGATTATTCCGTCAAAGACATACAAACCCCGTTGGGCACGGCGCCTACGCTGTTGTACAACGACCCTATCGTACTGGGAACCATCTTCCGGGCCGGCCTCCCTTTCCATCAAGGCTTCCTGAATGTGTTTGAGGAGGCCGACAACGCATTCGTGTCGGCCTACCGCTTCTACAAAGACAAAGAATGCCACGAAGTGGGCATACATATCGAATATCTGGCCACGCCGGACCTGAACGGCAAAACTCTCATCATTGCCGACCCCATGCTGGCCACGGGCGGAAGCATGGAATTGGGGCTCAAGGCATTCGAGACCAAAGGCATACCGGGAAAAGTGCATTTATGTAGTGCGATAGCCAGCCGGAAGGGCGTGGACTACCTGACAGAAACATTCAAAGACACGGACTATACCTTGTGGTGCGGAGCTATCGACCCGGAGCTGAACGACCACATGTACATCGTCCCGGGACTTGGCGATGCAGGCGATTTGGCCTACGGCGGGAAACTGTAAGAAGTAAAAAAGCATGACGGACGGGGCTTGGCAGAAAGCTGCGCACCGTTCTGCGCCAAACGGTAAATCAATCTCAGGCGAACGATTTTCCAATCTCCTGAGATTGATTTTTCATTTGACGGACAAAAATTCCCGCCTTATTGCAGATTGAAAACCAGCACCTTACATAAAAGCAAGCAAATATAACGGATTTTGACAACCGACAGCCCGCCGCCCGCCCATCGAAACAGAAAGACGGAACAAAAAAGGCGGCTGCCCCACGATAAGGAACAGCCGCCTTTTCTTTCCTTTCCCTTTCACGGGGAACTTACTCCTTCACCTCCCAAATATCGTTCGTATAGAGCAGTTCCGTGAAATTGTGATAGGCTTTCTTTTCTTTCACTTCTTCTATCTGCCGGTTGACCGCCTCGTCGTATGTCGGAGCTTCCACATCACGAATCACGCCCAATGCCACCGGAAAATCAGGCCCTTCCATCAGAGCCAACTTCAAGTGCAAGGTGTTGTCCTGGCAATGCGCATCATGCACGAGGATGTCTTTTTCCGTCACACCGTTCTCTCCTATCTTCACGACCTTCAACCCGAAACCTTCCTGCATCAAGCCGAATTCCTTATTTTCACCGAACAACATCGGCTGGCCGTGTTCCAGATAAATGGCATGCTTGGCACGTCCTTCTTTGGTGTAAACGGTATCGTGCGTCCCGTCGTTGAATATCACGCAGTTTTGCAATATCTCGCACACGGCGGCTCCCTTGTGGGCGTATGCCGCTTTCAGGATTTCCACCGTCCCGGCGGCATCCGTAGCCACGGCACGGGCAAAGAAATGACCACGCGCTCCGAAACATAACTCTGCCGGATTGAACGGGTCTTCCACCGTCCCGTAAGGAGAGGATTTACTGACGAATCCTCTCGGAGACGTCGGAGAATACTGCCCTTTCGTGAGACCATAAATCCGGTTGTTCAGCAGAATCATATTGATATCCACGTTGCGGCGGACGGCATGGATGAAATGGTTACCGCCAATGGCCAGACCGTCGCCGTCACCGGAAATCTGCCACACGGTGATATCCGGATTGGCCACCTTGAAGCCGGTGGCAATGGCGGCGGCACGTCCGTGAATCGTCTGCATGGCGTACGTATTCATATAATAAGGCAGACGGCTGGAGCAACCGATACCTGAAATCACGGCTGTCTCGTAGGGAGGCACTCCGATTTCGGCCATAGCCTTGTGCAAAGAAGCCAGAAAAAAATGGTCTCCACACCCGGGACACCAACGCGGCAATCCCTTTTTATAATCTTTTGCTGTATATTCGCTCATTTTCTTTTATTCTTCTAAGTTTGACTATTTGTTGTAAATCTCGGTAAAGGCTGCCACCAACTCGCTCACGACAAAAGGCTGGCCTTTCACCTGATTGAACTGATAAGGCACAAAACCGTCTACTTTCATACGCAGATATGCGGCAAATTGCCCTAAGTTCTGCTCGGCTACCACGACTTTCTTATACCGCTTCAGCACTTCCGCCGTATTGGCAGGCAAGGGGTTCAGGTAAGAGAAATGAGCCAAAGCCACTTTCTTGCCTGTAGCCACCATTTCATCCATGGCCGAATGCAAATGGCCGTAAGTACCGCCAAAGCCTACTATCAGCAGTTCGGCATCGTCCACGCATCCCTGCACCTCCACATCAGGCACCGGAATTCGGGCCACTTTCTCTGCACGCAAACGACACATCTTGTCGTGGTTCTCGGGATCGGTGCTGATGGCTCCTGTCCGGCCGTCCTTCTCCAACCCGCCGAGAATATGCATATACCCTTCTTGTCCGGGTATGGCCCAGTAACGCACTTGCGTGTCGGGATTACGCATGTATGGCGTGTAGCTCCCGGCCATTTCCGGAGTGACGTAAGGGGGACAAATATCGGGATAATCGTTCAAATCGGGCAGTTTGAAAGCACCGGAACCGTTGGCCACAAAGGCATCGGTGAGCAACACCACCGGCGTCATGTGCTCCAAAGCCATCTTCGAGGCATAATAGGCCGCATCGAAACAATTCGTAGGCGAAGTGGCTGCAATGACCGGCATCGGCGATTCGCCGTTGCGTCCGAAAAGGGCTTGCAACAAATCCGTCTGCTCGCTCTTCGTGGGCAAGCCCGTGGACGGGCCTCCGCGCTGCACGTTCAGTATTACCAACGGCAATTCCGTAATCACGGCCAGATTCATGGCTTCCGATTTCAAACATACGCCGGGTCCCGAAGTAGAAGTCACTGCCAATGCACCGGCAAAGGAAGCACCGATGGAAGAGGCACAACCGGCAATCTCATCCTCGCACTGTACTGTGGTCACGCCCAAACTTTTATGTTTGGACAATTCATGCAGCACGTCCGTAGCCGGCGTAATGGGATACGACCCCAAGAAAAGCCGCTTGCCGGCTTTCTCAGCCGCAGCGATAAATCCGTATGCAGTAGCCTTATTGCCCATGATGTCCATATACTTACCGGGCTTTTTCGTCTTGGATTCCACTTTATAAGTATGTGCCACAGAAGCATGCGTATTTGCCCCGTAATCATATCCGGCCTGGATAACCTTTATATTGGCTTCTGCCACGGCGGGCTTTTTGGCAAACTTCTCACGCAACATATTGAACGCTATCTCCAGGTCACGGTTGAACAACCAGCACACCAGTCCGAGCGCAAACATGTTACGGCATTTCAAAATAGCTTTGTTGTCCATACCCGAGTCAGCCAGACAGACTTTGACCATCTGGGTGATAGGGGCAGCAATCACATCGTTTTTGATGCCCAACTCCTCTATCGGATTATCCGTCGTGAAAGCGGCCTTCTGCAAATCTTTGGCCTGGAAACAATCGGTGTCGATAATAATACATGCTGTAGATTTGGCATATCTGTACTGGGTCTTTAATGCTGCCGCATTCATCGCCACCAACACATCGCACTTATCGCCCGGTGTGTACACGCGTTGGGCACCAATGTGTACCTGGAAACCGGAAACTCCTGTCAACGACCCCTGCGGAGCACGGATATCAGCCGGATAATCGGGAAACGTACAAATGTCATTTCCTACCGTCGCCGAGACCGTAGAGAAAATATTCCCGGCCAACTGCATACCGTCGCCGGAATCACCAGAGAAACGGACCACTACCTGGTCCAGCTCTTTTACTTCTAATCTATCAGCCATACTTTTTGTAGCATTTATATGATTACTGTATATTCTTTCTACCTTAGGAATGCAAATATCGCAAAGATATGTTTAAAAACAAAATATTTTGCTGTTAAAAGCATTCCGGAATACAGATTATACTATAAAATCGTAATCTAAAAGCTTATTTATATAGCATTTCATCGTGCTTCTCTCACTTTTCAAAAGCATAAAGTTCGCAAAAGCACAGGAAAATGCATAAATATGCAAAGAGAGAAAGGCCGAGCCTTTCCCTCTATCTTATGAAAGTTTTGTCCCAAGTATTCGACTTTTTAAGCAGAAACTGTTAACTTTGCAAAACAGAAAGAGCCCCTGTAGTTCAATGGATAGAACTACGGTTTCCTAAACCGCCAATCCGGGTTCGATTCCCGGCGGGGGTACACGGTCTATTTCAAGGTAAAAGCTTGTGTTCCGGCTTTCACTTTGTATTTCTTCCCATTCACTTTCAATACATATTCCTTATCAGACACCACGCGTACGGTATCCCCGTCCGCCACGATGTCAGTATGCACATCGCCGAACCTCAAATTCCGGATACCTTGCTCGCCCCAACCTGTCTTACGCCATTCCACGAGCCGAGCCGTGGCATCTATATTATAAAACCCCAACACGTTCTCAATAAACAAAGAAATAGGCCCCAGGGCAGACCATCCGCAAAAGTCTTGAGCCACCAACGTCAAATTCTCACCGTCCACCCGCTGTCCGGGACGAGCTGCCGACGGAGAATAACATTCCCAAATGGAGTGGGGCTCGAAAGTCTTATAGGTTTCGGACATTTGCGCCAACAAACGGCGCGCATTCTCATGTGCCACATCATGATAACCGTAAGTCTCAAGTGCCTTGGTTGACATGTAAGCCAAAGGCAACCATACACCGCCCCTCCAATAATCTCCTACCGTCCCATTGTAGTCTGCGTCACTCCGCGACACGGACGGCCAAGGGTATTGACCACCGAACTCATCCTCGTCCTGTGCATATTCCACCAAACGCGCCGCTTGTTTCCGCCCCGGAACTTCTGCCAACATAGCCCAATACACAGCCGGTGTCCGCACTTTCACAAAGTCGCCCGTGGCCTCCTCTATGTCATAATAAAAACCATCCTCCGCATCCCAATAATACTTATTGAGCAAGTCCTTCTTCACTGCATACTCCCCGGCAAACTCCTTGGCCGTAGACGAGTCGTCCAAGACCTCGGCAATCCTTTCGATATAAAGTGCAGCCAAAGCCTGTTGGGCCAAGGCATCCATCCACAGCATCTCCCCGTTGCATCCCCGGCCACGCGGAGTATTGTCCATACCGCTCTGCACGTCGCCCCACAAATACCCTTTCTCCCTCCGTTCCAACATGACCGGCATCTTGGAAAAACGGCTACCGCCCCTCTTCAGTTTCTCAAACCAATAAAAATGGCGTTGTAGGTAACGATTGTCCTCTAACACATATTCCAAACGCCTTTTGTCGCCCGTCATCTTATAGTACTCATACTCCACCCACGCGAAAAAAGGAGGGTTGTCCGGATGCCAAATCTTTAAAGAGACCGGCTCTCCGTCCAATATCGTCTTATAGAAGTTATCCAAACTCTGTATGCCAGGGAATAGCGAAGGCGCATAGCGACAAAAAAGCACCATGAACTCGGTATCCCAAATCCAAATCGTGTCATCCCACAGGTTCTCATCCATATAGGGCGACTGGGGAATCCCGTTCTGATGTTTCACCCGCCCCCAGGCCAAATCCCAAGCTGCCCAATATAAATCCACCAAACCCGGTTCGGGGGAATAAACCGGTTGGGGCAACAAAGACTTGTCCAACCCTCTTCCGGTTTCAGGCTTGGCCTGCACACCCACTGCCATAACGGACAAAAGGATACCGGAAAACAAAACACTCTTTAATCCCATCATATCACATCTTTTATTTTGAAGACAAAGAAACCGCCCTTCCGGAACATTACCAAAAAGCTTTGCACCAAAAACAGACGGATATACTCCAGTATCATATACTGAAGAGAGTCCGGGCACAAAACAATACAGGGCAAGCCTAAGCCTGCCCTGCATCCAAACAACTTATAAACGAATTCTTTATTTCATTTCCGAATCGTTCTCCTTGATGCGTTGCCCCATAGTCAGGAAAGCTACCGGAGCCGCCATGAAGATGGAAGAACAGGTTCCGATTACCACACCGAGAATCATGGCAAAAGCAAAACTGCGGATACTTTCTCCACCCAAGAAGAAGATACACAACAATACGACTAACGTGGTCAACGAAGTATTGATGGTACGCGTCAATGTCGTATTCAAAGAATCATTGAACAAACGCTGACGGTCGCGGTTCGGATACAGATGGAGGAACTCGCGGATACGGTCGAAGATCACGACCTTGTCGTTGATCGAGTAGCCTATGATCGTCAGAATGGCCGCGATGAACGACTGATCGACCTCGAGACTGAAAGGCAGAATACCGTGCAGCAGCGAGAACAGTCCGATCGTGAACAGCGCGTCGAGAGCCAGCGAGATCACACTGCCGACGCCCCATTGCCAGCGCTTGAAGCGGATAATGATGTAAAGCGCGATGGCCAGCAGGCTGAACAGCACGGCGATCACCGAATTGACCTTGATGTCGTGGGCCACGCTCGGACCTACCTTATCGGAACTGATGATGCCCACCGGATTGGTCGCCGTCGTGACAAACTCGGCCTCGGTCAGCGACTCGTTGTTCAGCGGAGCCAAAGCCTCGTAAAGCATCTTGTCGATCTCGGCCGTCACGTTGTCGCCCGCGTCGTCGTACTTGTACTGAGTAACGATGCGCATCTGGTTCTCGGGCCCGAACTGCTTCACCTCATAACTGCTGTTGGCATCGGCGCCGTCGAAAACGGTGCTCAGCGCGTCGCGCACCTCGTTGGCGGTCACGTTATGGTCGAAACGCACGACATAGGCCCGGCCTCCCGAGAAATCGACGCCGTAGTTCATACCGCGCACGGCGAGCGAGACGAGCGTAACGAGCAGGAACGCGCCCGAAATGATATAGGTGATTTTCCGCTTGCCGATGAAGTCGAATTTCGTATGAGCCAAGAAATTCTCGGTCAGGCGGTTCGAGAACGTGATCTTCTTTTCGCGTGAAAGCATGCCGACGAAAATCAGGCGCGTGATCAGGATGGCCGTGAACAGCGACGTGATGATACCGATGATCAGCGTCGTAGCGAAGCCCTGCACGGGACCCGTACCGAAGACGAACAGCACGATACCGGTGATCAGCGTCGTGACGTTACCGTCGATGATGGCCGACATGGCATTCTTGTATCCTTCGGCCACCGAGACGCTCAGCGTCTTGCCCATACGCAGCTCCTCCTTGACTCGCTCGTAAATGATCACGTTGGCATCGACGGCCATACCCATCGTCAGAACGATACCGGCGATACCGGGCAGTGTCAGCACGGCTCCGAACGAGACGAGCACGCCGAACAGGAAGAACAGGTTGCATATCAGTGCGATGCTGGCAACCGTACCGGCCTTGTTGTAGAAGAAGATCATATAAAGAAGCACGAGCACGAATGCCAGAATGAACGACAACATACCCGAATTGATCGACTCCTGTCCGAGCGAAGGACCGACGACCGTATCCTGCGTGATGCGCGCCGGAGCGGGCAGCTTGCCCGACTCGAGCACGTTGGCCAAGTCGCGGGCCTCGGTAATGGTGAAGTGACCCGAAATCTCCGAGTGACCTCCCGTAATCTCCTGATTGACCACGGGAGCCGAATAGACGTAGCCGTCGAGCACGATGGCGATGCACTGACCGATGTTATCGGCCGTCATGCGGGCCCATGTGCGGGCTCCGGCGGCATTCATCGTCATCGAAACCACGGCGCTCGATCCGTGCTGCGCATATCCCTCGTGAGCGCTCACGACCGCGCCGCCGTCGAGCGGAGCCTTGCCGTCGCGCGTATTGGCCTTGATGGCGTAAAGCTGGAAGACCGTCTCCTGCACATCGACGGGCTTGATGCCCCACATCAGCTTCAGGTCGCGGGGCAGCAACGCCTTAACTTGCGGCAGATTCAGATAGCGGTTGACCGTCGCCGTATCGAACGACAGCGCCTGACCGATAACCGGCCCGTCGCCCACCCGTCCTTGCTGATCGGCGACCGGCGTCAGCTTCGAGAAAAGCGGATACTGGGCAGCCAGAGCGGCATCGTCCTCGGCCTCGGCCGGATGTCCCAGACTGTCGAGAGCCGACAGCAGCGACGTACTGTCGGAGACGGCCTGACGCGACACAAGCGAGTCTACGGCAGCCACCTCGCGCGCGGTCGTATCGTCGCCCGCGATCTGACCGGCATCCTGCAGGTCCTTGATCACCTGATTGGCCTCCATCAGCAGGGGGTAGATCTCCGTATTATTATAGGTAGCCCAGAACTCGAGGCTCGCCGTACCCTGAAGCAGTTTGCGCACGCGCTCGGGCTCCTTCACGCCCGGCAGCTCGACCAGAATGCGGCCCGAGTTCTCCAAACGCTGAATATTGGGCTGCGTAACGCCGAAACGGTCGATACGGTTGCGGAGCACGTTGAACGAGTTCTCGATCGCGCCGTCGGCCGACTTGCGGAGCACTTTGATCACATCGGCGTTCGAACTGTTCGGAGTGATCTGCTCGCGCAACTCGGGCGTATTGAAGACATAGCTGAGCCGTCCTCCGTTCGAGATCCGCTCGTATGCCTCGGCGAAAAGCGTGATATAGTCGCTCGTACTGTTTTTCTGAGCCTCGGTGGCCTCCTTGAGCGCCTGATTGAAAGCGGGATCTTTGCTGTCGTTCGAAAGAGCCCGGACGACGTCCTCGACCGAAATTTCGAGCATCACGTTCATACCGCCGCGCAAGTCGAGGCCCAGGTTGATCTCCTTCTCCTTGCACTCCTTGTAGTTGAACTTGACGAAACCGAGGTTGTAGACCGTCTGGGACTTGATCGAGTCGAGGTAATTCTGCTCTTTCACGGCATCCCCGGCTGCATATTCGGCCGCTTTCTTCTCGACATGCCGCGTAACGAACGTAAACGACAGCTGATACGCGCAAGCGATCGCGAGAGCGATGGCCAAAAATTTCAGTGCACCTTTATTCTGCATGTTGTTTTTAGTTATTATTTTTGTTTCGATTGTCGGCTATCTTACTGCAATATCCGCATTTGGTCTGCAAACCTACGCATTTTTTTTACCAAATACAACAGAAAGGCATCCCGACGTATTAATTTTATCCCGCACGTTCGGAATCGTGGACCGATGCGGTTATCTTTGCAGACGCAAGTCCGTGCAGCGGTCCTTCAAATCAGACTATATAATTGCAAATCAGCAATAAATACATAATTCAACGAAACAATTCCTCGCAAGCTTCCCCAAAAACGACGACATGGAAATACTCGCACAGAATCCGACCGAGAAATTCCTCCTGCTGCAATCGCTCGAAAGCTATTTGCAGAAAACCGGGCTGAGCCCGGCCGGAGCAAGCGCTTTCACGCTGCTGGCGACATTCGCCGTACTGGCCCTGCTGGTATGGGTACTGGACCGGCTCGGGACGAAGGTCCTGCTCGGCCTGATCCGGCATGCGGTCAGCAAGACCGAAACGCTGTGGGACGACCATCTGCTACGGCACAAATTCTTTCCCCGACTGATCGAACTGGCAACCGCCAGCGGGTTGTTGGCTCTGGTCAGAACAGTCTTCAGCGGGTACGGGCCCGCGCTGATCGGAGCGATCACGCTCGTGCTGCGCGTCTACATGACGGTCGTGGGAGCGCTGATGATCGGAGCGCTGCTCAATACGGTCAACGACATTTACGAATCGAAGCCCCAGTCGCGCCGGAAATCGATCCGGGGCTACATACAGACGGCCAAGATCGTCGTATGGATAATCGCAGGCATCCTGATCGTCTCGATCCTGATCGGCCGCGATCCGACGGACCTGCTGCTCGGACTGGGAGCTTCGGCGGCGCTGGTGTCGCTCGTGTTCAAGGACACGATTTTGGGCTTCGTCGCATCGATCCAGCTCTCGGCTCAGGACATGATAAGGCCCGGCGACTGGATCGAGATGCCGTCGAAAGGAGCGGACGGGGTCGTCAGCGAAATCAACGTTAACAGCGTGAAGGTCCGCAACTGGGACAATACGATGACGATGATACCGATCTACTCGCTCGTTTCGGAGTCGTTCACGAATTGGCGCAACATGGAGGAGAGCGCCGGACGGCGTTTCAAGCGCCCGCTGCGCATCGACGCGACGACCGTCTCGACGCTTTCGGAGGAGCAACTTACGGCCCTGACCGCCGATCCGCGCATCGCCGAACTGGCCGAGGCCATGCTAATACTCGACCGGCAAACCGGTACGAGCCCGTGCCGGACGAATTTCGGCTTGTTCCGCTGCTATGCCCAGATCTACATGGCCCGACATCCGAAAGTCGTGCACTCGCTCCCCGTACTGGCCCGTTATCTTCCGTGGGACGAAAACGGCCTGACGTTGGAAATATACGGCTTCTCGACCGAAAAATCGTTTCCGGTCTACGAGCAAGTAGTAGCCGACCTGCTCAACCACTTGCTGGCGGTCATGCCCGCTTTCGGACTGCGGCTATACCAACGGCCGGCCGCTCCCTCCGCCTCCGAGTTCGGAAGCCTTTCCCCGACAACAAACGTTTCCGCGCGAGCCGGAAGCGGAACTCCGCTGGCTTGACACGGTCTCCGGACAAACGCAGGGGAAGGGGAGCGCATGGCGCTCCCCTTCCCCTGTAAACTATCGGTTCCGTGCGAAGGCTACTATGCCTCGGCATTTTCGGCTATGATGCGCATCGCGCATTCCAGTATGGACGTATCGTCCAATGTAACGACCCCGCCGTCCGGGCCGCTTTCGATATGAATCCCTGCCGGGCACCCTCCCTCATCGAAATGCCTGCCGCCGAAATAATTGCGAACGACGTTGACATCCAAATTCAATTCATCGGCAATCCGCTGCGAACTGCCGCTGGGCAGCTTGTCCTTGATACGACGCAGCTCGTTAAATGTAATTACCATAACGTCTGAGGTTTAGTTTATAGTTATGCAAGATTTCGATTCCATTTTCATGCCATGGCGATCCGCTTTTAAAATTAAGGTAAATTATTATAAATTCAAAATGTATCGTCCGATTTTCGCAAAAACAGTTTCCGATCGGACGAAATGTCAGCGAAGGATGCCAACTTGTCCGAATGGCAGCGCCCTCGCTGACAGCATAGACGCAAAATCGCCCTGTCGGACCGCTTGGCATAAAGATTGAAGAATCCGAGAGCAAAACAAAATCAGAACGATAAACTGAGTAATAACAGAAATAAACAGATAACGATTATGGGAAAGATTATTGGAATTGACC
>OJQL01000862.1_pt1 | contig 28014 bp, 20 predicted proteins | sample 1598731 | NCBI WGS metagenome assembly OJQL01 (sample SAMN03922510, study PRJEB24848) | human gut metagenome | isolation source: stool sample | host: Homo sapiens | place: Germany | collected 2010-02
CGAGATTCGCCTTAGTCTCGTGGGCTCGGAGATGTGTATAAGAGACAGGCCCTGCGCCTTGTGGCACGTGACGGCGTAGGAAAACTTCACCTGAACGGCGTTGAAATGCGGATTTTCACGGATTTCCTTAAAACGTTTCAACTTGCTTTTGATGTCCGTGTAGTCCTTCTCCACCTCGTAGAAGAGGCGCGTCGACTCTTCGCGCGTGAGCGAGGGCGATTCCGAGGCGATCGTGTCCAACAGAATCTTGCACTCGATCTCCGCATCGTTATAGTCGGGGAATTCGAGCACGGCGTCGGCGAAGCGGAAGCCGTAGAAATCCTCGAACCGCCTGAGGCGCTTCAGCCGCGCGATGTCGCCGTTGGCGATGAAATTCATCGGGCAGTCCTCAGTGTGCTCGGGAAAGTAGTAGTTGTTCTTGACGACCATCAGCATGTCGCCGCTCTCGATCTCCTCCTCGGCATAGAGCACGTTGCGGCGGATGCCCTCGTTGTAGCGGTTGGCCCGCTTGTTCGAGCGCGTGATGACGATCGTCTCGTCGCGGCCGTACCGGGCGTAGCAGTCCTGGAGCTTTTCGAGGAACTCCCCGCCCTCGACCGCCTCGATGTCGGGGAAATCCATTTCGAAACGGGGAATCTCATAAAGTCCGTTTTCGAGCATGCAGCGCACCAGCGTGGCGTTGAAGAGGATGCCCGACTGCGCCTCCTGCCGCACCACCTCGTCCATCGTGCCGTAGACGATGTCACCGTAGGTGTCCATCGACGCCGGGTCGAGCGCCGGGCTGAAATCGGCCCCGACGGGCGGCAGCTGCGCGCTGTCGCCGACCAGCACCAGGCGGCATCCGCGGCCGCTGCGGACGTACTCCACGAGGTCCGAAAGCAGCGATCCGCTGCCGAAAACGGCTCCGCCCTGCGAGTTGTCCGAAAGCATCGAGGCCTCGTCGACGATGAACACCGCTCCGCGCTCGGGGTTGATGTTGAGCGAGAATTTCGATTCGTAATCGGCGTTCGTGCGCTGACGGTAAATGCGTTTGTGGATGGTAAGTGCCTTTTCCTGAGCGTATTGGGCCAGCACTTTGGCGGCACGCCCCGTGGGGGCCAGCAGCACGGGTTTGATTCCCAGGTCTTTAAGCGCACCGACAAGCCCGGCGATAAGCGTCGTTTTTCCGGTTCCGGCATAGCCGTTCAGCACGAAAATCCTCGAAAAATCGTCGTCTGCGAGATATTCGGACAACTTTTCTATAATTTTTTTTTGTCCGGGAGTTGTTTCGAAACAAATTTTAGCGTAAATTTGGGTCGCAATACGTGTGCTAAACATGCGTCGGTTTATTTTGTACAAAATTACAAACAAATATTAGATTAGCTTAAAAAATGAAAAAAATCGCTCAAATCATTCTTGCTGTAGTTATCGTGGCGCTGGTCTACGTTATCTACGACCAGATTTCGACCCCGATCCGTTTCGAGCAGGAGATGAAGGCCAAGAAAGCCCAGGTCATCGACCGCATCAAGGACATCCGTACTGCGCAGCGCGCGTTCAAGTCGAAGTACCAGCGCTTTACGGGCAGCTTCGATACACTCGCATCGTTTATCCTGAACGATTCTCTGGAGCTTGAGCGTAAGATCGTCGACGAAGACGACTCGGTGGGTATGGCCATGCTGAAGAAGATGAACAAGAAGAACGTCGAGAAATTCACGGTAGCCGTTATCGACACCATCTTCTCGCCCAAACGCCTTTCGCGTCAGGACGTAGAGGACCTGCGTTACATCCCCACCACCGACAAGCAGGCTCAGTTCATCATGGAAGCCGGTTCGGCCGTCGCATCGAACGTGACGGTGCCCATCGTGGAGTGCCGCGCGCCGTACAAAATGTTCCTCGACACGGTGGCTTACCGTCAGGAGATCATCAACCTGATCGACGACGAGGAGAACAACTTCAACCGCTACGCCGGTGTCAAGTTCGGTTCAATGGAGGCAGCCAACAATGAAGCAGGCAACTGGGAGTAACACTCCGCAATCCATAAACAAGGTGTCCATTCAGCTAACGTTGGATGGACACTCTTTTTCGGCGCCTGCGCTGTCCGGGGAGTTTCCGGGCGACGGTCCCGTGGAGGTCGAACTGCTGACGCCCCGGACGACGCTCGTGCCGGAGGAGTTTTTCGACGAAGCGTGCGCCGGGGAACTGCTGGCCGCCGCCGGCATGGCCGCACTGCCCGGAGAGCGCGCCGTATGGAGCGCGCCGCAGCAGAATGCCGTCGCCGTCATGGCCGCGGCGGAAGATGCGCTGGCTGCGGTGCATGAACGCCTCGGCGACCGTGCGCGCTACACCACCCCGCTGCTCTGCGTACCGCAGGCAAGCGTTCCGACCGTGTGGATGTATTACGCCGCGGGACTGTTATATATAAAGGTATACGACGGCAAACTGCGTTTTGCGGAGGTCGTACCCGCCCCCGACGAGGCCGACCTGCTATACATGCTCGAACGGCTCGGAAGCGAATTCCGGCTCAGGGATTACACGCTTCGCATCGGAAGCGGCGACGGCCGGGCGTTGAAACGGAAGCTCGGCGGATATTTCAGACAGATCGTATGCGAATAGTAAGCGGAAAATACAAGGGCCGGGCCATCAACCCGCCCCGCAACCTGCGGGCGCGGCCGACGACCGATTTCGCCAAGGAGAACCTCTTCAACGTCCTCGGCAATCTGCTGGATTTCGAGGAGTGCGACGTGCTGGACCTCTTCGCGGGAACCGGCTCGATCAGCTATGAGTTCGCATCGCGCGGGGCGCGGAGCGTAACCTCGGTGGAAATCAATCCGGTACACTACAACTTCATCCGCCAGACGGCGGCGCAGCTGGGCATCGGGAACCTCTATGCGGTCAAAGCCAACGTCTTCCTCTACCTCAAAAGCTGTCCGAAACAGTTCGACGTGATTTTTTCGGACGCCCCCTACGATCTGGCGGGCAGCGAGCAGGTCGTAAGGCTGGTGCTCGAAAACGACCTGCTGCGTCCCGAAGGCGTGCTGATTTTCGAACATTCGAAGAAGATGGATTTCTCCGCATATCCGGAATTCTGGCAGCAAAGGAGCTACGGGAGCGTGCAGTTCTCCTTCTTCCGGAAACCCTAAGCGTCGGGATCGGGATTCGGCGCCAGCCCCCGCAGCTGTCCGGCCCTCTTGGCGGCACGGGCAAAACAGGTGCCGGGCATCCGTTGTCGCCGCATCGCCCCTTTTAGCGGAAAAATCCGGCTCCCCGGCGGCCGGCACTTCCCAACATACTTGCAGACAGGCGATTTCATACGCCCCGCCGGCGGGACAACGGAAAAATCGGCAACATCCCCGCATACGGGAGCTGCCCGCAAAAATCCGCCCTATCTTCCGCCCGGCACCCCTGCAAACGAAAAAACCTGCAACTCCAAGTTGCAGGTTTTTCATTTGCCGACTCCGGTCGGCTGGCGGTGCGTAGGGGACTCGAACCCCTGACCCCGTGCGTGACAGGCACGTATTCTAACCAGCTGAACTAACGCACCATTCCGGTTATTGCGAGTGCAAAGATAATACAAAAAACCGAAACTGCAAATATATTTTCAACACTTTTACACGCTTCCGGACGAAAAATCCGATTCGGCGCGGCTCCAAACGAAGGTCTGCCCCACCGCCGGCATCTTTCGGGATGCCGGCAACGGAGCAGACCGTTGCATCGTACGTAAAACAGGACGGGGCTATTCGACGTCCCGCACGCACCTTATATAGTTGGCGTCGGGTCCGGTGGTCGTTCCGCCGCCGTTGCGGGGAGTTCCGGCGAAGGACCACGTAGCCGGGTTCCTGCCGCCGCGGCTGGAGGCCATGCTGGCCACCCAATAATAATCGGCATTCAGCGGAGTGAATCCGCTCACGCCGTACAGCGGGGTTTCGGCCACGGGCGCATTGTCGGCTCCGTAGGAGCTTTCGACCGCACCGCCCATGGTGTATATGAGCGTCATCTCCATCATGGTCGGCCTCCGCCAGCCCTGCGGACATACGAAGCCGCTCCATACGACCTTGCCTGCAGCAGCGTCGGCGTTGGCCACCTGCAGCTTCCGGGGTATGCGGTCGGCATCGGTGCCCCAGTCGTGATCGGGCGTGGTCGTCCAGTTGTCGTGGAACACCTGAAGCTCCGCTCCGAAAGCGGAGTTGTAGGCCGAAGGAATCACGCCGCCGTCGGCATCGCGGGAGACGATGACGGGGCCTTCCGGACGGCTCGTATCGACGTAGGGATACTTCTTCCCTCCGCCGGGCGCGTCTTTCACGCACCTCGCGGCCGTAATGCCGACCTTCGGCATGTAGAGTCCCATCCACGGCATGATGTTGTAACCCATTGCGCTCTGGCCCGTCGGATCTTCCAGCGAGGTCGTCGAAGTCCAGTAGGAGGCGAAGCGCAGGTTGTTTTTCTCCATGCCGTTCATGTAGAAAAGTATCATCAGCCCTTCGTTATAGGTGGGCAGGCGGTAGCCGGAAGCCTCGCAGGCGTTCTTCGCATCGGCCCAGCTCACATTGGCGGCTTCGGCCGCATCCACGGGCGCCAGCAGGAACGCCGGCATGGCGTTGTCGGTATAGTCGAGCGGCTTGCTGCCCGGAATGACGAGGTCTATGGTGTACTCCTGCCCCGGCAAGAGCTGAAACAGGTCTTCGAAGGGGAATCCCAGCTTGGTGCCGTCGACCGTAACCACGATGCGGGCGTTGTAGGTGATATTCTGGGGAATCAGATAGAGATGTCCTCCTTCGGCCGTGACATCGGTCATGGTCTCGGAGGCGGTTGCGTACTCCTGCCCTGCGTCGCATTTGAGTTTCAGCTCGTATTCGGTGGTCGAAAAATCGGAAGTCGTGGACCATGTCATGGAGCCTTGGTTTTCGGCGTCCAGCGCAATACTCCCCTGCCACTGAATACCCCGCACGGCGATTCCGGAGATCTTCTCGCCCTGCCCTTTGATCCTGAATCCGATTTTGGACATCACGGAGCGAAGCTCCAGTGCGACGGGTTCTTCACTGCGCGTCAGGTTCAGCTGCGGGGCGGCGATACATATGTCATTGTGACACTCCGTGGCCGAGGGCATCTCGTACTCCAGCACGGGAGCTCCCGGACGGGAGGAATCGCTCAGCGAAAGTCCGCTGCCGGCCGCTGCATAGGGCGAGCAGGCGAAGAACGACAACTTGCCGGTGCTGCTCTCCGGCCAGTACTTCACGGGATCGTACGTCCACTCCCCGTCCACGTTTTCGAGCAGCTGGTTGCACATGAAATTCGGCACCGCATCAACGCTCCACGGCGTGTCGCCCGTCTCATATCCGAAAATCCCGATCTACGAACCGGAAGCCGGAGCGACGAACGACGGGGCGAACTTCACGGCGTACTCTTCCGGCTCGTCGGGCTTAGGATCGGGTTCGGGCTCCGGAACCGATCCCGAACCGGGATCTTCGGCCGGATCGTCGCCTCCGCATCCCGGAGTCAAAGCCAGTGAAAACAGGGCCGCCAACAGAAAAAATCTTTTTAGAAGGAGTTGAGTCGTCATAATGAAAAGGTTTTAAAATGGATGTTCCCGGAACATGTCTACAAAATTAGACGACGGTTCCGGGAAATACAAACGGATTCGACCGTTGAAACGTAAATTGATGTTTCGGGGTGTCGAATCCTTGCGGCAGGCGGCGTCAATCGGCCTTGCGCGCACTGCCGTACATCTTCCTCATCTCCTCCCTGAATTTGGTCGGCAGCATGCCGATCGCCTTCCGGAAGGTAGACGAGAAGGTTTCGGGCGTCGCGAATCCCAGCTCGTAGGCCAGCACCTTTATCTGTATGTCGTTGTCCGTTTCGGAGAGTATGCGCCGGGCCTCGCCGATGCGGCGGGAGTTGATGTATTGCGAAAAGGACATTCCGCCGTTCTCGTTGATCGCCCGCGAAAGGTAGGAGCGGTTGGTTCCGAGCCGGTCGGCAACCTTGTCGATGGTTATGTCCCGCTCCCGGTATATCCTGTCGGTTTTCATCAGCCGTTCGAATTCCGCGAACAGCGCCTGCCCTTTCTCGTCGGAGAGCGACGAGACCGTGTATTTTCCGCTGCCGTCCGACTGTCCGTAGAGTTTCTCGATCACCTGCTCCCTGCGGATCAGTTCGTGCTGCTGCCTTACGATCTGACGGTAACGCTGATTCTTGCGCCAATAGGTGATGAACAGTGCGGCGAGCAGTCCGGCCAAGATCACCACGACGAAAACCGTAACGTTCAGCTTCTGTCTCTCGCGCAGAAGGTCCAGCTCCTTTTCGCGCAGCTCCTTCTCCTGTTTCTCGGATTCGTACTGCACGCGAAGCTCGTTTATGGCCCGCTCCCGCTCGACGTTGAATATGCTGTCGAATTCGTGGTGGTAGTTCTTGTAGTACTTGAGCGCCGTGCGCGGTCGGTCGGCCAGCTCGTAAGCCTCGGAGAGTTTCTCGTAGAGCTGATAGCGGTAGAAGGCGTTGTTGCGCTTGTTGACGAAGTCGAGTCCCTTCTCCAGCACCTCGGCGGCTTCGGCCGCGGCGCCCTTTCCGATCAGATAACTGCCGTAATTGAGGTATGCCAGCGTGTTGCTTTTCTCGGTGCCGACATGTTCGAGCGAACGTTTGTAATAGGCAGCCGCCTCACTCTCACGCCCGACACGGACCAGTATGTTGGCATAGAGACTGTAGGCTTCGGCGTACTCGATGTACTTTCCGCCGACGTCCAGCGCCCTGCCGATATGATCGAGCGCAGCGGCATAATCCCCCAGCAGATAATACATGTAGGCCGTGACGAAGGAGCCGGAATAGAGCAGCAGCGGATCGTCGTTGGCCGTACCTATGTCGATGACTTCGAGCGAGTATTTCAGTCCGTTGGGGTCGTTGCGCAGGTAATGGGCCATCGCTATGTTGTTCAGAATGACCGGATAGGAGTGTTTGTCGGAGCTTTGCTCGGCATACTTGAGCGCTTTCATGAAGTACGAAAGCCCTTCGAGGTAGTTCATCTCCATCTCCGAGGTGTAGATGGCCAGCGCATTGTTGATCGCAGCAAGTGCGCGGTAATCCTCCAGCCCGGCCGCCAGATCGAGCGCACGGCCGTAATAGTACTTCACCGAATCGCTGACTTCGCGCGCCAGCGCATGTCCTGTGTAGATCAGGCCGTAGAGCGAAGCTTTGCGGTCGCCCCGCTCCCGCCCCAGCTCCATCAACCGGCCCGCGACGACGGCCACTTCGTCGAAATTCCCCTTTTTGCTCTCGCCGGTGGCGTATTCGATCAGCGAATCGACATCCCGGCCGGACGGCCGGAGGGCCGCTGCGGCCATGCCGCAATACGCAAGTATCAGGAAGAGGGAAAGTAGTGTTTTTCGCAGGCTCATCATCGAAAAGTTTGTAGTGCAAAGATAAGAAATTGATTTTACAGCGGAAGCCGCACCCCGATAAACTTGCTCCGAAAAAAAATCTCCGATCGGATTCGATCGGAGATTTTGGATTTGCTGGCGGTGCGTAGGGGACTCGAACCCCTGACCCCGTGCGTGACAGGCACGTATTCTAACCAGCTGAACTAACGCACCATTCCGGTTATTGCGAGTGCAAAGATAGTGTAATTTTTTTTAATCGGCAAATGCTTTCGGGGATTTTTCGAAAAAAGAAAACCGCACAGATTCATAACTCGCTGTCTGTCAGAAGTGATTATTGCATGAAAAAGTTTGCTTTTTTGCCTGCGCAGGGAATAGAACGGCCACAGGGAGGCCGCGGCGGCGGAACCGCCCAGCCCCGCAGGTTCCGGTCTCGGCGCCGCCGGAGGGGAAATAAGTATTTTTGCTGTAGGCGGCCCGCCCTATTTCCGCTATTTTTGCAACATATCGGATTTCACACGGATTATGAAAAAAACGACACTCGCCGACAACCTGCCCGAATGTTCCGCCGCAGCCGCGGGCTTCGGGGATTTCTTCTCCGGCCTGCTGGAGACGACCGCCGCAAAAACGATAGACGACGCCCTCGGACAGCAGATTCGGGCGTATGTCCTCGGCTGGCTGCAAACGCATCCCCTGACCGCGTTCGACGACTATTCCGACACGGCATACCGGCGCACCTACCTCGGACGCTGCCCCGCCACCGGCTGGGAGGCGATCGTGATGAGCTGGAAAAACGGCAACCGGACCAGCATCCATGCGCATCCCCAATTCGCGGGCTATCACATTGCCGACGGCACCTTCCGGCTCGAAATATTCGAACCTGCGGCCGGAGGTGCGGCGCGGCTGACGGAGAGCGCCGTCGTGGAGGGGCCTTGCGCATTCTTCGCCGTAGGGGCGCCGGGGCGTTTCGACAACCACATACACCGCATCACCTGCCTGAGCGACACGGGCCACAGCCTGCACGTCTACTCCGACGACGCCCTGCGGGGTGAGGTCTACCGGGAGGAATAGCGCCCCGCCGCAAAAATCCCCCGCCCCGCTGAAACATCGGCGGGCGGCGCGACGTATTATATAACAACGAAGAACATGCGACGATGAAATACGATTTCGACGAAATAGTCCCGCGCCGCGGGACGCACTCGGTCAAATGGGAGCTGGACAGCGATCCCGACATACTGCCCATGTGGGTGGCCGACATGGATTTCCGTACGGCGCCGCCCGTCGTCGAAGCGCTGCGGCGGCGGGTCGAGCACGGCATATTCGGCTATGCGCAGGCGCCGCAGGCCTATTACGATGCGGTTGTGAAGTGGTTCGAACGGCGTCACGGCTGGCGCACGGAGCCGGAGTGGATACTCCATACGACGGGTGTAATTCCGGCGCTTTCGGCCATTCTGAAGGCCCTGACGCAACCGGGCGACAAGATTCTGGTGCAGACGCCCGTCTACAACCACTTCTTCATCTCGATCCGCAACAGCGGATGCCGGACGGCAGAAAACGACCTGACCTACCGCGGCGGCGTCTATACGATCGACTTCGCCGATCTGGAGCGCAAGGCAGCCGATCCTGAGGTCAAAACGATGCTGCTGTGTAACCCGCACAATCCGGCCGGGCGTGTCTGGTCGCCAGAGGAGCTGCGCAGGATCGGCGAAATCTGTCTGCGCAACGGCGTCTTCGTCGTGGCCGACGAAATTCACTGCGAGCTGGTCATGCCGGGATTCCGCTACACGCCGTTCGCATCGCTCGGCGAAGAGTTCCTGCACAATTCGGTCACCTGCTGCTCGCCCAGCAAGGCGTTCAACCTCGCCGGACTGCAGGTCGCCAATATCATCGCAGCCGGCGAAACGGTGCGCGCAAAAATCGAAAAGGCGTTACGCATCAACGAGACGGGCGAAATCGGTCCGTTGGCGATCGACGCGCTGATCGCCGCCTACGACCGGGGCGCGGAGTGGCTCGACGCACTGAACGAATACCTGCACGCCAACTACCTTTTCCTGCGGGAGTACTTCGCGCAGCACCTGCCGCAGTACCCCGTACTGCCGCTGGAAGGCACCTATCTGGTGTGGGCGGACTGCCGGGCCGCGGGACTCGCGTCGGACGAACTGGCGGAACGTCTGCTCGCCGAGGGCAGACTGCGCGTCAATTCGGGCACGATGTACGGTGCGGCGGGCGCAGGCTTCATCCGGCTGAATATCGCCTGCCCGCGCACGCTGCTCGCCGAAGAGCTTGATCGGCTGCGGAAGGTGCTCGAATTGCGGAAATAGCTAAAAGGCGGTATGGCGATATTTGCGACGACAATCGGCAGTGTGTCAAAACCTGTCATTCCGGCCGCGTATCTTTGCCGAAACTTAAAACCGAACGATTATGGGCCGGGCAAGAGAAAACTTCAACGACGTCTATTTCAAAGACCTGCGCGGACAGCAGATGTCTTTCGCAGGCTACGCCAATGTACTGAGGCACATTTTCTGGAACCTGATGGACGGACACTCGATGGTCCGCGAATCGGAGAAGTGCAATTACACGATCGAAGCTTGGGGACGCCGCTGCTATCTGGTTCAGGCCAACCGCGAAACCAAGGCAATCGACCGCTATGAAATCCTGAACTGCACCTACGAACAGCTTCGGGGCAAAATATCGAAACGACACGAAGCGGAAGAGGTTCCGGCGCGCTAAAACGGCAGCTGCCGTTCGCACCGCAGGCTCTTCATTTCGCGCTCCCTGATCACGTCGTCCCCACCCGGCCGACCGATCATCAGCGGGGAGTCGGGATCGTGCCTGCGGCGGTTGTATTCCGCCGTGTTGTAATTGCCTTTGATCGCATAGCAGTAGGCGCAGCCGTTCAGGCAGGTTTCGTATGTGCCGACGTCGATGCTTTCGATGCAGTTGCACACCTGCCGCTGGTTTTTGTCTTTTTTCGCAGCTATGGGATAACCGGCGATCCGCTCGACCAGCCCGCGGTCGATGCACATTCCGGACGGAATCCCCAGATGACGCAGATCGACCTTCACGGTGCAGGTTTCCAGCGCAACCGGGTACGGTTCCAGCGTCCGGACGAACGACTGCGCCATGACTTCGATCTCGTCCCGGCGCAGCGGACCGACGCCCAGCTCACCCAGCGCACCGCGAATATGGCGGTAATGGTCGATAAATCCGAGCATGCACTTCGCGGTATGGTCGCGCAGGGCACAGGCGATTCGGGCGAAGGCTTCGCAGTGGAACCCGACGTCGTATTTCCCGTTGGTCAGAATCGGATCGTAACGCCAGATCACGCGGTCACGGCCGATTGCGTCCGACAGCCGCTTGAAGGTTTCGATCCGCCGGGAAAGATCCGGCAGGCGGTTCTCCACGTCGGCGCCATAGGGGTTGAGCGTGAATTGGAAGTAGTATTTATAGCGTTCCAGCTCCCTGAGCCGCGGAAGCATCGGCGCCGGATTCTTGGTCCAGAAGACGATGCAGTCCACCACGGCCGGATCGAGGCTGATCCGGCTGACGGCCTTGGGGTTGAAGGGGTTGGGCACCAAGAGATACCCTTCCCGCAGGCGGTTGAAAAACCACGGGGCATAGAAAGCCGGAATATCGGTCCGGCGGCTGGCGCTGATAATCATATTGTAATAACGGTCAATCTCCCCGCTCTATTTTTCCCGGCCGCAAATTTCGGCGCGCCCGGCATTTCGCTACGGCCTTGCGCTGTCATGCCTGTGTCTCTTCCCTGCCTTTTCCGGCACCAATCTGCCGACGCTGCGCGGCGAAATCGGTCCGGCCGGACAGGCGGCTGCGAAGTCCTATTGCGGCCGGCGGCCGGTGCGGAGAACGACGACGCTCACGGCGGCCACGATCAGCAGAATCCCCGCGGCCCCCTGCGCGGTAAAGGGTTCGCCGAAGACCGCGACGCCGATGACGACGGCCGTCAGCGGCTCCAAGGCTCCGAAAATCGAAGTCAGCGTCGGGCCGATGCGCTTAATCGCCTGCACCAGCGTCATGTTGGAGAGGGCCGTGGCGGGAAGCGCGAGACCGAGGATGCAGAGCCACGTCATGCCGTCGGTTTCGATCCGGACGCCGCCCGTCAGCAGGCCGCCGAGGATAAAATAGAGCGCCCCCAGCCCCATGACATAGCAGGTCAGCACCGCCGAGTCGATCTCCACGGCCCGGCTCTTGCGCACCCCGACGATATAGCCGCCGTATGAAAAGACCGAAACGCAGGCCGAAACCATGCCGAGCGCACTATTTTCCACCGTGAAATCGACATTCCCCAGCGAGAGCAGCACCGCGCCGACGACGGACATGCCGATAGCGGCGAAAACCCACGCAGAGCCTTTCTCGCGGAAGAAACACATCATAGCGAGAGCCACGGCGAGCGGATACATGAAATGAATGGTCGACGCGACGCCGCTGGCGATATGCTGATAGGCGATGATAAGGCTCAGCGACGTGGCGGCGCGGAAAAGGCTCAGCAGGAAGACGGTGACCAGTTCGCGGCGGCCCAGCCGGAAACTCCGTCCCGAAAACACGGCCAGCACGCCCAGAAACAACGCCGCGACGCCCCAGCGGTAGGACAGCGCCTCGAACGGCGAATAGCCCCCGGCGAGCAGCAGCAGCGTGAAGAGCGGCGCCAGTCCGAAAGTGGACGACGACAGCGCCGCATAGAGAATACCTTGTGCACGTTCCATAAAACGGATTTACGGCTGCAAATGTAGAAAATATATCCCCGGTTGATACTCTCCCGGCGCAGGAATTGCCGCCGGAAGCCGCATTCCGCGCAGCTCCTTTCCTGCCAAGATACTGCGGCAAATTCCTGCAACGGAAATATTTCGTCGCCGGACCGCCGGTTTGCGGGGATTTTTTTGCAATTTTGCAGGAAATGCGGCGGCCCGGCAAAGGCGGCGCAACGAAACACACGATGAATACGAAAACATATCCCCGCACGAACGACCGCCGGACGATCTATCTGAATACGGTGATCGACAACCCCTGTATCGAGGTCGGCGACTACACGATCTACAACGATTTCGTGAACGACCCGACAGAGTTCGAAAAGAACAACGTCCTCTACCACTACCCGATCAACAAGGACCGGCTGGTCATCGGCAAATTCTGCTCCATTGCCTGCGGCGCGCGGTTCCTGTTCAACAGCGCGAACCACACGCTCGGCTCGCTGGCCAATTACACCTTTCCGCTCTTCTTCGAGGAGTGGGAACTCGACCGGGCGAACGTCGCCGCGGCGTGGGACAACAAGGGCGACATCGTCATCGGCAACGACGTATGGATCGGTTACGAAGCGGTCATCATGGCGGGTGTCAGGATCGGCGACGGCGCCGTGATCGCGGCGCGGGCCGTCGTCACACGGGACGTTCCGCCCTACACGATCGTGGGCGGCGTCCCGGCCAAAACGATACGGCCGCGTTTCGACGACAGAACGGCCGCACGGCTGCTGGAGCTGCAATGGTGGAACTGGCCGGTCGAAAAGATCCGCGCAAACCTGCCCCGCATCATGCGGGGCGAAATCGACAAGCTGGGGTGATCCGGCAGGCGAGACGGCACTGCGGATAAACTCCGCAGGAGAATTCCCGGCCGACATCCTGCATACGGTTCGAGAGCAAGCAGAGCCGTATGATTCGACAGCAAACAGAGCCATATGGTTCGCCGGGCGGTCCGACGCGATCGTACAGCAACGACGGTTTTCGGGAACTCAGAAGGTTCGCAGTCCGGCCGGCATATACGACAAGGCTCCCCGCTGTGAAGCGGAGAGCCTTATTTTCCGGCAACCCGGCCGAGGTTTTCACACCGGACCGGACATAAGTCTTCTCCGGCCTGTAAAACGCGCCGGCTTTCTTCCCGGCCGGCCGACGCAGCGGCAGGACCGGCTAAAACCGTTTGGTATAGGCGTGGCAGTACGGCAGCGTTCCCTTGCGCTTGTAATACTGCTGGTGATAATCTTCGGCGGGCCAGAACCGGCCTGCAGGGGTCACCTCGGTCACGACGTCGTACCCTCTGCGGCGCAGCTCGCCGATCAGCCTTTCGGCCGTCTGCTGCTGGGCGGGCGTCGTATAGAAAATCTCGGAACGGTATTGGTCGCCGAGATCCGGGCCCTGCCCGTCGAGCTGCGTCGGATCGTGAATCTCGAAAAAGAACTTCGCCAGCTTTTCATACGACACCTTCGCCGGATCGAACGTCACGCGCACCGCTTCGGCATGCCCCGTGGTATGGCTGCACACCTGCTCGTAGGTGGGATTTTCGGTCCTGCCGCCCGTGTAGCCCGATTCGACCTTCAGCACGCCGGGCATCTTGGACAGCAGGTACTCCACGCCCCAAAAACAGCCTCCGGCGAAGATCGCGGTTTCGGTCCCCTCCTTTTTCTGCGTCTGCTCCCCTCCGGCGGCCGGCTGTTCGCCGGCTTTCGCTTCGGGTTCGAAGAGGAGCGAAACCGAATTGACGCAGTGGCGCGTATTTTTCGGGGTAAATCCCTTGTTCAAAAACACATGCCCCAAGTGAGCTCCGCATTTGGCGCAGGTGATCTCGGTGCGCCGTCCGTCGGCGTCGGGCGTCCGCATCACGGCGCCCGGAATCTCGTCATCGAAACTGGGCCAGCCGCACCCCGCGTCGAACTTGTCGGCGGAACGGTACAGCGGCGCGCCGCATTGGCGGCAGTGGTATACGCCCGCCTCGCGGTGGTCATAATATCGGCCCGTAAAGGGCGCTTCGGTACCTTTGTCAACGATCACACGTCGCTCTTCCGGTGTCAGCGGTTTCATATTCTGTCCGTTTACGGCTCCCGACAGCAGGAGACCGATTGTTAAAATCAATAATCGCATACGAATCCCTCCGGGTCAAAAACTACGCCACATACTCCTCGCCGCGCAGGAATACCCGGCGGATGAGCGGCGTCGTATAGGCATAAGGCAAGAATTCGACCGAAGGTATCGGTTTGGTGATGAAGAAATTGGCGACTTTACCTACAGTAACGGAACCGTAGCTGCGGCTCAGGCCCATGGCGTAGGCGCCGTTGAGCGTCGCGGCGTTGATCGCTTCGGCCGGGGTCATTTTCATGCGGATGCAGGCCAACGATACGACCATGCGCATATCGCCCGAAGGCGACGAGCCGGGATTGTAGTCCGAAGCCAGCGCCACGCCCAGCCCCGCGCGGATCATCTCGCGGGCCGGCGGATAGCTCATGCCGAGGAAGAACGCCGCGCCGGGCAGCATCGTCGGCGAGGTCACCGCGCCGCGCAGCGCCCGAATCTCCGCTTCGCCCATGCGTTCGAGGTGATCGACCGAGAGGGCGTCGTACTCCACGCCCACCTGCACGCCGCCCGAAACGGCCAGTTCGTTGGCGTGAATCTTCGGCTGCATGCCCAGCTTGCGTCCGGCCTTCATGATGCGGGCCGTCTGTTCCACGGTAAAGAACCCTTCGTCGCAGAAGACATCGACGAAATCGGCCAGTTTCCCGGCCGCCACGGCCGGAAGCATTTCGTTGCAGACCAGCTCCACGTATTCCTCCTGCCGGCCGATATAGTTCCGCGGCACGGCGTGAGCGCCGAGGAACGTGGCGCGCACGGCCAGCGGAGCCGTCTCGCGGATGCGGCGGATGACGCGCAGCATCTTCAGTTCGTCTTCGGTCGTAAGACCATAGCCGCTCTTGATCTCGACGCAGCCCGTTCCCTTCGCAGCGATCTCGCGCACGCGCTCCATCGCCTGCGCGTAAAGCTCCTCTTCCGAGGTTTCGTGCAGCAGGTCGGCCGAATTGAGAATTCCTCCGCCGCGGCGGGCTATCTCCTCGTAGCTCAGGCCGTTGATCTTGTCGAGAAACTCACGTTCGCGGCTTCCGGCATAGACCAGATGCGTGTGGGAGTCGCAGAACGACGGGAAGAGCATGCCCCCTTCGGCGTCGACGGTCCTGTCCGCGGCCATTTCACCGAGCGTCTCCATGCGTCCGAATGCGGCGATCCGGCCGTCGTCGGCCAGCAGCCACGCATCGTCGAGCGTCTCCAAGCGGTCCATCTCCCCGCCGCAGAGCCGAAGCCGTCCGGCAGTTTCGATGCCGACGATTTTGCCGATGTTCTTTACCAGAAGTCTCATGATTTGCGGATGAATCGGATGGAAGATTCGATATGCGGGTACATCACCGAATCGTTGTCGATGAAGGGCACCTCTTTGCGGTATTCGGCGACGAGACGTTCGAGCGTCTCCGACGAGCGCGCCGGACGGCGGAATTCGAGCGCCTGCGCGGCGTTGAAAAGCTCGATGGCCAGCACCCGTTCGGTGTTGCACACCACGCGGTAGAGTTTGGTCGCGGCGTTGGACCCCATGCTCACATGGTCCTCCTGCCCCTGCGACGAGGGGATCGAATCGACCGACGCGGGCATACAGAGCCCCTTCGACTGGCTGACGATCGAGGCCGCCGTGTACTGGGGAATCATGAAGCCGCTGTTCAGCCCCGGCTTGGCGACGAGGAAGGCCGGCAACTCGCGCGCACCGGAGATCAGTTTGTAGGTGCGGCGTTCGGAGATACTGCCCAGCTCCGCGAGCGCGATGGCCAGAAAGTCCATCGCCAGCGCGATGGGCTGACCGTGGAAATTGCCCGCCGAGACGACCATATCCTCTTCGGGGAAGACCGTCGGATTGTCGGTGGTGCTGTTGATTTCGGTCGTCAGCACGCCCTCCACATAGTCGATCGTGTCTTTCGACGCCCCGTGCACCTGCGGGATGCAGCGGAAGGAGTAGGGATCCTGCACATGCTTCTTCGGACGGGCGATCAGCTCGCTGCCTTCGAGCAGACGGCGGATGTTGCGGGCCGTGGTGAGCTGGCCCTTGTGCGCGCGGATCAGATGCACCTCGTCGCAGAAGGGTTCGATGCGGCCGTCGAAAGCGTCGAGCGACAGCGCGCCGATGCGGTCGGCCCACTCGCTCAGGCGGCGCGCCCCGATCAGCGACCAGACGCCGTATGCGCTCATGAACTGGGTGCCGTTGAGCAGGGCCAGCCCCTCCTTGGATTCGAGCCGGATCGGCTGCCAGCCCCGCTCGGCCAGCACCTCGGCGGCAGGCCGGACACGGCCTTCGCACTCCACTTCGCCCAGTCCCAACAGCGGCAGGCTCATATGCGCCAGCGGCGCCAAGTCGCCCGAAGCGCCGAGCGACCCCTGCTGGTAGACCACGGGCAGTACGTCGTTGTTGAAAAAATCGATCAGCCGCTCCACGGTCGCCAGCTGCACGCCGGAATGGCCGTAGGAGAGCGACTGTATCTTGAGCAGAAGGATCAGTTTCACGATCTCGGAGGGGACGCGCTCGCCCGTCCCGCAGGCGTGCGACATGACGAGGTTCTTCTGCAGCTGGGCCAGCTCGTCATACCCTACCGAAATGTCGCACAACGATCCGAAACCGGTGGTGATGCCGTAAACCGGGCGTTCGGGGTTTTCCATCTTGCGGTCGAGGTATTCGCGGCAGCGGACAATGCGCACACGGGCATCGTCGCTCAGCGCCAGCGGCAGACGGCGGAAGAGGATTTCGCGGATGCGGTCGATCGAAAGATGCTGCGCGGAGATAAGATGATGTTCCATATGAGGTAATCCTTATTTATTCGTTTTCTTTCAAGACATTGCGTATCATTTCTTCGTCGGCGGCATTGGGCAGCGTCACCTGCAGGCCGGGCGTGCGCTCCATCTCGCGCCTGATCGCCGACACGGCCCCTTCGTTGCGCGCCCAGCTGCGGCGGGCGATGCCGTTGTTCACATCCCACAGCAGCATTTCGCGGATGCGGCGGTCGGAAGCTTCCGAACCGTCGATCACCATGCCGAAGCCGCCGTTTATCACCTCGCCCCAGCCTACGCCGCCGCCGTTGTGGATCGAGACCCACGTTGCACCGCGGAACGAGTCGCCGATGACGTTCTGCACGGCCATGTCGGCCGTAAGGTTCGACCCGTCGTAGATGTTCGAGGTCTCGCGGTAGGGCGAATCTGTGCCCGAAACGTCGTGGTGGTCGCGGCCCAGCACCACGGGAGCCGTAAGGCGTCCGTCGGCGATGGCCCGGTTGAAAGCCTGCGCGATTTTCGTGCGGCCTTCGCTGTCCGCATAGAGGATACGGGCCTGCGAACCGACGACGAGCCGGTTGCGGCCCGCTTCGCGGATCCAGTGGATGTTGTCGTCGAGCTGGCCCGCGATTTCGGCGGGAGCCGTGCGGCGGATCTCCTCCAGCACTTCGGCCGCGAGGCGGTCGGTAAGTTCGAGGTCTTCGGGTTTTCCCGACGTGCAGACCCAGCGGAAAGGTCCGAAGCCGTAGTCGAAGAACATCGGTCCCATAATGTCCTGCACGTAGGAGGGATAACGGAACCGGCCGCCCTCGCCCATCACGGCGGCTCCGGCGCGCGAAGCCTCCAGCAGGAAGGCGTTGCCGTAATCGAAGAAGTACATGCCGCGGGCCGTCAGCTTATTGATCGCATCGACCTGACGGCGCAGCGACTCCTGCACGCATTCGCGGAAACGGGCAGGCTCCTCGGCCATCATCTTGTTCGAAGCCTCGTAGCTCACGTCCACCGGATAATAGCCGCCCGCCCACGGGTTATGCAGCGAAGTCTGGTCGGAACCCAGATCCACCGGAATCTCTTCGGCGGCGAGCCGCTCCCAAAGGTCCACGACATTGCCCACATAGGCCATCGAAACCGCTTCGCGCTCCCGGCAGGCCCGGCGGATGCGGGGAATCAGCTCGTCGAGCGAATGGTGCAGTTCATCGACCCAGCCCTGCTCGTAACGCTTCTGCGCCGCCTTGGGGTTGATCTCGGCGATGACGCTCACCACGCCCGAAATGGTCCCCGCCTTGGGCTGCGCGCCCGACATGCCGCCCAGTCCCGACGAGACGAAGAGCATGCCGCGGGCGTCGCGGCGATCGGCGGTGAAACGTTTGCGGGCGGCGTTCATCACCGTGATGGTCGTCCCGTGAACGATGCCCTGCGGTCCGATATACATATAGGAACCCGCGGTCATCTGTCCGTACTGCGACACGCCGAGGGCGTTCATGCGCTCCCAATCGTCGGGTTTCGAGTAGTTGGGAATCACCATGCCGTTGGTCACCACCACGCGCGGAGCGTCGGGGTGCGACGGGAACAGCCCCAGCGGATGGCCCGAATACATCGCCAGCGTCTGGCTGTCGGTCATCTCCGAGAGGTATTTCATCGTCAGGCGGTACTGCGCCCAGTTCTGGAATACCGCGCCGTTGCCGCCGTAGGTAATCAATTCGTGCGGATGCTGGGCCACGGCCTTGTCGAGGTTGTTCTGAATCATCAGCATGATCGCCGCGGCCTGACGGCACTTGCAGGGGTATTGGTCGATCGGCCGGGCGTACATTTCGTAATCGGGGCGCAGGCGGTACATATAGATACGCCCGTATTTGCGCAGCTCCTCGGCAAACTCCTTGGCCAGCAGGGCGTGGTGTTTGGCAGGGAAGTAACGCAGGGCGTTTTTGATCGCCAGCACCTGCTCCTCAGGCGTCAGAATCTCCTTGCGTTTGGGAGCGTGGTTGATCTGCCTGTCATAAGGTTTCGCGGCGGGCAGCCGGTCGGGAATACCCGCACGAATATCGTTTTGGAACTCTTGCAGTGTCATATGGTTCAGATTTTACGTTCTACGATTTCCAGCACTTCGCGCTCGGCCCGTTCGGCGGCGGCGGCGACGGCATTCGCCTCGGCGACGAGCGCGTCGGCCGCGGCCCGGTCTTTCAGGCCGGCAGCGTTGATCTTGACGTTGAGACACGCCCCCAGCACCGCGCTGCGGGCTGCAAGGGCGCCGACGCCCGCATCGGAAACCGAATTGGGATTGCCTTCGGCGGCCATGGCGCGCACGATCGCAAAGACCTCGAACGCCGTTTTCATCGTCCGCAGGGGGACCTGCGTGGCGTAGAGCGTCGCCGCCTGCAAAGCCGCACTGCGTGCCGCCTTCTCCTCGTCGGTCGATTTGGGCATGGCGAAAACGGCCATGATGCGGTTGAACGCCGCAGTATCCTCATCCACCAGATGCAGCAGCTCGCGCAGCAGCGCCTGCCCCTTCTCGGCCCAGCCGGAGAACTCCTCCCAGCGGTCGTCCCAGCCCGCCTTGTGCGACGAGAGGTTGGCGACCATCGTGCCGAGGGCCGCGCCCAGCGCGCCCATATAGGCCGCGATGGAACCGCCGCCCGGAGCGGGCGACTCGCTCGCCGTCTCCTCGGCGAACCCTTTGCAGGTCATGTCGATAAGCCGCTTCTTCGAAACCTCCGCTTCAAGCAGATACTCGATCACCTTCTCGGCCGGATCGAACGGCTTCAGATCGTCCAATCCCATCGACTTGACGGCGATGCGGACGATCTCCTCCTCGGCGATGCCCGCCGAACGCCGCTGCTTGCGGAGGAAATACCGCCCCGCTTCCAGCAGGGCGCGTTTCGGCACCAACCCTACGATCTCAGTGCCCGTCACACGCACGCCGCGGGCATCGGCCTTGCGGCACACCTCGTCGAAGGCGACGTGGAGCGGCGTTACGGCGATGTCGGTAATGTTCATCGAAACCTGCGCGATGCCGTACTCCTCGATATACCAGCCGATGGCCTTGGTCGCCCGGAGCGTGCCCGGCCGCATCAGAGGATTGCCGTCGGCATCCCTGACCACCTTGCCCGTGATCGGATTGCCCTCGCGGACGGGACGGCCCTTTTCGCGCACGTCGAAGGCGATGGCGTTGGCGCGGCGCGTGGAGGTGGTATTGAGGTTGAAATTCACGGCGATCAGGAAATCGCGCGCACCGACGGTCGTGGCGCCCGTGCGGGCTACCCCCTCGTCGAACGGACGCGCCCCGAAATCGGGCGCCGACTCCTCGTGCACCAGCTTTTCGGGCAGCGCCTCGTATTCCCCTTCGCGGCAGACGGCCAGATTGCGCCGCCGGGGCGTAAACGCCGCGGCTTCGTAACAATAGGTCGGGACATGCAGTTCCCCGGCGATACGCTCGGCCAGTTTGCGGGCCAGTTCGGCGCACTCTTCGAGCGTGATGCCCGCGATCGGGATCAGCGGCAGCACGTCCGTAGCGCCCATGCGCGGATGCGCCCCCTTGTGTTTGCGCATGTCGATCAGCTCGGCGGCCTTTTTCACCCCCGCGAAAGCCGCTTCGACGACGGCTTCGGGCGAGCCGACGAACGTGACAACGGTGCGGTTGGTCGCTTCGCCGGGATCGACGTCCAGCACTTTGACGCCCCCGGAGGTTTCGATGGCCGATACGATCCGGCCGATTACTGCCTTGTCGCGTCCCTCGCTGAAGTTGGGGACGCATTCCACGATACGCTTTTCCATATGTTGTGCGGTTATATTGATTCTTCTTTTCAAAGATAAGAAAAACCCGGACAAAACTGAAAAATTCGTAAGGAAAAAAGGAGGTTCACATGCTGAAATGACACCATCGGGGAATTATCGTACAAAAGCGGGCGTCCGCAGCCGCCGGAGAAAACCGCCGAAGGAGGGTGCCGCCGGGGAAAGCCGCCCGGCGACAAAAAAACCCGCCGCACGAGGCGACGGGCAGGATTGCAGCCGGAAAAAGGAGAACGGCCGGGTTCCCGCGCCTTATGCGGCGGGCGGGAGCGCGCCCGGAGAGGGGTCAGCGGCCGATGGTCAGCACCACGCCGCCCGTGACCCATGCGCCGGGCAGGCGGATGCCGCCCAGATCGCAGTAACGGGTATCGGTGATGTTCGTGGCATCGACATAGAGCCGGCAGACGCCTTTTTCCCACGACAGACGGCCGTCAAGCAGGAAATAGGGTTCGTAGTCGCGCACCTGAGAAACGGAAGCGTCGCCCGGCGTCGGATAGTCCGTATAGCTGCCGTTGCGGTCGTAAACCGAAGCGGTCAGCGCCAGCGACATGCGGCGCAGGAAACGCACTTCGACGGCCAATGCCGCCTTGTGCTTCATGAAGTCCATGGCGCTGCGGGCGACGACCTCCGTATTGCGGTCGGTCGTGATGTAGCCGTAAGAGAGCGTCGCACGCCGCAGGAAACCTTCGGCGGCGGCATAGCCGCCCGTCAGCTCGACGCCGTAGGTATCGAGACGGCTGGTCTGCTCGGAGTGCCACTTGCCGTCCATATCCTCGCGCCACACCCAGTCGATGATGTCGCGTCCGGCACGGTAGTAGGTGCGCAGCGAAGCGTTCCAGCGGTCCTTTACATAATCGGCTTCAATGCGGTATGTAACAGCCTTTTCCGGAATCAGGTCGAGGTTGTTGATCTGCGCCGGCGAGGAGTAATAGAGATCGGTGAAGGTAGGCAGGCGCATCGACTGCGACGCCCCGACGGCCAGATGCAGTCCCGCAGCGGGCCGCCAGCCGCCCGAAACGTTCCACAACGCCGAAGTGCCGTAAGGCGTCAGGCTGACGCCGGCCGAAGCGGCCGCATCGAAGCGCCGCCACTGCTTGGCGTGACGCAGCCAGACGTTGCCCGTATGGCGGGCCTTGGCATGCGTGTAATGGCCGTGCGGCACGGAGAGTTTTTCACCGAGATTGGTGCTGTAGATATGGTTGAAGGCATAGTCGCCGCCGAGCGTAGTCGTACCGCCGGTCCAGTCGAAGTCGGTCCAGAGCCGCGCACCCGCATTGTCGGTATTGTGGCGGTTCATCACCGTGCCGCGCGTCCAGTCGTAGCGGTCGAAATTCTTGCGGTAGCTCGCCGAGGCCCCCAGCGAGAAGCGCCCGGCCTGCCTGAGCCACCGCAGCGATGCCAGCGAGGTGGAGGTGCCCTCCCACTGGTCGGGATTGTAGGCCGCATAGAAACCGTTGGAGCCGAAGCCGCGGTTCTGCCAGCCGGCTTGGAAATCGAAGAATCCGAGCCGCCGCGTCTCGTAGGTCGCACGCAGGAAGGCGTTGCCGTTGGTGAAATCGGTGTTGTGCCGGTAGCCGTCGCTGCGGCGGTAGGACCCCGCGGCGAGCAGCGAGAAGCGGCCCGCAGTCACGGCGCCCGAAAGGTTGGCATAGGCGTAGCCATGCTGGCCGCCCGTGCCCTCGAAACGCAGGTAGGTCGGCCTGAGGGGAGCCGTGCGGATATTGACCGCCCCGGCGTAGGCCCCGACGCCCGGCACGCCGTCCAGCAGATCGACGGCCGAAATGCAGTCGAGATCGACCGGAAGCGAGTGGGACTGGTGCCCGGTGCGGGCGTCCGTAAAATCAATGCCGTTGAGAAGGACCATCGTCTGGTCGAAAGAGCCTCCCCGAATGAAGATGTCGGCCTGCATGCCCTTGCCCCCGCGTTCGCGGATATCGACCGAAGGTGCGAGGCGCAGGGCGGACTCCAGAGTCTGGACGGGCGCTGCGGCCTGTGCTTTCCGGTCGAAAAGCGGGGTTTGCGACTGTACGTTGCGCGTCGGGGCAGTCTGGCTGCCCGATATGCCGACCTCGTCGATCCTCAGCGTACGGAGGACGGCGGCCGTGTCGGCATGCTGCGCAGACGCACTTTGCGTCGCGAGCAAGAGGATCGACATCGTCGCGGCGAGGACTCCGATGGTTACATGGCGGTGCAGGCTCGCGAAGGCCGACCAGCCTTTGCGGCTCCAACGCCTGAAGCAGGGAGTCTGCTTTGCTTGGATGTTTTTCATCTTGTTTTTGTTGGGTTGATAAAATAATTTACAGCGGCCGGAAAGCAGGTCCGGCTACGCCCCCGCTTTTCAAACCGCTGCAAAGGTAACTTTTTCCGGCAGTTTTCCGACTTTTGCAGCCATTTCTTTTTCAACATTGTGCGCTTATGCGCTCCCGGCCGCCGGCTGAGCGGCGCGGGCGGTTAGGTCCGCATCCGCGTTTACGGCCGTCAGCGCCGGCGCAAAGCGGCGAGCCGCGGGAAGCACGCCACATCGGCAGCTGCCGGCATCGGGAAAGGCGCGAGCCGGGGAGGGCCGCCCCCCCCCGCCGGTTCGAAAAAGGTCCGGAGAAACGGGAGCGCACTCCCGCCGACACAAATCAGCCGGAAACCCTGCAAAAAAAATTCCGGGGAGAATTTTCTCCCCGGAACCAACCGGCGACCGCTGCAACCGAAGGTGCAGACAATCTATGTATCGTGCTATTCTGCAATGTTTTTCGCAAACAGCGCCTCGACCTTGGCGACCACGTCGTCCGTGTCGGGTTCGAGCGGAAAAACGTGGCTCGGCTTGAGGTACCACAGCTCCTTGTCCTCCTTGAAATGCTCCTCGCCGCCGCCCGTGATGTTGAGCATGACGACGGCGTCCTTCTCGATCTTGCCCGCGGCGACCGCATTAACAAGCGACGCGAGCGCGACGCCCGACGCCGAGTAGATATCGACGCCCTCCAGCTCCTTGAAGAGTTTGCGGGCCTTGCGGGCCATGGCGTTGGTGGCGACGAAGAATTCGCCGCCGGTGGCCTTCAGCGCGTCGTATAGACCGCCCGTAATGCCGTACGGCGGACGGCGGTTCGAGAGTACTTTGGCGTCGATGATCTCCGCATCGCGGCGCGCCTTGTCATCCTCGTAGGCCAGCATCTTGCGCGAACCGGCCTGCCATGCGTCGTACATCGGCACGAAAGGCGCATTCTGCGACACCATGAGTTTCATGGTGTTCGAACCGAAGCGGCCGTCCTCGATCAGGCGCATGTTGGCTTCCCATGCGGCGATGGCTCCCGTACCGCTGCCCACGGCCTGAAAATAGTAGTCGGGAATGCGGCCGATGGTCGTCACGGCCGAAAGAACCGTCGTGGCCATGCCGTCGCGGCGGGCGATGTTCTTCGCACCGCCCTCGGCATAGAAGCCGGGGCCTTTAAGGGCGATGTCGCTCAGGTGGATGGCGTCGAAATAGTCGCCGCCCTTCTCGCACGAAATGAGTTTCACGCAGGGGTTGAGCGGATGCTCGAACCAGAGGGCCTCGATATTGTCGTAAGGCACCGACAACAGCAGTTTGATGTGGTTGTCGGAGCATACCTTGGCGAAGGCGCGGGCCGTATTGCCGGCCGAGGCCACCACCAGCACGCGCTCTTCGTCCTCGGCGGCACGCGCGCAGACCGAGAAAGATTCGGTCTCCTTGAACGAGCAGGTGGACATCGTGGCGCCGATGGCCGGATAGTAGCCGTTGAAGGTTATGTAGAGGTTCTCAAGTCCGAGGTGCCGGGCAAGCCCCTTGCTCTTGTAAGTGACGGGCGCCGAAGAGCCTTTGAGCATGCGGCGGACGGGAAGCCAGTCGCAGAATTTGTAGAAACCGTATTCGTCGGGTTTCACTTCGAGCTGCCTGCGGGCGTACTTGGCGCGCACGAGCGACGGCGTCTTGCACTGCGGATCGGCAAGCATCCAGCCCGTATCTTCGAATTCGCGCCCCGTGGCGACGCACTCAAGCGTGTAGGGAGTAGGTGTAAAATCTTTCATTTATTTGTGTTTGTGTTATTTACGACATGCGGTTCCTGAAGTCCTCGTAGCCGAATTCGCGGACGACGTCGATGCGGCCGTCGCGGCGGGCGATGACGATGGCGGGATGCGCCACGCCGTTGAACATCGTGGTTTTGACCATCGTATAATGGATCATATCTTCGAAAACGATGCGCTCGCCCACTTTCAGCTCATGGTCGAAGGCCCAGTCGCCGTAATAGTCGCCCGCAAGACAGCTCGTGCCGCCCATGCGCCAGCGCTTCTCGCCTTCGGCGGGTTCGTGCGCCCCGACGATCGCCGGTTTGTAGGGCATTTCGAGGCAGTCGGGCATGTGGCAGGCGAACGACACGTCGAGCATGGCGGTATGCACGCCGGCGTTCTCAACCAAGTCTTCAATTGTCGACACCAGATAGCCTGTGCGCCAAGTAAATGCACTGCCCGGTTCGAGGATCAGCCGCAGGTGCGGATGGCGGGCCTTGAACTCCCGGAGCAGCGCGATCAGCTCGTCGCAGTCGTACTCGGCGTGCGTCATCAGGTGGCCGCCGCCCATATTGAGCCATTTGATCCGGTCGAGGTATTGGCCGAAGTGTTTTTCGACGGCTTCGAGCGCCAGCCGCAGGTGGTGCGGACGCGACTCGCAGAGCACGTGGAAATGCAGACCGTCGATTCCCGCCGGCAGCTCCTTCAGTTCGTCGGCCGTAACGCCCAGACGCGAACCCGGAACGCAGGGGTTGTAGAGGTCGGTCTCGACGGGCGAATACTGGGGATTGATCCGCAGTCCGCACGAAATGCCGCGCAGCAGGGCCATCGGCCCGAAACGCTCGAACTGGGCGACGGAATTGAAGGTGATATGGTCGCTGCAGCGAAGTATCTCTTCGATATTGCGGTCGGTATAGACCGGGGCGTAGGTATGGGCGGGGCGGCCGAACTCCTCGAAAACAAGACGCGCTTCGGCGGCGGAAGAGGCCGTCGCGCCGTCGCTGTGGCGGGCCAGTTCGGGAAAGATGCTCCACATGGCGCAGGCCTTCAGAGCCACGATAATTTCAGCGCCCGATTCGCGGCGCACACGGTCGATTATCGCCAGATTACGGTCCAGCAACTCTTCGTCGAGGACGTAACACGGAGAAGGCAGTTTCAAGAAGTCAATCATCGAGTCGTTTTATTTCAAAACAGTTGCAAAAATAGCAATTTCCCTGCTAAAACCGCACGGCTCAGGGTGTGAATTGCTATCAAATAGGTATTTATACTTAGCCGTCGGACGGCACGCGGCAAATCGGCACAGGAATGCGGGAAGCACAGGCCGATAAGGGAGATGATGTGAAACCGGCCGCCGGGCTGTACAACAAGTCCTATTCTTACGACTTCACCCCCGTCAGAGTTTGTTCTGACAGGGGTGATTTTCAATTTCGGGGAGTCGTCAGACAGCCGTTGCAAGCCGGTAAGGGAGCAGTCCCCTACTTCGCGATACAGATGCTGACGCGGTTTTTCTCGACGCCGGGGAACGGCTGGGCGGTGTCTCCCCTGCCCTCGGCGCTGATGCGGGAGGCGGCGATACCGGCCTTCTTCAGCGCGGCGGCGACGCTCTCGGCGCGCAGCTTGGAAATTCTCAGATTGACGGCATGCGAACCGGTCGCAGCATCGGCATAGCCGAGGATTTCGACATTCGCTTCGGGATTGGCCTTCAGGTACTCGACCAGCGCGCCGACCTTGGCCTCTTCGGTGGTGCGGAGCTGCGACGAGCCGATCCGGAAGAAGATGTTCTCACGCAGTTCGGCCGGTCGCTCGGCAACGGCCGCAGGAGCCGGAGCAGGCGTCTCCTTCACCGCGGGCTTCTCCTCGACGGGAGCGGGAGCAGGAGCAGGTTCCGGCGCAGGGGTCGGGGCCGGAGCGGGAACGACCGCCGCCGTGCGGGCTTTCTTATGGTTCTTGCCGAAACGGAACGTGAAGCCGCCCAGCGCGTTGAACTGCCAGTCGAGGTTGCCGGCCTTCTTCGAGTTGTACTTGTCGGAGAGCATGTTGGCATTCACCTCCACCCCAAACAGCACACAGTCCGACAAGCGGAAATTCACGCCGAGACCCAGACGGCCCGCAACGAACACTTTGCTTCCGGACCAGATGTTGCCCAGCCGATATCCGCTGTCGTTAAGGGCGTTGGCCTCGTCGTTGTCGAACGCTCCGTTCAGGCCGACACCGGCGAACAGGTAGGGATTGACCGTCCGACGGGGATTGAAGCGGCCGAAAAGGTTGGCCAGATCGAGCGTGGCTTCGACATTGCCCTGCAGGTATTTATACTGATAGGTGGTTTGGGGCGACACCCATGCGCCCTTGCTCTGCCAGCCGCTCAGGCCGAAACGCAGCCCCCAGACGGGCGAGAACTGATACCCGGCCGACAATGCCGCGGCGGGCGATACGAGTTTGCCGAAAGGCCCTTCGCCGAGCGTATAGGACGCTCCGGCCTGCACTTGCATAAACCAGTGCGGGTTAAATTCCGATTTCTCTTGCTTATTCGCAGCTTGTGCGAAAACCGGCGCCGTGCACATCACAAGCGCGCCTAACGTACATAGGATACATTTCATTTTCATAACTATCAAGTGGGTTAATTGACAGCCAAAGATAATAAAATTATATCATATATTATACATATTCAGCCGAAAAAATCTCCCTCCGGAAAAAGCGCGGACCCGCGGCGGAGGTATCGGACCGCGATTCGGCATAGTGAAGCGCGCCCCGGTTCAATATCTATCGACGACCACGACGCGGTCGGCTGTGCACACCGAGATAATCTTCAGCCCCAGCAGGACAGGCCACGATCTGAATACAAAACCCGGCGGAAATCTGCGCCGGGGAGGGGCCGCTGCCGGGCATGAAAAAAGCGCAAACAGAATCGTCTGTTCGCGCTTTGCGGATTGTGGCACCTTGCGGGGAATATCGGAAACGGGTCTGCGGATCAAAGCTCGATATCGGTATCGAAAAGCTCGTGCCACGGCAGCCCCTGCTCGCCCAGCTCGGCCAAGAACGGATCGGGATCGAACTCCTCGACGTTGAAGACGCCGGCGCCGCGCCAAAGGCCCTTGGCCCACATCGACGCGCCGAGCGCCGCGGGAACGCCCGTGGTGAAGCTGACGGCCTGCGTGCCGGTCTCCTTGAAAGCCTGCTCGTGGTCGCAGTTGTTATAGATATAATAGGTGCGTTCCTTGCCGTCCTTGACGCCCCGGATGCGGCAGCCGATCGAGGTCTGGCCGTGGTAGTTGGCGCCCAGCGACTTGGGA
>OJQL01000865.1_pt1 | contig 27921 bp, 20 predicted proteins | sample 1598731 | NCBI WGS metagenome assembly OJQL01 (sample SAMN03922510, study PRJEB24848) | human gut metagenome | isolation source: stool sample | host: Homo sapiens | place: Germany | collected 2010-02
GATCTACACCTCTCTATTCGTCGGCAGCGTCAGATGTGTATAAGAGACAGCTGGGAAATATCGAATAAATGAATGAAATCGACAATCCTATACGGTGTCTCATCAAAGTTTAACTAAGAAAAAAGTACCTGACAAGAAAAAACGAGTCAGGTACTTTTTTTTAAATATAGCATCTCGAGCATCAGATAGAACCGCTGTTTTTAATTGCAAATTAATAATTATAATATCAAATATTTGCAAATAAGTGTTTTTGATATTAAAATAAAGAGTATCTTTGTCCATATGAACTTTCCTTAATACTATATATATGAAGAAACTACTACTATTAACCATTCTGCTGTGTAGTTCACTGTTGTGTCAGGCACAAAAGGAACGCCCGATTCTGGGCGATGAGCAGACCGCAGAATATTTTCCAATTCTAAAAGGTAAACGGATTGCCATCTTTTCCAATCATACAGGCATGGTGGGAGACAAGCACTTACTGGATATCCTATTGGAAAATGAATTCAATGTAGTAGCCATATTCTCACCCGAACATGGTTTTCGCGGAAATGCAGATGCAGGAGAACACGTATCCAGCTCTGTCGATAAGAAAACAGGTGTGCCTATCCTTTCCCTTTATGACGGAAAAGACAAGAAACCGAGTGAGGCATCCATGAGGAAGTTCGACATACTGGTAATCGATATACAGGATGTAGGCTTACGATTTTATACCTATTATATAACAATGTGCCGGCTGATGGATGCTTGTGCCGAATATAACCGCAAGGTATTGCTGTTGGACCGGCCCAATCCGAACGGACATTACGTGGACGGGCCCATATTGGATATGAAATATAAATCCGGAGTAGGCTGGCTGCCCATCCCCATTGTGCATGGCATGACTCTGGGCGAACTGGCACTAATGGTAAACGGAGAACGTTGGCTACCGGCTTCACGCGTATGCGACCTCATCGTCATACCTTGCAAGAACTACACGCATCAGACAAAATACACATTGCCGGTTCCACCATCTCCCAACCTTCCGAACATGAAATCGGTCTATTTATATCCGGCTACTTGTTACTTCGAAGCGACTCCCGTCAGTTTGGGGAGAGGCACCTCCCTCCCCTTCCAAATATACGGCCACCCTAATATGACAGGTTACACTTACAGCTTCACGCCCAAAAGCGTTCCCGGAGCTAAGAATCCGCCCCAGCTGAACAAGCTATGCCATGGCGTAAATCTCAGCAATATGAGCGATGAGGAAATCTGGAAACGAGGAGTAGACCTGAGCTATATAATTGATGCTTATAAAAACTTGAATATGGGCGATCATTTCTTCCGCCCTTTCTTCGAACTGCTGGTAGGCACAGACTATGTCCGGAAGATGATAAAAGACGGAAAGAGCGCGGAAGAAATTAAAAGCTGTTGGAAAGGCGATGTGGAAAGGTTCAAAGAGCAAAGGAAGCCCTATTTGCTCTACAAAGAATAACCATCCATAGAAAATAATTACTGATTAACCTGTAAATACTAATACCCAAGCTCCATAATGAATCCACTATCCGTTATCATTACTATTGCCGCCTATTTTATAATACTGTTCACAGTATCCTACATTGCCGGTAGAAAAGCAGACAATGCGGGTTTCTTTGTAGGCAACCGCAAGTCATCCTGGTATGTGGTAGCCTTTGCAATGATTGGTTCTAGCATATCGGGAGTGACATACGTGTCTGTACCCGGCATGGTTGCTTCCAGTAGTTTCGGATATCTACAAATGGTATTGGGCTTCGTAGCCGGGCAGTTAATCATTGCTTTTATTTTGACACCATTGTTCTACCGAATGAATTTGGTTTCCATTTATGAATACTTGGAGAACCGCTTCGGAATGTCTTCATACCACACCGGAGCGTGGTTCTTTTTTATCTCTAAAATGCTGGGAGCAGCAGTACGCTTATTCCTGGTTTGCCTGACCTTGCAACTACTGGTTTTTGAACCGTTTGGCCTGCCGTTTATTCTTAATGTGGCTATCACCGTAGCATTGGTATGGCTGTACACATTCCGCGGTGGAGTGAAATCACTTATCTGGACAGATTCTTTGAAAACTTTTTGCCTTGTTGTCTCTGTGGTGTTATGCATCTGTTACATAGCTTCCGACCTGAACCTGTCTTTTACAAGCATGATAAGCACGATTGCCGACAGTGACATGTCCCGCATTTTCTTTTTCGATGATATCAACAGCAAACAATATTTCTTCAAGCAGTTTTTCGCCGGAGCGTTCACCATGGTAGCCATGACTGGATTAGACCAAGATATGATGCAACGCAATCTCAGTTGTAAAAACTTCAAAGACTCGCAAAAGAATATGATCACCAGCATCATTTCACAGTGCTTCGTTATTCTGCTGTTCCTGATGCTAGGTGTGTTGCTTTACACATTTGCCGACAGCCAAGGCATACAAGTGGATAAAAGCGATGAACTCTTCCCCGTAATCGCCACCGGGAATTACTTCCCTGTCATTGTAGGTATTCTGTTTATCATCGGACTGATTTCCTCCGCCTATTCGGCAGCCGGCTCTGCATTGACTGCACTCACAACGTCTTTCACCGTAGATATTCTAGGCACGAAAGGCAAGACGGAAGAAGAGGTTGTGAAAATCCGGAAACGGGTGCACGTGGGAATGGCCGTAATAATGGGGGTCACTATCTTTGTGTTCAATCTGTTGAACAATACCAGCGTAATCGATGCCGTATATATTCTGGCAAGCTACACATACGGTCCTATCCTGGGTCTGTTTGCCTTCGGCATCTTTATGAAGCAGCAAGTGCATGATAAATATATACCGGCAGTAGCTGTCGCTTCCCCGTTTCTCTGTTTTATCCTGCAAAAGAATTCGGAGGCATGGTTCAACGGTTATCAGTTCAGCTATGAGTTACTCATATTCAACGCATTGTTCACATTCATCGGACTCTGCATATTGATAAGAAAAAACAAGAAAAACATTTAACTTAATACGTCATCATCATGAGTGTAAGACTTCACTTTTTATTCAGTATGCTTGTCGCCGTCCTTATCCCCCATACGGGCGGCGCGCAAGAACTCTCTCCAGAAATCCGCCAAGAAATAGGAAAATTTCTGGATGCTACCGCGCGAAAAGAGGTATCCATAGGACACATCACGATTGACTCCGTTGCCATAAAGGGTAACGCTCTGCAACTGTTTGCCAACATGAACTGTTCCTACATTCCTTTCCGGGAAAATAACGTGGCAGAGATTTATCAAGGAATCAGCGCCTTGTTACCGGCCGAACTTACAAAATACAGATTGCAGTTACATACCAATAAACACTGTATTGAAGAACTGATACCTCAGGCGCTTCGTTCAAAAAGAGATAAAAAAGCCCTGGTATTCAGCCAAGAAGTGAAAAAGCCTTTGGTGACCAAAGTATCCAGACCCTATACGCCCACTAACGGATTGCAGAATCGCCACATAGCCTTATGGCAAAGCCATGGTTTCTACTATGAGCCGAAACTAGACCGTTGGGAGTGGCAACGCGCCCGCTGTCTTCAGACTGTGGAGGACCTGTATACACAAAGTTTTGTTCTCCCCTACCTCGTCCCGATGCTGGAAAATGCCGGAGCCAATGTGCTGATTCCACGTGAGCGTGACTGCCAGACTGCCGAAATCATTATTGATAACGACGGTTGCCTCAATACACGCTCCATTTATACGGAAAAGGTAACCGACAAGCCTTGGATGCAAGGTGTCGGAAAAGGTTTTGCACATCTACGCCCGTTATACACCGATTTTGAGAATCCATTTAAAGAAGGAACATTCCGCACCATAGAGACTATTAAGAAAGGAAAAGAAAGCGTTGCCGAATGGATACCCGAAATTCCCCGGGACGGACAATACGCAGTCTATGTATCCTATCATACCGTCCCGAACAGCAGTGATGACGCCCTCTACACCGTCCACCATAAAGGCGGAGCATCCCGGTTCAAAGTCAACCAGCAGATGGGCGGTGGTACCTGGATTTATTTAGGCACTTTCGGTTTCGACGCAGGACAGGATAATGCATACAAAGTAACCTTGAGCAATCGTTCCGCCAAAGCCGGACAAACAGTGACAGCCGATGCGATCAAAATAGGCGGCGGCATGGGTAACATTGCCCGTCGCATTTCGGAAGAAGGTGCTACGGATAATCTGAAAAGCTCCGATAAAACCGCCAATTCATCGGATGAAACCAAACAGACTAAAACCACACATCAGTCACCCTATACAGCCATATATCAGGAAAGCGGCTATCCGCGTTTCTGCGAAGCCGCCCGTTATTGGATGCAATGGGCAGGCATCCCGGACAGTGTGTATTCGGAAAGTCAGGGTAAGAATGATTACACAGATGATTATAAAAGCCGCGCTATATGGGTGAATTATCTCGCCGGTGGTTCTGCTGCCAATCCCACAGAAAGAGGTCTGAACATTCCGGTAGATATGGCATTCGCCTTCCATTCGGATGCCGGAACCACACTCAACGACTCCATCATCGGAACACTCGGCATTTACCAAACTGACTCCTACAAGGGGGTGTTCGCCAACGGCGCGTCACGCTATCTCTCACATGATTTGACGGACCTGATTCAGTCCAATATCGTGCGCGATATCCGCACTCTTTACGAACCCCAATGGACACGCCGCGGAAAATGGAATCAATCGTATTACGAAGCGCGTGTACCCCAAGTGCCGACTATGCTGCTTGAGTTACTTTCCCACCAGAATTTCGCAGATATGCGATACGGGCTTGATCCGCGTTTTCGCTTTACGGTAAGCCGCGCCATCTACAAAGGAATGTTGCAGTTCCTCTGCTCACAATACCGCACGAACTATATCGTGCAGCCTTTACCGGTCGACCACATGGCCCTGCGTATGATAAGTGAAAATGAGATTGAACTAACCTGGCAAGCAGTAGCCGATCCATTGGAACCGACAGCCAATGCCGAAAAATACATTGTCTACACCCGTACCGGCAACGGCGACTTTGACAACGGCGTAGTAGTAGATAAAAACAGCTATCGCACCACGCTTCCGGCGGGTGTTGTATGCAGCTACAAAGTAACCGCCCTCAACAAAGGTGGTGAAAGTTTCCCCTCCGAAATACTTTCGGCAGGGCAGGCTTTCAACAGCAAAGGGACCGTATTGGTAGTGAATGGGTTTGACCGCATCAGTGCACCCGCTGATTTTGTCGCTGCCCCTCCGGCAGATACATTGCTTGCCGGCTTTCTGGATGAATTAGACCATGGAGTGCCCTACATCAAAGACATCAGTTATATAGGAAAAATGAAAGAGTACCGTCGCTCCATCCCCTGGATGGATGATGACGCGTCCGGTTTCGGTGACAGTTACAGTAATTATGAGACACAGGTCATCGCCGGAAACACGTTCGATTATCCGGCCCTGCATGGAACTGCCATACTGAAGGCAGGTTACTCCTTTGTGTCATGCAGCGACGAAGCTGTTGAAGATGGGCAAATAACCTTGAACGATTATAAATACACCGATCTTATCCTCGGCAAAGAATGTCAAACCAAGATAGGTAGAGGCGGAGTAAAACCTCTGGAGTTCAAAACATTCAGCAAACCGATGCAAGAATGTATTACGGCCTACTGCAACCAGGGCGGCAACATCTTCATATCTGGAGCATACGTAGGGACAGACCTATGGGATAACCGCCTTATTACTGCCAAAGAAGAAGATAAGAAATTTGCAATGGAAGTCCTGAAATATAAGTGGCGTGCGGGACAAGCAGCCATTATGGGCAAGGTGAAGTGCGTAACTTCCCCGTTCCCCTCCCTTACAGGAAACTATACCTATTACAATGAGCTGAACTCTGATTCTTACGTCGTAGAATCTCCCGATGCTATTGAACCTGCTACGGAAGGAGCATATACAATCATGCGTTACCCGGAAAATAACCTGAGCGCCGGCGTAGCCTATCAAGGCAGTTATAAGACTTGCGTATTAGGTTTTCCTTTCGAGTCACTGCGTACTACGGAAGAAAGAGAATATCTGATGAACGCCATTATGACGTTTTTCGACAGCAATACCAAAAAGTAAAAAGAAAAATTATAAAACCAATCATCATCTATGAACCGAAGACTATTCATCAGTGCCCTGCTTGTGTGCCTGCTGCCGTTTATGGCGCAGGCGCAACAAATAGCGTTCCGCTTCGCACAATTGACGGACATTCATCTAAGTCCAAGCAACCCCAACCCTACCGAAGACCTGTTGCGTTCTATCGCACAGATAAATGCCACAGACAGCATCGACTTTGTATTAGTAACAGGAGACATCACCGAGGAAGGCGATCGTGCCACTATGGAAAAAGTAAAATCATGCCTTGACCTGCTGAAAGTGAAATACTATGTGGCACTGGGCAACCATGAAACCAAATGGAGCGATTCCGGCTGTACCGCCTTCGGAGAAATCTTCGGTGGCGAACGGTTCGATTTCGAACACAAAGGATTCTTATTTTTAGGTTTTAACTCCGGGCCCCTGATGCGTATGGCATACGGGCATGTCGTTCCCCAGGATATCCGTTGGATGACGGAAAGAATGAATCAATACAACACCGGAGATCCTCAACAGAACAAGCCTGTAATACTTGTGACCCACTACCCAATGATAGAAGGCGATGTGGATAACTGGTATGAGGTGACAGATGCCGTACGTCCGTATAACATACGCCTATTCATCGGCGGACACTATCACCGTAACCGCGATTTGCGTTATGACGGTATTCCGGGAGTATTAATGCGCAGCAACCTGTGTGACAAGGATGGGAAACCGGGTTATGGCATCTACGAGATAACCAAGGACTCCATTCGCGTCTATACACAACGTATCGGAGAGCCGAAAAAACAATGGGCAGGTTTCTCCCTGACAGAATCGTATTACGAGCGCAATGGGAAAGCCGAAAAATATCCGGACTTCTCCGTAAACAAAGAATATCCGCAGGTGAAAGAACAATGGATAACAAAAACCGGAGTCGGCATTTATTGCTCGCCAGCTGTAGAAAAGGATAAAGTCTTCATCGGTGACGACATGGGATACCTGACCGCCTATGCTCTTAAAGACGGCAAGGCGCTATGGCGTTTCCAGTCCGGAAAAAGAATCGTCGGAACACCCGCTGTCAGCGAGGGGATTGTTGTTTTCGGTTCCGCAGACTGCAAAATATACGGTCTGAATGCTCAAAACGGAAACTTATTGTGGACAGTGGAAACCTCCGAACCCGTATTGGGGGCAGTAACCATAGACAACGGCACTGCCTATATAGGCGCCAGCGACCATACCTTTCGCGCCATCAACACCTGCAACGGAGAGATAAAGTGGACTTTTACAGGTGTAAAGGGTTACATTGAAACCAAACCTCTGGTGACGGACAGCAAAGTCATCTTCGGTGCATGGGACAACACTTTGTATGCGCTGAATAAGGCAGACGGCAGGGAGTTATGGAAATGGACAGGCGGACTGACCCGCATGCACTTTTCTCCGGCAGCCGTATGGCCGGTAGCCGCAGAGGGGAAAGTATTCATCACCGACCCGCAACGCGCCATGACTGCCATTGAGATAGAAACAGGCAATACCGTATGGCGCACCTTCCAGTCTATGGTACGCGAAACGATAGGATTGTCCGAAGATGGAGAACGCATTTACAGCAAAACGATGAACGACAGTATCGTCTGCTACTCCACCAAAGGCAGCCACCCGCATGAATTATGGGCATCCAATGTCGGATTCGGCTACGAGCACGCACCTTCCATGCAGGTCGAAAAAGATGGGATCGTATTTGGAAGCACAAAAGAAGGTCTTATCTTCGCATTGGAGGCTAAGACCGGAAAAGTATTGTGGAAACACAAAATAGGTAACTCCCTTATAAGCACCGTAGTGCCGCTAAGCGGTAACCGGATACTGTTCACCGCCACCGGAGGAGAGGCAGGGTTACTTAAATTCAAAATAAAAAAATAAGAACCAAAAATAAAAAATAACACCTTACAGATATGAAGAAGATTGATTGCTTTATTCCCTACGCAGGAAAAGAACAAGCTGAAAAGACAGTACAAGGATTACAGATTACCGGTCTCGTTGGAAATATCCACTTGGTAACAACAGACTCTACCCTTGAACCGCTGCCCGGTTGCGAACTTTTAGTTGTAGACATGCCTCATAGCAGCGCTACCATGAAAGCCATAGCACAAAAAGCGAATACGGAATATACATTGCTCTATACCAAAGAGACCACTCTTGAACTGGGAATATTTGCACTGGAGCGCATGATGCACATCACCGAAGATTCGGATGCGGGAATGGTATATGCCGACCATTATCAGATAGCCGGTGGCAAACAAACCAATGCCCCTGTCATAGACTACCAGTTCGGCTCGCTAAGGGATGATTTCAACTTCGGTTCAGTACTGCTCTTCAATACATCCAGACTAAAAGAGGCAGCCGGACGCATAACATCCGAGTATAACTTTGCCGGTCTCTACGACTTACGCCTGAAGTTGAGCCAAAATGCAGATCTTGTGCACATCAACGAATACCTGTACAGCGAGGTGGAAAATGATACGCGCAAAAGCGGCGAAAAGATTTTTGACTATGTCGATCCGAAGAACCGTAACCGTCAGATTGAAATGGAAGAAGCATGTACGGAACACCTGAAAGAAATAGGCGGTTATCTGGAACCGGAATTCAAGCAAATAGAATTTTCTGCCGGCAACTTCGAGTACGAGGCATCTGTCATCATCCCCGTACGCAACCGCATCCGCACCATTCGCGATGCTATCCGTTCCGTTCTAAGTCAGAAGACAGACTTCAAGTTCAACCTCATCATTATTGACAACCACTCCACAGACGGAACCACAGAAGCCATCGACGAGTTCAAAAACGATGAACGCCTCATCCATATAATCCCCGAACGCAACGATCTCGGTATCGGTGGTTGCTGGAACATGGGCGTACACCATCCCAAATGCGGAAAGTTTGCCATACAGTTGGACAGCGACGACGTATACGCCAATGAAAATACGTTGGCTATAATGGTACGCGCTTTCTACGAACAGAACTGTGCTATGGTAGTGGGTACCTACATGATGACGGACTTCAATATGAATATGATTGCACCGGGCATTATCGACCACAAGGAATGGACACCGCACAACGGGCGAAACAATGCCCTGCGCATCAACGGACTAGGTGCACCGCGTGCATTCTATACTCCGGTGTTGCGTGAAGTTAAAGTACCCAATACAAGCTATGGTGAAGACTATGCTTTGGGGTTGAACTTCTCCCGCCGATACCAGATAGGTCGTGTCTACGAAGTCGTTTACCTCTGCCGCCGCTGGGATGACAACTCAGACGCTTCATTGGATGTCGTTAAAATGAACGGACACAACTTGTATAAAGACCGCATCCGCACTTGGGAATTGCAGGCGCGTGTAGCAATGAACAAGAAAAACAAGAAATAATCTATGAACCAGACCATACACAATCTTCTGACCGAGCAACTTGTTTCCTGGGAAACGGCGCGTAACAACTACGCCGCCCTTTCCGGGGTACAGGTGAAAGAACTGAATGTAAACGGGATTCTCTACAAGGTTCAGTTCAATCCGGCACGTATCGTGTCTTCCGGAGCCAAAGTAGATGCCAAGTCCATAAAGGAACGGAAATGCTTTCTCTGCCCCGCCAATTTGCCGGCAGAGCAAAAAGGCATTCCATTTGAAGGGCACTATAATATATTAGTCAATCCGTTTCCTATATTTCCCCGTCATTTGACGATACCGGAAACGGCGCATGTGAATCAACGCATATCCCCCCGTTTCGGCGATATGCTGGATCTGGCACAACAGTTGACTGATTATACAATCTTTTACAACGGCCCCAAATGCGGCGCTTCCGCTCCCGACCATGCACATTTCCAAGCTGGCAACAAAGGCTTCATGCCCATTGAGCAAAGCTGGCGAGAGCTGGTGGCAGGCAAAGTAGCGGATTACGGTCAAGCCGCCCTTTGGCACCTGAACGACACCCCGCGCACTACGCTTGTTATTGAGTCTGCCGACCGGAAAACTGCAATTAAATTGTTCGACATCGTCTATCACTCTTTGGACATACAACCCGGTGAGGACGAACCGATGATGAACGTTCTCGGAATGTACGAAGCCGGCAAATGGATTGTTTTCATCTTTCCCCGCGCCAAACACCGTCCGGCCTGTTACACAGCCGAAGGAGACGCAAATCTGCTAAGCAGTCCTGCATCCGTTGATTTAGGCGGTGTATTCATCACTCCCGTCGAAAAAGATTTCATCAAAATAACGGCAGAGGACATCGCACAAATATTAGGTGAAGTATGCCTTTCGCCCACAGATTTCCAAAAGGTACGGCAACGTATCAAAGAACAAATATAACATCGTTATTCTTTATAAACAGACGAATATGAAAGAACCTAAAGTAGAAGTCGGTATATTATTCGAACCGCAGATAGAGTTCATCCTACTGACCCCCTACCACACATCCGGTAAGGAAGTCTGTGGCAAACAAGTCGTCACCTATAACGAAGGAAGAATCCTTTGGAACGGCCGGCAATATGATGAATTGTTGTTTGAACCTCTGGAAGAAACTGCCGCCTTTGAATTGCTGGACGTGACTATCGGCATAAATTTCCACTGGGAGCGCAAAGAAGACCAACGCTTTTCTGGTTCTTTGAAAATTATTGTGGAAAACGGCAAATTGACAGGCATCAATGTCATCCATATCGAAGACTATCTGACGAGTGTCATTTCCAGCGAAATGAGTGCAACAGCTTCCTTAGAACTGCTGAAAGCACACGCTGTCATTTCACGCAGTTGGCTATTGGCGCAGATACGGAAGAATAAGGAAATCACAGAAGCACACACCGGTTATTCCGCTTTCACCCAAACCGACGAGGAATTAATCCGCTGGTACGACCGCGAAGACCATACCCATTTCGATGTATGTGCAGACGATCACTGCCAACGCTATCAGGGAATTACCCGCGCCTCTACCGACATAGTCAGACAGGCGATAGCCGCTACCCGCGGACAGGTGCTTACTTCGGAAGGCAACATCTGCGACGCCCGTTTCTCCAAATGCTGCGGCGGTATCTTCGAAGAATTTCAATATTGCTGGGAAGACACCAGACGCCCTTACCTCGCCAAACAACGTGATTATTTGGCAGGAAGCGGAAAACTCGTTTCCAAGTTGCCCGACCTGACACAGGAAGCCGAAGCCGACCGCTGGATACGCACCTCTCCCGAATCATTTTGCAACACTACGGACAAGAAAATCCTGTCGCAGGTTCTCAACAATTACGACCAGGAAACCACAGATTTCTACCGCTGGAAAGTGGAATATACTCAGGACGAACTCTCCGCCCTCATCCTGAAACGTTCCGGAGTAGACTACGGGCGGATAATCGATCTTGTTCCTGTGGCCCGCGGCACTTCCGGACGCCTTTGGAAGCTGAAAATCGTCGGGACCAAAAAGACACGTACTATCGGCAAAGAGTTAGAGATCCGACGCACCCTGTCTCCTTCACACCTTTACAGTTCCGCCTTTGTCATAGACCGGGCAGAACTGTCGGCGGAAGGTATACCCGGACGTTTTATCCTCACAGGAGCCGGTTGGGGACATGGTGTGGGCCTCTGCCAGATAGGCGCTGCCGTAATGGGAGAGCAGGGATATCAATATGACGCGATACTGCTGCACTACTATACCGGCGCCACTATTGACAAACTATATGACTAATCTAATAACCGAAAAACAACCAACAGAATGAATAATATCAAGAAAATATCCCCTTGGGCATGGGTGCCCACCCTGTACTTTGCACAAGGCATCCCTTATTTTATCGTGAATAACATCTCAGTACTGATGTTTGCCAAAATGGGTGTTCCCAACGGAGACATGGCGCTGTTTACCAGCTTGCTGTATCTACCCTGGACTATCAAACCCTTCTGGAGCCCGTTTGTGGACATCATCAAGACCAAAAGATGGTGGGTTGTTTCCATGCAGATACTGATGTCGATAGCCTTTATCTTGCTGACCCTGACCATTCCACGTCCGGACGAAGCGACCATGGCAGCCGGAACGACTCCTATCAGTATGTTCACCATTACCCTGGTACTATTCATCATTACGGCATTTGCCTCCGCCACACACGACATTGCAGCGGACGGATTCTATATGCTGGCGTTAAAGTCGGGCGAACAGGCAGAATTCGTCGGTATCCGCAGTACGTTCTATCGTCTCGCGTCCATTTTCGGACAAGGAGTGCTCGTAGCCATTGCCGGCGCCATCGAATTGAAATACGACAATATCCCACTGTCATGGACCATCACGATGCTGGTTACAGCCGTCATGTTCAGTGCAGTAAGTTTCTATCACCTCTTTGCAATCCCCAAACCGGCTTCCGACAAATCGGTACTGGCGCCGGGAACAGCCAGTGCAAAGGCCATCTTCAAAGAATTCGGCCGTACATTCGCCACTTATTTCACCAAACCGGGCGTGTTGCTTGCCATCGTATTCATGCTGCTCTACCGTCTGCCCGAGGCATTCCTCATCAAGATGTGCATGCCTTTCCTTGTTGCCGCCAAAGGAGTGGGAGGCTTAGGGCTGTCTACGGCAGAAGTGGGCATCGTATATGGCACTATCGGAGTAATTTTTCTCACTCTGGGCGGCATCCTCGGAGGACTGTTCGCATCACGCATAGGATTAAAGAAGTCCATTTGGTGGATGGCGGCATGTATGACGCTCCCCTGCCTGACTTTCGTTTACCTGGCTGTTTGCCAGCCCGAAAACCTGTTTGCCATATCAACGGCTATTGCTATCGAACAATTCGGCTACGGATTCGGATTCACAGCCTACATGCTCTATATGATGTACTTCTCCGAAGGTGAGTTCAAGACATCCCATTATGCCATCTGCACCGCATTCATGGCATTGAGTATGATGATTCCGGGTATGTTTGCAGGGTATATTCAGGAAGCAATCGGCTACATCAACTTCTTCTGGATGGTGATAATCTGCTGTGTCGCCACCGTAATAGTCACAATTTTTGCAGACAGAAGGATTGATCCGGAATACGGAAAAAAATGATTATGAAGAGTGACGGATACAAACAACATAACTAATTCAGAATACATGCTTATGAAAAGAACAATTATAGCCTGCTTGCTCTGCCTCCTTTGCGGCAGTATGGCACAAGCACAGAAGATAAGAATCAAAACCGGCATTGAGGTGCTGAAAGAACAGAACTTCAAGTGCCTGGAGGGGAAACGCGTAGGTTTGATTACCAATCCTACCGGAGTAGACAACAAGTTAAAGTCCACCATAGACATTCTGCATGAAGCACCGAACGTGAACCTCGTAGCCCTTTACGGTCCGGAACATGGCGTGCGTGGCGATGTACATGCAGGCGACCATGTGACCGACATAAAAGACCCCTCCACCGGGCTGCCCGTTTATTCCCTCTACGGCAAGGTACGCAAAGCGACCCCGGAAATGCTGAAAGACATCGATGTACTGGTATATGACATACAGGACATCGGCTGCCGTTCGTTCACATATATCAGCACGATGGGACTTGCCATGGAAGCTGCCGCCGAAAACGGAAAAGAATTTATTGTACTGGACCGCCCCAACCCCGTAGGCGGGTTGAAGATTGAAGGCAATCTGACAGAAGATGACTGCATTTCGTTTGTCAGCCAATTCAAAATTCCGTATCTTTACGGGCTCACTTGCGGTGAGTTGGCTTTACTGCTGAATGGAGAGAAGATGCTGAAAGACGGAAAGCAATGCAAACTGCAGGTTGTAAAAATGAAAGACTGGAAGCGCAAAATGGACTACACACAGACCGGCTTGCAATGGGTTCCTTCATCCCCGCACATTCCACATCCACATTCCGCATTTTTCTATCCTGTCAGCGGAATTTTAGGCGAGTTAGGCTACATGTCTATCGGAGTAGGTTATACGATTCCGTTCCAGATGTTTGCAGCTACATGGGTGGAAGCGGAGAAACTTGCCAAAAGCCTGAACAGCCTGGGCGTACCGGGTGTTATCTTCCGGCCTATGTATCTGAAACCGTTCTACTCCGTAGGCAAAGGCGAACTGTTGCAAGGTGTGCAGGTGCACATCATGGACTTTGGCAAAGCTCCACTCAGTGAAATACAGTTTCTCGTCATGGAGAAAGTAGCCGCCCTCTATCCCGAACGTGCCGTCTTCGACCATGCAGACAAAGGCCGGTTTGCCATGTTCGATAAAGTAAGCGGTTCCAAACAGATACGCGAACGGTTCAGCAAGCGCAACCGGTGGGAGGATATCCGGGAGTATTGGTATAAGGATGTCGAAGACTTCCGCAAACTGTCGAAACCATATTATTTATACAAATAGTTTGACAAGCAAAACTGAATACAAGTTGATATGATCCTGAATGCATTTCAGTCGTATACTGAATCCTTCACTCCGCAAATGCGCTTCACAGCACATCCCGACGAGAGTATACGGAAACATGCATGACAGTAACAAATTATACGTTATGAAACAGAGTAACTACATGGCTTTCCTGCAGGAAGCGAAACAGTTCATCCCGCAAGAAAGGATCTACACCGATGAACTCCACCGACTGGCATGGGGAACGGACGCAGGTTTTTACCGCCTCATCCCGCAAATCGTAATCCGCTCGGAGGGAGAAGAAGAGATTTCCCGATTACTGAAACTAGCCGGTCACCACCACCTGCCCGTAACTTTCCGAGCGGCAGGAACCAGCCTTTCCGGACAAGCCATCAGTGACTCCATACTCATCGTAGCCGGCAAACACTGGGAACAATACAGCCTTTCCGCCGACCATGAGGAAATTACCCTGCAACCCGGCATCATCGGTCAACGGGTCAATGAGCTGTTAGCCCCTTTCGGGAGGAAGTTCGCTCCGGACCCAGCTTCCGTCAAAAGCGCCATGGTGGGCGGTATCGTCATGAACAACGCTTCCGGCATGAACTGCGGCACACACGCCAACAGTGACAAGGTGCTTCTTTCCGCCCGTATTGTTTTGGCAGACGGAACGGTGCTTGACACCGGAGATGCCGTCAGCCGCGCCGCATTCGAAGTGACACACCGCGATTTCTTGCGCCGGATTTGTACGCTTCGCGATGAAGTACGCGCCGATGAGAAACTATCCGAGCGTATTCATTACAAATATTCCATCAAGAACGTAACAGGACTGAACCTCCTTCCTTTCATCCGCTTTGACGATCCGTTCGATATCATAGCTCACCTTATGGTCGGTTCGGAAGGAACATTGGCATTCCTTTCGCAGGTCACCATGAAAACAGAGTACGACTATCCCTGCAAGGCAAGCGCCATGCTCTACTTCAAGACTATAAAAGACGCTTGTCGTGCCGTAGTGGCCATGAAGAAGCTGACGGACAACAACGGCGGGTGGATTGTAAAAGGAGCAGAACTACTGGATTGGAAGTCCCTGGCATCGGTCAGCGACCCCATATTCCTGAAATACAGAGGAGAAATATGTTCATCTCCCCTGCCCGGCATAGAACCGGGAGACGAAACCGGACTGACTGCCGTACTGACCGAAACCAAAGCCTGCACAGACGAAGAACTGAAACGGAATATCGGTGCAATAGAACATTGTCTCTCTCACTTCCGAACCTATACGCCTGTACGCTTCACAGACAAGCCCGAGGAATATTCACAATACTGGGCTATCCGTTCCGGTATCTTCCCTTCCGTAGGCGGAACGCGAAAACCGGGAACAACCTGTCTCATCGAAGATGTGGCTTTCCACATCGAAGATTTGCCCGAGGCAACCGCCGAGTTACAGCAACTCATCGCCCGGCATGGTTACGAAGACGCCTGTATATATGGACATGCGTTGGAAGGTAACTATCACTTTATCCTCAACCAGTCCTTTGGCAGTGACGCCGAAGTAAAGCGTTACGAGGAGCTGATGAACGATGTCAAAACATTGGTGGTGGACAAATACGATGGTTCTCTGAAGGCAGAACATGGTACAGGACGCAACATGGCTCCCTTTGTTCGTTACGAATGGGGAGACTCCGCCTACGAAGTAATGAAAGCCGTTAAAAAGCTATTTGACCCACAGGGCTTGTTGAATCCGGGCGTTATCTTCAATGATGACCCGAAATGCCATATAAAGAACTTCAAACCGCTTCCTCTCATACCCTTAGATGCGAAAAGCCCTGCTGCCAAAGTGAACCGCTGCATTGAATGTGGCTTTTGTGAAGTGAACTGCCTTTCCTGCGGTTTCACCCTTTCCTCGCGACAACGCATCGTACTGCAAAGAGAGATTGCCCGTCTCCGGCAGAATGGCGATGCTCCTGAACGTCTGGCCTTGTTGGAAAAGCAATATCTCTACCCCGGAAACCGGACTTGTGCCGGAGACGGACTGTGCTCCATGTCTTGCCCTATGGGAATCAATACAGGTGACCTTACGCACATCATCCGCCAGGAAGAATTACCGCAAGGCAGTTTAGGCTATAAAGCCGGAAATTTTGCCGCCAACCATTTTGCAGGTATCAAAAGCGCACTGCGACCTATATTAGGACTGGCAGACCTCGGCCATTCCATTTTGGGAACAAAAGCGATGAGCAGTATCACCAAAGGCATGCACAATGCCCTCGGCATCCCCCTATGGACTCCGGCAATGCCAAAGCCCTACAAATTCAAGCCTAAAGAATTAAAAGCCGGAAATAAAGTAGTCTACTTCCCCAGTTGCATCAACCAAACAATGGGGCTGCCCAAGAAATCTCCTGTGGAACAGCCGCTGGTCAACAAAATGATCGCCCTGCTCCAAAAAGGCGGTTACGAAGTCATCTTCCCTAAAAACATGGAAAAGCTCTGTTGCGGCACAATCTGGGAGAGCAAAGGCATGCTCGACATAGCCAACCGCAAAACAACCGAACTGGAAGCAGCGCTTTGGGAAGCCAGCGAAGAAGGGAAATACCCTGTCCTGTGCGACCAAAGCCCATGTCTGCACCGCATGCGCAGCACCATTCAAAAAATGAAACTTTATGAACCGGCAGAGTTCATATACACATTCCTGCGCGACAAGCTGTCATTCACTCCCATTGACCGACCCATAGCAGTCCACATAACCTGCTCCATGCGTAAAATGGGACTGGCCGATACAATCATAGCCCTGGCACGGCTCTGCTCCACAAAGGTCATCGTGCCGGAAGAAGTAGGTTGCTGCGGCTTTGCCGGCGACCGAGGCTTCACGTATCCCGAACTGAATGCCTACGCCCTGCGTAAGCTCCGTCCACAGATAGAGGCTGCCGGCATCGGCATCGGTTACTCCAACAGCCGCACCTGTGAAATCGGACTGACAACCAACTCCGGTATCCCATATGTGTCCATTGCCTACCTCGTAGATCAATGCACACAACCTTTGACAACAACCCAAGACTAACTTAACACACCTGAAATTATGAGTAATGCAGTAAAAACAAACAAACGTATTCTTGCCCTTGACATCCTCCGGGGAGTCACCATTGCGGGAATGATCATGGTCAACAATCCGGGCACATGGGCACATATTTACGCCCCCTTGCGCCATGCGGAATGGAACGGCCTTACCCCCACCGACCTTGTGTTCCCTTTCTTTATGTTCATCATGGGGATTTCCACGTACATTTCTTTGAAGAAATATAATTTTGAATTCAGTCATGCCGCCGGCATAAAAATCTTAAAACGCACCATACTTATCTTCCTCATAGGTATGGCTATCGGCTGGTTCTCGAAGTTCTGTTATTATTGGACCTCTCCCACCGAAGGCATCAGTTTCGGCACGCAACTATGGGAATCCGTATGGACGTTCGACCGTATCCGTATTCTGGGTGTCATGCAACGTCTGGCTCTCTGCTATGGCGCTACCGCTATCATTGCCCTGACCATGAAGCACAAGAACATCCCGTATCTTATCGCCACTCTTCTGACAGGATATTTCATCCTATTGCTATGTGGCAATGGATTTGCCTATAACGATACGAACATACTTTCTATCGTAGACCGCACTATCCTGACCCCAGCACACATGTACAAGGACAACGGCATCGATCCGGAAGGCCTCTTAAGTACCATTCCCGCCATAGCCCATGTACTGCTGGGCTTCTGTGTGGGACGCATGATGCTCGAAGGGAGCAAAGCCAATGAAGATCGTGAAAGCATGCTCAACTCACATCTCATCAAATTGTTTTTAGTAGGCACTATCCTTACATTCTCCGGTTTCTTGTTGAGTTACGGATGCCCAATCAACAAAAAGATTTGGTCGCCTACCTTCGTTCTCACAACATGCGGGTTGGCTTCCAGCTTCCTGGCACTGCTCATCTGGATTATCGATGTAAAAGGCTATAAGAAATGGAGCCTGTTCTTCGAATCATTCGGCGTCAACCCCCTGTTCATGTATGTATTGGGAGGCGTGCTTAGTATTCTCTTCGGCAGCATCTGCTTCCCATGGGGAGAAAGCAGCATCAGTATACACACATTCCTATATAAGATATTGCTGATGCCGATATTCGGTGAAACCGGCGGTTCACTGGCCTATGCGCTGTTGTTCGTCGGCATAAACTGGTGCATCGGCTACCAGCTCTACAAACGGAAGATTTATATAAAAATATAACAATTGGTGATGTGTGATCAGCAATTGGCTATCAGCCACTAACCACCCATCATTAATCATCAATCACTAATAACCAAACAACTATAAAGATATGATTCTAATAGCAGACAGTGGCTCTACAAAAACCGATTGGTGTGTTGTAGAAAACGGACAACCCATCCAACAGATATCCACGAAAGGAATTAACCCTTTCTTTCAGTCGGAAGAGGAAATCAGCAATGAGATCGCAACATCACTGTTGCCTCAGTTAAAAACAAATGCATTGGATGCCGTATATTTCTATGGTGCAGGATGCGGATTTCCCGATAAAATAGCTATGGTCCACCGCGCCATTACCAAGCATCTCCAAATAAAGAGAGAGGTAGAAGTCAATACAGATATGCTTGCTGTTGCTCATGGACTCTGCCAACACGAGGCCGGCATTGCCTGTATTATGGGTACAGGCTCCAATTCTTGCTATTATGATGGAAAGCAGATTGTTTCCAATGTGTCCCCGTTGGGATTCATACTTGGAGACGAAGGCAGCGGTGCCGTACTGGGCAAGTTATTGGTAGGTGATATACTGAAAAACCAGATGACTCCCGAATTGAAGGAGAAATTTCTCAAACAGTTCAGCCTGACACCTGCCGACATTATAGACCGCGTTTATCGCAAACCATTTCCTAACCGTTTTCTTGCGAGCCTTTCGCCTTTCCTCGCACAGAACATAGATGAACCTTGCATACATGCGCTGGTACTGGGAAGTTTCAAATCATTCCTCAAACGCAATGTCATGCAATATGAGAACTTCCGTAATAGCAAAGTACACTTTATCGGTTCGGTAGCTTTCTATTATAAAACAATATTAGCAGAAGCTGCACAGGAAATGAATATCCAGTTGGGCACTATCATTAAGAGTCCAATGGAAGGACTGATTAAATATCATAGCGGAAAGTAACCTATAAGGTGATAAAATAGTAAACAACAACCCCCATAAAGTAAATAGACCTATGTTTATAAAAATTTCAGAGCAACCCTCGCTCTACAACGACCTGGAAAAAAAGTCCGTCCATGAAATACTGGTAGACATCAACAGAGAAGATCAAAAAGTGGCGCTTGCCATACAAAAAACAATACCTCAAATAGAGAAGTTAGTGACGCAGATAGTTCCCCGCATGAAACAGGGCGGACGTATTTTCTACATGGGTGCCGGTACAAGCGGACGCCTTGGCGTGCTCGACGCTTCCGAAATTCCACCGACATTCGGCATGCCGCCAACATTGGTTATCGGCCTGATAGCCGGTGGTGACACAGCCCTACGCAACCCGGTGGAGAATGCGGAAGATGACATGCAACGTGGTTGGGAGGAACTCGTAGAACGCAATATTACGGATAAAGATACGGTCATCGGCATAGCTGCATCCGGTACTACCCCCTACGTAATCGGCGCACTGCATGAAGCACGCGAACATGGGATTCTGACAGCCTGCATCACCAGTAACCCCGACTCTCCAATGGCAGCGGAATCAGACGTAGCCATTGAAATGATTGTAGGCCCGGAATATGTTACGGGAAGCTCCCGAATGAAATCGGGTACAGGGCAGAAGATGATTCTCAATATGATTACCACTTCCGTAATGATACAATTGGGGCGTGTAAAAGGTAACAAAATGGTAAACATGCAACTTAGCAACAAGAAACTAGTAGATCGCGGAACACGTATGTTGGTCGAAGAATTAGGACTTGATTATGGAAAAGCCAAAGCCCTCTTACTCATGCATGGCTCTGTGAAAAAAGCCGCAGATGCTTATCGAATTAAGGAGTGACGATCTATAATCTTTTACCTCTAATCCTGCTACCATTATGAGAACATATCTAAGTTTTCTTTTCCTTTTCTGCGGACTACAAATAACCATTGCGCAGCCATTGCAACATGTAGTCCCCGAACAAGCGCACCCTACTCCGCGTATATATACAGAACATTACTACAAACGGTTCATTCAGTTCATGGACGAAGCTCCTATCAGCAACAAGGACATCGTAATGTTAGGTAACAGCCTGACAGAAAACGGTGGTAATTGGGCTGCCCGCCTCGGTAACAAGCATGTACGCAACCGCGGCATCATCGGCGATGAAGTGATGGGTGTATACGACCGTCTCCACCAAATATTGCCGGGACATCCTGCCAAGTTATTCCTCCTTATCGGTGTGAACGACATCTCCCATGGCCTGACAAGTGACAGTATTGTCAGCATGATTCGCACAACGGTAGAACGCATTCGGAAGGAATCTCCCGACACCAGACTCTACCTGCAAAGCCTGCTTCCCATCAACGAGAGTTTCGGCCGCTATAAAAGGCTGACGGGAAAAACAAGTATGATACCCGAAATCAATAAACAGTTAGAAACTCTTGCCAAAGAAAAAGGCCTGACATACATCAATCTCTTTCCTCTGTTCACAGAAAAAGGAAGCAATGTGTTACGAGCAGATCTGACAACCGACGGACTGCATCTAAAGGAAGAAGGCTATAAAATCTGGGTAAAAGCCATTAAGAAGAAGATATAACAAAAGGCATCTGATAAGTCCCTGATTATAAACAGAAAAGGTGATAAAGAGCAAACTTTATCACCTTTCTCATTCATATCAATTCGTTTTTCCTACACAATTCCTTTCAAATATACATCAAATGTCAATGATGAATAACCGGGAATGGATGAATTACCACTCGAACCATATCCGCTTTGCCAAGGGATATACAGTAGCCAACGTTCGCCTACCTGCATATACTGCAAAGGCCATGTCCATCCGGAAATTACTTTCGAAACAAAAAATTCAGAAGGAGAATTAAAATCCGTAGGCCACTTGGATTCGGCAAGTAATTCGGATGACTCGGACGAGGGCGACGACAAAGGCAATGGTAGCTTACTGTCTGTTGCTCCAAAGCCGTCAAAATTACCGTCAAATTCCTCCCCTGTGATGAAAGTACCGTAATAGTAAGTGCTTACCTCGTCTGTAAATAGCGGGTATGCTCCTCCATCTTCTTTCCATAGCTTCTTGCAATAGACATATTGGGGCTTGGAATTACCATCAACACTGACACCCCCAGTTTCGACTTTTATAGCATACAGTTTTCCAATTTCCATATTCTTTGCATCTTCCAACGAAGCTACAATGCTATTACCGGTCTCGGCTTTTATAGAATCAATAAAAGCTTCATTACGTGGCACCCAGTTATCATATTTTCCAGCCTCCTCCACTTCTTCGCAAGCTACGAATGCACCTGCCACGAAGAGCAAGAAAGGCAAAAACAAAAAGAACGGTCTCTTCATCTAATTAAAAAATTATAGAATTACTATTATTTTATATTCACTATCCGCCGTTCTTTGTAACACCCCGAATGGCGGACAGCTAAATATTTTCTTATTGCAGCGTTTTCAGCAAAGACGTGATGCTTACGCGATCTGCAATGATATTGTTCAGTTCAGAGATAGCTACACGTTCCTGTTGCATTGTATCGCGATTACGTAACGTTACGCAATTGTCTTCCAGCGTCTGGTGATCCACAGTTACACAGTACGGAGTACCGATGGCATCCTGACGGCGATAACGCTTACCGATGCTGTCTTTCTCGTCATACTGGCAATGGAAATGGAACTTCAAGTTATCAATAATCTCACGAGCTTTCTCAGGAAGGCCGTCTTTCTTCACCAGCGGCATAACAGCCAGTTTCACCGGAGCCAATGCAGCAGGTAACTTCAGGACAACACGAGTCTCGCCATTCTCCAACTGCTCCTCACAGTAAGAAGCCGACATAATGCTAAGAAACATACGATCTACGCCAATAGAGGTCTCGATAACATACGGAGTATAACTTTCGTTGGTTTCCGGATCAAAGTATTTAATGTTCTTACCGGAGAATTTCTCATGTTGAGACAAGTCGAAGTTCGTACGACTGTGAATACCTTCCACTTCCTTGAAGCCGAAAGGCATCAGGAATTCGATATCCGTAGCAGCATTGGCATAGTGAGCCAACTTGTCATGGTCGTGATAGCGATAATGATCATCGCCGAAGCCCAATGCCTTATGCCATTTCAAACGGGTTTCTTTCCAAGTCTTGAACCAGTCGAGTTCAGTACCCGGTTTTACAAAGAACTGCATCTCCATTTGCTCAAACTCACGCATACGGAAGATGAACTGGCGTGCAACGATTTCGTTACGGAAAGCCTTACCGATCTGTGCGATACCGAAAGGAATCTTCATACGACCGGTCTTCTGTACATTCAGATAGTTCACGAAGATACCTTGAGCTGTTTCCGGACGAAGGTAAATCTTCATTGCACCTTCAGAAGTAGAACCCATTTCAGTGGTAAACATCAGATTGAACTGGCGAACTTCCGTCCAGTTCTTCGTACCGCTGATAGGGCAAACAATTTCCTCATCCAATATAATCTGGCGCAATTCATCAAGGTTATTATCATTCAATGCTTTGGCAAAACGTTCGTGCAAAGCGTCACGTTTAGCCTGATGCTCCAGCACGCGGGTATTTGTACTGCGAAACTGTGCTTCATCAAAAGCTTCACCGAAACGTTTGGCAGCTTTGGCAACTTCTTTGTTTATTTTGTCGTCATATTTGGCGAGTTGATCTTCAATCAACACATCGGCACGATAACGTTTCTTGGAATCGCGGTTATCAATCAAAGGATCATTGAACGCATCTACGTGTCCGCTTGCCTTCCAGATTGTGGGATGCATAAAGATAGCCGAGTCAATGCCTACTATATTCTCGTGCAGCAGCACCATACTTTGCCACCAGTACTGTTTGATGTTATTTTTCAGTTCCACACCCATCTGACCATAATCATATACGGCTCCCAAACCGTCATAGATGTCGCTGGAAGGGAACACAAATCCGTATTCCTTGCAGTGTGATACGAGTTTCTTAAAAACGTCTTCTTGTGCCATTTTCTGTTGTATCTTAATTAATTTGAAATCTTTGTTTAGATAAAAAGCGCCACAAAGATAGGGATTTATCTTATATGTAGGGTAACGGGGGATATTAATTTATCTTATTCTTCCTCCGTCCTTTGATTCCTCCTCCTCCCATCGCATGACAGGAGTTATTCGATATTTAGGAAAATACAAGTTGAAAGGTATCCTGAACAGTCAACTTTCTTCAAGCATACATATGCAAAAACCGTAATAAAGATACAACTTCCGAAGATTCAGATACAAACCGTTTGATAAAATCTTTCTACTTTTGCAGTAAACAAAAACATTGAAACAAACATGAAAAAAGTACTGATTCTCTCATCAAGTCCGCGTCGCGGCGGTAACTCCGATACACTCTGCGATGAATTCCTGCGCGGAGCGATCAAGGCTGGCAATAATGCAGAAAAAATTTTCCTTCGTGATAAAGCCATTCACTACTGCACAGGATGCAGCATGTGTAGTCTGTATGGCAAGCCCTGTCCTCAAAAAGACGATGCAACCGAAGTAATCGGAAAGATGCTTGCCGCAGATGTAATCGTCATGAGTACACCCGTTTACTTCTACACCATGTCGGCACAGATGAAAACCTTAATAGACCGTTGTTGCAGCCAATACACAAAGATGGCAGACAAAGAGTTTTACTTTATCGTAACCGCGGCCGAAGACGACCGGAAAAAGATGTTACGCACAATCGATACTTTCCAAGGATTCCTCGACTGTCTGGAGAATCCTACGGTTAAGGGAATAGTGTATGGACTGGGAGTATGGCACACTGGAGAAATCAAAGGAAATCCTGCCATGCAAGAGGCCTACGAAATGGGTAAAAGTATATAAACAGGACTTCTCCCCTCTTATCAAGTAGATAAGGGGGATTTATAATTTCCACAAATACCCCTGTATTCTATTCATTACAAGTATTTTTATGTTATAGGGCACTTTTTACTTAAAAACACAAGAGGTGTATTTAAAAGTATAAGGAAAAAAGGAAAGAACTTGTTACATTTGTAACATCATAACATGTAACACATTATAATATCATGAGAAAACTTTTCCTTTTATTCTCTGCGGCAATTACTATTGCAAGTACCCTTCAGGCGCAGAACCCGGTCATCAGAGACCAATTTACCGCCGACCCTACGGCGCGAGTGTTCAACGGCAAGGTATATATTTACCCTTCGCATGACATACCCAGTCCTATTGACCGTTTGAAAGAATGGTTCTGCATGGCAGACTACCATGTATTTTCCTCGACCAACCTGACCGACTGGACAGACCATGGTGTAATCCTTACTCAGAACAAAGTACCCTGGGTACAGCCCGACTCCTACTCCATGTGGGCGCCCGACTGTGTGTACAAAGACGGAAAATATTATTTCTATTTTCCCAGTACTCCCCAAGGTGAAGGCAGACGCGGATTCAGCATCGGTGTAGCCATCGCTGACAGTCCGGAAGGACCTTTCACTCCGGAAGCCGAACCTATAAAAGGAGTAGGCGGCATTGACCCCTGCGTCCTCATCGATACAGATGGAGAAGCATATATTTACTGGTCCGGACGCGGAATTTCAGTTGCCAAATTGAAACCGAACATGAAAGAACTCGCTTCAGAACCCATGCAGATTCAAGGATTGCCTGACGGATTTAAGGAAGGGCCGTATGCCTTCAAGCACAATAACAAATATTACCTCACTTTCCCCTGGGTGCAGGACAAGACTGAAACTCTGGCGTATGCCATGGCAGACAGCCCAATGGGTCCGTTCACCTTTACGGGAATAATTATGGATGAATCACCTTCCGGCTGCTGGACAAACCACCACTCCATTACAGAGTACAATGGGCAGTGGTATCTCTTCTATCACCATAATGACTATTCTCCCAATTTCGACAAGAACCGTTCGGCGCGTATCGACTCGCTATTCTTCAATACAGACGGCACTATCAAAAAAGTCAAACCGACACTGCGCGGTGTAGGAATAACCGATGCACGAAGCAAAATACAGATTGACCGCTATTCTACCATAAGCCCCTACGGAGTGACTATTGATTATCTGGAGCCTTCCAATACATTTGAAGGCTGGCAGACCTTATTCAACAGAGCTGGTACATGGGTGACATATAATAAAGTAGATTTCGGCACCACTCCCGTAAAGCGGCTCAAAGCACGTGTGCGCTCGGAAAAAGGCGGAGCAATAACCCTGCGGACTCCCGGTGAAAAAGGAATGACAATTGCCGAATTGCCCATAAAACCAACCGAGAAATGGACCGAAATCAGTACAAATGTATCCAATGCACCTACAAGCATGCAAGACCTGATTATAACTCAGACCGGAGAAAACCCGGTAGCAGTAGACTGGATCAGCTTTGAATAATTCTTTCAAAACCGAATATAACAAACTTAAACAGACACAAATCATCAGTTATACATAAGTTAGTCATACTTAGAAACGGGTCCTACTACTTTGGGAAAAGTATGTAGGACTTATTTTTATCTAAAAATATAAACTGAATATCTAAAAGCACAAGCCTACAAATGCATTACAGGCCTATTTTTGTATTGAGGTTCATGCCTTACTCAACCTTGATTAATTAATGCTATCTAATAACATATTACGTATGAAAAAGAATTTGCTTTTTATTTTTTGTGCCATTGTCCTGCTGGCAGGATGTGTACAACGCCCACAATTACCCACTTTTCAAAACACAGGCAACCCCTTAGTTAAAGACAAATTTACAGCAGATCCGGCTCCGCTTGTATACGACGGAACTCTCTATCTTTACGTAGGGCACGACGAGTTCTATGAAGGTCAGGACACTGCTCATGGCGGCAAAGAATTCAACATTACCGAATGGTTATGTTACTCTACACAGGACATGCAAACATGGACTGATCATGGTGTTGTATTGAAGCCCACAGACTTCAGATGGGGGATTGGTGAAGCATGGGCCTCACAAGTTATAGAGCACAATGGCAAATTCTATTACTATACTACTGTACAAGCCGGTGAACCCTACAATAGCAAAGCAATCGGTGTAGCCGTCGGAGATACTCCCACCGGACCTTTTACTGATGCAATCGGCCAGCCTCTTGTAACCGATGATATGACCTCCAACGGTCCACGTGGCTGGTGGAATGACATAGATCCTACTGCCTTAATCGATGACAATGGACAAGCATGGCTTTGTTGGGGAAATGGGACTTGTTTCCTTGCCAAATTAAAGCCCAATCTCACCGAAATTGACGGGGATATCCAAGTAGTAGACCTGCCCCGTTATGTAGAAGGTCCATGGTTACATAAACATGGCAATTTGTATTACCTCACATATGCATCATTCGGACAAGGGCGTGAAACCATATCTTATGCCACCGCTCCTGGCATGGAAGGTCCATGGACACCACAAGGGGAGTTGACCGGCATGGCAGAAAACAGTTTTACAATCCATCCGGGAATTGCCGAATTCCAAGGCAAGTGGTATCTGTTCTACCACAATGCAACGTTAACACTTGATGGTCATGCCGGAGCAATAGGACGACGCAGCGTATGTGTGGATGAATTAAAGTATAATCCGGACGGTACCATGCAGACTGTAATACAGACCAAGCAAGGAGTAGCGAAATAGTTTTTCAATAGCCCTAGAGGAGGTTGCGTCAAAATAAAGTGAACCCCAAAAGTTAGACAAAAAACTTTTGGGGTTTATTTATGTCAATGCATCACACATTAGAAGAAAAGCAAGAGATTCTCCGACTTCATGAAGCCGGAGTTAGCGTGGTTGAGTTGATAACTCATTTTCATGTTATCGGTCATATAAAGGAACTGTCGGTAAGATTGCCCTTATCTTAAGCTTGCCACAAATGTGTCGCAAATCTCAATCGGTCAGCAGAAAAGTTTCTTATCACCTGTAATAGATATATTTAACGGAGAAATACTAAATTATAATATAGCCGACAGAGCGGATTTGGAGCAAATAAACAAAATGTTGAATGATCTGTTTGCCATTACCGACAAATTAGCAAAAGAGAATCAAATCATATTGCATTCTGATCAAGGATGACAATATCAACATAAAAATTATCAAGAAGCCTTGAACGAACATGGTATAGTACAAAGCGTGTCACGAAAGGGAAATTGCCGGGATAACTCTGTTATGGAAAACTTCTTTGGGCTTATGAAGTCAGAACTATTATACAACAAAGAATTTAAATCCATGAAAGAGTTCAAGAAGGAACTAGAGGCATATATTGATTGGTATAATAA
>OJQL01000898.1_pt1 | contig 27065 bp, 29 predicted proteins | sample 1598731 | NCBI WGS metagenome assembly OJQL01 (sample SAMN03922510, study PRJEB24848) | human gut metagenome | isolation source: stool sample | host: Homo sapiens | place: Germany | collected 2010-02
AGTGGCTTATAAGGTATCTGACAGTACATTTCTATGGTGCAATGCTCTACTTCGTAGGTTATTTCTATAACTTAACACGTTCTATATCAGATAGTTTATATCTATACATAAGCCATCCGCAACAAACCTGCACCAAAATGGCAATAAAAAAATCAAATGAAGGTGGTGCGAGGGCATATTGGCAGGTCGGGATTGAAAATATAGATGTTTTTCTTCTTCGATTACCCTCTCATCTTTCTCTTGTTTGGAGTTGCTTTCTCTCTAATTTTTGTCATCGGATTTCATCAGATTTCGGTCTCTTCATCTGGCACGAAGTCGCGATGTTTGATATATTTTCAAATCGAAGATAAAATCATTCTCTGGCACTTTTAAGTATGATTATTGGCTCAAAATCATACTCAAACGATAATTATAATTAAATTCAGCCTACTATTCGATACAGGATTGCATTACGCTGATATACCCATAGTAACTTTGCTCTTGCCGGACTGATGTTCTTGGGCAGATGTGGACAGTTGTTCCTTATCGAAGTGGCTTATACACCTCCTGACATCATCAAGGCACATAGACATATATATTCACTAATAATAATTGCGTATGACACAACAAGTACAAAGTAACAAGGAGGCAAACCTCAGCAAGCAGGTTGCCGAACTCCAGGGGCGAGTCAAGTCCTTGGAGCAGCTTCTCCATCAGGGGAAGGATGTGCTGACCTTGGAAGAGGCAGCCAAGTTCATGGGCATTGCCCGCAGTTCACTCTACAAGATGACCCACGAGCAGACCATCCCGTTCTACAAGCCGAATGGCAAGATGATCTTCTTCGAGAAGTCAGACCTCTTGGCATGGGTACGAAAGAACCGTGTGTCCTCTGAGGCGGAGATTTCCGAGGAGGCTGAACGAATCATTCAGCGTCTCGCCACAAAATAGACTGGAGTATGGCTGAATACGAGGACAAGCAGGAACTGGCAGTAGAGCTGGTTGTCCACTGGGCAAAAACCGGGCTAAGGCAATTCTCCATGCGTGATGCAGTCAATGACTATATGAAGGAGGTAGGTGCAAACCAAGCCATGACGGATGAGAGCATCATTGACAGGAGAAGAATCTGTGCGCAGCAACTCACCATCAAAAGCATCGCTTTCCTAAGCAAGGATGAATTGCAGAGGGTGGAACAGGAATTAAAGAGGATAGCAGAGGACGATGCGCCCAAGCAACATCGGGGCTGGCATAGATGACATTTCCCTTTCTACCCTCTGTTTTGGAACAACAACGTCTATTGACTACTGTGGTTAAAAGGTTAATAACCTTAATGCCGTAAGATTAATAATCCTACTGCTGCAAGGTTAATAACCTTATCAGGAATGGAACCGTATAACTACGGAAGGACAACAGAATTACACGTTACATCTTCCTATCTCTCCCGACCAGTCCAAGCCAACGGCACAGCAATCATATTGCCTTTTGTACGCAGCTACTGTACCAGTCTTGTAAATGTGGAATGCCCACGAAATTTATCAATTAACCAAATGTCAAACCCGGGACGGCATGGCAGGAACACCATGCGCAAGAAGCAAGGCACATCTGTCTGCCGTTCCTTTTTCTCTTTACTGAATATGCAAAGCAACAACAACGAGGCAGCAATTCTGCCTATTGACTCCTTTCTGGAGAAATCATTTCCCTTTACTGACATCACGCTTCATCTTTCAGCGGATGCCATTACATTCCTTATGGGGACAACAAAAGGACGACTTAATCTCATGTACTATCTGTACATCCTCCACACTATGACCATCGGTGACAAGTCGCAAATGGTGCGAGGCATCCGTGTCGATACGGGCACCTGTCAATGTTCGCTCTCGGTCTCTTCCCTTGAAGAAGTGTGGGGTATCAAGCGTAAGCAGGGGCGCAACCTGCTCGACAAGATGGAACAGCTGGGACTTATCAGCCGCTCGTCTGATTTCGTCACCTCCATCGTTGATGTCGTGAGTGTGCAGGATGGTCATGCTATGGGGCAGGTGTTTACCAACCCCAACCGTCTTCTCCTTGCTAAAAGAAATCAGACTTCTCCAGTTTTATCACCACCTGCCCAATCTGTACAAGGTGCAGATACGGCCACTGTCATCATGGAGACATCAGAAAAGCCTCAGACGGCTATTGTAACCTCTTCTGAGGCAACTATACCATCCAAGGCTGCAAAGATGCCTCAGAGCCTCTTTGATTTCGATGACGAAGACGGCACTGTTGTTCCTTATGGGCGGCATGAGTAGGATGGTCGGGCACGCAGAGCTTGCTCCACGGCCCAACTGATTAAGTGGGGGCATAACACAATATGCCCATTCACCTCTACGAGGTTCAGGGCGGCACAGCAACGGTCTCATGCCCCACATGTTCCCGTGCCTGCCATGCCAGCCTGTCGTCTGGGACATGGATGAATGCCCCCACTACCCCAAAGCAATACAAGAAAAGGGATGTCTCATGATCCATAGGCATGGAACGTGAGAACATACCTGATGTAGAACGATAACGTAACAGAACAGAAATATGAGTAATGAACCAAAAGGTGCGATGCACTTTGAGGGCAGAAAGTCCATCGGAGCGATGGAGGCTGCCGAGAACCAGCGCAGGTGGGATGAGAAGCACTATCAGACAGTGAACAAGAAACCGCTGCATTGGTACGACATCACCCGGGCGCATCTCAATTTTGAGGTTGCCAAGGGTGGTATTATCCAAAAGATAGGAACATCAAAACCTGTCGAGGAACGTTTTAAAGAGAGGCTGGAGGAACTGGGCGTGAAGCCTAACCCGGAGGTAAAGAAAAACGACCCAGCAGCTGCGAAGATGTCAAACCAGATTGTGGAGTTCGTTTTCAGCGGTGACCACGAAGTAATGAACATGATGGCATTCGGCAATCAGGCTGTCGATTTTGAGCGTGACGGAACAGCGGACAACAGCCACATCCGGCGAATGAATGAAATCGAGCAATGGGCTACCGACCTCTATGACTGGATGGCAAAGAAGTATGGTGAAGAGAACATCATCGGATTTGATGTGCATCTTGATGAGACTACGGCACATTGCCATGCGACCATCATTCCTGTTGTGATGAGAACAGAAAAGAAGATTGGCAGGGAGCGACCTGTGGTTTCATACAAAGGGTTGTTCGGTAAAGACAAGGCAACAGGTCAGCAGATTATGAAAGAGTTGCACACGGAACTTTACGAACAGGTGAACAGCAAATATGGGCTGATGCGTGGCGACCCTGTGGAGATTTCGGGCGCACAGCATAAGGACAAGGTGCAGATGTACTATCAGTTGAAACGTGAGTTACCGGAGTTGGAAAACCGTGCCATAGAGCTTAGAATCTTTATCAGCAAGTTGGAACTGCAATACAATGGGCTTAGCCATCAGATTGAATCCTTGAAGCAGGATTTGGAGAACAAGAAAATCACCCTGTCTGAATATGAGGAACGAACATCAGAATTGATGAAGCAGAAGATTGCCCTGGGTGACAAAATCCGTGACCGTAAGAGCCGACTCATGCAATGTGAGAACCAGATTGCATCGCTTCGCCAGCGGCAGGCTAATGCTGAGGTTGTGGTGAGGCAAGCGACAAATAATGTGGAAAGGATGAAGGAGGCACAACTGGGCAATTCGGTCATGATGGTCAAAGGGGCAATCTTCGATGAACTGCTTTCTGGCTTGCGAACATTCCTGAATAACATGCCGAAGCCAACTGCCTATGCTTTGGAGAGCGTGCAGGGAACTATCGTTGAAGACCTGTTTGACGGCTCTCTGAGTGATGTCATTTCCACTGCCGCAGGGATGGTAGCAGCCGCCATCGGTGATGCTACCACTCCCATGTATTCAGGAGGTGGAGGCGGTTCGTCTTCGGATGACAAACCAAAGAAAGATGATGATGAGGACTGGTGGAGGTTTGCCCATCGTGCCGCCAGATATGCCAGCAGGAACAAACCTTCCAAGTCAGCTACTCGGAGTCCGAGAAGATAGGCATCAGTCGCTTCCAATGCTCTATGCAGGGGAAAGGGTCGTACAGGGTGAACAGCCCTCGGAAGTACGAGACCTTTTCCCCTTTTCTTATGGCTTCCGTTGCCACCTCTTTCACTCCCTGCTGTTCTGCAAGTGCGGTCAGTTGCCGTTCCATCCGTTCACGTCTCTTAGAGAAATGGTCTATGGAATAAAGGCGCAATGCTTCAAACGCATCGTTCTTGCCATTGTTACGATACAGTTCCAACAACTCATCGTAGGCATCAGGTTCCCAAGGATGATGACCGATAAGGAACAGATAGTATTGTTCCGCTGCCACAAATCCTTGCTTCTTCTCAACATCCCTACAATATGCGAGTGTGTCTGCCAACCTGTTCAGGTAGTCACTGATTTCCATGTCCGCATCAGCCGGGATTTTGTCTTCGTTATCACCCTCATAAAAGTCAAAAGGAGGAAGACTGGCACAATACTCATCATAGCGTTCTCCGAGTGTCGGGTGCTTGATATTCGTTGGAAAAGTGAGAACGAAAGGTTTCTTTTGCTGTTCTTTTTTCTCAACTTTGGGCGAATCCGCTGTTTTCGGGTTGGGTGGACAAATCTTTGGAGTTTCTGGATTTTGCTGTTCCTTCACCTCTATTGGCAATAGACCTTGCCTTCTGAGTTGCTCAATGGTTTCCTTTTCAATTTTGTCAATCCATCCAGAGCTTTCTTTCGGAAACCTTTTTCGATAGACTTTGATACAAGCAGGTAACTTTTCCCATTCATCATGTTCCATGCACAACTCAATGTAGGGCACAAATGGCTTTACGCCAAGGTCACCATGATTGATGACTTTGGCGTAATAGTTCAATGCTTCAACTATATTGCCTTTTGCTTTCTGTTTCTCGGCATAGTCGAAGAATTTCTGAGCATCATATTTTGTTGGTGCGCCACCAAACAGGCTGTTTAGGAATCCCATTCTATATTATTATCCATTCAACTTGTGAATTTGTCTGCAAAGTTACGCTTGAAAAGCGCAAATTCAATCAAATGGATAGAAGAATTAGAATTATTTACCATGAATTGCCCTCAAATACTGTCTTTTTGCAATTGGATGTGTTATTTTCCCAAGGATTTAAGCATCTTGTTGATGCAGCGTTTCTTCTGCTCCATATTGGGATGAACATACAGATTTAAGGTCGTGGATATATTGGAATGTCCTAACAGTACGCTTACTGTCTTATAGTCGCATCCAGCCTCAATGCACCTTGTGGCAAAGCTGTGTCGAAGTCCGTGGTACTTCAACTTGGGAATGTCAAGTTTCTCCATAAGTCTGTTGTAGTAGTTGCGGTATGTGCGTGGCTCTGTCGGTTTATCCTCATTGGTCAACACATAGAAATCTCCATTGACCACTTTCTTCATTGGCTTCACCATTGCCAGCAACTCCTTGCTCATAGGTATCTCACGGCATGAGTTCACCGTCTTCGGGGTGTTGATGACAAGCTGTGTATGTTTCTTCCCACCCTCCACAACGTATATCCTTTCGATGGTGCGTTGCACGGTGATTGTTCCGTCAGCCACATTGATGTCGCTCCACTTCAAAGCGCAGATTTCGCCAATGCGCAATCCTGTGCTCAGGCTGATGTAGATGCCGAGGCTCATAAAGGTGAAGTTGTGCTGCACATAGTCCAGTATCTTTTTGTGATTGGCCACGGAGAGAACTTCAAGTTCCTTGGGTTGGTTGTTGGCAGGATATTTTATATCCCACTCATAGTGGGTCATCCACTCGTTCTTCACCCCGAACTTCATCACCATCTTCAAGACAATGAGAATGTTCTTAACCGATTTTACACTCAGTCCACGCTCGATCTTTTTCAAGACGAATGCCTGTACATCATGCTCATGGAGCGAATCGTTGTCACCAAACTCAGGAAGAACATGGTTCTCCAGAATTAACACGTAGGCAGCCATAGTGGACTGCTTCACATAGGGACGCTTGTACTCTTTCCAAGCCTCCGCAATTTCTCTAATTGTTTTGTTGCTCATAATTCTATAAAAATGATAAGTGCTTATAATTAGAGAAATATAATGAGCGATGTTCCCCATTTGAGATTCCCGGAGTTCAGTGGGGAGTGGGAGAAGAAAAGGTTTAAGGATGTATGCAATATAACAACAGGCAATAAGAACACCCAAGACAAGTCCGATGACGGAATCTATCCATTTTATGTTCGCTCGCAAAATGTTGAACGAATTAACTCGTGGACATTTGACGGAGAAGCTATTTTAACAGCTGGTGACGGCGTAGGTGTTGGTAAGGTCTTCCATTATTCCACAGGAAAAATCGGTGTGCATCAGCGCGTATATATTCTGAGCGATTTCAAATGCGATGGTAAGTATCTATATTCATACTTCGCAGGAAATTTCTATAATCGTGTTAAGCGAATGAGTGCAAAAAATTCGGTAGATTCTGTAAGAATGGAGATGATTGCAGATATGCCTATTTCTTTGCCATCTACTATGGAACAGAAGAAGATAGGTCATTTGCTTGCATTACTTGACGAGCGCATTGCTACCCAAAACAAAATCATTGAGAAATTGGAATCCTTAATCAAGGGGCTAAATGATTCTTTATACGTGAGATATGGTGATGATATAAGGACTTCCTTTGCGGAATTAGGATATTCGTACTCGGGATTATCAGGAAAGTCAGCAGGGGATTTCGGAACGGGCAAGCCATTCATAACATATTTGAATGTCTATTCCAACAATGTCGTGAATGAGAACGACTATCAATATGTACAAATAGACGAAGGCGAGAAACAGAATGTTGTCCAATATGGTGATGTGCTGTTTACTCTCTCTTCTGAAACACCGGAAGAAGTGGGGATTGGGTCCGTTTATTTAGGACAGGATGAAGTGTATTTGAATAGCTTCTGTTTTGGTGTTCATATCGTGAATGAGGAACTGGCTTATCCACCATACATATCATACTACGTTTCTTCCACTCCGTTTAGAAAGTTTATATATCCGTTTGCACAAGGAAGCACACGGTTTAATCTTTGCAAGGCTGACTTTGAGAAAGCAAGCATTACTTTGCCTTCTTTGGATAATCAAAAGCGAATACACTCAGTATTGAACAGTATAACAATGAAGATAAACACCGAAAGAGCGATGCTTGAACAGTATGTTACTCAGAAACAACATCTTCTCCGTCAAATGTTTATATGAACATCTGACGGAGTAAGTACTGCTTCTGGCTATTCAAACTGATTAAAATTTTCTGTTCTATCAATAGTTTGGCATCTATAGCCTCCAACATCTTGGCATATCTAAGTTGCTTGGAATATGATGAACAGAATATCTTGGCTTTGCCGTAATCTTTGAAATAAATATGTGGAATAGCCATTCCTGTTTTGTATGGTTCAAAGTTGAACACTTTCAACAAGTAGTATAGGAACTGAAGTGAGTAATCCTGTTTGGCTGTTAAGATATTCAAGGTTCCAGTTGCTGAACATTTTCCTTTCACATAGGCAACAGAACCAACTCCAGAGCCATCCTTTACAATATAGATTGCTTTGTCAGGTGTGTTATAACTATCAAGAAACCCCACAATCCCATTTGCTCCATAAACAGGATAAGTTCCTAAATCTGACACTTCACTTTCTTGCAATGTTGAGGATGTACATTCAAGACATTCCGCTATGCGAACATTAGGTTTTCCCATTCCTGCAACCCTGTGTGCAATCCCCTTGATTAAGGATTGAGAAACTGAAATGTCCGCAATTGCAGAAACAGTATTCAACAATATGCAAGGTCACCTTACAAGTCTTTCCGCCATTTGTAATATTGTAAAAGGCAAGCAAGTTAATGGAGAAGAACTTTCTGAAAAAGGCAAATATTATGTTATGAATGGTGGCATCACACCATCAGGCTATTATGACCAATGTAATACTCCTGCCAATACGATTTCTGTAAGCGAAGGAGGAAATTCATGTGGTTATGTACAGTACAATAAATCATCATTTTGGAGTGGTGGACATTGTTACACACTACAAGACATCACCAGTGGAGTTGATACCCAATATCTCTTTCATTATTTGAAACGATATGAAAGCAACATAATGAATTTGCGTATAGGGACAGGATTGCCAAATATCCAAAAGAAAGACTTAGAAAATTTCAGAATTGCATTACCACCTTCTAATGTGCAAAAGGAAATCTCCACATGCCTAACCGCTATTGAAGACAAAATAATGGTAGAAGTCAAATGGTTGGATAGTACTCAAAAGGAAAAGCTGTATTTGCTTCGTCAAATGTTCATATAAACATCTGGCGAAGCAGATAATGCTTTTGTTCCACTAATTTGAAATGATAATGAGTCTCAATATCTATTTTACCCAATAAAACTGATATTTTCTTGCCAATTGTATGTTGTTCCTCTGAACTTGGGATATAAATGGGGATGTTACATATACCCTCAAAAGACAGACACTGGCGCACACTGCCTTCCAATCGTTTTTGCATTTCATAGAAGAAATAACTTGTTGAGAAGAAATGTTCCAAATACTCTGAGACAACCTCTTTTCTCACCCTAAAGCATATATACATTGGGCTTACAATACCCTTTTCGATAGTTGTCAATCGTGCGATAGAACCAACATTGATTCTTGCTGGATTGTAGGCAAAATCGTTCTTGTGAACAATCTTGTAGTTTGATGTGTCCTCACTCGCAATAATTCTATCTTCAAACTGTTCGCTCTGATTTATAAAGCCCTGTTTATTGCTGACAGACAAGACCATATCAATAGACTTGTCTTTGTTCCTTTCTGAGATTTGCTCTATCACATCGCCTATGCGATATGGATGGTATGAACGATCGCAATAAGCCCTTTCAATAATTGCGGACTTTAGTTTCTTCAAATCCTCAATGATTTTGTTTTGGGTAGCTATTCGTTCATCTAAAAGCCTTAATAAAAAGGCTATTTTGAGTTGTTCAGCCTTTGATGGAACATATGTTTCAATTTTCAAAAGTTTATTCACTGCTAACCCAGGTTGCGCAGATTGATCAGAGAATTGGCCTAAATTTAATCTGACAAATAAGTATTCCAAATAACGGGTATAGTTATCATTAGTGGCCTTTGCTGCTATTGCGTGCTCGGTAATATATGTCTTTCCTGTCACAAAACGGACATTGCCACATAAAGCTCCTTGACGACCTATTAATACATAATCGCCATCATGATTATATCTATCAGTGTAACCACGTAACCCATTACCACCAAATACAGGATATACGCCTTCTTCTTGAATACTCTCTGCTTTAATATTCTTGCCACTCTTAAATTCTTCACATAAATCTCCAATCGTGTATTTCTCCCACTCCCCACTGAACTCCGGGAATCTCAAATGGGGAACATTAAGGACTTTTTTATCTTTATTATCTGCCATAGTTGTCATTTTTTCTATTTACACATATATAACTTGGTGTCACATATTGTGATTTCAAGAATCCGCATCAACGAAATTATCTGAAAGCGTTGCCTCTATATCTTCGATAGTAGGCAATTGGCTTTGTATATTCTCTGGCATAAGCTTTGACAGCTGATATTCAGAGATTCCTATCGGCTGATTTGTCGATTCAAGGGCATACTGCGCCATCACGTTATTCTTCGTCTTGCAGATGAGCAATCCGATAGTGGGGTTGTCAGTCGGTTTCTTCTTGATATGGTTGACAGCACTCACATACACCCCTAATTGTCCCAAGTGTTCTCCTTTGAATTTTGTGACCTTCAACTCTACGACCACATAACAGCGTAGCTCCAAGTGATAGAAAAGCAAGTCAGGATATACAGTGTCTTCCCCCACTTGCAATGGAACTTGACTTCCAACAAAAGCAAAGCCAGTACCTAATTCAAGCAAGAAACGAGTGACGTTGTGGGTAAGTGCTTGCTCTAACTCTCGCTCTCTGTATTCACCGTCAAGCGTGAGGAAATCGAAGTTATAAGGGTCTTTCAATGTTTGAGCAGCCAATTCGCTTTGAGGGTTAGCCAGCAGTCTGTTGAAATTATTCACGGCCTTTCCCTGTCGCTCATATAGGTTGGTATCAAGGTAATTAAGCAGAACAGCACGACTCCAACCATTTTCAACGGTCTGCTTCAGGTAGAACACGGCACGGTCAACATCCTTGCACTGCGATATGATATACAAATGATGTCCCCATGGAACAGAGAAGAAAACGTCCTCGCTGATTTGCGCAACAGGTTGTTGCACATTTGTGAATTCTAATTGGGCAACAACTTGTTGCCCAATTGTAATACGCTCATTATAAAACTGATACCACTGTCTGATGTATTTCAGATTTCGATGAGAGAACCCTTTCATATCTGGGAATTCAGCCATAAGTTCTCGGCTTAGTTCTTTAAGCCATCCGTCTCCCCAAGAGGCAGATTTCTGCTTCCCACAAATGTCCGCACCCATGCGCCAGTAAAGGCGGAGCAATTCTGTATTCACCTTGATTGCCGCCCTTATTTGCGCACTACGAATATCTTGCTTCAATTGCGACACCCAACTCTTGAAGTCGCTATTGCTTGCCATTGTCATATTCTCTGCCATTGCTTACAATTCCTTATTACTCTGTTCCATTGCTAATATTCTACCAACTTGGTGGAAAATTGGAAATCACAATTTGCGACATCCAATTTTTCAGACTATTCCCAATTCTTTTAGATATACTTCTATCTCCTTGTCCAACTCGGCACGTTTGGCTTCCAGTTCCTTTATTTCCGCCATAACAGCCTTGATGTCGATGGGTTCTTCCTCCTCAAAGGTATCGACATAGCGGGGGATATTGAGGTTATAGTCGTTGTCGGCAACCTCCTGCAATGTGGCGAGATGGCTGTATTTCTCTATCTCCTTGCGTTCGCGATAGGTATCTACAATCTTCTTGATGTGCTGCGGACGGAGTTTGTTCTGCGTCTTCACCTTTTCAAACTCCTTGCTGGCATCAATGAACAGGATGTTATCGTCTTCCTTGCGGCATTTCTTCATCACAAGGATGCAGGTAGGGATGCTTGTTCCATAGAAGATGTTGGCTGGCAGTCCGATGATGGCATCAATATAGTTCTTTTTCTCAATAAGGAAACGACGGATGACACCCTCTGCATTGCCACGGAAGAGCACACCGTGAGGAGCTACACAAGCCATTGTTCCACCCTCGTTCAGATGGTAAATCATGTGAAGGATAAAGGCGTAGTCAGCAGTCTTGCGTGGTGCGAGGCGACCAGCCTTGCTGAAACGATCATCGTTGTTGAACTTTTCAGCTGCGCTCCATTCGGCAGAAAAAGGAGGATTGGCCACCACGGCATCAAACAGCTCCTCTGAGAAGGCATCAGCTTCGAGCGTATCGCCATTCTCTATGCAGAAATCACTGAACTTCACTCCATGCAGCAGCATGTTCATGCGTGCAAGGTTGAAGGTCGTAGGGTTCTTTTCCTGACCGTATATCAAATCCGCTTTGCCATTGCGTGCCGTGCGGAGCAGCAGCGAGCCAGAGCCACAAGTTGGGTCATAGACATTTTTAAGTCGGGTCTTTCCTGTTGTAACGATGTCGGCAAGTATCTGGCTCACCTCCTGTGGGGTATAAAACTCTCCTGCCTTCTTTCCTGCACCTGCGGCAAACTGACCTATCATGTATTCGTAGGCATCACCGAGGATGTCAATGTCGGAAGCCTCACTCAGACCGAAGTCAATATCATCGAGTGCCAACAGTACGTTGCTAATAAGCGTATTCTTGTCATCGGCAGTCTTGCCTAACTTAGGTGAAGCGAGGTCAATGTCAGAGAATAGTCCTCCAAAATCTTCCTCACTATCGTGCCCGATAGTACTGTCTTCAATCTTTTTCAGCGAGCGTTCGAGCATAGGCAGGATATTCTCCTTGCGTTTTATTGCTTCAATGACAGACGAATACAGAAAATCCGGCTCTATGAAATAGCCCAGGTTATCCATACTTATTTCCCTTATTTCGTCTTTCAACTCCTGCTCGTCACTCGCCCAAGCCTCCTTGAAAGTCATCTCGTCCGCCTCCAGTTCGCCATCGATATACATCTCTATCTTTTCCGACAGATACTTGTAGAAGATGAATCCGAGGGTGAAATACATAAAGTCACTTGCCGACATATTGCCTCGCAAGGTATTTGCCACAGTCCAAAGCTGTGTGCGCAATTTCTGTTGTAACTCTTCGCTCATATTTTGCCAAATTTCTTTAATTGTTCTGGGACAAATCAATCCTTCTCTGAATCATAAACATTCCATGATATACAATGCAGAGAACCACCTACATTATGGTCTGCCGCATTGAAAGTCAGTTCATTTGAATCTATCTTGACGATTGTATCTACCTGTAAATACTCTATTAATTGCTCAACGGCTAATTCATCCGCTGGCTCATTAAGGGTTGGCATTAGAACTACTTTGCCTACCTGTAAATAGTTAATGTAAATCCAAGAATTATCAGACTTCTTATCACCAAAGCCAAACTCTTTTATTTTGAAATATGGTGAAAGCCTTTCAAGCAATTTGGCACGATAATCCAAATCGTAATCCTGATAATTGGACAACAAGATGGTTTCTTCATCAATCGCATGCAATATTCCATCAGCATGGCATAGTGGTAGTTCATTATTTCGTCTTGCTTCTTCCACTTCATGCGGATCAACTGGAATCCATATTACTTGCTTCCCGCTGGCTTGCTCAATCCTTTTTGTTATTTCAAACGGTTGTATGTCTGCATTCTCAGCAAACACTTTCTCCGTCAATATCATCTTATTTCCACAAACGACAACATTGCCGCCGTCCAATATTACATTGCAATCTACAATTTCCTTACCTGTAAGAAAATCACATTGAGCATTGTCTGTAATATATTGTCGGTTGCTCTCGACTTTCCAAAGATAATCGGGGCGGTACATGTACCGCATGAACTTGTTTTCACCAATCTGTATTGGCATATAATCACGAGCCCAGATATCCTTGGTGTTGCGGATTTTTTTCTCTACAACAATGCCATTCTCTCTTAATGCATCCTTTATAGCTTTAGCACAGCTTCTATAACCTTCTGTGAGGCACGCAGAGAAGAATACTCTATTTGTCTTATTGTCTTGCATACTTTATTCCCAACTAAATGTACTAATAATGTTTCTCAATTTTGTTGTCAAACTTCTCAGAAGCCAAGAGCGTTGCAGAAGGCGAAGCCCTTTCTTCTGCTTGATGGCACGCTGTAGTATTTCCGGCTTCTCACGTTGCAGATAGTCGTACTCCTGTACATACTTGACAAGGGCCTTTTCGTCAATGTCTTCCTCCTTTGCCAAATCGGAAATGGCACGCAAACGGGCTTCTGTAACGTATTTCGTCAGACGGCTCTCCAAGTCCATCGTTCCATCTGCCTTGCTGCGGGTGAAACCCTCATGGTCGTTATCGACATTCTCACGGATGAAGTTGTCGATGATGCGTGTCTTGTTGCGCATCACAGGGTCTTTTATCATCGTGTCTATGATATGCTGACGCTTTTCTCCATAGTCCTCACTGTCAGGATTGAGGTCGGCTATCAGTTCGAGGATATATGCCACATTGATGACATCGCTGTGAAGCAGTTCAAGGCAAAAGTCTATGTCGGTGATTTCTCCCTGCTGGTCTTCTGCAACCATGTTTGTGGATTCGCCAGTTCCTTTCTCTGGCTCATCATTGTCTGTTGAGATAAAGCCAAGTGTCATGTCAAGATACTTAGAACGATAGTCATTGAACTGCTGGTCAGTCATTTCCCACGCAGGGTCATCAGCATCAAACTCCTCGTATATCTGTATCTCGGAGCGTTTCTTGATAATGTCTCTGAATGCAAGTATGAAGGTTCGCTTGTCGTATTCGTTCTGGATGCGGTCAACAGATGCCATGTCGGGGTAACGGGTCAGGAATGTATGGCACAGGGCATTCAGTTCCTTCTTCACATCCTCGAATGGTGCACGCAGCACAAAACCCAATGCTTCGGGAGCATTGGTATTGCTAAACAGTTTGACAGCTTTATCCACATTGTCTTTCAGATTGCGGAAGCATACCACCTTGCCAAACCGCTTCTTCTCGTTGAGCACTCGGTTGGTACGGCTGAATGCCTGCAAGAGTCCGTGATATTCCAAGTTCTTATCCACATAGAGTGTGTTGAGTTTCTTGGCATCAAAGCCTGTGAGGAACATTCCGACAACAAGGAGAAGGTCGAGCGGTTCCATGTCGGCACGCTTCTTCTTCATGCGCAAGTTGATGTCATCATAATAGGCGCTGAAGTTGTCGGTAGAGAAGTTGGTGTGGAACATGCCGTTGTAGTCGTCCATGATAGCCTGCAGCTCGTCTGCCGTCACCCTGTCGTTGGCGAAGCCCTGGTTCATGCCAGTCTGCTCGTCATCCTGGCTGTCATTGGCCGCGTAGGTAAACACTGCACCGATGCGTATCTTCGGATTGAGCTCCTTGAATATCTTGTAGTAGCGAAGCAGCATAGGGACAGACTGTATGGCAAACAGAGCGTTGAAATCCCCATCGTAGGTTGATTTGTTGAAGTTGTTGAGGATAAACTGTGCTATCTCCCTCATGCGCTTCTCTTCCATCACATCCACATCACCATTCTCCTTGTAGTATTCCACCAAGAAGCCCAGCACGTTCTCATCGGCTATGGCATCCTTGATGAGATAGCGGTGGAGACAGGTGTCAAACACCTCGGCTGTGGTATGTTCGCCTCTGGCATTCTCAGAGAATATAGGTGTGCCGGTAAAGCCAAATATCTGTAGGTTCTTGAAGAAATTCACGATGTTCTTGTGACACTCGCCAAAATGGCTGCGATGACATTCATCGAAAATCATCACAACCTTTTGGTCTTTTACCTCTTGCAGATGCTTGTTGTAGTAGTTTCGGGTGACGGCACAATTCAACTTCTGTATGGTGGTGATGATGATTTTGGAATTGCCGCTGAGTCTTTTTATCAGCTCGTAGGTGTTGTCCGTACCATCTACTGCGCCTGGTTCAAAGGCCTCGTATTCCGACTGCGTCTGCGTGTCGAGGTCGTGACGGTCAACCACAAACATCACCTTGTCTATACCATCAATCTCACTCACCAACTGTGCAGCCTTGAACGAGGTGAGGGTCTTGCCTGCACCTGTAGTATGCCAAATATACCCGTTCTTGTTGGAGTTCTGTACCTTGTCGAGTATGCGCTCCACGGCATAATACTGGTAAGGGCGCAACACCATCAGGCATTTGTCACCCTCATGCAGCACGATATATTTGCTGAGCATCTTGCCTAATGTGCATTTGTCGAAGAAGAACTGCGCAAACATAGAGAGGTCATTGAACGGAACATTCTCTGCATCCGTCCAATTGAAGGTGAACTTATATCCGCTGTTGGGATTGTTGGCGAAATAGCGTGTATTGACACCATTGGAGATAACGAACAACTGGATATAGTCGAACAAGCCGTGAAACGATGTCTTGTGATAGCGTTGAATCTGGTTGTAGGCCTGTTTCAGTTCCACGCCACGTTTCTTCAACTCTATCTGCACAAGTGGCAAGCCATTAACAAGGATGGTCACATCATAACGGCACTTCTTCCTGCCTTCGACGGTTATCTGATTGGAGACCTGAAACTCATTCTGACACCATTGGTGACGGTTCAGAAACTCTACCCAAATGCGCTTGCCGTCTGCAGTGTCCAATGGGTAAAGGTCACGAAGTTTCTTGGCTTTCTCGAAACGAGTGCCACCTTCAAGGTAGATGAGTATCTTGTCAAACTCCTCTGCCGTGAACTCCGTCCGTCCATGTTCAGCCAACTGCTTATGGTTGTGCCTCTCCAGTTGGCGTTTGAAATTGGATTGCAGATTTTCCTCCTCAGCAATTTGGACATATTCATAGTCCATCTGCTTTAAGGTTTCTATCAACCCTGTTTCCAATGCTGCTTCACTTTGTGCCGTCATAGTTTCAACGCTATTTTATTCAATATCATCAAGACGCTTGAATATCTCAATTCCCAATGTGCTTTCTATCTTGCACAATGTTTCCAACGACATATTCTTTTGACCTTTCAACACTTTTGAGACATATTGCTGCGTGCAATTCATCTTCTCTGCAAGCATCTGTTGCGTCATTCCAAGTTCTGCCATCCTTTTCGACATGGCTAAAACTATTTGTCGGGAGTATTTCTCCCAATCTTTGACTTCCTGCTCCATATTCACTCGTTGTTCATTTACGCTTGTTTGCGTCAAAGTTCTATTGTCAATCGTTGTGTTCATGAAGATAATCCTGCATCTTATTTTACGGGTGCAAAATTACACAAAAACAATGAATAATACAACTTTCTGGTTGTGTTTCTACCGATTGACGAAGAAAAAACTCCTTTTGTATGTGTTTTTGCCTAATAATCCCATACATCATAAACATATTTTTATCAACAAGAGGGAAAAGAAGCGTTCCAAGCACGAACCCTTATTATGGCTCGCACATAGAACACTTCTTGTGAAATCAGAAGATGCCGTTAAGCATATTAACCGCATCGACTTTCTTTTCCATGACCACATCGGCATAGATTTCCGTGGTGTGGATGTTGGTATGCCCCAACATCTCACTTGTGGTGTAGATGTCACTTCCTGCTGTCAGGATGAGGGTGGCGAAGGTGTGACGGCTGCAATGGAAGGAAATGGATTTGTCTATTCCTGCTTTAGTTGTCATACGCTTCAAGGCACGGTCGGCATTGCAGAGAAGGGGGATATGTGTGAACACCCTGTCATCAAGTGAGGCGGTGCCACGTTCCGGCATCCATTCCAAAGCCTGCCTCCCCAAAGGGATTACCGCAGATTTCTTCGTCTTCTGCATGGATTGGACATACACTTGTAGCCCATCCTCTGTCTCTCGGATGTCTCGCCAATACAGTTGCAGCAAGTCGCTATGGCGCAAACCTGTAAAGCAGCAGAACATAAATGTCTGCTTCGTAACAGGACTGCCAGTTTCAACTTCCGATATGCGTTTCAACTCTTCTACGGTAAGATAGTCCCTGTCGCTTGGTGTCTTCACAAAGGTCTCTCGCTTTTCCAGTTCATAGAACGGATGCTTCTGTAACACGCCTTGTTCCACCGCATATTTCAGCATAGAGTTGACATCGGTCTGTATCAGCAGCATTGTTTTGGGCGACAATGGCTTCGGACGATTGGGAGACTTCATGTTTCGGTACACATCCTTGATATATGTGAGAAAGTTCTTGTAGAAGGACTTGTCCACCTTGTCCATCATGAGACTGGGACGGTGGATGTGAGTCAGATACGACTTGACGATGTTGACAGTGCTCCGCATATGCTTCTGATATGCAAGCGAGTATCTTTCTCCCTTTTGAAGGTGGAGTAGGTATTCATCCATCCATTTTGAAAGCTCAGTAGCAGGTGTAGATACATCCTTTCCCTCTGGTTTGCTGCAAATGCCCAGTATTCTCTCAGACTTTATCTTCAATGCCTTTTTCAGCGTGGCTTCGTTTACCCTGCGGTCGTTATCTGTCTTTTCTGGAATAAGGTAGAGGTTCAGCGATTCATACTGACGCTTTCCTCCCTTTTCATAGAACTCCAGATATAGGGTCGTGTTGCCACTCTTATGCTTGCGGCTGCGTAGTTCTATCTTCATAGTTTTCGGTATTATCATCCTTTGTAAATAGGTCGTTGACAAGGTTCATTGCATCCACTTTCTTCTTGTCCACGATTTTTGCATAGATGGCTGTTGTAGTCACATTGGCATGACCAAGCAGCTTACTCGTCGTGTATATGTCCACTCCGAGAGTAAGCATCATGGTGGCGAAGGTGTGGCGGCTGCAGTGGAAAGAGACCTTCTTCTCTATCCCTGCTGCCTTTACCAACTTCTTAACATGATAGTTGATGGTCGCATCACTGGCTGGTAAGGTAAATATAGGCTCATCCAAATTATCCTTCGCCTGTATGCAGCTCAGTGCTTCCTGCGACAAGGGAATATTATTCGGTTTCTGCGTCTTCTGCATGAACACATGGATGTAGAGGGTCTTGCCATCAGGAGTCTTATAGACCTTGCGCCATGTCAGTGTGCGTGCATCGCTCAATCGCAAGCCAGTGAAGCAGGAGAAGACAAACGCTTTCTTCACCTGCTCATTGGAACACGGCAAAGCCATCAATGAGCGCAGTTCCTCAATGGTCAGGAACTCCCTGTCCTCTGGGGAAGGCTGGAACTTCTCTTTACGGTCAAGGCTTTTCATCGGATTTGCCGTCAGCAACCCTTCTCGCACAGCCTTGTTCAATGCTCCATTAAAGACGGCTTGATGATGGTGGGCACATCCTGGAGATATAGTCCTCTCATTGATAGTACAAACGCTGTTCTTTGCTGTTGCAAGGAATCGGAGGAAGCCACGACAGAAGTCAGCATCCACCTCGCTCATGGAAATATAAGGTGTCTTTTGCTGTTCCAGATATTCCTCCACTTTCTTCCTCATATCTACACGACCTTTCAAAGTCGATGGACGGAATCCGAAATTCTCCTGTTCGTACTTGCGCAGCCAGTCGAGCAAAGACATGTTCGACTGCTTAATTTTCTCGTACTGTTTGATGCCTCGCTCCTGCAATGCAATGATACGGTCTGCCTTGATTTTCTCCGCCACCTGTCGGGTGTGGATATTCATCTGCTTGTCCAGTGGAGTCTTCTCAGGGATGAGATACAACCCTAACGATTCATACTTGCGCGTACCTTTTACATAGATGTCGAGATAGAGCCCAAGGTTGCCGTTAGCAAGCTTGCGCTCCCTGAGCCTTATCGGCTCTTTTACTTTTAATGCTTTCTTGGGTCTTCCCATATTTGTCTGTTTTTATTTGTTTTGATTTGCTTTCGGCAGTGCCTCAAGCATCTGATTTTGATGCAAAGTTATATCAAATTTCTGAGAATGCGCAACAAATCTGCAACAAATTTGCACCTAAAACATCAAATATAAGGAAATCAAAGAATAAGAAAGAAATAAGCGTAATACACTATATATCAGTTATATTACTTCACTTATGTTTCTTTTTATTGGCTTTGTTATCATTCGTTTTTGCCTATACTTCGTCGGCTTCTATGTGCTACTGTTATTCGACATTGTACTGTGCATACAGGTAGAAAACCTGACGGCAATCACAGCAAGCGAACAGACAATGGCGGCCTACTTGCAAAACAGCTTCTTCTCCGCCGGCTACTTGATGGCGGCAAGTATCGTGGCACTGAAATGCCTAAACCTCGTGCCGGACTTGGCAGCATGGATGATACCTGAAGGCGACACGGCCTTCTCTACACGGAACTTTGGAGAAGGTGTGGCGCAGCAGGCCAAAATGACGGCTACGGGCGGTATCGGCTCGATGATGAGATAATGATAAACCTAATATTAAATATCCAAAAGATGAATGTACAACAGAAAATTGAGAAATGGTGCAGGAACGAGCGTTTCGTGCACTATGCAAATGAACGCATAAGCGAAGAACTCGTTTATGCACCTAACCACCGAATTGATCCGGAATATGAAGAACTGGACGAAGCCATTACATGGGACAACCGATATATTGTCCCTATGATGACTTACCTTACCTATCGTCTGCAACTGGTCAAATTGCAGAAAAATGCCAAGAATCGAAACCGCCGTGTCTGGTGGATATTCGTGCATGTAATCATGCGGGAAGATTACACACAGCTTTTTGACGGGAAGTTCGAAAAATTTCTGACGGAGTTGCATGATACAGTCATGACAATGTTACATGACGAATACACACGATTGTCTAACAAGAAAAAATAAAGGTATATGGTCATCAAACATTTGGAGAATAAAATCCGACTGGTGGGCATCATCTGCACTGCTTTTCTTGCAGGGTGTATCATCATCAGCGTATCAAGTATCTGGACTGCCCGGACAATGGTGACGGACGCGCAGAAAAAGGTGTATGTGCTGGACGGAAATGTACCTATACTCGTAACCCGCACGACGATGGACGAAACACTGGACGTGGAGGCCAAGAGCCACGTAGAAATGTTCCACCATTACTTTTTTACTCTCGCACCGGACGACAAATACATCCGCTATACGATGGAAAAAGCGATGTACCTGGTCGATGAGACGGGACTGGCACAGTACAATACCCTCAAGGAAAAGGGATTTTACTCCAATATATTGGGTACGAGCGCGGTGTTCTCGATATTCTGTGACAGTATCTCCTTTGACAAAAAGAATATGGAGTTCACCTACTATGGTCGGCAGCGAATCGAGCGCCGGAGTAATATCCTGATGCGCGAACTGGTTACGGCAGGGCAACTTAAACGTGTGCCGAGAACGGACAATAATCCGCATGGACTGCTCATAGTAAACTGGCGCACATTGCTGAACAAAGATATCGAGCAAAAAACAAAGAGTAACTATTAAATCACCAAAGATATGAATATCAAAGGATTCAAACGGATGTTGTTCGGCGAGAAGATGCCGGACAAAGATGACCCGCAGTACAAGGAACGCTACGAGCGAGAGGTGCAGGCCGGGCATAAATTCGCCAAGGCGACACGCATCGACCAAGCGGCGGCCAAGGTGCAGGGCTTTGCCAACGCACACCGGACGCTGTTTCTGGTCATCGTCTTTACATTCGTCATCGGAGCTTTCGTATGGAACGCCTACCGCTTGGTAACTGTGTACAGACACAGTCCGGTAAGTCGCACGGCGACGGAAAAGCAGGATTCAGTGCTTCGGGAACGGCACAAGCTGTTGCAGGAAGTCGAAATAAGGGAACATAAAAACAGAGGGGACAAACCATAGTAAAAAGAGTACTTATGAATACACGGCTTGAAAAATCAGTCCGTTCGTCAGACGAATGGTACACGCCAAAGGAGATACTGGACGCATTGGGCAAATTCGACCTTGACCCTTGCGCTCCCATCCATCCGTTGTGGCCGACTGCCGAGGTCATGTATGACCAGAACATAGATGGGTTGTCCCAGATATGGGAAGGGCGTGTGTGGCTCAATCCTCCCTATTCGCGTCCTCTTATCGAGCTATTCGTCCGGAAATTGGCAGAACATGGCAACGGCATTGCATTATTATTCAACCGTTGCGATTCCAAAATGTTTCAGGACGTCATCTTTCCAAAAGCGACGGGAATGAAATTCCTACGCCACCGCATCCGATTCTACCGACCAGGCGGAGCACGAGGTGACTCTCCCAGTCGCGGTAGCATCCTATTAGCTTTCGGAGAAGACAACGCAGAGATACTGAGAAATTGTGCCATTGAAGGCAAATATGTACAACTCAATTAAAAGATGTATAATGAAGATATTGGAGAAAATCAATTTTCGCCAGCCGAAATATATGCTTCCCGCCATCCTTTATTTCCCCCTGCTCGGCACGTCTTATTTCATCTTCGACCTGTTTCAGACAGAAACGATAGAAATACAAGACAAGGCGTTGCAGACGACGGAGTTCCTAAACCCCGAATTGCCGGGGGCACAGATCAAGGACGATGGCATAGGCAGCAAATACGAGAATATGGCGAAATCATGGGGTAAGATACAAGACTACTCCGCTGTAGATAACATAGACCGGGAAGAACCCGATAAAAACAAGGAAGAGTATGAATCGAAATACACGCAGGACGACATCGACCTGCTCACGGAAGAACAACAGGAAAAAGCTGCGGCAGCGGAAATTGCCTCTGCCAAGACACGAGAACAGGAAGCACTTGCCGAACTGGAGAAAGCACTCGCAGAGGCGAGACTGAGAGGGCAAAACGCGACTGTACCCCCGGCAGAAACGGACACGGCCAACATTGCTCCACCACAAGGAGCAGCAGCCTCCGGAACCATCAACGAAGAGAGCCGGGCTGTGAAAACGCCATCAGCGGACGAACCGCCCAGCGAGGTGGTACGCAAGGTGAAGACAACCTCGGACTACTTTAACACACTGTCGAAGAATGTCCGTGAACCGAAACTCATCCAAGCCATCATTGACGAGAACATCAAAGCGGTGGACGGCTCGCGCGTGAGGTTGCGCCTGCTTGACGATGTGGAGATTGGCGAGTGTGTGATAGCAAGGGGAACATACCTGTACGCTACGGTAAGCGGATTCTCATCCGGGCGCGTGAAAGGTAATATCAGCAGCATCCTCGTGAATGACGAATTGGTGAAAGTGAGTCTCTCACTCTATGATACAGATGGCATGGAGGGGCTGTATGTGCCCAACAGCCAATTCCGGGAAACGAGCAAGGATGTAGCAAGCGGGGCAATGTCGGGCAATATGAACATGAGTATGGGAAGTACAACAGGAAACAGCCTTGCACAATGGGGGATGCAGGCGGTGAACAATGCCTACCAGAAAACAAGCAATGCCATTAGCAAAGCTATCAAGAAAAACAAAGTCAAGTTGAAATACGGAACTTTCGTGTATTTAGTGAACGGACAGGAAAAAAGGAATTAAAACGATGATGACATGGAAACAGATTTATCAGAATATCACAAAGGTACGGATGGGCTTTATTATGCGGACTATATAGCCCCAAATAAAGCCGAAACATTTATCGGAAAACTTGTGAGTACCGAATGGTGGCATCACAGAGGGCAGTTTGCCCTAATATGCAACTTCCGAACAGAAGACAGACGGAGGATTGCCTTATTCGCTTTTCAAAAACATACCGGTTTTTACGGACCAAGATACGGGAATGTTAATTTCAAAACAGTGGAGAAGGGCACTCTTTGGCAATGTGAAATCCAAATGACCCGGACGAGACGTTGTACTTGGGCGCGTGCCAGGCAGATAAAGAAATGAAGCGAAATAGGGAAAAGAAATCAATATAAATATTTTTAATCATGTGCCTATGAAATCTTCAAACTACTTAAAAAAAATATACGGGAATCCGACAGATGAAAAATATACACCGGGATATGGTGTATTACCCATTATCAAATATATACCTGAAGGCAAGATAGTCTGGTGTCCTTTCGATACGAAGCACAGTGAGTTTGTGCAGAAATTCAAGGATGCCGGTTTCCATGTCGTGTATTCCCATATCTATAACGGACAGGATTTTTTCAACTATGAACCGTCCCAATGGGATATACTCGTATCCAATCCTCCTTTCAGCCGGAAAGTGGAAGTCTTCGAACGCTGTCTGAAACTCGGAAAACCATTCGCCTTGCTGATGTCCAACTATTGGCTGAACAACGTAACACCCTGCCGACTTTTCCAGAATACTGATCTGGAATTACTCATGTTCGATAAACGTATTCAGTTCGGAAAAGGGAAAAACGTACCGTTCAACAGCAGCTATTTCTGCCATAAAATACTTCCGAAACAAATCATATTCGAACAGATAGATGTTACGGACAAATCTCCAAGTTGTATGCAGGATGACATCCCAGATAAGGCAAATATCAATCCGCAAGAGAATAAAGCAATCATGAATTTTCAATTATAACTCTGTATTTCAATGAAAAGGAATTTATTTGGCATTATGCTTCTATCAGGTATTTCCATTTTACCGAAAGCTAACGCACAAACTACCTACGAAGAAATGGAACAACTGACGGTGAACGAACAGATAACAACTGTCATCACGGCATCGGAACCGGTGCGTTTCGTGGATATTTCCACTGACAAGGTGGCGGGCGATCAGCCCATTGACAACATCATTCGCCTAAAGCCCAAGGAAAGCGGACACGAGGATGGTGAAATACTCGCCATCGTCACCATTGTGACGGAACGATACCGCACACAATACGCACTGATTTATACCACAAGGATGAAAGAGGCAGTAACGGATAAGGAGATATTGCTGCAAGAGCGTAATGCGTACAACAATCCGGCAGTCTCAATGTCCGCTGCCGACATGACACATCATGCACGGCGCATCTGGAACTCACCTGCAAAAATCCGCAACGTAGCTACCAAAGCACACCGCATGGTGATGCGTCTGAACAATATCTACTCGGTGGGTGACTACTTCTTCATAGACTTTTCCATCGAGAACAAGACGAACATCCGTTTTGACATTGATGAGATACGGATAAAGCTGACAGACAAGAAACTCGCCAAGGCAACCAACGCACAGACTATCGAACTGACACCTGCCCTGGTTCTGGAATCGGGCAAGACATTCAGACACGGCTATCGGAATGTGATTGTCGTGAAAAAGATGACCTTTCCCAATGACAAGCTACTGACCATCGAAATGACGGAGAAACAGATTAGTGGCCGTAACATCAGTCTGAACATCGACTATGAGGATATACTGGCGGCAGATTCGTTCCATGCAGATTTATTGGAGGAGGAATGACTATGAAAAAGACAATCATCGTGATAATTACCTGCGTGTGTATCGCTGCAAGTGCAAATGCACAACAAGGTAGCGGACGCCTCTCGCTTGGCACAGGGCTACTCTACAAGAACGGCATGGATATAACGCTCGCCTACGAACACGAAATGAACTATCGCCATACGTGGGAGTTCTTCGTCAACGGCTATCTACAATGGGCAGAGTGCGCTTCGTGCGGGCATATCTGCCCGGAATCATTTTGGCGAAACTACCGCAGCTACGGTTTTGGCGTGGCCTACAAGCCGTGCATGACGCGGGGACGCAACCACTATGGCAGTCTGCGTATCGGAGCTTCAGCCGGAAGCGACATGAATAAGTTCCTCGGTGGCCTGCACTTCGGTTACGAACACAACTATGTGCTACGGGCCGGATGGACACTGTATTGGCAAGTGAAAAGCGATGTGATGATAAAAGGTGCGGACGTGCTGCGAGCAGGTGTCGTGCTGGGTGTGAAACTACCTATAAAATAGGGAAACAAAAAAGAAAGCAATATGATACGAAAGATACATTTGGTGGCAGCGGCAACGGCTGCCGTGCTTTGCGCTGCCTGTGACACGCATATAGACGTACCCGATACAGCAGTTCGTCCAGGACATATCCTCTGCGAGGATGGAACAGCCTTGCCTTACGCACAATATGAACAATCGGGGAAAAAAGCGATAGCGGTTGTCTTCGATACCGAAAAACGCGGAGATACGGAGGGGGACGGTTATGCAGTTTACCTGTGGGACATTGCTCCACAGGCATTCGCCGACAGCCTCGGCATCGCACAAGGCACATCGGCTGACATCATGGCTTATGATGGCAATGAGAATACATTCGCACTGTATGATACACAAGAAACCGCTTCGCCAATGGCAGAAGCGGTTTTCGACCTATGGCGGTACGGGCAGAGTGCCTATGTACCGTCCGTGGCAGAGATGCGGCTGCTCTACACCATGCGAAAGATAATCAACCCTGTCATCGAACAATGTGGCGGTGAGCCGTTACCACTGGATGAAAACGACTGTTGGTACTGGACATCCACAGAAGTCGAAAAGCAACAGACAGCCAAGGCATGGCTCTATTCCATGGGGAGCGGCGCAATGCAGGAAACACCTAAAGTACAGGCGCACAAAGTACGCCCTATAATTACCATAAACGAATAAAAGATAGAAAGATATGAAAGATACGGATATATTTTTCAGCATAGCATTGATGATATTGGGAATTGTCCTCATGTATAAGTCCATGAAAGGTAATTCATGCCGACAAATACTGGCAAAACTCGCAGATTCCATAGCATCGGATAAAGAAGATATTAATTTTCAAATTAAAAGGTTCGGCTACCTTTTGGACGAAATGACTGCCGATAATGAAAAAAATTCAATCTTGAAGCGTCATGCCGACAGACTGGAGGAACTTGTCACGCAATTAGACCGCACACGAAACGAGCTTGAAACAAGTAATCTGTCAATGGCGGATATTAACGGAGAGTTGAAAAGAAGTAATGCCGAACTTGTAAAGAGAGCAACCCAATTACGCAATGAGATACAGCAAGACGAGCTTGTCATCCAAAAGATGCAAGAACGCCTTGATTCTCTCAAAAGAATCAAAGTGGGGCTTGAAATAGCCCTGAATAACATTCAGGCAGAAGAAGTACACTATCTCTCGGAACCGGTATTCAGTTTGGGTATTACCCCATCCATCAAAAGCCATCTTGAATCTCATGGAATATTATATATCGGAGACCTGATTCATCTTAACGAGCAATATCTCATGGAAATCTGGGGTATCGGTCCGGTAACACTTGATAAGATAAAAACAAAACTGAACGAGAATGGTGCATGGTTCGGTATGGATGTAATCAGAGTAGGTAATCATTGGTATCGTAGAAAACAAGGACTAATAACAGACTGACTTATGGAAGAAAGTAAGGAATTGCAAGGGTTCTATAAAATATTCCGCACAGTGGTATATGTGTCCGTGCTGCTGGAGTTCTTTGAATATGCCATTGACCCTGCAATGCTCGACCACTGGGGCGGCATACTGACCGACATTCACGGACGCATCAAACAATGGATGATTTACCACGACGGCAATCTTGTGTACAGCAAAATCGCAACGGTACTGCTTATCTGCATCACTTGTGTCGGAACGCGGAACAAGAAGCATCTGGAGTTCAACGCACGCCGGCAGGTGGTGTATCCATTGACGAGTGGGTTATTGCTGCTCGTACTCTCCGTATGGCTGTTCGGCCATACGATGGAAACAAGGCTTTATACCTTACCTCTGAATATCATTCTCTATATGATTGCCTCCATTGCTGGCGTAGTACTGGTACATATCGCATTAGACAACATTTCAAAGTTCATCAAGGAGGGATTGATGAAAGACCGTTTCAACTTCGAGAATGAAAGTTTTGAACAATGTGAAGAAAAAGTCGAGAATGAATACAGCGTAAATATCCCCATGCGATACTACTATAAGGGTAAATTCCGTAAGGGGTGGATTTCTGTAAGCAACTGCTTTCGAGGAACATGGGTAGTTGGAACACCGGGATCGGGTAAGACTTTCAGTATCATAGAGCCGTTTATCCGACAGCATTCGGCCAAAGGTTTCGCCATGGTGGTGTATGACTACAAGTTTCCTACATTGGCGACCAAGCTCTACTACCATTACAAGAAGAACGAGAAACTGGGC
>OJQL01000910.1_pt1 | contig 26684 bp, 25 predicted proteins | sample 1598731 | NCBI WGS metagenome assembly OJQL01 (sample SAMN03922510, study PRJEB24848) | human gut metagenome | isolation source: stool sample | host: Homo sapiens | place: Germany | collected 2010-02
CTTTTGATGATAGCGGAAGTGGGAATTTTTCTAGCGTGTGATATGTAATTACAACAGGAAAATTTGATGGAATCTTCGAATCATCGCTAAACTCTTCAAATAATCCAATTTTTATTGAAACCACCTTATTCTCTTCGGAGATTTTATTCAGTGGCAAATCTGAGATTTCATTGGTGCTAATGTTAGTAAAACCTGCATCCTCCAAAATTGTAATTACAGCTTCATATTCTTTTCCAATCAATACAGAAGAAGCAGTTCCAACCGGTGTGAGCATTTTGATTTCATAGTAGGCCCCACCAATCAGAATAGCAATAATAAAAACTAACACTCCAAAGATTCTAAGCTTCCAATTTACCTTCTTTTTTATTGGAGTGTGAAGGCTAGTATACGATGATTGTGATGATCCGCTATATTCAGTTGAATTGCTGCTGTAAACCCTAGAACTTGATGTACCCTGTGTACCCTGTGAAGAGTATGAAGAATAACTATATTCGGAGCTATTGCTGTCAGCTTCTTCATCATCGTCATCATCCGACTCAACTTCTTCGTACTCATCATCACTATAATCGTGATGAAGATGAGCTCCACATTCTGTACATTTCCAGTCGTTTTGATAATCTGCAAAGCCCCACTGATCATCTAGCTCTGCCCCACAATTCGGGCATTTATGTTTAGGTTCTTCAACAACCGAATATTGGTCACTGCTATAACTGTGATGCAAATGTACCCCACAGGCAGTGCATTCCCAATCATCATCATACCGGTCAAATCCTGGCTGAAAATCTAACGCAACATCACAATTCGGACATCTGAATTCTGGCTGATCATCGCTAATAATATCAGCTTCAGTTATCCCGTTAGTGTGACCACATTCAGTACACGTCCAAGATCCATAACTGTCGGAGAATCCGTATTGTCGGTTAAGAAGTGCTCCACAGCGATCACAATACCAGGCTACACCCTCGAAACTATCACCATCATATACATCATCATCCATTAGAAGTTCACCGCATTCAGTACAACGCCATGTCCCACCGTTCGGATTGAAACCATATTGGTCATTTAATATTGCTCCACATTTCGGGCAAAAATATTCATCCATTCCTTACATCACCTTCTCTCGCTACCACAGCATGCGCTGGTCATCAATACTTGTTATATATAATTTCAAGATTGATTATTATTTGCTTGGATCTTCACTTATAACGATGCATCCATCTGCAAACTGTTCAAATGTGTTATTTATCATGTAGCTGATGCCCTTCAAATTTTCAAATTGGATCTCAGATACATAGGCATCTCGCATATCACCCTTTTCAAGAACCACCCATCTCATTTGACTAAAAGAATATTTTGCAAAAGCAATCCATTGAGGATAGTTAATTGCCATGGGTGATTTCTTAAAGTATATTTTACCGGCATTGATAGTTGCCGATGCAGAATGGCCAATAAAAAGCATTGTAGAAAGTTTAGGATGCTTAGTTCTATTCAACGACACAGGAACAGATTCTAATACTCCATGACCTTCCTTAATTCTTTTCAATGCATATCCCAGTCTAATAACGACTTCTGTTACCATTACAGGAATTGACTGAGCACAAAAATGTATAAAGTCATATCCTTCATAGTACATACCCTGAACAATTTCAGCTATTGTCTGTTCCTCCTCACCAATACTGCCAAACTGCAAGAAGTTGAAAAGTCCCATCAGTGGTGCCGGAAGCCCCATCGAAGTAGTAAGATCTGACTTTAGGTGAGCAATTTGCTTTGCTATAGCAGCAAATAGCTCTGTCTCGCGACGATTACTATAGTTTTCCATGATCTGTGACACAAATTTTCCTTCTTTGTCAATCGTGGTCATAGAGCCATTTATGATATCCAAAACACCTACCACAAATCCAAGTAGCGGATCGTGCCCTAAAGATAAAAACCTATGATAATAAGCGGATAAACCTACAATGTACTCTCTAGTATTCCGGTTATCCTGAGCATCAAAGGGAACCTTACTCTCTTTAGAGTTTGCCAATTTCTGCATTTCTTCTTCAGGGAATCTTTGATCAAACCATGCTCTAACATGATCAGCAAGTGGCCCGGCTTCCAAACCATCATAGCCTTTTTGAGGAATCCCTATCATCAAGATATCAACCACAGACCCAAGGATGCCGGCCAAAGCGGCAATCCCTATATCATACCGATCGAGCCTATGAAGATCATTAAAATCATCATTCAGCTTTTTAATTGCTAGATGGTTTGCCATTAATTCCTCTTCAGCAAATAGATTTTCAATATTGCACTCAGAACCAACTGATTTCTCAGCTTCCACACACAAACGTTCCCAATCTGGAAGAACGAGTACTTGGGGTACAGAAACCTCCTGTTGAACAGGCTTAGCCTTTCCAATGTCTATCCCTACTGCTTGCATTTCTAATTCTAATTTTGCAATCTCAAGACCTAGTTTATCACTTTTGGGGAAGGATATCGCCTGCAACTCTTTTTCATGATACGTAAGAACATTTGTTATCTGCTGTTCCGATTTAGAAAGCTTTTTCTTATGCTTCATAGTCATCACCTCTGCTTGCAGAATATGCTTCCAGAACTTCCTCGTAATGCTTTTGTTTAGCGTGGCTATCGGCTGCATCCTTCTTTAGGTCGCAAATTTCCGCGTCCTGCTTTTTGATAGCCTCTTGGAATAAACGCTCTGTTTCCTTTTGTTTCCGTTTGTTCCAAGCCCCTTTAATTTTACTGCCAATAAAAAGCGCAGCGCCAACAGCCAAAGTAACCCGTCCGGTTTTCTCATCACCTCCGAGAAATTCACCTAATGATTCAACCACATTGGAGGCCTGTTCCTTTTTTGTATCCCAAAAGCCGACTTTTTCAGAGTCTTCTTCCATTAATTCTAATTCGTTGTCGCTCAACAAACACTACCTCCTTAGTTTTTGCCAAGATCAGCTTTCAGATCTTTAATAGCCTGCATCAATAAGATGTTTATGCTCCGCAAATAATCTAAACGTTCTTTTGAGGCTTCAGCCTCTTCTTTTAAGGCATTAATAATAGCGTCATGTTTTTTCAAAGCTTCCTGATATAAGCGCTCCTTTTCCTGACGAAGTTGCTTGTTTTTAAGGTGATTTGCTAAACCAACTCCGCCTGCAGCTAATCCAGCTACCGGAAGCGCAAGCACAAAAATTCCAGCGACTGATGCGGATACAGCTCCACCAAGCAAAGCAGAAACACCTCCACCAGCTATGGCTAAACCACTCATTATTCCAGCCGCACTAAGTCCTACTGTTCCTAATCCATAAAGAGCAGCAAACGAGCCTACAGCACCAATTCCGGCACCTAATGCGCCTGCAAGAACTTCAGGAATAGCACTTTCCCGAATAGTTCTATTCTTATCGTGCAATGCCATGGCGGCTTCGTTTACTACATTGACTACCTGCTGTAAAGAGTCAACACTTTGAAAATTCATATCTTTCTTTTTAACTTTTATTTCTTTTTTCTTATCTGTCTTCTTTGCCATATTTATACCTACTCTTTCTTACCAGAAGAAATTGCTTTAATCAACCATGCTCCCGCTTCTCCGCCAGCCAACAATGGACTAGCAATTGCACCCATTGCTCCTGCAACAAAGGCTCCACCTAATACCGCTCCCATCGCTAACATAACTTCTTTTGAGGCAGCCTTTCGGGTTGCCGTCCCTGCTAAAATAGACGGAGTAATCATGTTTGCCTTTTCCAACAGCGTTCTAATTTCGTCTTCTTTATATTGCTCTGGATGATCCACAAGCATGTCCAAGATTAATCGAAGTACTTCTGTCTCCTCCGGGCATCTTGCTATCTCAGCATCTAAAACACTACGCATTGCAATATACTGTGTTTTGTTCAATTTGAATTTATCACGATTGTTTTTTTCCAGATTGTTGATGGTTTGCCTGGTAACACCAATCTTGTCTCCAAACTCTTCTGCTGTCCAGCCTACGGTCCTTCTTATTAGAAGCATATTATTCTGAAATCTAATTATCTCTTCCATGATGTCACCCCCATGTTTGTATCCTATACCTTGACAAATATTTTGTCAAGGTATTCATATTTTTTTACACTTTAGAAAAGAAGAAGCACTATAACCCCAAATATTCTTTCAAAATATAAATTTATACATTATATCATCTAATAAGTTTTACTTTCATTTTCCCACATGATCATGAGGCTTTTTTCGTTCAAATTGTGCGATTATATGTAAAAAGCGTAGGATTTCTCCCACGCATTTATATTATTATTTCAGCTTTTCCGATCCGATCTTCCAAAGGTGTAAATAAGGTGTAAATTCTATGTTTCCATCCAAGAAACCCAATAAACTCAAGGCTTTTGCTCCGTCCCTTAAACACTGCCGTGGCAAACCAAAAGTATCTTAATCACTATAAAATTCCTCCTTCAATGCCGTGATTTTCCCTGTTTTGCCAGGTTTTTTTGCGTTTTTCATTCTGTACACATATCATGCCGACATTAACAGAATAGGCAAAACGGGGGAAATTGTAGCCTTGTGTACTACTCAGTTGTAGTCAAGTAGTAGTCTGTTTAGGGGGGGCAGACTACTGCAATTTTTGAAACAATTTAACGATTACCCCGTAGGCGGGTGCAAAATAGATTTGAACATTCAACCTGGCTCGTCTGGATACGCTGAATTTCCTCGCTGATTTTAGGTTCAAGGGAACATATCCACAGCCTTTTTCACCATTTTGCTGTTTGCGAGAATACGTCCATACTAACAATTTATTTTACTTGTAATCCTTCAGAAAAGGAACTGTTGTATTTGAGCATACTCTTACGAGCCACCTTCATTGCCTCTACAGACTCTTCTGCCTTTTTGATTGTTTCGGCAATTGCTTTTTTCTCCTTACCTTTGGCAACATCCTTCTTTAATCTGAGTTCAACCAGACCTTTTTCAATTTCTGTAATATTCTGAAGGTACTGCTCATAAACACTATTTGAAAATTCAATATCGTGTTCATCATTAAGAAAAATTTCTCTAACCGAAGTAAGTAACTTTGCAGACTGCATTATCGTATTTTTCTTTCCCATGAGTCCCACTGAACCGACAGCACCACCAACTCCGGCACCGACACCTATTCCGAGGGCGGCACCACCGCCAACAATAGCAATCGTTCCCCCAAGCATTCCAGCTCCGCCGGCAGCAATTGCACCACCGCCAAGATATGCAAGGCAGGCACTTGTTAATGCCGCACCGCTAAGTCCTGCAAAATTAGAGCCGACCAATGCTACCGCTATAGGCCCTGCCAATGCACCTGCAGTTGCAACAGTAACAATGGCTATAACAGCAGTAATGGACAAAGAGGTAATCACGGTTTTAAGGACTTCATTAAGTTCATTCATCCGTTTATCATAAGACTTCCGCAGTCGTTTCACATACCCTTGCTCACAATATTTACCTGTGAATTGCTCGTTTAAAAACCGATCCCCCTCGGCTTTTTTAAATCCATTGATTGGATTGTTTAGATTTTTGTACCTTTTGCACGGAACATCATTGCCTTTTTTATCTTTTTCCATCCCAAGCGGATAATACGGCTCAAACAACATGGTTTCAAGAAGATTTAATCGATACCACGGTTCATTGGGATTATGTTCTGAAATCCGATGGTGCAACTCGTCCATAGCGTACCAATGCATTTGGGCACCTGGAACTTGCGTAAAACTTTCAAATCCATCAGAAATGAACTTATTCCATTCCTGTAGCCACGCAGTTTTTAATTCCTTGACAGCTTTACCAACTATAGGAATATTAGTTGTTTCTATATCATTGAGCGTTTTGTAGTATTCAAGGTTATACAGTATCTCTGTCTGTTCCAATGAAAGACCGAGTTTATCCATCTGTAAATCCATATCGGCTCCTATTCTTTCATACACATCCGCATCTGCTTTTTGGAAAGTTTGACGCTTTATATTTTCATACACAGCTCGAACTTTTTTTACATTACGTGCTTTTAATCCCCAACTCACATCAGAACCAATAGCAACTGCAAATCTTCCGATACCGACATAGTTAATCGACACCCAATATTTCTGTGTCGCAATTGCTTCTCCGATGTCAATGGCAGTAAACACACCTGTCGAAACAGTCAGCATTCGAGCAATAGTCGGATTATTTATTGGTTTAACTGAATTCCAATCTATCATCTTCATATCAGCAATACTACTAACACGATTTTCTTTCATTGCCAATGCAAGACGCCTTATAAAATAGAATGAACGTACAATGCATTCATTCGCAACCACAGGAATTGCCTGTTTGCCAAGTTCCACTGCAACGCCAAGTTCGCCACGTAAATCAAACTTAATAACAGACTCCTTAATAATCTGCCCATTTTCATCACGCTGCATCATGAGTGTTCCATTGAACAATTTGGAAAGAAAGAGTGATAAAGATGCATCGTCATTAACCTTTAAGTCTCTAAAAAGTGGAATGGCAGATATTTCTTTTGCCAATGCAAGTATCGGACCAGGGATACCTGTTCCGCCAGTAATTCCTGCCGTACTACTGGACCCTGCCACATCACTTACAAGATGGAAGAACCAAGTTATAGTTCCCATCAAAATTTTCTGCGGAACATCCTTTCCAATAAACGGCTTACTCTTTTCCTGAACATCAACGACCAAGAACATTCCATTCACGTCAGTTCCGTATGCCTTTTCCGTAAACTGTGTCAATAAAGAAAAGGCTAAACCCACAATTGTAGGATGGTGAGCAAAATCTCGCAGATGATGTTGTAAACCACCTCCAAAATCCGGCGTGTTTCCATCACTTGGAATTGGGAATCGTTTTTCTAATGCTTTTACTGCAGACTTTACATCATCAAACTTTTTGTCCTCAATCATTTCAGCGGTTTTCTTTACAAAGGTGTCTACCTTATCACTGACCACATTATGCCCGTGTGCCAGATCAAATTCTCCTACCCAAAGAATGTCTAATATACTGCAAGCTATACCGCTTGCGACAGCGACAATATAATCCAGGTTATCCGCTTGACTTGATAACAGTTCAATTTGGCTGTTCAAATCATAAATGGTTTTGTTAAAATCAAATGCATCTGAACCCACAAAGTTATCATATGGTATCAGTTCATATTTTAAATTCGTATAATCTTCGCTCATACTACCATGCCTTTCTTCTACTCCACAGGAGGGTCAAAATCCTCATCCATACACTTACGGATGATTCTCTTTGTCTTTTCAATAGGCAAGGGGACATTATCTTCGCTAAAATATTCAATGTTTACTACCTCTACAACAACCTCACGATTATCCTTTCCAGCTGGAACAAGCACAAAATCACCGATTTTAATGCTGTCATCTTCCGTCAGATAATAATAGGATTTCTGTCCTTCTTCAAAGGCCACGCTGCAATAGATATAATCCGTTGTCCTGCGTTTTACTTTACCATACACAGATGGGTCAAGTATCTCTCCCCAACCATAAAAACGTATGAAATCAAATACCGCATCTGCAAACTCCTCAAAAGCATCCGGCAGACCATTTTTATCAAACGAACCCTGCGATGACCTTTTGTGGGGTCTTTTTATAGTCAATCGTATTTTTATAATCCTTGGTTTCATTCGGATTTTCTATGATATCGTCAGGATTACCTACGATGTTTCCAAACAAGTCCTCTGCATCAAAGACATCCAAAAGACTCTCTATACCGCCTTCAATTTCATACTTGCGGGAAACTTTGCAACCTGTTCCAATATTCTGGACATGTTCAAGAGTTGATTGTATCTGAATATTGTTGCGTAGGTCCCTTCATCCTTATCACACTCCCAGCTTCCCCATAACCTCTATCTTCTCATATTCTCCGGTTTCCGAATCAATAACAATCATCGCAGACTCTCCAATCTGTCTTCCATCTCTATAGGTCGAGAACACATCTGTCGATATGATGCCGTCTTTTTCAAATATCTTCTCCACCGGTGTATGCCCTACCACCTGTTTGTATGTATCTGCTCTGAACATCTCTCGGGTCTCATACTGTGGTCTGAACCATAAGGGTGATTTATCATTCCAGAGATAATCATATGGAGCATCGTTTACCGCTGCTATAACTTCCTCTATATCAGCATCCAGCAGATCCTTGTTAAGCCATCTTAGGAAATCAGCTGTAAGCCCTCCATGTGAGAAAAGCACATTGTCAATCCGATGCATTATGTTTATCTGTACCGGACTCTTAAGGCGGTTCTCAAGTTCTTCAAGCTTTGACATTACCGTCCTCTCGGCATAGGGAGAATATCCGGTCTCAAGTCTTCCCCACGAGTAGCTGACATCATGATTACCGTAACACCAGAGAGTATCCGGATAGTCCTCAGCAAATGCGATTGCTCGATCAAATGTTTCTTTATATCGTTCTATCTGAAATTCCATATTCCAGTCATCCGGCATATCCATCAGGCACACAGCCCGATCCGCCTTACCGTCTCTTAAGATTTTCTCTGTCCTGTCGAATATCCATGGTTTTAGATGAATATCAGGAATCACAAGTACTCGCATAACTCCATCTCCTAAAATTGATATACAAACTTGTAACAATTTTCTTACAAGTAAATCTCCTTCAACAACTCCACACCTCTATCTCTATCAAATGGCATCCCCATCTGCAAAAGTCTTATTTCCGATTCATCTACTGCACTAATTTCCTCAATGTACCTATGTATGCATTCTGTTACAAGTCCTTCTGACTCCACTTTTATTCCGGTAGTAACAATCTGAAGCAATCGGAACACATCATATTTGTGCTTCTTTAAATCCTTTTCATTTACATGCTCTCCGGCTCTTTTTCTGTCCAAAAGGTTAATCCACGCATACATTTTGAACGGAATCAGATGCTCTGCTCCCAGAACACCAATACCATCAACCACTCTACGTCCGGACATCATAAATTTATAGAAGTCATCGTTCAGAAGAATCGCTGATAAACTGGAAGTATCATCATCAATATGAATCGGAATGATTCCCTCTTCTATTTCAAGATGATATCCCGGCTTTCTTGAAAACAACTCAATCATAGTAGGATAACCGAATTTTCCTTCTGTGAAGCGGTAAAAGTGCATATTCTGTTCATTCTTCCATCCGCACTTATAGCCGCCTTCTTTTATGTATTCCCAGAATACGCTCGCAAATTCCGGGAAGTTATCCTCCATAATCAGGATCATATCAATATCTTTTGTCGCTCGAAATGGCAAGTCTGCCTTTGAGAGTAGAATATCGCAGGCAGTTCCGCCGATAATAGTGTAATAATCCGTATAATCTTTAAATTTTTCTCTAAAAGAGTCTATCCCTGGTACCATTTATAATTCCTCCAACAGTTCCTCAATACTCATTTCTATTCTTTCGTCTTCGTTACCTTTGAATGTACATGCCAGTGAAACAGGATCAACACGCCTTTCTCTTGCAAAATAAGAAGGATTGTATTTCCATAATTGTATCTTCAAGCAGTCGTCTGGGTCTTCAGATCTGGCATCCACAATTTCCAACTGGTCAACAACTTCCTCGCCCTTGTAGATTGCACGTTCCTCTATTCTTGGTGGATTCAATTCTGACTCCTGACTAAGTGCAGTTTCTCCTGCGCTAAATGATTCAAAGGTTGCTTCATATCGCATAATTGTAATCACTTTCTGGACCGGATTAATCAAATATCCTTTTGCATTTTCATAATACTCTTTCCGTGAGTAATTTCTCTTAATAGCAATCTCTGTTCCTGATTTCATCTGCTGGATGAGTCCCATTTCCTCTAATTGCGCTGTTGCTCTTGTAATGGACGTCTTGGTAAGATTCAGCTTGTTCGCAACTTCACTTTTTAACACAGATTCCTCATCACTCATATATAACAATTCAAGGAACACCATCTGTGTTGCCGGCATCATCTTATCCGCTTTGACAAGCTGCTTGCGATACACATCCTGCAATACAATTCCCATAAATGGTAAGAATACATTTCCTGGCAAATTCACAAACGGAACTCCGCTTTTTACCAGAGCATTTCTCATGGATACGTTGTTTAACGCTACTTCATATGCTACAGGGCACTGCAATGCTTCCTCATACTTTGCTTTCTGCTTTTTCATTGCAGCAACACTTAGTTCCGTTTCCTTCATAACATCTATTATGGCAAAGGTAACACCATATATTTCAACCATCACAATATCACGCATAGTCATAAAGATTGGCAATGGCAATTTATTCTTGTATTCTGCTATTTTTACTTCGCAGCCGAAATACTGCTCTAATTCTTTTTTCATATGGCGTCTCCTTATAACATATTTTTTTGTATAATAACATATTTTCTGTTATTATACAATGTTTTATGTTATTATATCACAGCCAGAACGAGTGATTCTATTCTCTTCCATCGTCTGTTTCTCCGTAATATTTCTCTTTTATGCAGTTCCATAAAATTTAAGCCGTAGCTCTCGCCACGGCTTCATCACTTTTAATATCTGCCTACATTACAGCCACGAGGATTACCTCCAGCCAACCGGCTTAACGCTCTAACCTTTCTCATGGATTTCAACACATTTCTATGTCTACATAAAAGTTTTCACTTCACCTAAAACCATTCAAGAATAAAATCGTTGACGATTCACCTTTAACGGTTCAAATAAAACGCAAAACAGTTAAATTGGAGGTGCATTCTACACCGTCTTTAAACCCAACTTTTTTCTAAAGGCAGGAATCGAACCTGCGACATCATGATTACAAGTCATGTGCGCTGCCAACTGCGCCACTTTTAAAGTCAAGCAACCCAATTTAATCAGAATTGGTAATATCTGTTATGTAACGTAACCCTGTTACAGGGAAGCCGGATTTGAAGTTTTCGTAATGCAGGCAAACACCTTACGCTACCTCAATAAAAGTTGTTGCATTCGATACTTTTATCTGTGTGTCTAATTCAGTCAGAAGAGTGTTGCGCTTTTCTTCCAGCGCCTCCATTTTCTTCTTAACATCAAGCGGATCCACCAGTTCTGTTGTATTTTCCTTTACATAGGCTTCTACAACTCCTAAAGGTTTTTCGTCTTTGGTCTTGCTTTCTTTTCCGAGAATACTAAGACGCATCTCCTCTGCCGTAGACTGCAGCTGACTGTTCTTTCTGTCGCAGAACTGCACCCTTTCATTATACTCACTAGACAGCTTTTTCTGAAGTCTTCCTTCAAAATCTGCATCGACTCCGTAAGCACCAGCCCCACGAAGTCTGCTTCGGAGTGCAATTGCTCCGGCAACTGTGAAAATTCCGTAGGAAGTAGTAATTTCCATATTTGCATTAGAAGCCACAATCGCCGCATCAATCTTCTGAAAACGGTCAATCAAATCAGTAATCTGCTGATATGCTGACTCTGCTTCTTTTGCATACTCTTCTTTACTGGTGCGCTTTGCGAAAACCTTGTCCTCATTCGGCTTAATGGTATCAACAAAGCTTGCCTTAGCAATCTTATCTGCTATCTTCTTTACCAACAGATCTCTTTCATCCAGAGCCTGCGTTACCAACATCTTCTCGCTCATAAAAAATCCTCCCTTAGAATATTGTCTCTACCGACTATTCTAAAGGAGAATATTCTATTTGTCATTGAAGCTGTAGTTCAAAAAATTTATGCAGCACGCTTCTCCTGCAATTTTTCATAATAAGCACACAGTCTGCTTTCGCGAGAATCCAGTGGCTTTACAATAATATCCGGCACAATCGGTGCCCTGTTGCCACGCACGATTGCATCAATCGGAACTTGAAGCAGCTCGCTTAGCGCATACAGATTATCAATGGTCGGCATATTTACGCCATCGATCCAACGGTACACGCTCTGCACACAACCAAGTCCAAGATATTCCTGCACATCCTTTGGCGCAATTCCACGCATGTCCATGATTCTACGTAAGTTAACACCGGTTTCTTGTTTGTTGATTAATGGGAACATAAGGCACCTTCCTTCCTCTATTTCCCTATTATAACACAGACCGCACATCCATAAAAGACGTGCGGCCTGTTCTATATTATAATCCCCTTTTACCCGTATGCTTTTGGTACTTCATGTATCATTTATATTATCATATGAAATTTTGTTGGTTATGTCAATGGTATTTCGCCAGGCTTCACACAATTTTTGCAGGGACCATGCCGCATTCGCAGGACTGGTAGAGGGCAGCACCGTGGCTTCCTTTCCCGTAAGCGGCAGCTGGTACTTCCGGTACAGTTCTCCCGCCTTATTCCCATTGGCATAGATTCCCGTGATCTTAGATTCCGTCAACATGTGTCGGATATCCGTCGGTTCCACATTCCGTATACTGCTGTCGCTGGATCCCTTGATATCGCAGCTCTGGATCACATCCCAGATGGCTATATGATGTGCAAGGAGCATCGCCTTTTTCTTTTCAATGGTCTCCGGCACCGGTTCCCCACACAGATCCGCCAACACCTTCCAGAAACGGTTCTGTTTATGTCCATAATAAAAATGGTTTTCTCTAGATTTCACAGATGGCAAGGTGCCCAGGATCAGCACCTCCGAATCTGCATCATACACCGGTGCAAAGGTGTGCTCAATATGTTCATATTCCATCGTTTTCGCTGCTCCTATCTGTCGTGCTCCATTCTCCATTTGATACACCTGGTAAGGTAATCCACATACTCCTCATTCTTGCACATTTCCTTGCCGGGCGTATCGGAGATCTTCGCCACATCCATGCCGTTGCAGGCTGTCGTCTTCATAACGATATTTAAAGGCTCCTCACAGGTATCGTTGGCAATATAAGTGCCGATCCCGAACGCCACCGTCACGCGATCCTTGAAAGTCTTCCGCAGCTTATCCGCCCGTGCGAAATCCAGGCTGTCACTGAACAACAGTGTCTTACGCTTTGGATCGATCCCCAGAGCCTCATAATGGGCGATCAGCTTCTCGCCCCAGGCAAAGGGATCCCCGCTGTCATGCCGCACTCCGGAAAACAGGGTGGAATAGGTCAGCTGAAAATCTTTCAGGAAACAATCTGTAGTGATGGTGTCCGTCAGAGCGATGCCGTTTAATACACCATACTCCTTCACCCAGGCATCCAGGGCATACCAGTTGGAATATGCCGGATTGTGCTTGTGATTGCCCTGCCCGGTACACATGATCCATTCATGCGCCATGGTTCCCACCGGTGTCACATTCCATTTTTTCGCCAGATAGACATTGGACGTACCGATGCAGGCAGAGTCCTGATAGTCCTTATTGTGCGCCACCAGCTCCTGCACCGCCAGTTCCTGTGCTTCCGCGGACAGGCGGCGCCGCAGGCCAAATTCACTAAAATTACCAAGACAATAGGTTCCATCTACAAGTTTCTGAATCTTATCCTCCAACCGCTCCCGGAAGGAAGCATACAGTCTGTTATAATCATAATTCATCCGGAAAAATACTTCGTTGACGATGGCAAGAGTCGGGATCTCATACATGGAAGTGTTTAACCAGGAGCCTTTTGTCTCGATGGTCAGACCGCAGGCTGCATCCCTTCCGATCTCAAAATCTTCGTATCTGGGCTGCCACAAACGTAAAAAATCCACATAGGAACCCTTGATCCATTTTACGTTCTCCAGATAAGCCAGTTCCTCTTCCGTAAAACGTAAGTCACAATAGGCCCGGATCTGCGCCTTGATTTCTTCTACCATTTCAGATGTGAAAAATACATCTGTATTCCTGCATTTGAAGGTCCAGGTAGTCTTATAAGCGCTGAACTGGTGGTAGATACACTGTCCCATAGAGAACTTGTACATATCATTTTCCAGTAAGCTGTTGATGATCTGTGGTAATTGCATGATTTTATCCTCTTTCTCTCTTAGATTCACAACTGTGTAAATAGGATATGTTCTCTAAATGACATCCACCTGGATCGGTCCCATGGCAGCAATCGCCGTCTGGTGGGTCTGCGGAGTCACACAGGCACAGGCGTTCTCGATAACACATACTCTTGCTTCCGGTACAAATGCCTTTGCCATGACTACATTGCTTAACACACAGATTCCGGTACAGAATCCGGTAAAGTCCACTTCCATGGGATATTCCCCCTCTGCTGCCTCTCCTGCTGCCGTCACCTCTTCCCAGATGGTTTTTAATAGTTTTCCGAATTCCGGACTGCCAAAGGTCGGCTTTTTCACCGTGATCACATTTTCCGGTGCATAATGTTCCTGTACCGCCTTTACAATATCCGGATGGATCTCATACCCTGCTGTCCCCTCCTGTCCATGCAAAATGGGCAGTCTTTTTCCTTCCTGGGTGTCCAGATAATCTGCCGTATGGGTATCCTTGGTGATGATCACCTTATAGTATTCCCCACTTTTTGCTGCCGCAACGATATTTTTTACCGCTGCCTCGCACTCCTTGTTGCCCAGTGCTCCGGTGATGAATTCGTTCTGTGCATCCGTGATCACTAATACTTTCTTTGCCATGTTCCCTCTCCTCTACTCGTTTTTCTATAATAGTCTGCACAAAAAGCAGGCAACCGCGTCCTGCGACTACCTGCTTCTCTTATTTACAGAAATAATTTCTTCACTTTTTCCGCGTCAAATACGACTTCTGTTAATCCGTCCACTTCGATCTGATACAGGGCATTGGCAGCCAGATGCTCCGCCGCCTGCTCGAGATCACGGATACCGCTGGTGTTGGAATAGATCTCCACCACCGCATCCAGTCCCTCTTCGGTGATAGTGCACTCGTTTGCCTGCAGTCCGATGCGTTTCAGTACCTTAGGCAATGCAAATCTGGAGAAAATGATCTTCTTCTCCTCCGGGGTATAATCCGGAATATCGATCACTGCAAAACGTGACATTAACGGGGCACTGATCTGCTCCTTATCGTTAGCCGTTGCAATCGGATAGACCCCGAAGGTCGGCACGGTACATTCCATATAGTTGTCCGTAAATCCCAGATTATCCAGCAAGGTAAGCAGTACATCCGCCGGATTGCCGTTACCTTTGCCGCTGGCCGCTTTGTCCAGCTCGTTGATGATGAATACCAGATTGGACTCTCCCGCCATGGAAAAAGCCTCCATAATGATACCGGGTTTGGCATTTGCATAGATCCTGGAGCTTCCGGTCAGCTGCTCCGGATCGTTGATAGAACTCATATCCAATGTAGTCCAGGGAAGCTTTAAAATCCTTGCCACCGCATAAGCAATCTGGGATTTACCGGTTCCCGCCGGTCCCACCAGAAGCAGACCATAGGCCGGTAAAGTGTGGGTACGGTTGATCTGGATGATGGTCTCCATGATACGCTGTTTGACCCGCTCCATGCCGTACAATTCCTCATCCAGGATCCGTCTGGCTTCCACGGGGTCAATAGCCTCAAAATAGTTGCCCTTCCACTGAATGTTCATCATAATGGACAAGGCTCTCTGTGCATGCCTTCTCTCCTCGGGAGATACCTCGTGGGATCTTGCCACTGCCAGGTTTCTTCTCGCCCACAGGCGGATATTTTCCGGCATGGTCCTTCCGGCACAGGTCATGAAATCGGAGATACTCTGAAGGCTGGTAAGTTTCATATCATCGCCGTCTTCCCCTTCGTCCTCGCCCTGTTCTTCTTCCGCGGGAGCACTGCTTAAAAACAGCCGCTCCATCATGAATTGTAAAAATCCATCCTCTGCAGACAGCTTGGTGCCCCCACCGAAAGCTGTCTCACGGATCTTATATACTGCATAGCCGTCATTCCTGTTTTCTCCGGAGAGACGCACGTTAATGTGGTTCTCACCAAGCCAGCGGATCAGACTGACAAAACGGGCATCAATCTGTAAAATATCGGCATAAGCGCTACTGCCTTCCTCTTTAAATTCGAAATTGGTCCGTTTGCTCTGATTACCGAATACACCTACGGCATGATGGTTCCATTTTTCACTGCTGTTATCCAGGATCAAAATCGGTTTCTCCGCAGAGGCTGATCCCTCATTGGAGCGAAACGTAGTATAGGTGCATATAGGATCCTGCTTCTTTTCATTTTCCGGAGTACTGCTGAAATCAAATACCGGCATGCTTAACCTCCTTTTTTCTCGCCTGAATCTTCTCCTCATCGATCAGTTTGAACTGTTTTACAAGATTGGTCATATTCTCAGACTGCGCCAACAGTTCTTCACTGGTAGCAGAGAGCTCTTCTGCTGCCGCAGAATTGGACTGTACGATCTCGGAGATCTGGTTCACACCGCTCTCCGCCTGATTCATGGCATCCGCCTGGGTATCTGCGATCTGGGTCAGTTCCTCGGAATCCTGTGCGATCTTGCGGACACCGTCCACGATAACACTTAAGGTCTGGGATGCATGATCCACAGCTTCATTGCCGGCATGGATCTCCTCCAGGGTATCGCCGATCAGATTTCTGGTATTGACTGCGGACTGGGCACTCTGCTCTGCCAGCTTACCGATCTGGTCTGCCACAACAGCAAAGCCTCTGCCTGCTTCTCCGGCTCTGGCTGCTTCAATGGAAGCATTCAGGGACAGCAGATTGGTCTGGCTTGCAATATCTTCGATCTCGCCGATGATATTGCTGATCTTCTCGGAAGTTTCATTGATCCGACCCATGATTTCCATCAGGTGATTCATTTCGGTACGTCCTTCATCCGCCTTAGCAGAGTATTCCTGTGCCTGTCTGCTGGAATTCTTCGTATGTTCTGCGGTATTGTCTACCATAGAAGTAATATTGGTAATCGTCGCCTGAAGCTCCTGTACGGCTCCTGCCTGTTCGGTTGCCCCCTCAGCCAGAGACTGCGCTGCATCTGCCAGACTTCCGGCACCCATGGATACTTGTCCGGATACTTCATTGACATTGTACAGTGCCTCATTCATCTTATACTTAATATCTCTCAGCGCTTCTTTTAGTTTATCCAGATCGCCCTCATAGAGATCGGGATAACGGAACTTCACTGTCCAGTCGCCGTTTGCCATAGCGTTTAATGCCTGGTTGATATCCTCAATGATCATCCTGAGGTTTGTCGCCATTGCTGTAGCCGCACGGTTCATCGCTGCCATTTCGTCCTCTGTCTCCACTTTGGGGAAATCAGATGTCAGATCACCTGCTGCGAAGCCATCCAGTCTGTCTGCCAGCGCTTTCAGCGGTCCGGCGATTCCTTTGGCTATTCTTTTTCCCGCCTTTTCAGATCCTGCAAAGCCTACTCCGATGATCAGAAGGATTACGATAAAAATAACTACACGGAAAACATTCAGCTTGGCTTCCATGGCATTTCCGTTCGTTACACTGCTGTCCAACAGGCTCGTCATATCTGCATAGACCTGCTGGAACACGGGATCCATCTGTTCGCCTGCCATCTGCTGTGCCTGCATCCGCTTAGCAGGATCGGAAGCTGTTCCCAGTTCCAGTATCTGTGCCTCGATCTGCTGATAAGAAGCTACGCCATCCTTGATCTGCTGGTAGGTAGCTCTTCCCTCATCCGTGATCATATCATCTTCCAGGACACTGATATAGGTATCCAGCTGTTCCGCCGTCATGTCATGGGCATTTTTTGCTTTAGCAATCAGCGTATCGTCATCATAGCCGATGGCGGCACGGGTCTCGCTCCGCATCTCCGCGATAACGATCATCGCCTTACCGATGTCACCCTGTGCGAAACCGTAATGGCGCAACGCATAGGAATACTGGTAACTGACGATTCCCATGGCGACACAGGCAATAATACCTGTTGCACTTAATAATAGAGAAATTATGCGAAATACACTCATTAACCGCTTTTCGATGGGGAGCTTACTTAACTTATCTGATCTGTTCATTCCAATATTCCATCCTTTCCATAAACTGTGAATAAAAATCTGTTGTCCCTTTGTACGGCAATAAATAAAACAGACGCAACAGCAGCAGATTTTCCTCCTGCTGTTTCCCTTCGTCTTCTCCTGTCAGTCTCTCTTCCATGGCATGTAACAGGTCATGCCATTGTAGGGTAAATTGCTGGTTTCTCGTCAGATCCGGAGTATCGATCCATTTACTGACTTTTATCTTGCTGCGGTTCTCCTTCGCACATTCCCCGGTCTGGAGAAAATAGGAAAATCCTCCGTTTTCATAATATCTTCCCAGCGGAAACAGCCGGCAGATTCCAGGCCGGTACGGATGGATGCTACATCTTCCTTCCTCATCCAGATAAGCGCAGGCTTCCTTGGTCCCCTGCATTTTCAGATTCGGTAAGATCACACCATCCACCACGTTGAGCTCCACCGATGCCGCTAATAGCTCCTGCATGCTTTTCCCCATTCCTGTCGTCATCCGGTAAACATCATAGGGATCCAGGATAATGGAATTGCCCATGCCGTGACAACACCGGGAACAGCCATTGCAACCACCGCAATCCGCTTTCACCATATCACTTGCTTTGTATAAACGGCCGTCGGATATCTCCGCAAGACTTACATTTCGCTTCATATCTACACCATCAGCCTCTCTGTGCCTTGCGTTCCATGATCTCCTTCAGGCTCTCCGTGTAAGGAGCTCTCGCCACCCCGTATTCCGTGACAATTCCGGCGATCAGTTCATGGTCTGTCACATCGAATGCCGGATTGTAGACCTTTACACCCTCCGGAGCCATGCGCTCCTTGTACCACATCTCAGTAACCTCTTCCGCCTTACGCTGCTCGATGCAGATATCTGCACCGGTGGCAGTCGCCATATCAATCGTGGAAGTCGGTGCACAGATGTATACCGGCACACCGTACTGTTTTGCCACTGCTGCCACCACGCTGGTACCGATCTTGTTCGCAGTATCTCCGTTAGCTGCCACTCTGTCACAGCCTATAAACACTGCCTGCACCCAGCCCTTGGACATGACAGAAGCGGACATATTGTCACAGATCAGTGTCACATCCACGCCTGCGGAATGCAGTTCAAACGCAGTCAGTCTGGCTCCCTGTAACAGCGGTCTGGTCTCATCCGCAAATACATGGAAGTTGTAACCTCTCTCCTGTCCCAGATAAATCGGTGCGGTTGCGGTACCGTATTTTACGGTTGCAAGTTGTCCTGCATTACAGTGGGTCAGAATACCATCTCCCGGTTTTACCAGTTCCAGTCCAAGCTCTCCGATTTTTCGACATACTTCCACATCTTCCGCCCGAATCTGCAGTGCTTCGTCATGCAGGATTTCCTTCACTTTTGCGACAGTCTTGTGCTCTTCTCTGCCAGCCTTTACAGCCACAGCATCCATGCGCTTCAGAGCCCAGGACAGATTAACTGCGGTGGGTCTGGAAGAATCCAGATATTCCTTATATTCTGTGAATTTCTGATAAAAATCTTCGAAGTCTTCCGTCTCGATGCGATTCGCCAGCAGGTAGATGCCCAATGCCGCCGCTACACCGATGGCCGGGGCTCCCCGGACCTTCAGCAGATAGATAGCATCCCACATCTCCTGTGCCGTATGTAATGCGATCAGTTCGATCTTACCCGGAAGCAGGGTCTGGTCTATGATGATCACCGCATCCTGTGCTTCGTCCAGTTCTACGGTATCGTAATCAAGGATGTTTTTTTGGTTTTCCATGTGTACTCCTTTATCTTCAGCATCCTTTTACTACATTTGATGCATTAATTTTCGTGCCTGATAATATCTGCGAACTCCGCTCTCGCTGCTTTCGCAAGGTCATCCGGTTTCAATTGGATCTGAGATCCGATCCTGCCGCCGCTGACATAGATTTGTTCCTGTGTCTTCGCACTTTCATCAATTCTGGTCACATACTGTTTTTTCATACCGATGGCTGTGCAGCCGCCGCGGATGTAGCCGGTGATGGCATTGATGTCTTTTACGTGGATCATCTCCACGCTTTTTTCTCCAACGGATTTCGCTGCTTTTTTCATATCCAGCTCCTCCGCAATGGGGATGACGAATACAAAATAATTCTTGCTGCTGCCCACGGTGACCAACGTCTTGTAGACCTGCTCATAGGGCAGGGACAGCTTGTCTGCTATCTGAAGCCCATCCACGAATTCCTCGCACTCATAGGTGTGATGGGTATAAGGAATCTTCAGAGATTCCAGGATACGCATGGCGTTGGTTTTTACTTCTTTTTGTTTTGCCATAAAATATCATCTCACATTCTTGCTCTGTATGATACCTGCGGATTGCTCCACAATCCCACCCAATATTCGCATATCGTGGGATTATCATTATATTTTACTATGTAAGCGTCCGAAGTGCAATATAAAACCCTCCCTGAGATCAACAGGGAGGGTTCGAATATCCGTCAAAAAACGGCTCTTAGTTCGCTGCCTTCTCAGCCTTTGCAGCCTTCAGCTGTTCGGTCAGAGCGGGAACGATCTTGTTCAGATCTCCTACGATACCGTAGTCAGCTACATCGAAGATAGGAGCTGTCTCATCCTTGTTGATGGCAACAATGAGATCAGACTCTTCCATACCTGCTACGTGCTGAATAGCACCGGAGATACCGATTGCGAAGTAGATCTGGGGACGAACGGTCTTACCGGTCTGTCCAACCTGCAGATCCTTGGGCTTCCAGCCGTTATCTACAACTGCACGGGAGCAGGATACGGTACCGCCCAGAACTTCTGCCAGATCCTCCAGGATCTTGAAGTTCTCTGCGCTGCCTACTCCACGTCCACCGGATACCAGGATCTTGGCATCCATGATGTCAACGGTATCGGATACAGCCTTAACGACTTCCTTGATGGTTACATATTTGTTGTTCGGAGTAAATCCGGGATTGTACTCTTCGATCACAGCCTTTGCACCTGCGATAGGAGCAATCTTCTGCATAACGCCGGGACGAACAGTTGCCATCTGAGGTCTGTTGTCAGGACATGCGATGGTAGCGATGGTGTTACCACCGAATGCAGGACGGGTCATCAGCAGCTGATTGTGCTTCTGCTCCTGTCCGGGGATAGCAACGAGAGGGAAATCACCGATTTCCAGTACGGTACAGTCTGCGGTCAGACCGGTCTGAACTCTTGCGGAAACGGTAGGTCCAAGATCACGTCCGATAGCGGTTGCACCTACCAGAACGATCTCAGGCTTATATTTCTCAATAACAGATGCCAGTGCATGTGCATAAGGCTCGGTTCTGTAAGTCTCCAGTTCGGGATCATCTACGAGGATCACCTTATCTGCACCATACTCTGCCAGCTTATCAGCCAGTCCTTTTACGTTATAACCGATCAGAACCGCGGTTACCTCGGTCTCCAGCTTTGCAGCCAGCTCTTTACCTTTGCCGAGCAGTTCTAATGCGATACCACTGATCTCATTGTCTACCTGCTGGGCGAACACATATACACCCTTGTATTCTTCAATATTATTGGTTACCATGGTTTGCCTCCTATATTAGATGATGTGCTTTTCTTTGAATTTAGCAACAATGTAAGCTGCTCCGTCTTCGGGTGAATCGGGAACGATCTTCTCACCTGCGCCCTTACGAACCTTATCGGATGCCTTTGCGATCTTGGTAGGAGATCCCTTCAGACCAAGGTTGCTGTCATCAACATCTTTCAGATCAGCTCTGCCCCAGGTAGTGATCTCTGCCTTGCATGCATCGAAGATTCCGCCGGGAGTCATGTAACGAGGCTTATTCAGTTCGGATAATGCAGTGATCAGGCAGGGCATCTTAGCTTCTACTACATGATATCTGTCATCATACTGTCTCTGAACGATCACCTTGTCTCCCTCAACCTTAATGTCCTGTGCATAAGAGATTACGGGAAGTCCCAGATGCTCAGCGATCTGAGGACCAACCTGTGCGGTATCACCATCGATTGCCTGACGACCGGTAATGATCAGATCATAGTCAAGGTTTCTCAATGCACCTGCAATGGTAGTGGAAGTAGCCCAGGTATCAGCACCGCCCAGTACTCTGTCGGTAACCAGAATTGCTTTGTCAGCACCCATAGCCAGCGCCTCACGAAGAGCATCTGCTGCCTTGGGAAGACCCATGGTCAGTACGGTAACTTCTGCGCCGAACTCGTCCTTCAGCTTCAGTGCAGCTTCCAGACCAGCCTTATCATCGGGATTCATGATAGCAAGCATTGCGCCTCTGTCAAGAGTTCCGTCAGGATTGAATTTAACACCGCCCTTGGTATCGGGCACCTGCTTAATACAAACAACAATCTTCATTGTATTTTCTCCTTACTTTTCTAATTATTCATTCAACAACGCTTACTTCAACAGATCTGCAGAGATAACCATTCTCTGAACTTCAGAAGTACCCTCGTAGATCTCGGTAATCTTAGCGTCACGCATCATACGCTCTACTTCGTACTCTCTGATATAACCATAACCACCGTGGAGCTGGACAGCCTTGGTAGTAACTTCCATAGCAACCTCAGCAGCATACAGCTTAGCCATAGCAGCTTCTACAGAGTAAGAGATCTTAGGATTGGTCTTGTACTCGTCCTTCTTGCGTGCAGCCTTGTATACCAGCATCTTGGCAGCTTCCACCTTGGTAGCCATATCAGCCAGCTGGAACTGTGTATTCTGGAATCCGGAAATGGACTTTCCGAACTGCTTTCTTTCCTTGGTGTAAGCAACGGTTCTCTCCAGAGCGCCTTCTGCAATACCCAGAGCCTGGGAAGCGATACCGATACGTCCGCCGTCCAGAGTGTGCATTGCGATCTTGAATCCCTGTCCCTGCTTACCAAGCATATTCTCCTTGGGGATACGGCAGTCGGTGAAGATCAGCTCGTAAGTGGAAGAACCCTTGATACCCATCTTCTTCTCTTTGGTACCGAAGGTAAATCCGGGAGTACCTTTCTCAACGATAAAGGAAGAAATCTCCTTCATCTTTCTGCCTCTCTTCTCTACGATACCGGTAACTGCGATAACAATATATACATCAGCTTCTTTACCGTTGGTGATGAAGCACTTGGATCCGTTGATGACCCACTCGTCACCATCTAATACAGCCTTAGTCTGCTGTCCCTGAGCATCGGTACCTGCACCGGGCTCGGTCAGACCGAAAGCACCGATCTTACGGCCGCTTGCCAGATCGGGAACATATTTCTTCTTCTGATCCTCAGTACCGAAGGTCATGATAGGATCGATACACAGAGAGGTATGTGCGGATACGATAACGCCGGTGGTTGCACAAACCTTGGAAAGCTCCTCAACACACATAGCGTAGGTCAGGGTATCACAGCCCTGTCCGCCGTACTCCTTGGGAACGGGAATTCCCATGAAGCCGTACTTAGCCATCTTCTCAACGGTCTCTCTGGGGAAGGTTTCGGTCTCGTCAACTTCCTGCGCAAGAGGTTTTACTTCGTTCTCGGCGAACTCTTTGAACAGCTGTCTCGCCATCTCATGCTCTTTGGATAATGTAAAATCCATGATGTTAATCCTCCATTGTTATTTATACTTGGTTGTAATTATGAACTTAGACTGTCCAGAGCCGTATCCGGCTCCGAATAGTTATTTTATCTTTTGCCTACTGTGCATCCACAGGAGTCTTGGTGCGGTCTGCATTGTATACATAGAAGCCCTTGCCGGTCTTCACACCAAGGTTACCGCCACGAACCATCTTACGGATCAGAGGGCATGCACGATACTTGCTGTCGCCGGTCTCGTTGTACAGAACATCCATGATGGCAAGGCAGATATCCAGTCCTACGAAATCGCCCAGTTCCAGAGGTCCCATGGGATGATTAGCGCCCAGCTTCATAGCTGCGTCGATACCTGCGATATCGGATACACCTTCCATCTTGATGAAAGCTGCTTCATTGATCATAGGGATCAGGATACGGTTAACAACAAAGCCTGCTGCCTCGTTTACCTGAACAGGGGTCTTGCCGATCTCTTCGGAGATCTTCTTGATGGTATCCACGGTCTCTGCGGGAGTATTCACACCTGCGATTACCTCTACCAGCTTCATACGGTCTGCGGGATTAAAGAAGTGCATACCGATCAGAGGACGGGTCAGTCCGTTGCCGATCTCGGTAATGGAAAGGCTGGAAGTGTTGGAAGCAAATACACACTCGGGCTTGCAGATCTTGTCCAGCTCACCGAAGGTGGTCTTCTTAACTTCCATGTTCTCAAATGCAGCTTCTACGATCAGATCGCAGTCTGCACACAGATCTTCCTTCAGACCCGGAGTGATCTTAGCTACGATAGCGTCAACTGCTTCCTGGGTCATTTTTCCTTTTTCTACCAGTCTTGCATAGCCTTTTACGATCTTGGCTTTGCCGCCTTCAGCCCATTCCTGCTTGATATCGCAAAGAGCTACTTCATATCCGTCTACCTGGGCAAATGCCTTTGCAATGCCCTGTCCCATAGTACCTGCACCGATAATACCTACTTTCATGGTAAATCCTCCTGTTTTCTATACATTCTATCATTAATTTTAAAAACTATTATAACTATTTATTCTGAAAAGGCTCTTTTACTTTTTCCTTGTTCTTGTCAAGGAAGAATGCCATGCCATACTTCTGATCTTCTGTCTCGAAGCAATCTCCGAACAGCTTCTCTTCGATGGCTACTGCCTGATCCATATCTGCATCCAGGCCATCATTAATAGCCTTCTTGCAGTTGCGTACAGCGATAGGAGCGTTCTTGGCGATGGTCGCTGCCATCTTCTGTGCTGCTGCCAGCATTACTTCCTGTGCGCTCTTTACTACATTGCCATCAGCATCAACCTCGGCGCTGTATACTTCATTTACCAGACCGATTCTGTAAGCGTCTGCTGCCTTGATATTACGTGCGGTGTAGATCATCTGCTTTGCCATGCCTGCACCCACCAGACGAGCCAGTCTCTGGGTTCCACCGAAGCCGGGAGTGATTCCCAGTCCTACTTCGGGCTGTCCGAATACTGCATTATCGGAACAGATTCTGATATCACAGCTCATGGAGATCTCACATCCACCACCCAGAGCGAAGCCGTTGACAGCTGCGATCACGGGAATGGGGAAGGTCTCGATCTTGCGGAACACATCGTTACCCTTCTTGCCGAATGCTTCGCCTTCTGCCTTGGTCAGGCTGCTCATCTCTCCGATATCTGCGCCTGCCACGAAGGACTTGGCACCTGCACCGGTGATCACCAGGCAGCGAACCGTTGCCAGATCTACTGCATCCAATGTAGCGTTCAGTTCATCCAGCACCTGAGAATTCAGTGCGTTCAGTGCTTTCTCACGGTTAATGGTGATGGTTGCCACATTACCATTCTGCTCATACAAAATGTAATCCATGTTTTTACCTCATTTCACATTTCTATTCGTGTTTTCAAAACCACACTAAGGCGATAGAGATTCTACCGCCCCAGCGAATATTTATAAAATTAGTCCTCGATCTTAACGATGGTGGAGCAGCCCATGCCACCGCCGATGCACAGAGTAGCCAGACCGGTCTTGGCACCTCTTGCCTGCATCTCATGCAGCAGAGTTACCAGGATACGGCATCCTGAAGCTCCTACGGGATGACCAAGCGCGATAGCACCGCCGTTGGGGTTCAGCTGCTTATCTACATCGATGCCCAGTTCCTTACCAACTGCTACGGACTGTGCCGCGAATGCTTCGTTAGCCTCGATGATATCGAAGTCTTCGATCTTCATACCGGTCTTAGCCATTACCTTCTTGGTAGAAGCTACAGGGCCGATACCCATAACCTCGGGACGAACACCAGCCAGAGCGCCTGCTACGAAAGTAGCCATAGGCTTAACACCCAGCTCCTTAGCCTTCTCCTCGCTCATAACAACGATAGCTGCTGCGCCGTCGTTGATACCGGAAGCGTTACCTGCGGTAACGAATCCACCGGGATTGATGGCACGAAGCTTAGCCAGACCTTCGATGGTAGAACCATGACGAGGGCCTTCATCGGTATCGAATACGATGGTCTCTTTTTTCTTCTTAACTTCCACGGGAACGATTTCTGCCTTGAAAGCACCGTTCTTCTGAGCTTCTTCAGCCTTTAACTGGCTCTTTAATGCGAACTCATCGAGTTCTTCACGGGTAAGTCCCCACTCTTCGCAGATATTGTCTGCGGTCTTAATCATATGATAATCATTGAAAGCGTCCCAAAGTGCATCTTTGATCATGGTATCTACCATGGTTGCGTTACCCATACGATATCCGTAACGTCCCTGAGGAATTGCGTAAGGAGCCATGGACATGTTCTCCATACCACCTGCTACTACGATATCTGCATCACCGGCCATGATCATCTGTGCTGCCTGGTTCACACAGTTCAGACCGGAACCACATACCACGTTCATGGTAACTGCGGGAACTTCAATGGGAAGTCCTGCCTTGATCGCTGCCTGACGTGCTACGTTCTGTCCCTGGCCAGCCTGGATTACACATCCCATATATACCTGGTCAACTGCTTCGGGAGCAACGCCTGCTCTCTTCAGAGCCTCCTTGATCACGATTGCGCCCAGCTCCGGTGCAGGAGTTGTGCTTAAGGTTCCACCCATAGTACCGATCGCGGTACGGCAAGCGCCTGCTAATACAACTTTCTTTGCCATTTGTTTGTCCTCCATTTTTTTGTTTTACTTGGTTTGCTTTCTGAAATGTTTTTAGATTGTTATTTTTTTATCATTTCACTGTTCCTATTTTAACATAGCGAAATCGGTTTTGCAATGATTTTGTCAAAAAAATAACAAAATAACTGATGCAATTTTAAACAGCCTGCCGTAAGTCCGGCAGGCTGTCTCAGACTGTAGACAAAACGCTTTTGGTCAGCACTCCAGAAGCGTTTTTCTTGTTT